>Ga0310120_10004071_pt1 | contig 10329 bp, 8 predicted proteins | sample CB27_AW_983_MG_FD_203506 | JGI IMG/M metagenome (GOLD analysis project Ga0310120, IMG submission 203506) | Marine microbial communities from Western Arctic Ocean, Canada - CB27_AW_983 | ecosystem: Environmental > Aquatic > Marine > Oceanic | place: Canada: Western Arctic Ocean | collected... | reverse complement strand
TCAAATTGGGCAACCTGACGCTGCCAGGCATGGACTTGCCACCGTATAGCAGAAGGCGTGTGAGAAATCCGAGTTAAGGTCCGCTAGCGGCAGGCGTTCGGTAACGAACGATCCTCGTGGCCGGTCGCGGATCTCTCCATTTGTCCGCCCAATTGAACGCTGGGTGGGTTCCACCATGCCGCCAGTTCCGGCGGGATTGAGAACAAGAGTCCGATGGCAAAAAAACCCAAAACTGCAATCTCTCCGACGCGTGTCGAGGACTACCCTCAGTGGTACCAGGAAGTGATCAAGGCGGCCGATTTGGCGGAAATCTCCCCCGTTCGCGGCTGCATGGTGATCAAACCATGGGGATACGCCTTGTGGGAAAACATCCAGACTGAATTGGACGTCATGTTCAAGGCTACGGGCCACGAGAATGCCTATTTCCCGCTCTTCATTCCGATGAGCTATTTAGAGAAAGAGGCGGAACACGTGGAAGGGTTCGCCAAAGAATGTGCCGTGGTGACGCACCACCGCTTGGAGCCGGATCCCGAGGGTGGCCTCCGACCGGCCGGTGCGCTGGAGGAACCACTGATCGTGCGGCCGACCAGTGAGACAATCATTGGCGCAATGTATGCGAAATGGGTCCAGTCGTATCGCGACCTGCCGATTCTGATCAACCAATGGGCCAACGTGGTTCGCTGGGAGATGCGCACGCGGATGTTCCTTCGTACGACCGAGTTTCTCTGGCAGGAAGGACACACCGCACACGCCACCAAACAAGAGGCCTTGGACGAGACGAGGAAGATGTTGGACGTCTACGCGGATTTCGCGGAGAACTTTATGGCCATGCCGGTGGTCAAAGGTGAGAAGACCGCGGGTGAGCGGTTTCCCGGCGCGGTGACCACGTTGAGCATCGAGGCCATGATGCAAGACCGCAAGGCGCTTCAATCGGGAACGTCTCACTTTCTTGGCCAGAACTTTTCCAAAGCCCAAGAGATCAAATTCCAAGATCAACAGGGACAAGAAGTCTATGCCTGGACCACCTCCTGGGGCGTGTCGACCCGCTTGGTTGGTGCCTTAATCATGACTCACAGCGACGATGACGGGCTGGTACTTCCGCCCAAACTGGCGCCGAAGCAGGTCGTCATCTTACCTATCCACCGAAACGACGAGGATCAATCGAAAGTGCGGAAGTACTGCGACGAACTCAAACAGTCGTTGGAGGCCGAGTCATTCGCCGGAAGGTCAATTCGTGTGGCGATCGATGACCGAGACCTGCGAGGTGGCGAAAAGACCTGGCAGCATATCAAACGAGGCGTGCCTATCCGTGCCGAAGTGGGCCCCCGAGATGTGGCTTCCGAATCCGTGTTCGTCGGCCGACGGGATCTGGGTACCAAGCAAGGGGTCCCGCGAGCAACATTCGTGCAGACCATCTCCGATACACTGACGGAGATTCAAACGAATCTGTTCGCGCGCGCCGACAAAATGCGTCACGATCACACTGAAACCATTGACTCGTTGGACGATTTTAAGGCGTTCTTCACTCCAGAAAATGCGGACAAACCCGAGGCTCACGGAGGATTTGCCCTTTCTCACTGGGTTGAGGATCCAGAGGTTGACGAACTCCTCAAGAAAATGAAGATCACCATACGGTGTCTACCGTTGGACGGCGAAACCGAGGCCGGAGCGTGCATTTTTTCCGGAAAGCCGAGCCAGGGGAGGGCGGTGTTCGCCAAGGCCTATTAGTTATTCGCCATTAGTTATTTGTTATTGATTGCAAACCGATTTACAGGTCCGTTTTCCGCATGGGTATCACCACTCCTTCGCCCGCTGTTTTGCGATTGCTGGCCGCGTTCAGCCGCCACGACGCCGCTCTTGATTGGGCTCGTGAGACCTCCGCTGAGAAATGGGGAACCATCGCCTTGGAGAGTCCTCGGTTTGAGTTTAACGAAACAGACTTCTACCAAGAACAGATGGGTGTGGAGATTCGTAAAACGTTTTTCGTGTTTGAGGCGTTGATGGAGCCAGACGAACTGCCGGACGTCAAGCTGTTGACCAACGCCTGGGAGCTGCAGTATGCCGAGCTCCATCGTCACGCCGAGTCACGCCCGCTGAACCTGGATCCCGGCTACCTGACCGAAGGCAAATTAGTCCTCGCCTCCACGAAGGATCATGCCCATCGTGTCTACTTGCGAGATGGCATCTACGCGGAAGTGACCTTGGGTTATCGCTCGCGACAGTGGCGGACGCACGAATGGACCTATCCCGACTATCAACGCGAGGATTTTCACCAGTTTTTCGATGCTTGCCGATCTTTTCTTCGCGAGCGACGCAAGCGTGCCTCCTGAACCCATTCTCGATGGCACGGTGACCACCGAGTCATTCCAGGTTAAGGTAGCACTATGAGCTTTTCAGTATTGCTTTCGGTCTCCTGCGCTGCGCTGGCGGCCGGTTTCTTGATCTCCTGGTTGTTGACTTCGTTGATCCGGCGGATGGCGGTGCGCATGGATTTCGTCGATCAACCCGGGCAGCGCAAGGTGCACGACACGATCATTCCGCTGGGCGGTGGTTTGGCCATTTGGGCCAGCGTCCTTTCCGTATTGGCCGGTCTGTACTTGATCATCGCCCTGAACCCCACCTGGTTGACGAGTGGTCGAGTTTTCTTCGGCCCCTTGATTGCGCAGCACCGATCGGGTGTGCTGGAGCGTTTAGGCGATGTCTTGGCTGTGTTGGGACTCGCCACGGCTATGATGAGTGTGGGTTTGGTCGATGATTGGCGTGGACTCGGTTGGCCAGTGCGGCTGGGACTACAAATCGTGGCGGCCTTGATCGTCGCCTGTGGCATGGGTTGGAGGTTGACTCTTTTTGTCGAGCACCAGTGGATCACGACTGTCTTGACCGTGTTTTGGATTGTGGGGCTGGTGAATTCCTTCAACATGCTCGACAACATGGACGGGCTATCGGCCGGTTTGGCCTCCATCTCCTCGGCGATGTTGGCGGTCGTCTTGCTCATGCCTCCCTATCCCGAGTCGACCGGTCCCCAACTGTTCGTGGCCGGCTTCCTGTGGGTGCTGGTCGGTTCGCTACTTGGATTCCTTTGTCACAACTTTCCTCGCGCGCGCATCTTCATGGGGGATGCTGGCAGTTATTTCGTCGGTTTTTGCATCGCGATCGCCACTCTCCTGGCGACGTATACTCGGCATGACGATGGGCGGCCATACATGGTGCTCGCGCCGCTCTGTGTGCTGGCTGTGCCACTCTATGACACCATCACGGTGATCGGGATACGTCTTAGAGCTGGACGAAGCCCCTTCGAGGGAGACCAGAATCATCTTTCGCATCGGCTTGTCTCGCTGGGTATGTCCAAGGCGGGCGCCGTCGGGACGATCTACCTGTTGACATTCACTTGCGGCCTGGGAGCGTGGTTGCTAGGAAACGTCAGCGGATTCGGCGCCGCTGTGATCTTGTTAATCGAAGTCTGTATTCTGGTACTGATCGGTCTGCTGGAATGGACCGCCCTTGGCCAGCGTCAATCCACGGTTCTCAAGGATGCAGGGACGAAGTCACTCAAATGAAGCCGCGCAAGTCGAAGAAGAGGAATCTGTCGCGACGGACTGGCTCCTTGGGCACGCCGTCTCCTCAAGCCTGGCAGTCATGGCTGACTACTGGTTTATCGGCATTGATCGTCGCGCCGCATATGATCCCGTGCGAAGGACACGCGGAATTGGGATTGGCCGCTTCCGTGATTGTGCTGTGGTTGGTGTTGGCGGGTGCTTGGTTCGCGCACCAATGCACGCTCGACAGACCGAGATTGCATGTGGGTTGGGTCGACGCCGGCATGTTCGTGTTGGTGATGTGGAGTTTGGCCAGTGCCCTGTGGACGATCCAATCGGGCCAGGGAGTGCCACGACCGGCAATTAATTTGGCGGCTCAGTGGATCAGTCTCCTGGCCATGTACTGGCTGGCCCGACAATTACTCCACCGACCAACAGATGCCAGAGCGATCTGTGCCGTGATGTTGGCTCTTGGATTGGCCATGAGCATCCACGGGATCTACCAAGTAACCTATAGTTTTCCACGGGCCATACTGGCCTTTGAGGCGAACCCGGATGCGACGCTCGGCGCCGCCGGACTCACCGCTCCGGCTGGTTCGCCCCAACGGGAACTGTTTGCCAACCGGCTGTTCAGCGGCGATGCGACGTCCAGCTTTGCGTTGGCCAATTCACTCGGTGGCTTTCTCGCCACCTGGTTGGTCATTTTGACATGGGTATGTTTATCTCCCGGTTCGCTGCAATGGACCAAAAAAAATCGAGGAGCTTGCGCGGTCCTGGTCGGAGTGCCATTGATCGTCGGGCTCTTCCTTACTGGCAGTCGAACGGGTCAATTGGCGGCTCTAATCGGATGCGGGCTCACTGCGGGGCTCTGCCGGAAATTGCGCCAAGGCAGCGTCGGTCAGAATCAGCGCGACCGAGAAGACGTGGTCGCCGATGATCCGCCCGGACGAGAAAGGTTCCAGCCCAACGCTCTGTTAGCCAATGGATTGAAATGGCTAGTCGCCTGCCTGGTTCTGGTCGGCATTATGATTTGGGGATTGACTTCGTTTTGGCCTATGTCCGGCGCCGCGAAGTCATTGGTTTATCGGTGGGAGTATTGGCAAGCGACGTCCTCTCTGATTCGAGATCATCCATTGTGGGGATGTGGCTTGGGCCAATTTCAGAATGTCTACGCCGCCTACAAGCTCCCCTGGTCAAGTGAGATGGTTGCTGACCCACACAACTTTGCCATCGAGCTGTGGGCGACGGCTGGGGCTCCGGCTCTGGTGGCACTGATCTGGGCGTTGCTGTTGGTGCTACGTGCGGCGGCCCAATCGACAGCGCTCGACTCGACAGTGCTCGACCCGGAGTCCGCTCCGGAGTCCGCGCTGGAGCTGGAATTGTCGTCGCCAGCGGCGTCTCATTTGGAGATCTGGTACGGCGGCGCTGCTGGCGTTTTGGTGGGGACCTTCGCCGGTTGGCTTGTCGGTTATCCGGTCGATCTATTTTTCTTGGCCGCGGGACTACCTCTGTTTCTACTCACCTGGTCGTTGACGGACAGCTGGGTCCGTCACGGTGGGTATTCGACAACGGCGCTCACGATTGGCCTGCTGGCGCTTTGCCTAAACCTCAGTCTGGCAGGCGGGATCAACTACCTGTCGGTGGCCACGACGTTTTGGCTGTTAGCTGCGTTGATCGTCAATGGATCGCCAGCTGGTTCCGTGGTGCTCTCAGGCGTTGCCGCGCGCCGCGCCGTGTGGGTTGGTACATTGGTTACGTTAGCCTGTCTCTTTGGAGTCTATCGATGGGCCTACGCTCCAGTGGTTTATGGTCGAGCTCATTCGCATCGAGGTAGCGCTCTGTTGGAAGAGGCGATCTATTTGGCGAGCCATGGCGCCCCGGACCAGGTGGGTGCGAGACTGCACGGGGCGGCCCAAGAGTTTGAACTGGCCGCAGCGCTGGACCCGTATGATCCAAAGGCCAAGATGCAGTTAGCCCAAACCCGCCTGGAGCTGCAGCTTCGCCGCGGGGAAACGCTGATGAGTGGACTATTTGCCGAAACATTAGAGCAGGCATTGTCACAACAATCTCAGCGCTATGTAGCCTGGTCGGAGGCGGCGCGTTGGTACCGGCGCGGCTACCGTCAGGCGTCGGAACAGGCGTCGGAACAGGCCATGCTCGATTCGACCATCGAATGTTGGCGGAAAGCCGTGGAGCGATATCCCAACAGCGCCATGCTGCATGCGGAGCTGGCATGGGCGCTAAGGCTTGCCGATAACGGGCCTGCGGCTCAGCAGGAAGCTACACGGGCGCTGGAATTGAACCAACAGAATCCGCACCAGGAATACAAGCTGGAGCGGGCAAGGCTTTCAGATCCGGGGCCGATCGGTGAGCATGGGAATGCCCAACCTGAGGGTCCCGAGAGCGAGTCGGCCCATACTTGGATGGAGCGTATTCGTGGGGCGTAACCCAACGAGATCGCCGAGGAGCTGGCCACCACGCTTTTGTGGATATAATATTCGTGTGTGGAAGTTCTTCCGTGGAGATTTTCTGTCCAAGCTTAGAGCGAGAGGAGCATGTCGTGAAGAAGTGGATGATCGTTCTGATCGGATTAGTGATCGGTGTGAGCGTCGGGGTTTCCAACGCGATCATGGAATTTAGAGTTTCTCAGCCGCCACGGAGTGCGCGTGGTCCCGATGCGCTCGTGTCGGGAGCGGATTCTCATCCAGGCCAGGCACGGTTGGAGGTTGAAGGAGGTGCCGAATTTGACTTTGGCGGCATGGAACACGGGTCGTCGCTTTCGCATGATTTTGTAATTAGAAACGTGGGTGATGGGCCGCTGTTGCTGAAGACAGGCGAACCGACATGCAAGTGTACGGTCACTGAGTTGCAGAATGAAGAAGTCGCACCAGGAGAATCGGTCGAGGTTTCCCTGACCTGGAACGCGAAGAGTTTTGAATCTGAGTTTCGCCAGAGTGTGCCAGTCTACAGCAACGATCCGCAACAGCAGGAAGTGACGCTGTCGGTATTTGGTCGAGTGCTTCAAGGTGTCCAGATCTACCCGCGCGACATCGTATTCAGCGACGTTCGGATCGGCGAGGAGCGATCGACGGAACTGCGTCTAATGGCTTATAACGATGCGGAGTTCGACGTGGCCAGCTTCCAGTGGGAGGATCCCGATACCGCGGATCACTTCGACGCGGAGTTCTCGCGGATGGATGCCGAGGAAGTGGCATTGGAACCCGATGCCGTGGGCGGAGTCCGAGGTACGATCACGATCAAGGAAAGTGCGCCCATGGGGTTGCTGAATCAGGTTCTGTTGGTCCAAACCAATGATCCTAATCGCGAACCCTACGAGATTCCGATTCGCGCCAAGATTGTGAGCAGTATCTCCGTCGCGGGTACTGCTTTCAACGAAGAAATCAACGTGCTTCGTATGGGGCACGTCAAGCAATCGGACGGCGCACGCGCGGGACTCCGAGTCATGGTGACGGGGGAGCACGCAGCCAGCACGACCATTTCAGTAGCTGGAGTGGTGCCCGAGGACATCTTAAGAGTCGAGTTGGGCGAGCTCAGGAGGTTTGGCACGGGGGCGGTCATGTTTCCATTGGATGTGCTCATCCCTGCCGATAGTCGAGCCGTCAACCACATTTTGAGCAAACAAGAATCGGCGGGAAGAGTGACGATCAATACAACCCACCCGGATGCTCCAGAGATTTCCTTTCACGTGAGTTTTGCCGTCGTGAAGTAGCCATTTGGACTCAGGTGGGGCGGTTCGTTTTGAAGGATCGAATGGGTCCGTTAAACAGATAGGTTTCACAGATGACTGGACGTTTCAGAGCAATAGTCGCTCTATTGGGAATAGGCTTGATCGTCCTGCTAGCCGGTAGGATCTTGGGGTACCTCAGTTCCTCGCCTCAGGCTTTGGCTGGGGACGAGGTTGTGCCACTGGCGGAACAGAGTGATCCGTTGGCCGTTGTGGACGCCTGGCCTAAACCGGACGTACTGCTGGTGGTGTCGGGTCGCCAGCACGGGTACATCGAGCCTTGCGGATGTACGGGTTTGGAAAGCGCTCGAGGAGGATTGAGTCGTCGCCACGAACTGATAAAGCGCTTGGAACAACTTGGACAACCGTTGGTCAAGTTGGATGTCGGTAATCAAGTGCGTCGTTTTGGCGGCCAGGCGGAGATCAAATTCCACACGACGCTCGAGGCGATGCGGTTGATGGAATACGATGCGATCGGATTCGGTCCGGATGATCTGCGTTTGTCGTTCGGCGAACTGTTGGTCGGCGTTGCCGGTGAACAAGAGAGCCAATCGGAGTTTGTCTGTGCCAACGTGAGCATATTGGGTGTTCATCCAACATTTCGCGTGTTTGATTCCGGCGGGCGGCGAATTGGCGTGACCGCCGTTATGGGCCAGCAGGCGTTGGAGAAAGTCAACAACCAAGAGATTGAGATCAAGAACACGAAAGAGTCGCTCCAAGCGGCGGTCCGCGCGCTGCGCGAGGCAAAGGTCGATGTGAGTGTCCTGTTAGCTCATGCAACCTTGGAAGAGACTCGGCAATTGGCTCGCCAGTTTCCAGAATTTCAAGTGATCGTGACGGCGGGAGGGGCCGGGGAACCCACGCTGCAACCGGAGGTGGTCGAGGGCACCGGTTCTCGTATTGTTCAAGTTGGCACGAAAGGCATGTATATCGGTGTGTTGGGGATTTTCTCCGATAGGAACGAACCGATTCGGTACCAGCGAATACAGCTAGATGCACGCTTTGGTGATTCGAAGCCTGTTTTGGAGATCTTCGCGAGCTATCAATACCAGCTGCAGGTCAGCGGATTGGAGGGGCTGGGAGTCAAGCCAGCCAAGCATCCACGACCGAATCGTCGTTTTGTGGGGTCGGAAACGTGTGGCGTCTGTCATACCTCGGCATACGCCAGCTGGCTGGAAACGCCGCATTTCCGTGCGACTGAAGACATTCACGTGCCGACGGAACGTTCCGAGGTTCGCCGTGACTTTGACCCGGAATGCCTCAGCTGTCATGTAACCGGGTGGAACTTTCAGGAATTCTTTCCATTTGTTTCCGGTTACGAGGAATTCGAAACCAGTTCCCATTTGCACGGCAATGGCTGTGAGAATTGCCACGGACCAGGCTCCGCTCACGTCGCGGCCGAAAACGGAGATGTCGAAGTCTCCGATGCAGAGCGAGAGAAACTCCAATTAGAGATGCGGCTGACTTTGGAACAGGCCAAGAAAAGCCTCTGCTTCCAGTGTCACGATCTCGACAACAGCCCTGACTTCCACGTCGACGGCGCGTTTGATCGTTATTGGGACGGGGTAAAGCACTACGGCCTCGACTAAGGAACTGGTAAGAAACGGCTTACCAGTTCCTAAACCGACGATTGTCCGAGCCTCCACCTCCAGTGAGCCCAACGAGCCGATCACTCGGAGGCCAATTGTGTCAGAGCATCTTCCGACAAGTTGAAGTTGGCCGAGACATTCTGGACGTCATCGTGGTCATCCAACGCTTCCAGGAATCTCAGGACTTTGCGCCCCGTGTCAATATCGAGTTCGACGGTGGTGTTGGGGATCCGCGTGATCTGCTTAACGGAGGGCTCGATGTCGACCGCCTCGAAGGCTTCCACCAAATCGGCGTAGCTTTCAGGTACGCACGTCACTTGGTATGTTTCCCCTTGGTTCTCCACGTCGTCCGCGCCTGCCTCCAGAGCAAGTTCCATTAATTCGTCCTCACCTAAATTGCTGGCCGGAACGACGACAAGGCCTTTCCGCTCAAACAGATAGGCGACACAGCCGGTTCCGCCCAGTTTGCCGCCGTGGATTTCAAAAAGCTTGCGCAGCTCCGGCGCGGTGCGATTGCGATTGTCGGTCATGATTTCGCACATGATGGCCACTCCCTTAGGACCATAACCTTCGTAGAGCACCTCCTCAACGTTGCCGCCGTCCAGCCCTCCGGTACCTTTCTTGATGGCCCGCTCAATATTGTCTTTGGGCATCCGAGCGGCGCGCGCGTCGGCCAACGGTACGCGCAGCCGGGCGTTCGTCTCGGGATCTCCACCACCTAATCTGGCGGCCACCATAATCGCCTTGGATATCTTGCTCCAAAGCTTGCCTCGCTTATTATCGACCAACGCTTTCTTGTGCTTGATTCCAGCCCAATGGGAATGGCCTGCCATTGTGAACATCTCCGAGAATTCAAGCAAAGGTTTGGATCAAGAGATCGCGAAGTCACCCGTTTAGATCAATTTTCCGTGCGTCGCGTTCCACCTTGGATCGCTACTTAGGTTTTCGCCGAGCCAACTGTTTCGAGGTGGACTTCGTTTTCGACTTTTTGGTTTTTTTTAGGCAGCCGACCCGCCTGACTTTTTCTTGGTGGTCGGCTTGGTCGTCTTCTTGGTGGTCGTTTTTTGCGCGGCCGTTGTTTTTACCGGTGTTTTCTTGATGGGCGCTTTCTTGATGGGCGCTTTCTTGATGGGCGCTTTCTTGATGGGCGCTTTCTTGATGGGCGCTTTCTTGGTCGTCGTCTTCTTGGCGGCTGTTTTGTTTGCCGGCGTTTTCTTGGTCGGCGTCTTTTTCGCCGTTTGTTTTTTGCCGGTTGCTTTTTTACCAGCTGTCTGTGGTTTGGCCACGGCCTTCGGTGTCGCGGTCTTCTTCGCGGACTTGTCGGCGGGCTTGGCGGCGGGCTTGGCGGCGGGCTTTTTCTTCCGCGACTTGCGTTTTGGTAGTCTTGGCTGACATTCCGGGTCCAACTCCAGGAGAATGGACCTTACCTGCGGAGAAAATGGGGAAGCGACCAACATGG
>Ga0310120_10004070_pt1 | contig 10329 bp, 9 predicted proteins | sample CB27_AW_983_MG_FD_203506 | JGI IMG/M metagenome (GOLD analysis project Ga0310120, IMG submission 203506) | Marine microbial communities from Western Arctic Ocean, Canada - CB27_AW_983 | ecosystem: Environmental > Aquatic > Marine > Oceanic | place: Canada: Western Arctic Ocean | collected... | reverse complement strand
AATCCATGATATTTATACTTTTGATGTCCCTTCACATCTAATCAGAGCCTCATCATTTACTCCACTTTTTCTCTGTCAATGTATAAAGCAAAGTTAGAACTTCTCAGTTTATTTTGATTACCTTATATATATTGAAACAAATTGGGACTTATACCCGTTAGGATTTTGCATTTCTACAAATAGACGTGGCATTCTAGTATAACTGCCACATATTCTTTAAGTCGTAGATGCTGAGATAAAAAGTCTCTCAACTTTGATTTTTTGGCCGAAAGTATTAGTTGTTGTTCTCGATTTATTAAAATCTAACTAAGTATATCTTAATCACAACCTTTATTATTTAACTAAAAATTCTATTCTATTGAATAGTAGGATACCTTTTTAATTGGTTGATTATTATTTTATGAATTTTACCACACAGATAAGCCACTATTTTTAAATCAGCAACCACAAAATTCTATTAGAATTAATTAAAAATGATAAATATAATTAGTATTGGGGAAATTTTATGGGATATTTTCCCAGACAAAAAAATATTGGGAGGTGCCCCTGCTAACTTCGTATTTCATGCCAGACAGTTTGGTTCTGATGCTACTCTCTTCACTGCTTTAGGCAATGATCAGCAAGGGATTGAACTGGAAGAAAACGCAGTTAAAGCTGGCATAATAATGCAATCATCAAGAGTTAGTCATCCCACAGGTATAGCTGATATATTTTTAAATAATGAACAGGTACCAACATATAAATTAAACGACAACTGCGCCTGGGATCACATACCTCTAACTAATAAGCTTAAAAAATTTGCTGAAAAGGCAGATTTGATAGTTTTTGGAACTATTGCTCAAAGAAATATTGAAAGTAGAAATACGATACAAGAGGCTCTGAAACTATCCAAATCCTCTTCCAAAATACTATTTGACATAAATTTGCGACTGGACTTTTATTCGAAAGAAATTATTGAGGAGTCTCTAAATGCTGCAAACTATCTAAAATTAAATGATGAAGAAGAATCTGTACTGCAAAATCTTTTCAATAAAAATATCAAGCAGATTATAAGTGACTTTAACCTTGAGCTGGCAATTTTGACTCTGGGGCCCAAGGGCAGCAAAATAATCACCAGTAATTCAATGTCTGAATGTCCAGCCGCTAAATGTAAAATTGTCGATACTGTAGGAGCTGGGGACTCTTTTACAGCTTTTTTTATAATAAACTATCTGAAAGGGATGAGTGTACATGAATCTCAAAAAAAAGCGTCAAAAGTTGCTGCTTATGTCTGTGCTCACAATGGGGCGACTGTGCAAATTCCAAAAGATTTAAAATCATAATCAAACCGCAGGAATAAAATATTTAATAGCTAAAAACTCCTACTTTTCATAACTTTTATGTAACTTGTTATCAAAATTATCTTCAAGTAGTTTAACCTAAAACAAATAACCAGATCTTCACTATCACCACCATAGATAAGGACTTTTCATCCTGAAGCGCAAACTCTGTTTAGGTAATTTACTCAGAACTGTGACCCACATTTTGGTCACTCGCAATAAATTCACTAGACTATTTTACGGAGTCTATAGTGAAGCCCATAAATGTGACAGTATGTTAAGATGTATTTTTAATCAACAGGATAGACCGAATGGTCAGAAAATTTAAAGTATAATGAGTCCGGCTCCCGAAACAGATTGTTGCCAAGAGCTTTAGGATATTTAATGTTTCTAATTTCGGTTGAGATCCCTGGGATAAGACACAGTGCGATGTCTCCTGCATTCAGGCCTGCGCGCGAGATGGCAATTTTATCACTAATACGTTTCTCCTAACCAACCTACTACTCTCCAATATCTCCGTATAACTAACGAGATAGGCATCTAGTCCCCCACTAAATTTTAAGCTATCAGAGATTAATCCAGCTTCATATATCAGTTTCCCCACTTCGGATTGTCTATAATTTCTGGTTGACCGTCTTTTTCAACAATCAGCTTCCGAAATCCTTTGGATTCAATTTTACCATAATCATGACCGGCATCACCACGAAAAGCAAAGAATGTTACAAGAGGCTCTAAATCCGAAGTGTTTATGCTCCGGTGGGCGTAATTTCCAGGAACGTAAACAGCTGTTCCAGTAGTCATCTTTTGAGTTTCCCAATTCCCTCTCATCGTTTCCATCATCATATAACCACAGCCACTTAAGCAATAATATACTTCCGCAGTATCCATGATATTATGGAAGTGACCTTTTGTCATAAAATATTCATTTCCTACTTTACCGGGGTAAGTGATACTTGTTCCAAAAGCTATAGAGCTTTCTTTTTCTAAAATTCCACAATCGTAAAATTCATAAATCAGTGGATCTTCTTTAATTAATTGTTCATAGGCCTTCTGGTCAGAGTACATTCCATTCATATTAGATAGCTGACGTTTGATGGATTCTCTATCAGGAGAGAGACCATCTTTCAAAGAAAAATTGATTAAAAAAGATTTTAAAACTTCATTCATTTTTTTATCCTTTTAATTATTAGCGAAGATTTGCAGCTATCTCACAAAGCTTTTTAAATTCTGGGCCTTCTGAAGGGATATCTATATTAAAGACCTCACTAATTACCGAAAGCCAGCCGCGTACAAAGTAAACCCAGCCATCGTGTATGGTAAGATTTTTACTTTCTTGTTGCGCTTTTGCTTGATCGAGAAAAACTAGATCGCCTCTATAGTTGAAGTCCCATGCGAGACCATTTTTTGGAAATACAACGGCATCAGTTAGAGGTGATCCTGGAGCATCTTTGCCAAGTCCTGTGGCATTTATAACCAGAGCTCCTTCTCTCAATTTGTCTACAACGTTATTATTTTCTTTAGCAGTCATACATAGGATGTACTCTTTAGGAATTCGACACTCTATTTTTTTATGAACTTCTTCCATATCTTTCAGACGCTTTTCATTTTGATCTGTCACATATATTTTAGAAGGACACCTACTTTCTTCAAGATTAAATAAGTGGATCGTCAAAGCAATAGCAGAACCGCCTGCACCGAGAATACAGACTTCTGGATTGTTGGTTACTATGTTCCCCCATTTAGTCATAGCATCAAATGAAAGACCACTTGCAATATGGTCTGTGGCATGACCTCGCAATACTCCGTCACGCTTAGAAATAGAACTTACTTCAGAAAGCTGAATTGCGTATGGATCGAGCCACTCAAAGTAATCTCTAGCTGCTTCAAGTAAATCCAGTTTGTGTGTAGTAACTAGAGATCCAAGAGAAAATTTGTCTTCCCTTAAAAAACTTACAATTCTCCTGTAAACTTCAGGATCACTACGAGACTTACAGTCAATACCTTTGATAGTTTGAGAGATACCAAGGTGTTTGGCCCATGCTGGAAAAACTTTCATAATGGATGACTTACCAGTTGTAACTCCTATGAAGTAAAAGGTAGGTTCCTTTGCCGGGGCGAGCTCATTGAAATTCATATTTTTTTGATAGATTGTAAGTTATTTTAACCAAAATCCAATCATGTGATTATATATCCTGTTGTATTCTACTTGAGATTTTTTATAAACTTCAGCTTTCTTAGAATCTGGTTTAATAATACGAATATCAGCTCTTCTTTCAATAGAAGTTTGGACTGGGTTATTAATTAGACCGACTCCAGCAGAACCAAGAATAGCAACTCCTTTCAGCCCTGCTTCAGGTTCATTTGAAATCTCTATAGGACTGTTAACTACACTAGATTTAATTTGATTCAATAGTTCGTTGCGAGTTCCTCCTCCCACACTAACTAGACGATTTAATTTATGTCCCTGTTTGTTGAATTCGGTAATATCTTTGCCCATTGTCAGAGCGACTCCTTCCATTACAGCGCGAATAAAATGTGGTGCTGAGTGATTAAGGTTAATCCCAAAATAGCCACCAAGCGATGAGATATTTTCTCTTCTGCGCTCTCCCAGCATGAATGGATAAAATAGTAGGCCATCACTGCCGGCTGGTGCTTTTACTGCTAGGTTAATAAGATCATTGTAGGAAACTTCCTTCCCATTTAAAGAAGAAACTAAATCTTTACACCATTTCATGCTCAAACCACCACAATCAAGTATTGTAAAAGGTATCCAGCCATCAACTACATGACGGCAGTTTTGAATTACCGGATTTAGAAGAGGTTTTGCAGTATGGGCTGCTACAAGAGTACTTGTTCCGGTGACATCGGCGGTAACACCTTCACCGACAATGCCAAATCCTAGCATGGAAACTGGGAAGTCACCTCCACCGGCAACTACTGGAATTCCGATAGGAAGTCCTGTTTGTCTTGCTGCTTCTTCAGTCACTTCTCCAATAACATCCTGAGATCGGTATATGGGAGCAAATTTTTTTAAATCTACCCCTACAATATCTGCAAGTTCCTGAGAATAGTCTTCAGTATGCCAATCGTATAGGTAGGTACATGATGCTTCGCTCGGATCAGCTGCAGCGACACCTGTGAGTCTATAATTAATAAAGTCTTTGGGAACAAGGAACCAACGTGTGCGGTTATAAGAATCAGTTTCATGTTCTTTGTGCCAGCGAACTTTTATTCCTTGCCAAGAAGGATAAACTGGATTCCCAGAAATCTTTTGTAACTCATTTTGATCATTCTTTGCCAGAAGGTCTTGACATTGCTCATCGCAACGTTTGTCGCACCAAAGTTGAACCCATGGAGTTGTTGTATTGCCATCTTCATCTATACCAACTGGGCCATGCATTTGGCCGCAGGTGGCGACAACTGCTATTGCAGAAAGATTAACATTCGCTTTCTTCAAAACTTCTTTAATGGCATGGCAGGTTTCGTTCCACCATGAGTCAGGATTTTGTTGGGCCCAGTTCGGGAACGGCCGGACTAAATCGTGCATAATTTGTTCAATTAGCAAAATTGTCCCATCCTGATTTATTACTGAAGCACGTGTACTCTGTGTTCCAATATCTATGGCAATTATATACTTCATTCAATTAATCTCCAATAAGAGAAATGTAGTCAAGAATGGCAGGAAGTTTTTTATAAAATGTTATATTTAAAATAAATCTGAATATTGTATTCATCCTAAAAGATAAAAAATATTTGTGCGGCTGATTATAATTTAAGGAAATTATTTTTGTTTGTACTCCAGATTAACATTACTAAGCTATAATGACTACATTATCTAGTTTCAAAACTCTTTGGTTTTACTGGGCAGTTTAAACTTAATCTAATAGTTTTAAATATTATTGTGATTCCGGTTATGGTTTCCATTACAAACAAATCGGAGACAGCTATAGTCAATTTGATTTAGACTATATTGAAAGTGGTCAATATAGTGAAAGATGTTGTTAAATTCACAATATGCCTTAAGAATCAGCGCAGAATGTTCTAGATCTAACATGTAATGGAGCAATCAGCCGATGAACTGAATACCGCAGATGGTCTGTTAGGAGACGGCGACCTTGGAGTGACGATGATACGGGGTTTTAGACAGATTATAGCGGACTTGGAAACTTTGCCGGAAGACATCGGCATGGCTTTTTTTCAGTGTGCCAAGGCTTTCACCAAAAGCTCCAGTTCCAGTTACGGAACCCTGCTGGCTACAGGGATGATGGCCATAGCAAAAGTAAAAAAAGGACAAACTGGAATTGAGTTGGAAGAGGTCTCTGGACTGTTTGATATAGCACTTGAGGCAATTCAAAAGCGGGGGAAGGCCAGTCTTGGAGACAAAACCGTCCTTGATGTAATCGCCGCAGTCCGGGATGCATCCAAAAATCAAGCCGAGGGGCAGGTCTTGCTTGACAGTATCAACCAAGCCATCAATGATACCATGAAACTCTTCCGGAATCGTCAGAGTCAAATTGGACGGGCACGTATTTTTGGGAAAAAATCCATCGGACTCGATGACCCAGGGACGCTGGCTTTCAAACGAATCTTTGAATGTCGGCTCAGGGAATACTGCTTAGCCTAAAAATTTCAACAATCGTCGGTTGACATCGTTGGCTTTTTCCATCTGAACCATGTGCCCGGCAGAGTCGAAAATTTCGACTTCGACGGAAGGTCCTCCGGAAGCAGAAATATTTCGAGCATGAGCGACTGGAATAATGCGGTCTTGTTCACCCCAAATAACCAGTGTCGGTTTTCCGGAAGCAACCACCTTATCGCTAAGTATGGTTTGTGTGTCAGAGAGCAGCATTGCCGAGAGAGTCCGCAGTACGTCATCCACTCCATCGAGACGTTTGTATTTTAGTACGTCATCCACGAGTTGTCGGTTGACCAACGACTCATCTGCAAATAATTGCTGAAGCACCGGTTTGAGTTCCCGGCGTGATTGTGCATCGACAAATCCCTGCAGGTAATCACAATTGATTTCCTGCCCTAGCCCTGAACTACAAATGAGTCCGAGCGAATCCACACTTTCCGGATGTTCCGTTACCATTTGCATTGCGATAGCCCCACCCATCGAGTGTCCGACTATATGTGCCGACGGCACACCGACAGCCTCCAAAAATTTGCTGACAAACTTTGCTAATCCGGAAATTGAAGGTTCCGGAATAGTTTTCCCGGATTCTCCATGCCCCGGAAGATCCAAAGCCAGTACCCGGTGTTTGTCCGCAAGTGCGTCAAGATTGAAAAGCCAATTATCCAAATCTCCGCCAAAACCGTGCAGTAGCAACACGATCGAATCACCGGATCCACGATCAGCATAACGCGCACGAAGTCCGTCAACTTCCGTGTATAAGTATTGCGGACCACTTCCTTCAGAGTCTTCTTCTCCGGAATCAGGGATTTCGTAAGCTTCAATAAAAGTCTCGATGTCGGCATCCAAGACCGATGAATCTGCCAATACACCGAGCAAAGATTTGACTGGGTAGATGTTTTCATTTTCTGCAATGCAGCGCCTCAAAACACCTGCATCCACCGCCTCAACTGTACCGGAAATTTTATCTGTTTCGACTTCGATGATCTCGTCACCTACTGATATTTCCGCGCCTTCTCTAACAAGCCACTCATTGACTTGTCCTTCCTCCATTGTCAGCCCCCATTTTGGCATGAGAATGGGAATGATGTTTTGTTTCATAACTTATCCTATTAAAGAGTTTTGCGAACCGCTATAGCAACACTGTCGATGCTGGGAATATAAAGATCCTCCAGAGATGATGCAAATGGAACTGGTGTATGGGGTGCCGTTACCATCTCAATTTGTGCCTTGAGTGAATTGAAAGCCTGTTGAGCAACTTGTGCCGAAACATCTGTAGCAATGCTACACCGCGGATTTGCTTCGTCAACGACTACTAGACGGCCAGTGTTTTCAACACTTTCGAGTACTGTCTCCATGTCTATTGGCGATAATGTACGTAGATCAATTACATCACATTCTACACCTTCTTTGGCTAATTTTTTAGCCGCATCCATTGCTTTTCCGACCATCATGCCGTAAGCCACAATGGTAACATCTCCGCCATCACGCATCACATTTGCTTCGGCAAATGGAATTACATAAGACTCCTCCGAAACCTCACCTTCAACACCATAAAGAGATTTATGCTCACAAAAAATAACCGGATCATTATCCCTGATTGACTGGATTAGGAGACCCTTCGCATCGTACGGATTGGACGGACATACTACCTTGAGTCCGGGAATGTGGGTAAATATTGAGGTTAACATCTGTGAATGCTGAGCCGCTGCATTAATCCCTGCACCAACCATAGTTCGGATTACGACCGGAGTTTCTGCTTTGCCGCCGAACATATACTTGAATTTTGCTGCTTGATTATATATTTGATCAAAACAGACTCCCATGAAGTCAATAAACATCAACTCTGCCACCGGTCTCATTCCGCAGGCAGCTGCCCCGATTGCGGCCCCGATATACGCTGATTCAGACAGTGGCGTATCCATGATCTGGTTTCCATGTTTTCCGTAGAGCCCTTTAGTGACACCCATAGGTCCACCCCAAGCATCGTCTTCTCCGGGACTTCCGGTGCCACCGATGCTATCCTCCCCCATTACTATAACTGACGGATCGCGTGTCATTTCCTGATCAAGGGCTTCGTTAATTGCTTCTTTGAATGAAATAGTTCTTGCCATTGTTCCTCTTCGTTTTATGGTAGTCCGCGTTAAATCGGATCCTTAATAGTTGACATAAACATCAGTAAATAAATCAGCATCGATCGGCAATTCTGCCGCTATTGCTGAAGAAACCGCCTCTTCGATGAGGCTCAAAACATCCGTATCACATGCCTCTAAATCCTCTTGAGACAGGACTCCGGCAGCAGTAACCGTTTTACTGAAAGACTTGAGACAATCGCGTTTAGCGCGAATATCATCCACTTCGCCCTCTGCCCGGTAAGTTTGCATGTCGCCTTCAAAATGCCCGAAAAAGCGGATCATTTTGCATTCCAATAATGACGGGCCACCGCCTTCTCTGGCGCGTCTAATGATTTCTCCTGCGGCTTCATAAACGGCAAAAAAATCAGTGCCGTCCACTGTGACCCCCGGCATTCCAAATCCGGAAGCACGATCCACATAACTGTCGCAAGCCACTGCCCAATCCACCGAAGTAGCCTCGGCATAACCATTGTTTTCAACGACAAATACTACCGGCAAATTCCAGATGGACGCAAGATTCAGGCTTTCCAAAAAAGTCCCTTGATTTGAGGCTCCGTCACCAACGAAACTGATCGCAATATCGCCTTTATCTCGGAATTTAGCGGCTAATGCGGCTCCACAGGCTAAAGGTGCGCCTGCGCCAAGTATTCCGTTTGCGCCCATCATGCCTTTATCCAAATCGGCAATGTGCATCGAACCTCCTTTTCCTCCGCATACTCCACTTTTCTTTCCAAAAATTTCGGCCATCATACCTTTTACGTCTACGCCTTTTGCAATACAGTGACCATGCCCCCTGTGTGTGCTGGCGATACGGTCTTCCTCACGCAAGTGAGTCATAATACCTGTAGCAGAGGCTTCTTCTCCAGCATATAGGTGGACGAATCCTGGGATATCTCCACGAGAAAATTCAATATGTACCCGCTCCTCAAATTCTCGGATTGTGCGCATGGTTTGATAAATATTCAGTAGTTCATCTCTGCTCAATGGGAATGGGTTATCACTCATGATATCTCCATGATTTAGGTTGCTAACATTTCAAGGGTGCCCCGACCAATAGTCGATGCTGCCCAGTGTGGCGCATACAAGCACCTACATTCACAGTCCGGAAGGCCTTTTCATACAGTGTGACCTGCACAGTATCTTCAGGGCCAAATTCAAGTTCACGCTCTCCGTCCAATGCTATAATGCCTGAGGATTGCCTTAATGTAAAGGGTATTCCGGGTTCAAGTTGTTGCCAAGACTGTACTCCAACAGTGCTAATGAGCCCCGGAGCAATTGGGACTTGCAATGCGGTTTTTGCTTGTTCCGGAACATCCAGCAACACATGTAAACCTCCAGAATCATTTCGAGAAACCGGTTCAAGCAGTCCAGCAATCGCCGACATCCCAATTACTTCCGGATCAGCGAAGGTCACAAAGATTTCACGCAAATTGTTTGTACGCCAAAGCGCACGGGCCCCAATATAGCGTTCCGTTGAAACCACAACGTCCACCAAAGCAATGTCGCTGCGTTCTCCATCATTGATCTTAACGCACAACAATTTGTTAAACGTAAACGCGACACTTTCAGGAATACGTCCTGTGGCAGCCAATCCTACAGCCAGTCCAGTAATTGTCGGCTCGCGATGTTCAGGAAAGGCGTTGTTGGTGCCTGTAGAAATTCCTGCAATCGGCACTTGCCCACAGACTTTAGCGACAGCTCGATGAGTGCCGTCACCGCCAAGTACGACAATGGTTTTGACTCCGGAATCGACCATGGCTTTTGTTGCTGCAAAGGTATCCTCAACAGTTCCATTAATTGAAGTGTTTGTCATTTCAAGTTCAGCAAAGCTATTATCTCCCATTTGTTGGTCACGTTGTAAGTCTCGCTTGAGAAAACTACGGATTCCTCCGTTTTCCGGCATCATCAGAACCCGCTTCACGCCACAAGCACTTATTGCTGACAACACTCTCATCACAATATTCGCACGATCCGAAACCTGCAAACCAGTGGCATTGGATATCACACGGCGAATGTCCCGTGCCGAAAACGGATTAGCAACTAGGCCGATAGTTACTGTGGAAGAAATTTTGCTCAATGATTCATGATTGCTGCCGAGTTTTAAAGATGAAGGTTCTAAATTAATGGCCTGCTTTTACAGTGCCAAAACTGCAAATCGTAAACCGTCAACCAATTCGCGCCAGTAAGGTTTCGGTCTTAAAATAATGGTCCTATTTCATCTTTACGTCTACAGTAAACTAAA
>Ga0310120_10004069_pt1 | contig 10331 bp, 7 predicted proteins | sample CB27_AW_983_MG_FD_203506 | JGI IMG/M metagenome (GOLD analysis project Ga0310120, IMG submission 203506) | Marine microbial communities from Western Arctic Ocean, Canada - CB27_AW_983 | ecosystem: Environmental > Aquatic > Marine > Oceanic | place: Canada: Western Arctic Ocean | collected... | reverse complement strand
GGGACCCTCCTGGCGACCCCTCGGGCGCAAGGCTTGTTCCAACGAGCGATCCCGCAAAGTGGGGCGGGGCATAACGGCATCAGCGCCGCGACGGCCGGGCGCATTGCGGGACTGTTGCTGGAAGAGTTGGACGTCGCGCCTGGCGATCTCGCCGCTCTGGAGTCCGTATCTCCGGAAAGGCTGCTGGCCGCACAAATCGCTCTCAGCGACGACTTAACAACGACCCGAGATCCGGAACGCTTCGGCGAAGCAGCCGCCTCAGCCATGGCGTTCCAGCCGACCTTCGAGACCGCCGTGCTCCCCCAGCGCCCAATCGACGCGATCGCCGACGGAGCGGCCGCGGGGATCGATGTGATGGTCGGCACCACTCGAGAAGAAGCCCTGATCTTCACGGCGGATCTGAAGGACATGTTCAACGACGCGTTGGTGCAGGCGTCCCTCGATGCCGTGATGGTGCCCCATGGGCGGAGCGGCGCCGATGTGCTAGCCACGTACCGCGCGAACCGGCCGGGGGCCTCGGCCGATGTGCTCGCGGCAGCGGTGGAAACCGATCGGATGTTCCGCGTGCCCGCGATCCGGCTGGCGGATGCACAAGCGCTACACGCGCCCAACACCTGGCTCTATCAGTTCGCCTGGCGCTCCACCGCACGCGACGGCGAGTTTGGCGCGTGCCACTTCTTAGAAGTGCCGTTCGCCTTCGACCAGATCGACAACGACCAAGCGCGCGGGATCGCGGGCGATCCGCCCGCGGAGCTCGCAGCGGCGGTCCATGGTGCGTGGGTGTCTTTCGTCAAATCTGGCGATCCCGGCCATGCCGGGCTCCCGACGTGGCCGCGGTGGGATTCGGCGACTCGGCCCACGATGCGTTTGGACCTCGAAAGTGCCGTCATCAGCGACCCGGAGGCGGATGAAGTCGCGGTCTGGGAAGGCGTCCTCTAGCAGCATCGACCGCGGAGGTGGCTCTGCCGGTATGCGCGGACACCCACGATGAGGGCAGCTGCGCGGTCGGAGACGGACGGATTAAAACGCTAGACCGAGGTGAGTCGGACACGCCTGGGATCTTCCCTCGGCGTCGACGCCTCCTCGCGTGCGCCAAGTTCCGGGAGCTGGAACAAAGCAGCATCCTCACCCACCAGGGCGACCCCGTCTCGGACGTGATCTTCCCGCTGAGTGGCGTGCTGGTCGGCTATATGCCGACCCCATCGGGTCAAGTGATCGCGATGCAGACCCGAGGTCGGGAGAGCCTCGTCTTCGGCTTCAGCGCCGTGCGCGCCGATCCCCGCACATCCAGCCTGGTCGTGGAGATCCCCAGTCGCGCAATCGCGGCGCCCCTGGCGGGCTTCCGCGCGACGCTCGGCACTTAGAACAGTCGAATCCGCACCACGGCCTTTGGAGCCAAATGATGTCCATCCGCATTGATCCGGCGACGGGGCTGAAGATCTTCAACACCCGCGCAGCGAGCGCTGTTGAAGACGTGATCGGGAAGGGCTACGGGGTTGTCGAGGGAGACGATCTAACCACCCTTCCGCCAGAGCCGCCTGGGGCGGTCTTCAACGCCGAAGAGCAGGCCAGGTACCAGGATTACAAAGAAGCTCGACGAGGCGCCGCCGATTACATGGCGATGGAGGGCGAGTTCAGCGAATACCTCACGGACCCCTATTCCGCCGACCCGGTGCCCCGGGAAGCGCTGACAGACGAGTGCGAGATCCTCGTCATCGGCGCGGGATTCGCCGCGCTGCTGCTCTGGCACAAGCTGCGCTCCGCGGGCTTCGCGGACATGCGTTTCTGCGAAAAGGGCGGCGACGTGGGTGGTACCTGGTACTGGAACCGCTATCCAGGCATCGCTTGCGACGTCGAATCCTATAGCTACCTCCCACTGCTCGAAGAGATGGAGTACTTCCCGACGATGAAGTTCGCGTCGGGTTTCGAGATCTTCGAGTACTGCCAGAAGATGGCTGAGGAATTCGGCTTCTACGACCGCTTTCTCTTCCACACCACCGTCGAGCGCACTGAATGGGACGACGCGTCCGGCCGCTGGACCGTCTACACCGACCGCGGCGACGCGATGCGCGCTCGCCACGTAATCCTCGCCAACGGCATCCTCACCACGCCCAAGCTGGCCCGCATTCAAGGCATGGATTCCTTCGAGGGCGACGCCTTCCACACCTCGCGCTGGCGCTACGACGTCGGCCTGGAGGGCAAGCGCGTCGGCATCATCGGCACCGGGGCGACTGCGGTGCAGGTCATCCCAGAGTTGGCCAAAATTGTCGAAGAACTTTACGTCTTCCAGCGCACCCCCTCGACCATCGATGTGCGCGATCAGCGCGAGACGACGAAGCAGGAGATCGACGAGTGGTCACATGAGCCCGGCTGGGCGCGGGCCCGCCGAGCACGCTTCGCGATGATCTCGGAGGGGCGAACCGCGATGAAGGCGAATGACGACTACTTGGCCGGTCGAGTCGCCGACTATCGGGAGCGCAAGAGCCACAAGACGCGGCTGGTGCCCGAAGAGCTCGTCAAGAGGCAACTGAATACGAACTTCCGCATCATGGAGCAGATCCGCGCGCGGGTGGACGACATCGTCAAAGATCCCAAGACCGCAGAGGCCCTCAAGCCCTACTACTCGTGGGGCTGCAAACGCCCCGCCTTCCACGACGAGTACCTGCCCACCTTCAACCTGCCCCACGTCGACCTGGTGGACACCGCGCCGATGGGCGTCACCCAAATCAGTCGCCAGGGCGTCGTGCACGAGGGCGTCGAATACCCCCTCGACGTGCTGATCTACGCGACCGGGTTCCAGTGGATGGCGACCGCGACCTTCAACATGATCGCCGGCCGGGGCGGCCAGACGCTGAAGCAGAAGTGGGAGTCCGAAGGCACCAAGACCTTCCTCGGCATCCACAGCGCCGGCTTCCCGAATCTGTTCGTCATGACGGGACCTCAGGGCGGTGGCGGCAGCTTCAACTTCACCGACGCCATTGACGCGCATGCCGACTACATCATTTGGATGCTGACGACCATGCAGGACAGAGGCGTCGACGTCGTCGATATCACGTCGGAATCTGAGGAGCGCTACGCCGAGCACTGCCGCCAAGCGGATCTCGCCAGCGCGCCACTGCGAGATTGTCTCTCGTACTACAACGGGCATGGCGACGCAGAGCCCGGCAGCCTCGCCTACTACGGCGGCCGGCGCTGGCACGAGTTCAGAGAATCGGCGCAGGACAGCCTCGAACCATTCGTCTTCGCGCAGACGAGTGGGGGCGGGGGCTAACCCGGAGCCTCGACCGACGAGCGGCAGCGCGCCCGAGTCCACGGGGCGCCTCGACGCCGCGTGGGGACGCCACGTCCATGCGCCCGAAGGCGAGAAGAGCGATTCTAGGCCCTCGCGGGCCGAACACGGGCGGGGTTCGCTCGTCGATCGAGTTGGCGCCGCCGATCGCGAAGATCAGCCCGGCGACGGCCGACGCAGTCCACACGATGCGTCGATCGTGCCAGCCCGCCGGCCAGGACACTTCGAACGATCGCGCCGGTTCCGCAATTTCCTTCGGCTTGCGCGGTCTCCGGCGCCGCGAGGAACCCGAGCATCCCTCTCGGTGCCCACTACGGTACGTGCTCCTTCTACAATCGCTCGGCCGGTCGGCGAACATGCAAGCGACGGCCGCGCTAATCGACCAACATGCGGTGGACGAAGGGCGAGAGCTAGCTTGGACGAGAAGCGAATCGATGCGGTCCATCGAGCTCGGGCTCGACAACAGGACAGCGCCCGCCCGGATGCGGTCCAGGTGGTCCGCACGCGCGGGCGACTGACGGCACGGGAGCGAATTGAACTCCTGCTCGATCCCGGATCGGCCGTAGAGTACGGCGCTATCGCCGCGTTGGCACCCGAGACCGACGAGTGGGTGGCGGAGGCCGGCGGTGTCGATTTTATCGGTGCCGTCGAAGGACAGACGGTGATCGCCTCCTCCACGGACTACACCGATCACGGTGGCGGTTACGGCGCGGGCAAAATGACGCATCTCTTCGGGCTTGCACACGAACACCGCTGGCCAGTCGTGTTGTTCGTCGATGGCGGAGGGAGCCGGGCGCGTCACCCGCGGGCGGGCATGGGGCACATCGAAATCGGGGGCGCGATCGGACCATTCAGCCTCTTCGACGGGATCTCCGAGTTGTCGGGCTGGGTGCCAACGATCGCTGTCGTCTCCGGCCCGTCCTACGCGGGCCATGCCAGCCTCGCCGCCTTTTGCGACTTTCTGATCGCGACGCGCGGATCGTCGATTGGCATGGGCGGCCCGCCCATGGTGGAGGCCGCCCTCGGCATCCGCCTAGCGCCGAACGAGCTAGCGCCCGTGGAGATGCACGACGTGCGCGGCGGCATCGATCTGCTGGTTGACGACGAGTCGGTGGCCATCGACGCCGTCAAACGCTACCTCGCCTTCTATCGCGACACGTCCGGCAGCGAGGACTCCCCGACACACGACAACATCGCCGATCTCGTCCCCGACTACGGTCCGTACGACGTACTGCCCGTGATCGAGGCGCTCTGCGACAAGGACAGTGTCTTCCAGCTGCGGCCGAACTTCGCGCAGAACCTGATCACGGCGCTCGCCCGCTTGGGCGGGCGCAGCGTGGGCATCCTCGCGAACCAGCCGCTCGTCGACGATGGCGCGCTCACGGAGGCTGCGGCCGCCAAGCTCGCTCGTTTCGTCGAGCTCTGCGACGCCTACGAGTACCCGATCGTGTCTCTGATCGACACGCCCGGCGTCGTCACGCAGTGGCAGCCGGACGAAGAGTCCCCCACGGTCACCGAACGAGGCATGGGGCGATCGCATGCGCGGGCCCTGATGAATCAGCACCACCGCACCGTGCCCCTCTTCAGTGTCCAGATCCGGCGTGCCGGTGGCTTGGGCGCGTTTGCGATGTCGGGCTTCGGCAACACGCACTCGGTGCCCGCCATGCGACTGGCCTGGCCGACCGTCGAGTTGCAGCATCGCGACGGATTCTCGGCCTTCGACTACGCGAATGGCCTGGACGACGTGATCGATCCGCGGGAGACCCGCTCTCGCATCATCGGTGTCCTGCGTCACCTCCCTCGGCGCCTCGATCGGGAAGCGAAGAAACACCCCATCGACACCGCTTAGGGCGGTCCAGCCTACCCGGGGTCGATCGGATGCTTCTTGCTGCTCCCGAGCGTGCGAGGCGTCCGCCGCATCATCGCCATGATGATCTCGCGGGTGTCGGCCGGGTCCACAATGTCGTCGAATGAGAAGGTCCGCCCCGCACGTAGCCCAGACGTTAAATCGCGCATCGTGTTGGCGTACTCGTCACGGATCTCGAGCGCCTCCTGGGGCGTCGCGGCCGCCAAGATCTCCTTGCGCCGCACCAGATACGCCGCGCCCTCTAGCGACATCCCGCCGGACTCCACGGACGGCCAGGCCAGCCGCATCTCGGGAGACGTCCGCGAGCTACCGAAGCCGGACATCGCATACGGTCCCAGCCCGTATGCCTTCCGAATCTGCACGGAATAAAGCGGCACCGAGCGATGCTGGAGTGCCGCCAGCGGCCGGGCGTGATGCCGCGCGATGCCGCCGGCCTCGGCGCGAGGTCCCACCATGTAGCCGGGGTTGTCAACGAACGAGACCAGCGGAAACTCATAGGCGTCACAGAGCTCGACAAACCGCGCGGCCTTGTCGGCCGCGTCCGCATCGATCGCGCCGGCGAGCGGTGACTTCGGCTGGTTCGCGAAGATACCGATCGACCGTCCGCCCAGCCGCGCGAGCGCGGTGATCATCGAGGGCGCCCATCGGGGCCGCAGCTCAAGCACGCTCTCGGCATCCGCGAACGCGGTGACCACCTTGCGCATGTCGTACGGACGACGACGGGCGGGCGGGATGATGTCGGCGATGCTGGCTGCTTCGGGTACGGGGTCCCCGGAGGGGTGCTCCGTCAGGTAGTACGAAAGGTACTTGCGGGCCACGTCGATCGCTGTCTGTTCGTCGTCGACCGTCAGGTCGATCTCGCCACGACGCTCGAAGTCCGCCGCCGAGCGCGTGGTGGTCAGCCCGCTTTCACTATCACGCGAGCCCAGGGCGGAGTCGCTTGTGGCGATGATCACGTCGCACATCATCGCGACGCTGACATTCCCGTCCAGTGCCGTGCCGGAAAGGATGGCCACCGTCGGGGCCCAGCCGGAGAGTTCTGCCAGGCCGTCCAGGACCTCCCAGCGCGCCCGCGCGCCCGCGCGCCCGCGCGCCGGACCCTCGCGCTTCAGCCCGGGACGCGCCCCCGCCCCATCGACGAAACAGACGGAGGGCCAACGATGCTGGTTGGCGAGGTTGAGCACCCGCGCCAGCTTCCGCATGTTGCGGTCGCTCTGGCTTCCTTCGCGTACCGAGCTGTCGTACGACGCCACGACAATCGGCTGCCCATCGATCTCTCCCGCCCCTGCCACCACCCCGTCGGCCGCCCCATCACCGGGATCGTCGGGATCGGCTTCGGCCAGGATTCCATACTCCACAAATGAGGCCTCGTCGACCAGGGCGGCGATCCGTTCGCGCGCCGTCAGCCGGCCAGCAGCATGTGTGGTGCGAGCTGCTTCCGGCCGGGCATTCATGGCCGCGGCGCGCGCCTGGCGCAACTCGTCTAGCAGCTTCTCATCCACAGTTCACCCTTGCGCGGCTCACACGCGCGACCCGCCCAGCAGAGTGTCGCCGATCACCGCATCCCGTATGAGATCCTGCAAGTCGCTCGCCGTCAGCCCAAACTCGCCAACGAGAATCCCGCGATTGTGCTCGCCGAACGAGGGCGCGCTGCGCCGCAGTCGTCGCGGGGCATCGCTGAACTGAGCCCAGCGATAACCATGCGTGTGCGTCCCGATTACCGGGCGCTCGGCATCCTCGAAAAAAGAGCGAGCGCGGAAGTGAGGGTCGTTCAGGAGCTCCCCCGACCGGCGCACCGGACCCGCCTCGCCCCGCGCGCCATTCCGCACATAGGTGTCGGTGGGATTGACCCTGGCGGCGTGTGCCCGAATCCGCAGCTCACCGGGCCCCGCATGCACTTCGGGCAGGTCGACGACCTGCAGCGCCTCCGGCCCGCCGAACCCGATCACACCAACTCCGCGCATGGCTGTTTCCTTCCCTCGTCGCATCGCTCGCGCGATGCAGTCTAGTCAGTCGAGGGCAGGAAGCGGCCACTCCGCGCGATGCTGACCTAGACTGCCTCGGCCGTCGCATCCCAGTGGTCTCCGGCGAAGCCGATCACGGCCGGAGACTGAGCGCGAGGCGCAAGACCGATCGCCGAGTCAAGAAAGCTATAAAACATGCCCGTCTACTTCATCGTCCAGGAGAAGGTTCTCGATCCGGAAGGGATGGCCGCTTACGGGAAACTGGCCGGGCCGACCCTGGAGGGCGTCAACGTGAAGGCGCTCGCCGTGGACGACGATGTCCAGACCATCGAAGGCGAATGGCACGGGTCGCGTGTTGTGGTGCTGGAGTTCGATAGCGAGGAGTCGTTTCGTGGGTGGTATGACTCCCCCGGATATCAGGAGGCGTTGAAACTGCGGCTTGCGGCGACGGACTCCCGCGGCGCGCTGGTGAAGGGTCTGGGGTAGGCCGCGCCAGCGGCAGACACTCGCGCCAGCAAGGCGAAAGGAGCCATCGTGCCGTCAGCCGTGAAGAAGAAGGTATTGATCGCGGGGGCGTCGGGGCTGGTCGGCCATGCCGCCCTGCGTGAGTTCGAGCATGACCTCGATTGGGAGGTCGTTGGCGTTTCGCGACGCGCCCCTGTCTCGCCGGGCCGCGCCCGCCACGTTCCGGTCGACCTGCTCGACAAGGATCGCTGCGCGGAGGTGTTCAGCGAGATGTCCGACGTCACGCACCTCATGTACGGCGCAGTGAACGAGGACCCGACGGACCTCGTCGCAGGTTGGCGCGACCGCGGGCGGATGCAGCTCAATCAGACCATGCTGGAGAATCTCTTCGAGCCGTTGCTGTCGGTGGCGACGAACCTGCAGCACGTTTCGCTGATGCAGGGGACGAAGGCTTACGGGGGTGTCGCGGGGATCGAGGTCGGCTACACCTACCGCGAACGCGCCCCGCGGGTCGAACACGACAACTTCTACTTCCTGCAGGAGGACTACCTGCGCGCCAAGCAAATCGGTCAGGCGTGGGGGTGGACCGTTCTTCGCCCGGTGCTGATCCTGGGCGACGCAGTCGGGAGCAACCTGAACATCCTGATGGTGATCGGTGTGTACGCGACGCTACGCAAGGAGGCCGGTCTGCCGCTGGCCTACCCGGGCGATCCCGAGCGCCGGCCGACCGAGTTGGTCGATTCGGATCTCCTGGCGCGCACGCTGAAGTGGGCAGCGACCGCGCCCGGCGCACGCAACGAGATCTTTAACGTCTCCAACGGCGACATCGTCGCGATGTCCGACCTCTATCCCGTAATCGCCGAGGAGATGGGGATGGAGCTGGGGCCGGCGGAACCCTCTCTCTTCACCACCGAGTTGCCGAAGCAGGCCGACGCCTGGGCCGCGATCGTGCGCAAATACGCGCTTGCGGTGCCCGAGGATCTGATGGCGGTCGTCGGCGGATCGATGGAGCTGGCGGACGGCGCGCGGCATCCGACCCGGGCCGGCTCGGCGCCAAGGCGGTTGGGCGGGCATTCGAGCACCATTCGCCTTCGGCAGGCCGGCTTCCATGAGTGTGTCGATTCGGAGGACTCCGTTCGCAAGTGGTTCCGACGTTTCCACGAGCTGCGGTTGCTCCCGCCGCTGGAGTAAGTTAGGGCGGGCCCGCGGAGATCGCGTATCCTCCCGGCTCAGACCAGAAGTAACGGGAGACCATGACTGCTCACTACGACCACATCATCGTCGGTGCCGGATCGTCGGGCGCGGTGGTCGCCGCGCGGCTGTCGGAGGATCCCGAGACCAGCGTCCTGCTGCTCGAGGCGGGCCCCGACTATGCCTCGATCGAGCAGACGCCTGACGACCTGCTCAATGCCTACTGGATGTCGCTGCAAGATCACGATTGGGGTTTCAAGGCCGAGGCTGTCAAGGATCGCACGATCGACTACGCCCGCGGCAAGGTCACGGGCGGCTCCTCCGCCGTGAACGGTGTCGTCGCGATCCGTGGTGTCCCGGCGGACTACGACGAGTGGGCCGAGTTGGGTAACGAAGGCTGGGAGTGGGAGAACTGCCTGCCGTACTTCAACAAACTGGAGGACGACCAGGACATGGGCGGCGATCTCCACGGCAAGGGCGGCCCGATCCCCGTCCGTCGCTGGAAGGAGGACGAGCTCATCCCTCTGCAGGCGGGCTTCCGCCAAGCGGTCCTGGACCAGGGCTACGCGGTCCACGAGGACTTCAATGACCCCGACGCCACAGGCCTCAGCCCCCTGGCGCAGAACCGCGAGGGGCGGACGCGCATCTCCACCGCGATCGGCTACCTGACCGGCGCGCGCCCGCGCCTGAATCTCACCATCCGCGGCGACTGTCTCGCCAATCGCGTGATCATCGAGGACGGACGTGCCGTTGGCCTGGAGGTGGAATCGGGCGGCGAGATGCAGACCGTCTACGGCGACAACATCATCCTCTCTGCGGGCGCCATCCAGTCGCCGCCGATCCTGCTGCGTTCGGGTATCGGCTCCGCCGAAGACGTTGGGGCGATCGGTGTCGATCAGATCCAGGACCTACCCGGGGTCGGCCACAACCTGATCGAGCACCCCATGGCCTACGTCTTCTGTGTGCCCAAGCCGGGGGTGTGCGACCCGGACAATCCGCTGCTGCAAACGATGTTGCGCTACACCTCCGACGGCGGCGAAGAGAACGACATGCAGCTTTACGGGATCAACCACTTCGTGCTCACCGATCTGCCCGAACTGCACGAGATCTTCGGCGTCGAGATGGCTTTTGCGATCGCGCCCGGGCTGCAGCGGCCCAACTCCCGCGGCCGACTTCGCGTGGAAAGTGATGATCTGCACGCCGCGCCCGGGATCGAACTGAACTTCTTCGACGATGAACAGGATCGCGCGCGCATGCGCGAGGGGATGCGCATCGCGTGGGATATCGCGCAGCACCCGGCCATCGCGGAGTACTACGAGCGCATCGAACTGCTCGACCAGGCCACGATCGACGACGACGACGCGCTGGACCAGTACATCTGGGACACCGCTGCCCAGATTTTCCACCCTGTCGGCACGGCCAAGATGGGCCCGGCCTCCGATCCGGAAGCCGTAGTCGATGCGCATGGCCGCGTTCACGGTATCGATGGCTTGCGGGTGGTCGACGCGTCGATCATGCCCAACATCGTCCGCGCGAACACGAACCTCACCTGCAT
>Ga0310120_10004067_pt1 | contig 10336 bp, 5 predicted proteins | sample CB27_AW_983_MG_FD_203506 | JGI IMG/M metagenome (GOLD analysis project Ga0310120, IMG submission 203506) | Marine microbial communities from Western Arctic Ocean, Canada - CB27_AW_983 | ecosystem: Environmental > Aquatic > Marine > Oceanic | place: Canada: Western Arctic Ocean | collected... | reverse complement strand
CTCGGCTGGACTAAATCTGGAGCTGGTGTTGGATACAATACTACTGTGCCCTATCTTGATACCGGCGCAGCGTATCAGCCCGCCGCAAACTCGCATCATTATAAAGCCGTAGGCGCCGGCATGGTAGATGACATCATGACACTTAAGGCTGACCTTTTTGCCGATAATTTATACGAAACCGGTGGCGAGGGTGGTGTTGGAATCTGTGACGGCACTAACGGCTGCGTAAATTTCTTCATGATAGGCCCTGGTGGAACTAGTATTTTTAGTCCAAGAGGAGGCTGGCAAATTTACGATGGTTTGAACGATACGGGCTTTATCAGAGTTACTGATGGCGGAGCACCTGGAGTAGGCAATCGGTTTATGGGTGGCACTAATGTAGCTGTTACCGTAAAGGTTGTCTTTGACCAGTTAGCTAACACTATCAGTGTCGATATTATTGATAGAGCAACCCAGGTATCACTTAACCCGACCTTTGTCATACCACTGACCGCGGGCGGGAAGACCGAACTTCAAGCCTGTTCGAGTGTTTCTTTGACGTGGAACGACATACATGCTCCGAATCCAGGCCTTAAGGAAGTCGACAACATCAGTTTTGTTTCTACAGCAAGAATAATAGAATTTGACCCGGCGGAACCCGACCCGATGACCTGGGCGCAGCCGCCAGTTGCGGTTGACGGCTACAGTATAACTATGACAGCCACCGCTGCCACGGATGCTGTTAATCCGCCTGTGCAGTATTACTTCGAATGTACAACTGATGGCGATGCCAACAGTAATTGGCAAACAGACCCGAACTATTTGGCGACAGGCCTGGACCCGGTAACTGAATACACATTCAGGGCCAAAGCCCGCGATAATGCTCCCAGTCAAAACGAAACCGGCTTCTCTGACCCGTGTTCAGCTACTACAGAATTACCAACTACCGCCGGCCTGCTGCTTCATCTGGATGCAAGTTCACTTGGTCTAAGTGATGGCGTTCCGGTGGAGACATGGACATCACGTGCAGGCCCCTATGCCGAACAATTCAATACCAGCTATCGGCCAATATACCGTGCCAATGCCTTTGGCGGCAGAGCGGCAGTGGATTTTGACGCGGCCGACGACCACCTTTTTCTGACATCAAGTTTAGCGAATGCCGGTTCGGTCTTTGCCGTTGTAAAGTTCAAGTCCTTAGCATTGCCCAGTGAAGAAAACTACATTGTTTCCGGCAATACCGGTGAGAGACTGTTCTGGAACAACAACCAGATTCTTGTCAATGATGCTGCCGGCTTTGATTTCAATGACACGGATACCTATCACATTTATACCTGGGTACAGGGTGAAAAAAGTTATCTTGATTTCACGAGTCAAGATTCGGGCATAGAGTCCGACACTATGGATGGAATTTTCATTATCGGCGCCGAAGACGACAGTCCACTGTCCAACGTAGGTCCTGATGCCCTGATAGCTGAGATTATTGTTTACGATACGGCTCTTGGTGCCGATAACCGTCAGGCCATTTGGAGATACCTGGAAAACAAATACCATATGGTCTCAACTTTTATTGTTGAGCCTGCGATCAATAACTATGCCATCCAGGAGCATAAGGAACTACCCGTTGCTGCTTGTCGGATTGGGACAGATATAAGTATGATGGCCTGCCGTGGTGAGTATGAGCCTGCCTCGTTTGTCGTAGAAACAGACAGCACTCTTGAGAATCTCATGGTAACCGTTGGGCAGTTATCAGGTGATTTCGGGGCCACCATCCCCTCCAGCGCTGTAGATGTTCGGGTTGTTCAGCCCTGCTGGCTGCGGATAACGGATTTTCCCGGTCGGATGAACCAGGTTCTGCTTCATGATCCCAGTCTGCTGATAATAGATCACGAAGAGTTGGTGTCCCCTTTCACACAGGGCATGGAATTTACTCGAACGCCGATTGATACAGCTACGCTGCAGCCTGCAGATGTTGCATCACGCCAGCAGTTCTGGCTGACTGTTCATGTGCCGGATGATGCGCTTTCAGGAACATACACCGGAACTATTAGCGTTACCTCCACAAATGCGCCAACTCAGACATTAACCCTGGAACTTGATGTACCGGATTTTGATCTACTTGAGCCTAACTTTGAATACAGTCTTTATTATGCTACCGCTTATTACAGCGATCAGATGCGTATTAACGAGTACGAGAATATGGTTGCACACGGCTGTATGAATCCCAACATCTATAACGCTGAGGTTGTAGATGTTGGTGATGGTACCCTCGATTTTACTGGTTTTGCACACGAGCTGTCATTGCGGGAACAGGCGGGCATGAAAGCAGCCGGGCCGCTGTATATTGTAGCCGGTACCCCGATCCATGCCGGCAACGGAGGCGCATATACATCAAGTGAAGTTACAGCAATGGCCTCAGAGATTGTAACGTGGGCCCAGCAGAGAGGTTATTCAGATGTGTATTTTATGGGTAATGATGAGGCAACCGGTGAGAGACTTGTTGCCCAGCGTCCTACGTGGGATGCAGTCCATGCTGGTGGAGGTAAGATTTTTGCTGCTAACTTTGCCGGTTTCTTTCCATATGTCGGTGATATTTTAGATTGCCCGGTAATTACTCATCCAGCAGGCAACCCAATGGACGTTTCATCACACGGAGAGGCTGACCCTTGGCTGGATTACGTTCCAACCGCGCCGTGGGCTCTAGATCCCATCGATTGGATCCTTGACCCTTACACCCATACTGAGTTTAGCCCTCCGGACTATCCGGTTTTGATCCAGAACGTTCACAACAATGGTTTCAAAATCTTTACATATATGGATTCTTCTGCCGGTAGACCTATCCCCGAGGTCCATCGTCGGCTGCGCGGTCTTGGACTTTACAAGGCAAATTTGGACGGCACGATGACCTGGTCATATAACCACTACCTTTATTCCCCTAATCTGTCGGCTGGTCCAGTGGATTGGTCAAACCTCCACAGTTTTGTTCTTCGCGGAGCCGAAGCTCCTTTTGATACGCTGCCGTGGGAAGCGTATCGTGAGGGCTATGACGATGCCAGATATCTGGCTACACTTCAGGATGCCATCACTCAATGCCGAACCTCAGGAAGACGTCTGGGAAGGATCACTGAAGTGGAAACATGGCTTGATGAAATTCCTACAGACATTGACCTGGATGATTGGCGTAGACAGATGGCGATATACACTGAAATGCTCCTGGGTTTAGATGCTACCGTTACGCCTGTCAGGAACCCGCGTTAAACACTCACGATCCTTTTTTATTTGCTAATTATTAGAGACACCCAATGACCACCCTGCATGAAAGATCGCATTTCACATGCAGGCGGAAAACTCGTGCGTTTGACGCTGATCACAACTCAGCTCAACCGCTCGCCACGTGGCCCCCTCATCTTCACTGATGCAAACGCCATTGAGCGACTCAGAGGTAAATAACATCACGCCACTGGTGACGATGGCACAATTTCCATGATGCGCTGCAATGGGGCCCACGTGGGCTACGTCAACGTCGCTGAGGGTTTTCAATTCGCCAATTGTCGCGCGTGTATGATCCATTCGACGGATGGGGGCCGTACCTGGACGGATCGCACGGAGGTCGAGTTACCCTGGGCGGATCCTTATCCCTATTTTTGCGAAGCTGACTTTTTGCGCATGCCGGATGGGCGTCTGCTTGCCGCGACGCGTTGTGAAGTGCGGGTGCCGCTGAAAGATAAGCCGGTGCCCTATCCACCCGGTACCATGTCAAACGATCACTCTGCCGGTCACATGATGCTGACTGAAAGCACGGACGAAGGTAAAACCTGGTCGATGCTACGCGAGTTTTTGCAATACAGTGAAGTGCATGGCCAACTTACTTTGCTCCGCGATGGTCGACTGCTCTGCACCTATGCGAACTATCACTTACCATTCGGCGTCGTGGCCGTGGTCAGCAATGATTATGGCCAGACCTGGGATCACGAACACCCCTTTCAACTGGCCCTGTCGCTGGGCGCCAGTACCGGCTGGCCGACGACACGTGAACTGGACGACGGCACCCTGATTACCATTCATGCACTGGAACCGTACTCTATTGAACCACCGGAAACCGGCCGCACCGTTTGTCATACCGTACGATGGCAATTGCCACCTAAGCAAGGTTGATTGGTGAACGTGGGAGCAATGGAACATTGAAAAATCCATTTTGTGTGAAGGATCAGGTGGTATTGGTTACCGGTGCTGCCCGCGGCGCAGGCAAAGCCATCGCTGAGGGTTTTGTTAATCACCGCTGTGGCAGTGTCTCTGCGCGCATTTCTACGACTTCATCCAAGCCTACCCGGAGAAGTACGCGAAGAAGTATGGCTTCCTCAAGCCGGTGGTCGAGGAGGTGGTCAACAACTACCTGGACTGCGGGGACCTGACCAAGGGCTTTGCCCGCATCTATTGCGAAGACTGCAAGCAGTCCATGCTCTTGCCGTTTTCATGCAAGGGCCGGTGGTTCTGCCCCTCATGCCACGAGAAGTCGACGACCCCGGCCGCGAAGCGCGTCGGGCCTGCTCTTCGGGGAGTTCATCACGGGCACAATCGCCTTCCCGGTGCCGCACCGTCAGTACGTCTTCAGTTTGCCCATCATGTTGCGGGTCTACTTCCGGAACAACCGCCAGCTTCTGAAGTGCTTGCATCCCGGCCGCGAAGCGTATCGGGGAATCTTTGCCGGATTGCCAACGAGTGTCTGCTCGAATTCCTGCGCCGCAGCTTCAATCGCCCAACCGGGCAACTCGGCATGGTCATGACCATCCAGATCCCGCGACTGCGGGACGAGTACATGGGGTACAATTGCCATATCCATGCCCTCGTGGCCGACGGGCTCTTCACGGACAACGGCATGTTCTACGTCGTGCACTGGCGGATATGGTCTCATCTACTCAACCCGGTAAGCAGACGTGACTGCCGCAGATCGATAGGGAGCTAAATCCCAATGAAAACGATCCTTATGTACTCGACGCGCGAGTTCGCAGTTTTTCGTAGAGACCGAGGCGATCAAGTAAGATCAACTTCAGGCCTTCGCAAATCTCTTCGGAATTGAGCGCCCGCGCACTCAATTCGGTCTGAGCATCCATGCTGTCCATCACCGCTGAAAGGATCTCGCTGGTGAGGTCAGGCGAATTGGCAAATTGCTCTTTGGAGTTATTGGCTGCCTGCTTCTGCAAGATCTCGGATTCGAGTGTCTTTTCGGCAACCGCGTTGGCATACGACAGTTGATCTCCCTCGGTTGTATCACTGCCAAACAGTGTATTGAGCTGCTCGATGATCTCACTGAGCCAGGCTTTGTCCTTCTCTTGGACCTGACCGCTGCCCGCTTCGGTGATGGGATCCAACGTCGGTGTATCCCCGCCCGGCAACACAAGGTTCTGCTTCCCACGGTTTCGCAGATTGTGATGGGTGAGCTGTACCTCCGAAAGATCCACACCTTCCCGTTCGCGCCCAAACTTCAACAGCCTCACCAGCGCCCGATAGAAAATCGACCGTTTCTCAAAGTCAGTGTTCCCATAGTCAAAGATCTGTGACAGGAATGTATAGGCCCTGAGGTACGTTTGTATGTCTGCCTTAAACAGAATGAGCGTGTCCATCACATCCTTGGTCGCCTGCGTTGCTCCGTCTTCCTTGGCAGCCAGAGCCTCTTTATGGGCCACCTTGGCCGCTGCAAACTGCTTGAGCAGACGGTCAGCCACTGGTGTAATCGCCGCTTCGTATTGTTTTTGTTTAGCAGCTGGGTTCATCACGACGTTCACCACACGGCCGATCTCGTGCTCGTCGTAAAGACCCTGTGAGTCGAGCTTGGTTCTCAGATCCAGAACGATATTTGGGTCCGTGACGTCCGACAATGTGGCCGTTGTGTAATACGTCTTAAAGGCTTCTAGAACCTCGTTCGGGTCATTGACGAAGTCCAGTACGTAGGGTTCTTCCTTTCCGGAGTAGCAGCGATTGAGGCGAGAGAGTGTCTGCACCGCCTGGATACCCGCCAGGCGTTTATCGACATACATCCCGCAGAGCAACGGTTGGTCAAACCCGGTTTGGAACTTGTTAGCCACCAGCAGAATCTGAAACTGGTCCTCAGCAAAGGCTTTGCGAATGTCGCGACCCTTGAGTCCCGGATTCAGCTCTTTACTAGTCTCGCGGAAGGCTTCTGGTCCAGATTCCTTGTCGTTCACCTCGCCCGAAAAAGCCACCAACGTCTTCATCGGGTACTTTTGGTCCTTAATGTATTTATCCATCGCAATCTGCCAGCGCACGGCCTCAACACGGCTGCCAACCACGACCATCGCCTTCGCTTTGCCTTCTAGCAGCGGAGCAATCGTTTCGCGAAAGTGCTCGACGACAATCTGTACTTTCTGGGCAATGTTGTACGGGTGCAGCCGCACCCAGCTCATCAGGCCCTTCATCGCCACACTGCGTTCCACCTGCTGGTCGTCTAGCTCTTTACCGCCACTTGCCAGTTTGAAGGCCACACTATAAGACGTGTAGTTACGCAGCACGTCCAGAATAAAACCCTCTTCAATGGCCTGGCGCATGGAGTAGACGTGAAACGGCTGGGGCAGGTTGCCTTCGCCCGCTTCCTTGGAAGGATCAGGGCGTCGGCCAAACAGTTCCAGCGTTTTGGCCTTGGGCGTGGCAGTAAAGGCCACATACGTGATCCCCTCGTCCTTGGCACGCGCTGCCATTTCAGCAGCCAGGATGTCTTCGCTACTGATCGTGCCACCGTCGGCCAGCTCTTGTTGTTCTTCGGCGGTGAGTACCTGTTTGAGCTTCGAGGCTGCCTCCCCGGTCTGCGAGCTATGCGCTTCATCGGCAATCACGGCGAACCGCTTACCCTCGGTTGCGGCCAGTTCGCGCACCGCTTCTAGAGCGAACGGAAAAGTCTGAATCGTACAGACAACCACCTTTTTGTCACCGGAGAGGGCTTCGACCAGTTGAGAGCTTTTACTGCCCTGATCACTCTTAATTGTCGCGACCACACCCGCCGTGCGTTCAAAACTATCAATCGCCTCCTGCAATTGACTGTCAATCACGTTGCGGTCTGAGATCACAAGCACCGTATCGAAGACTTTCTTGTCGTCCGCATCATGCAGATCCGCCAGGAAGTGAGCGGACCAGGCAATCGAGTTGGTCTTGCCCGAACCCGCCGAATGTTGGATCAGGTATTTTTCACCGGCTCCTTCGGCCAAGACGGCTGCCAGCAGTCGGCGGGTCGCATCGAGCTGGTGGTAGCGAGGGAAGATGATCTTGGTGATCTGCTTCTTGTCATTGCGCTCAGCGACCATGTACCGACCGAGGATCTCCAGCAGGCTGTCCCGCTGCCAAACCTGCTCCCACAGGTAAGCGGTCGTATGACCCTCAGGGTTGACCGGGTTACCGGCGGCTCCCTCGTCGCCCTGATCGAACGGCAGGAACGTGGTATTGAATCCCGCCAGCTTGGTGGCCATCATCACACGGCTGCTACTGACTGCAAAATGGACCAGTGCTCCTGAGGGAAACATCAGCAGCGGTTCGGGTGACTGGCCTTTGGGACGAGGATTGCGGTCTTTCTTGTATTGAATCACAGCATCATCGATGCTCTGCGTGTTATCGGTCTTCAGTTCCACCGTGGCGACCGGGATGCCATTGAGAAACAGTACCAGGTCGATGTTGTTTTCATTGTGCAACGAGTAGTGCACCTGCCGCACGATCCGCAGCCGGTTGGCAGCATAGCGTGCGGTAATATCGGGGTTCATAGCCAGTGCCGGTTTGAACTGGGCCATTTTGAGCCGGGAGTGAAGTCCCAACACGTCAAAGCCACCTCGGATCACGCTCAATGTGCCAGACTTGTCGAGCGAATCGCGCAGGCGACTACAGAGTGTGTCAGTGGCAGCGCTACCGTGCTTCTTTTCGAGTGTCTCCCAGGCGTCGGGTTGCGTCTCTTGCACCCAGCTGACCACGTCGGCGGGGAACAGGGCCAGCTTGCGGTCGTAGTCCGCAGCGTCTTGCTCGGCGTACAGCCAGCCATGCGCTGCCAGATGTTCGCAGACTTCGTCTTCGAATTCTTTTTCGTTGTGGATTGCCATCTTAACTTCCGACATCAAGCAGTTTGATTTTTGGTTGTATTGCTAAGTGCAATGTGTTCATGACTGCGATCATCTGAACATGTATTTCAGGCCACTCCTCTTCAGGCGATCGGTATCCACCATCGACATTAATCTTGATACGGCAGGCCCGTTTACCATCCAGCCGCTCCCAACTGATCGGCATTCCAACGGTTTCCTCAATCTCTTCTTTCGAGGTAAAGAGTTGGTCGAAAATGGATTTATTTTCGTCGTCGCACCGTTTGCCGCGATCGATATACAACTCGGCTCCGCAGGTGTCCTTGGTAACAATGTAGTTGAGATTCAGACCTCGCACGCCTGCTGATGTGCCTATCCAGTGGTACGCGCTGGGGGTGATGTGTGCATGAAGTTTGGCGTCGGGGTGGGCGACAACCTGCGTCCACCAGTTCCGCCTGATATCGTACCGTTCGGCGAGTTCCTTTTTCTGGTTTTGCACCGTGGCATCACCGGAGGGGCCAACGATGACCGTCAGTAGCGGTGCGGCAGGTGATTCTTCGATGCGGACGGCTTCGACCTTGATCAGGTAGAAATCGGCACTCGAAGAGTCATTGAGCCAGGCAATCGCCGCCACATGCTCGGGCCGTGGATCGGAGACAATCCAAATGGCGGCTCGTGCGGACATGGCAGTCAAATAGGTAATCAGCTTGCCCAGATGGTCGTGGTTACTCTTTTCGAGCTGGTTTTCAATGATGATAGTGCCGCCGTTTTCATCTTCGGCTACCAGGTCAACACTGAACGCACCTGCCGCCTGCTCTCGATCGACGTTGACGAGATCAAAGTCGAGCACATTGTTGAGCACATCGATATTGTCCTCCATCCACTGCGTGAAATCATGGGCTTCATGTTTCCAGACCTCAAGGAGAGGAACCCGGGTCAACTTGCCAATGTCGATCATGCGTAGCTGCTCCTTTGCGGAGTAATTCTATTTCGCCAGCTCATGCCACTGTCTCCTCCGTCGCGAACTGACGCACGTCGATCTTGCCGGTGACGGCGGCCGAAATGAGGGCGGTGCGGCGTTCCTGAAGTAGCTCGATGGCTCGTTCGGCTTGGGCGATGAGTGAGTCAAACCGCTCAACTTTAATGTCAAGAAACTCTGCGATCACTGTTTGTTCATCCAACGGCGGTGACACCACGGAGAGGTTGCGTATTTCATCAACGTTGATCCGCTTGAATGTCGCTCCAACCATTAGGACGGACATCTGTTCCACGACCTCAGTTGACTTAATCAAGTGCTGCCAGTAGTCAGGCGAGCTGTCGCGGTGAATACGCCGCATTAAACACACATCTTGCCCCATGGCAAACTGGGGCGTGTCAATCTTAACTTGAGCAACTTCACCTACGGTGGCGTTTCGGCTGAAGATCAAGTCGCCGACCTGTGGTTGACGTCCACCGCCGATAAGTAGGTCGTAAAATTCTTGCGTTGTACGTTTCGCTTCGCTGAGTTCTACCCACTTGCTTTGAACTTCGCGGATACTGGCCAACGGTATGCCGCCTTCATCAACGAATTCGGCAGTGACGTGTTTACAGTCGGTGACACTCCAGAACCGCTTTAGCGGACCAACTTCCCACCCCTCCGGCACCTCACCGAGCCACTCGATGCCGCTGTCCTTCATGGGCACATCGGGATCGAGTCCTTTGGTGACGGCGTGACTGATGACCGCCTGCCGCTTTTCCTTCAACAGCTCAATCAATCGCCGCTGCTCACTCACCAACGCGTCGATCTTCGACGTCTCGGTGTCCAGGAACGAGGCGATGGTGCGTTGTTCGGGGAGGGGAATGATTGGCAGATCGACTTGGACAAAGTGAGAGAACCGTAAATCCTGTCCATCGCGTATCAGGTTCGTTGTCGAACGCAGAGCTTGGATATATGCGATGCTCTTGAAAAGGTGAGCGAAGAACGGCTCATAGACGTGTTTGATAGGAGTCAGGACGACGTAGTGAAACGTGATAGCTCCCTCGATCCCTGACCATTCGATCCCGCCCTGAAAGCTGCGAAGACTGATTACGAAGTCGTTTGCCTTTACACGTCGGAGCGTGTGAGCCCCCACGATGGTCTCAACGACTTTTCGGCCTTCGCGAGCGACAAACTCATCTTGGTAGAGTATCCCGTACTGCTGTGAGGCGGTGACTTGTCGATTTGCCCGCGTCCGCTGCGGCGACTGCGGCCACGAAATGTTCGTGCCGTTCTCTTGCCAACAAAGATGTCTCTGTCCGAGTTGTCATCAAAA
>Ga0310120_10004064_pt1 | contig 10337 bp, 9 predicted proteins | sample CB27_AW_983_MG_FD_203506 | JGI IMG/M metagenome (GOLD analysis project Ga0310120, IMG submission 203506) | Marine microbial communities from Western Arctic Ocean, Canada - CB27_AW_983 | ecosystem: Environmental > Aquatic > Marine > Oceanic | place: Canada: Western Arctic Ocean | collected... | reverse complement strand
TTCTTAGTAATTTCATCTAACTATCTTTTAATAGATTTAATCCTTTTCTAAGTAGTTTCTGTAAATCATTTTTTGAGACATCAACAAATTCACAAAGAGCAACATCTTCTTCTACAAGTTCATATATCCCCAATTCCTCCATCTCATCATAATCTTCAGCAAGAATAGCCTTAAACAAATAAGTTGGTAGTATATCCATTGGAAGAACCTTCCCAAAAACTCCAGTCTGAACAAAAGCTCTTAACTCACCATTCGTATTAGTATTAAGATTGTACTTCTTCTTAGGATTTAAAAATGAAAATAATCCAAAAGCTCTTTGAAAACTAAGCTTATTCATAACTGGCAAAATCCAGCCTAAAAATTCATAGCTATTCCCCTCTGGAATAACAGTTACCATGCTATCATAGAAACCAAGATATCCTTTACTACCTATTGAAGATCCTGTCAAAACATTTCCAGAAATAATTCTTTGGTTTCCATCCTTAATATTATTTTCAAGAATATTCATAACAGAAGTCCCTGATATACAAGAATAATATTGAGTCTTTTTAACTTCAGATCCTACAAGACATATTTTTTTAGAAGCATCATAAATACCTTCTAAAAAAAATTTACCAATTTCAATTAATCCCTGAGGACTCGTTGACCAAACAACATCGTATTTATTTACAGCATCAATATGATGAATTTGTACACCAACATTACCAGATGGATGAGGACCAGAAAATACATTATTTTCATAGCCATCAACACTTAAATATTTAATAGAATCTTTGTTGTGATTTAAATGAATCTTTCCATTAGTTAGCTTACTAAGTATTCTAAGACCCCATTTAATATATTTAAGATCATCTTTATATAAAATTTCACTAGATGGTGCCAGTGGATGAGTATCAAAAAAAGATACATGAATAGCTTTTGGCTTAGAATTTGGATCTGCTACTAATCCAAATGGTCTCTGAATAATATGAGGCCAAACACCAGAAGAAGTAAGATTTTTAATTATATCTTCTCTTCTAAGTTGATCAACTTCCAAAGTAGAAAACTTTTTATGTTTTACATATACATTTTTTTTATCAGGCAATATCCTAATCTCCTCAATCCTTCTTTTTAATCCCCTAACAACTTCAATAATTTCACCACTTACAGGTGAACAGTACATAATCTGATCACTCAATTTATCAAAAAGAATTGGCGTTCCAGCTTTAACCTCATCACCAACATTATTAAGAAGTTTTGGTCTAGTGATACCGATAAAATCATTGGGTTTAATAGCAAACGATGATGGAGCTTTAATGGTAGTAATTGTTTTAACAGCTTCGCCGCTTAGATTTATATCAAAACCCTTACTTAAATTAATTTTAAAAGACATTTATTTATTGTAAAGTCAATTATATTTTGCGACAAAAATAATAAAAAAATAAATCTTAAAAACCGTTTTTAGTATTCATTTTTAAATTATAATTTTTTAACCAAATTTTTCATAAACTAAAGTCTTTATTTTTTCTATTTGATCATCTAATTTTAAGGAACTAGTGTCTACATAATACGCATCATCTACCTTAAGCAATGGACTATCCTCCCTATTAGAATCTTTTTCATCTCTATCTTTAAGGTTATCACTAATTTGATCAAGTGTAATGTCTGGATTTGATATTTTCATTTCCTCATACCTCCTTCTTGCTCTAACTTCTAATGATGCAGTCATAAAAACTTTAATTTCTGCATTAGGAAAAACTACTGTGGTAATATCCCTTCCCTCTACAACTATTTTTTTATTAAGACCTATTTTTTTTTGAATCTTAACTAAAAACTTTCTTACTTCAGGTATAGCACTAACCACACTAACTTTTTTTGAAATATTTTCCTTTCTTATAAGATCTTCAACACATTTTCCATTTAAAAAAATTTTCTGAATTCCAGATTTAATAACAAAATCTATAGAAATTTTTTCCAAAGAATCACTTACCTGACTAATATCATTTATATCAACTTTATTTCTCAAAAAAAATAATGTGACAGCTCTATACATAGCACCTGAGTCAAGATATTTATATTTAAAATGTTTAGCTAATTCTTTTGCGGTAGAACTTTTACCACATCCTGAATGGCCATCAATCGCTATAATAATATCTTTAATCATATTTTTCATTTGAAATTTTCATACCCCTTTTATTATACTTAATCCAAATACCTTTTTTTTCATTTAAAATATAATTTCCTTTCTCTGCCACTCTACCATTGGGATAAAACATCAACCATTTACCATTAAGAAATCCATTTTTATAATTAGTCTTTGAAAATACTGAACCATTTTCAAAGTAATCAATAATTTCTCCATTTCCATTTACAAAAGATCCTTTAAAAAGTATTTTTCCTTCTATTGAATAATAATCAGAAACATAAAATAATTTTCCATTTTTATACTCTTCTTCCTGCTTAAGTTTTCCATTAGAATGAAACCTACCCCAAAGGCCTTCTTTTAATCCATTTTGATACTTTCCAACTTCATCAAGTTTACCGGATTCATCATAAAAGATCCACTGACCATTCTTGAACCCTCCCTCATATATACCTTCTGATAAAACGTTTCCAAATTTATGAAAATACTTCCATTCTCCATGCTGTAAATCATTGAGATAATGACCTATAGAATATAAATTTTCATCTTCTCTAAAAGTTGCCCAAAGACCTGATTTTAATCCCAAATTAAATTCTCCCTCAACACTTAATGAACCATTTGGTAAATACTCATAATATACACTATCTAAGAAATCATTTTTATAATAATATTGTTTAGATAATTTTTTATTTGGATAAAACTCTTTAAATAATCCATTTTTTATTCCTAATACATAAAATTCTGTTTTCTGAATATTTCCATTTTCATAATAATACTGCCATTTTGAATTTTCTAGATCATCTTTATATCTCTTTCTAAAAGATAATGAGTTCCAAATATTATACTCTTCCCATATACTATCTTTTAATCCTAAATTATAATATCCTTCAAGTGCAATTCTTCCATTATAATAAAACTCTAAATATCTTCCATTTAATTTATTATTAATATAGTCAGCCTCTGAAATCTTCTTACCAAACTCATCATATGATATTAATATTCCATTTAATTCTCCCTTAAAATTATAATTTGATATTTCCTTTATTTTTCCACTTGGAAAATAGTAATTCCACTGCTTATACCTTTTACCCTCTAAAAGTTCTCCTTCTGTCTCTATTATTCCATCATAATAAAATGTCTTCCAAGTACTAGTCTGAACATTATTTTCAAAATATCCAGCAGATTTTATCTGACCATTATTATAATATTCAACAAAAAGACCATCTAAATTTCCATCATCATTATACGCATAATTAGAATTTAATTCACCACTTTCAAAAAATACATACCATTTACCAATAGGTTTAATACCATTAAATTTTCCTTTTATTCTAATATTTCCAAGAGAATCCTTAGATATATATGTTCCATCCTGACTTTTTTCTCCAGTTTTATAAATACTAATAATATAAGGATCACTAATAGGAATGAATAATATCTGAGAATAAGCAATTGAAGAAAACAAAAAAATAAATATAAAAAATATTCTTTGCGAAATTTCAATCATATTCTCTAAAATATTTACCATTTTATAAGTGCAGATGCCCATGTAAAACCACTTCCAAAAGCAGCCAAACAAAGTATATCTCCATTTTTCAATTTATCATCTAATATTACCTCTTTTAATGCAATTGGTATAGAAGCTGCAGTTGTATTTCCATATTTCATTATATTATTAAATACCTTATCATTTGGTAATCCAAGACGTTTTTGAATAAATTGACTAATTCTTAAATTTGCCTGATGAGGAATAAGTAACGATATATCTTCTTTTTTTAAATTATTATAGTTCAGCGCCTCCATAATTACTTGCTCAAAACGAACTACAGCATTTTTAAAAACAAAATTTCCATTCATATACGGAGAATAACTAGAACCATCTTCCTTCTCATCATCTATTATTTTATCTACCCAATGAGTTGTAGATGGACTTATTACAACAAGCTCTTCAGCATAAGCACCTTCAGAGTGTAAATGTGTTGATAGAATTCCTGAAGAAGAAGTTTTATTTGCTTGAAGGATAACTGCTCCAGCACCATCACCAAAAATAACAGAAACACCTCTTCCTCTAGGTGATTTATCTAATCCTCCAGAATGCACTTCACTTCCAACCACAAGTATATTTTTATACATACCAGATTTAATATATTGATCCGCAACAGAAAGAGCATACAGAAACCCTGAACACTGATTTCTTACATCTAATGCACCTATTTCTTTTATTTTAAGATTTCTTTGTAATAAAACACCTGAACCAGGAAAAAAATAATCAGGACTTAGTGTAGCAAAAATTATAAAATCTATATCATCTTTATTCATATTAGCATCAGATAATGCGTCCTTAGCAGCATATGTTCCCATCAAAGAAGTAGATAATTTACTACCTTCTTTTATCCACCTTCTTTCCTTAATTCCAGTTCTCTCTTTAATCCACTCATCAGTTGTAGCCATACGTTCTTCTAAATCTTTATTAGAAACAACATTATCTGGTAAATAATATCCTACACCGACAATTTTAGATTTTATCATGACCAAAAATAGTTTATTTACCTTTAATCAAAAAGAGAATAGTTTCCATATTGATTAATACTTTTTCTAGGTTGTATCAAAGAATCATTATTAAGTTTCAAATTTTGAAAATAAGGAGAAACAATAAAATTCTTATAATCTTGAATCTTAAGAGCTGACAAAAAAGGTAAAATTTTATTTATTGAACTTTTTTTATCAAACCAAATATCAAAATATCTCATATCAAATTCTAATGGTAGTTTTGATGTAAAAGGTTTCCAATCACTAGAAGAATTAGAAGTTAAAAAAGAAAAATAATAAAAATTATTACCCGAAAAATCTTCATACTTTTCTCTGATTCCAGCACAATATATTAATTTGTTTTTTATGTATTTAAAGTAATAAGGTGTTTTTTCTGACTTATTTATTTTCTTCCAAAAATAAAATCCATCACAAGGGATAAGGCACCTATCAAATTTAAAAGTATTTAAAAGGATGTTACTTTTCTTTAATTTTGATAACTCCACATTAATAAGTCTTACAGCTGGAGGATTATTTTTTGTCATTTCTTGTGTAGATCCCCAGTAAACATATGATATTTTTTTATTTTTATCAAATGTTATAATCGGTAATTTTTGAGTAGGATTTGCATTATAATTAGGCTTAATATTATCAATATCTATTTCAAAAGAATTAGAAACAAAAGGAAAATTTATAAGAGTATATCTATCAATCATAAATCAAAATTAATAATTTTCTTTAGTTAAATCCTTTAAATAAAAATTTGGAATTAAATTTGGGGAAATAGTAAATATGGCAGAAATAATCAGAATGCCTAAAATGAGTGATACAATGGAAGAAGGTGTCATTTCAAGTTGGCTCAAAAAAGTAGGTGATCAAGTTAAATCAGGTGATATTCTTGCAGAAGTAGAAACAGATAAAGCAACAATGGAACTTGAATCTTATGATGATGGTATTTTGCTGCATATAGGAGTAAAAAGTGGAGAATCTGTACCAGTAAATGACGTAATTGCTATAATTGGTGAAAAAGGTGAAAATATAAAAGAAATTCTAAAAGAAGAAGAAACAAAAGAAGAAGAAACAAAAGAAGAAGAAACAAAAGAAGAAGAAACAATAAAAATTCCTAAAATAGATGATATGTCTAAAGATAAAAGACTTAAAGCTTCACCTTTAGCAAAAAAAATTGCTGAAGAAAAAGGAATAAATCTTACAAATATTAAAGGTTCTGGTGATGGTGGTAGAATTATTAAAAAAGATATAGAAGAAAATATAGAAATTATAAGTTCTCAAAATTCTACTAATATAATATTGCCTAAAACCATAGGTGAAGAATCTTTTGATGAAGTTCCTATTTCTCAAATGAGAAAAACCATTTCCAAAAAATTATCAGAAAGTAAATTTTCTTCTCCTCATTTCTATATAACAATGGAAATAAATATGGATAACTGTATTGAAGGAAGAAAAAAAATAAATGAAACTTCAGAGGTTAAAATATCTTTTAATGACATAATTATTAAAGCAACAGCTGCAGCATTAAGAAAACACCCTATGATTAATTCAAGTTATTTAGAAGATAAAATAAAGATAAATCATCATATCCATATTGGAGTTGCAATTGCAGTTAAAGATGGATTACTTGTTCCAATAATTAAATTTGCAGATAATAAATCTCTATCTCATATTTCACTTGAAGTGAAAGATTTAGCAAATAGAGCTAAAAACAAAAATCTACAACCAAGTGATTGGGAAGGAAATACTTTCACTATATCAAATCTTGGAATGTTTGGAATTGATGAATTTACAGCTATAATTAATCCTAATGATTCTTGCATTTTAGCTGTTGGAGGAATAAAAAATACACCAATAATAAAAAATGGTGAAATTATGCCTGGAAATTTAATGAAAGTTACTTTATCTTGTGATCATAGAATTGTTGATGGTGCAATGGGATCAGCATTTCTTCAAACACTTAAAGAATTAATTGAAGACCCTATAAAAATTTTACTTTAATATGAAAAATATCAAATCCACTACGGTATGTGCCGTTTTAAATAAGAATAAAATAGCAATTGGAGCCGATGGTCAAGCAACAATGGGAAATACAGTTGTAAAAAGTAACGTCAAAAAAATCAGAGTATTACAAGAAGGTAAAATACTTGCAGGATTTGCTGGTTCAACAGCAGATGCATTTACTTTAATAGATCGATTCGAAGAAAAATTAAGTAAATATGGTGGAAACATGAAAAGATCTGCAATTGAACTTGCAAAAGACTGGAGAATGGATAGATATTTAAGAAAACTTGAAGCAATGATGATTATTGCAAATAAATCTCAAATACTTATTGTTTCAGGAACTGGAGATGTTCTCGAACCTGATAATGGAATAGCAACTATTGGATCAGGTAGCATGTACGCCCAAGCTGCTGCAGTTGCACTTAAAGAAAATAATCCTAAATTATCTGCTGAAGAAATTGTAAAAAAGAGTCTTACAATTGCAGCAGATATTTGTATTTATACCAATCATAATATAATTATTGAAAAAGTAGGATAATTATAATTTTATAAAGTATTCAATTTTCTATTGTAATGGAACCAACACCATTTGTAGCTTCCCAAAAATTATAAAGACTTGTACCATCATCTCCTTTTTTAGAAAACCATTCAGCAGTAGCATCTACCCTATTCCATTCTTCATCAGTCAATGGATTATCTGTAAGTACAACTATTAATAATTTAAAATCTTTTTGTGAATTACCACTAGAAGGAGCTCTTGCACCTAACTGATCCTCTAAAGATTCAGGGGTATATGTAGTCCTAGTTGAAGCAGTAAAATCGTAAGCTGTCTCACTAACTGCAAAGGATGTTATGTCCGTAAACATATCAAAGTTTAAAACAGAGGAGATAGGTATCATACCCATGAGGTATAATTCTAATTCATTATATGGAATTCCATTACCACCGTTAGCATTTGGGCCAAAAGGTTCAACAGTATATAAATTATTTCCATGTTCTATTAAAGAACTTTGTTTAAAACCACCTAGTTGTCCCTTTGTGCTTCCTCCTGTAAATCCCCAATGACTTCCATATTCAAATGAAGATATATTTGATCCAGGAGCATTTACACTATGAGTTGCAAGTGCAGAATTTGCCCAATTATGTGCTAATTCATGAAGTGCGGGTCCATATTTTAAATATTCTAACGCAGTTAATTCCATCACAGCTTTTAGTTTACCTGAAGAACCATAATCAGCAGAATTATCATAAATGTTTTTTCCTATTCCCTCAACGTCATTAGAAACTCCAATCAAACTACCATAATATGAAGGAGATGATGGTTTATCAAGTTCATTCAACACTAAAAAAATAAAATCATATTTATCTGGAAATTTTTTATAAATATCTTGAAAAAGGGCATGTCTTTTTTCTGTGTTATAAAAGTCAGTATTATTTAACCAACTATTATATTCGCTTGATGTCATGAGTAATGACGAGACTCTACTATTCGAATGTAATTCAAACTCATGCAAGGTATCCGCCTCTGGATAAGGTAATACTTCATCCTCATCCTTTGAACAAGAAAATACTATTAATGTTATTAATAAATAGAAAATTATTTTTTTCACAAATACTACATTTTATTTAATTGCAATTCTAATGCATTTTATTTAATTACAATTCCCTAATCCAAATATTTCTATAGCTTACAAGATTACTATGATCCTGAAGTTTAATAGGTAATCTAGATGGGTGAGCCTTATATTCTGGATATCCAATAAACTTTACATATCCCTGAATCTGAACATTATTTTGAACTAATACTCCATTATGAAATACTGTTAAATAGGCATGTTTCATTAATTGGCCATCATCACTAAATATAGGTGCATTAAATATTATATCAAAACTCTGCCACTCACCAGGTTTTTTTGATGCGTTTACAAGAGGCATATGTTGTTTATACACACTCGCTGCCTGTCCATTTGAATATGTTCTATTATTGTAGGAATCAAGAACTTGAACTTCATAACCCGTATCACCGAGTTTTGTATTTTCCATAAAATATACACCACTATTTCCTCTACCTTGACCCTCACTCTCAACAATGGAAGGGCTTCTCCATTCAACGTGTAGCTGACAACTACCAAAAAATTGTTTAGTTAAAATATCTCCTGAACCAGGTTTAACAGTAAAATACCCATCATGTACAGACCATTTAGCATCCTCTCCAGTTTTATGAACCCAACTATCCAAATTGGAGCCATCAAATAGTACAATCGCATCTGAAGGAGCTTCACTATTAGTATTACCTGGTGTAATAACCATTGGTTCAGGCTCCCAAATTTCAGTTATTTTCCATATTTCCCCTTTTAGTTTACTTAAATCCGGTTGAGCAACAAGATTGAATGGAATAATTAAAATTGAAAACATTCCAATAATAATTAATAAATTTTTAAGTATTTTCATTTTTTTTATTTAGTTAATAATAAGTTTTTCTTTTGAAGAATTCTCTCCTTGAATAATTTCTATACGGTAATCACCTTTTTTAAGGTATGTGATTCCATTATCAGTTATACTTTTTTTCTTAGTATCAACTGAAAGATCATAATTGATAAAATTCAAGCCCATGTTAGCATCAATATCTATCGATTTCTTCATTTCATCATCTTTATAAATTATAATTTCTGTTTTTCCTTCAAATTTAGAGTAAAATACTAATTCTAAATTAGGAGTTAAATAATTTGATCCCCATCCACTGCTTCCCCATCGTGGATTAAATTTTACTTTATCTGCCTCGAAAAAATGTAGATTTTTTGTTAAAATTTTTTCATTAAGCATTTGCAGATGTTTAACACTAGCAACATGAATTGATCTTCCATGAGTCCCTACAACAAGATCTCTTTCTCTTGGATGAATCACTAAATCATGAACTGGTGAATTAGAAAGACCTGAACTGAAAGCAAAGAATTTATTTCCATAATCTAATGAAGCATAGACTCCATGATCAGTGCCCACATAAACCAATTTTTCATTTTCAAGATCTTCTATAATGACGTTTACAGGTTCATTTGGTAGATTGTGACCTATCTTACTCCAGTTTGTTCCATAATCATCTGAAACATATATCATCGCATCGAAATTATCCCACCTATAACCATTTAAAGATACATAAACTCTATTTTGATAAAAATTAGAAGGATATATGCCACTCACCCACATTTTTTCTGGAAGAGAACCAGAAATATTTTTCCATGAAAAGCCAGCATCCTTACTAACATGAATTAAACCATCATCACTACCAACATAAATTAATCCATATCTAATTGAAGATTCAATAATCGTAGTCAAAGTTCCATAACTAACATTTCCCTTTATACCACCATTTGTCAAATCACTAGATAAAGTTTCAAAATTATTTCCTTGATCTAAAGACCTATGGAATTTATTAGATCCCATATAAAGAATATCTTGATTATGTCTAGATAAATAAATTGGAGTTTCCCAATTCCATCTATATGGCCTCTCACCTAACTTATGGCTAGGAGTAATTCTTTTTCTTTCACCTGTTCTGGTATTAACTCTAGCATAGTTTCCAAATTGTGAGCCTGTATACACCGTTTCATTATCTCTTAAATCAACCTCTGTCTGCATACCATCTCCTCCATAAATAGATTTCCATGGATAACTC
>Ga0310120_10004061_pt1 | contig 10342 bp, 5 predicted proteins | sample CB27_AW_983_MG_FD_203506 | JGI IMG/M metagenome (GOLD analysis project Ga0310120, IMG submission 203506) | Marine microbial communities from Western Arctic Ocean, Canada - CB27_AW_983 | ecosystem: Environmental > Aquatic > Marine > Oceanic | place: Canada: Western Arctic Ocean | collected... | reverse complement strand
GCTGCCTCCGTAACTCACTGAACCATCGTTGGGATACTCGTAAAGTAGGGGAACGATGTTGGTCGCGCGGCAGGCGGTCGCAAACCGATCAAATGCCTGGCCACTGGACTCCAATCCATGGACCAATACCATGATCCGATCTGACGTCGCGGCTTCGGGAGGTAATTCGAGACGCGCTGGAGCCAGTCTCGCCGCGATTTTCTGGGCGGCGCCGCGACCGAGATCAAACGAAAAATGCCGTGCGCTGATGTCCACGTTCTTGATCGCGCCGGCCGCCTGCAACAGTAAGAGTGCGGTCTTGTCGCCGGAGGAGAGCCACCGCAGCCGTGGCCGCTTGGATGCATAGAGCTGCAGCTCGGCCACGTCGTTGAGCTGGCGCCGCAATTCGGATTCGTCGTATTGGCCATTGGGATCCAGCTCGATGTGAATGGGGGAGTTTGTCTTTGGTCGCGCCGCCGCGGGCTCGCTTCCCTCGGCCAGACTCGATGTGACCAGACCCAAAAGCAGGCAGCCAGACAACACCTTCGACTTTTGGGCATTCGATGTTAATGGACCAGTTTCTTGAGACTGAGCAGATTCGGGCCAGCGAACACGCCGCCGACGGTCGGCCCGCAGCTCCCGTAGGCGGAGCGCCGTCCATGCCATCCCCCAACCCAATAAAGACCACACCAACAGCGCCCAACCTGCTTCCCTGGACCAGCGCCCTGGTGCAAAGAGCCCGGCATCTGGGGAGCCATGCTGGCGATACGCAAAAGATCGCAGCGCTTGGTCGGCGTAGCGTGTCAAAGTCATCACGGACATGGCTCCTACTAAGCGACTCGGAACACCTCGCTGGGACTCTACCGTTCGCAACCGTCCCCGGAAACGAGCGATATCACCGGTTGACAAAGTTTGTCCACTGCCCTGTCTCGACGGGTCGGTCCGCGGCAGGTTAAGCGACTGGGCGTAACAGTTGCCGCAGAGGTCCAATCCATCAACGCTTTCCTGGGGATTCCCAGGACAACCTTTCCTTCCCTGGCAGACTGGAATCGACGCGCGAAGGCGGTCGGAAATCTCCGACTGCTTCCCAACGGCATCGGCATCATAACCCGCGGCCTTGAGTGCGCGATAGCAAGACTTGCACAGCCAAACGCCATTGTCTCGCCGTTTCAGACTGATGCCATATTGGTCACAATTCGACCGACCTTGACAGATCGCCATCGCCCCGCGGTTTGCGTCCTCGACCCCTCCCACGGCAGTCCGCGGATCAAACGCCGGCTCCCCTTTTTCGAGCCGGTTCGCACAGGCATCGCAGAGCCAATCACCGTTTTGGTACCGCGTGAGCGACCGATGCGGGCATCCCGCGATCCCGTCACACTGCTCCAGATGCAATTGTCCATAAACCGCGCCAACCTCCACATTCCTGCCTTCGCCCAGTGTCACGGGCTCGCTAAAAACGACTTGCAACATCATCAACAACGGTAGCAAGGCGGCGGCCAGCGGCGGACGTTCAATGCTCCATGACGAAATGGCCAACCCGAGATTTACCGCCGCGCCCGCCAGCAACCACAAAATCGCCAGGCACCACGGCCACTCATGGAAGAAACCCGCGTTGTCTCCCAGACGAAGTCCGGCCAGGGCCGCGAAGAAAACAGTGGATTGCACTCCGGCAAAGGCGGTCAGCACCGTGGATCGAGAGAGAAGATACCAGGCCAGCTGAAGGAACTGCGTACGTTCGTAATCGTAGACCGTTTTCTCCGTGGCTATCGACAGATGGCTTAGACTCGCGCTCATCCAAATCACGGAGAGGATCCCTAGCAGCCCCAATAGATCGAGGCGATCATTGGGAACGGCCAGCGCCACGGCCGCGGCAAACGCTACCGGGACGACGAGGGCAGTGAGTACCGCCGTGGTGCGGCGCGACGTCAGTTTTTCGAAATCTCGTTGCAACAACAGTTGAAGATGCCGACCCCGCGAAGGCAAACTTATTGTCCGCGGCGCTGGATGTGGTTCGTCGGCAGCCCCTTTATCGGCGACCTCTTCGGCAGTGGCCTCTTCCGCGGTGGCCTCTTCCGCGGCGACCTCTTCGGCAGTGGCCTCTTCCGCGGTGGCCTCTTCGGCGGCGACCTCTTCGGCAGTGGCCTCTTCCGCGGTGGCCTCTTCGGCGGGAGCAGAATCCGACTCGACCTCGCCTCCCTCTTTGAGTCGAATGATTCGATCAAAGTGATCCTCCGCCTTCTCGGCATGAGAAATCGCGACCACGGTCGCTCCGCGGACCGCAAAACCCCGCAACAGCGAAAAGATCTCCGCCGAGCGTTCCGGATCGAGGCCACTGTCCGGTTCGTCCAACAGCATCACACCTGGGTTTCGCAACAGCGCGGATGCCAACTGGACTCGCTTCAGCTGTCCGCCACTTAGCTGGCGAGGAAACTTGTCCATGTCGGCACGAGTCAGCCCCACATCCCAGAAAGCTCGCTCCACGTCGCCGTTGGTGATCTGGCACCCAGAGAGCAAGGAGACGTAACGGACCTGATCGCCAGCGGTCAGGTCGGAATGCGTGATGTCCTCCTGAGGAACGTAGGCAATCGCTCGGCGAAACTCATCTGGATGCTCGTCACGGCACAAGTTGCCCAGGACAATGTCACCCGTCCCGGTCGGTCGCTCGGCGATCTCCTTAATCAAAGTCGATTTCCCAGCGCCGCTGGGGCCAACAATGGCCACCATCTGTCCGGCGGGAATAAGCAGATGGTCGATGGAGAGTCGGCCTTCGATGGACACGTTCTCCAGTCGGAGCGGCCGACCATCCAAAGGAAAGACGGGTGAGAGTCGTCCAGAGTTCGTGGCATACGTCCAACCGTACGGACCCGCCTGTATCAAATCACCGCCTGTTAACACACATGCCAAACAGGGCTTCCCGTTTACGTAGGTGGTACACAAATCACCACCGAGATGCAGCAGAAAGTGTCCCCTGCCTCGGTCCCGATCAAACGGCACAATCGCAAAATGCCGCTGCGCGATATCCTTATGATTGGCGATACACTCGGTGACCGTGGGAATGCTAGGCGCGGCGCCAACGACCATCGGCTGCTGAAGCGGCAACGGCCAGTTGAGATGGGAATCCACGATCGCGGCCGGTGCCGCTGCTTCCGGCTGTCGACTCGAATCGCGAGGCAAATGAGGCCAGAGGTCGTCAGGGATCTCGCTGACCGGGAATCGACAATACCTACACGTCGAATCGTCAAAAGCCAGAGTTTCCTGACAGGCAAGGCAAAAGTCGACAACATTCATCGCAGTTTCTTATCGCACCCTCACTTATCGGCAGCGACGACCAACTTGGATTCATAGCGAAACTGCACATCCAGTTCACTGGACAATTCCGTGTTGAAAAACCAGTGGTCCGACGAGATCTGGCGATAGTCGACATCGCATTTACCGTGCGCCAGTCGCACCAAGGCGCTCTTGGTATCCATCTGAATGGCGCCGCTGGTGATCGTGATATCAAACGTCGAGACCCGGCCTTGACTCGTCTCGCTAACCTCGAGCGCGCCGGCTACCATATCCAATTCCCTCACGTTGACTCCGTCGATGCGAGAGTCTTTTTCATATTGGACTTCAATCGCACCCTCACTCTCCACGTCGACCAACGCCATGAGCTTGGTGGCGCGGCCAGCGTCAATGGACCACTTGTCACCTGGCTTGTATTTCAGACTAGGGAAAATGTAATGGTCGATCAGCGGATATGAGCTTAATCCCCAGCGACGCACCTCGTCGAGCTTCAGTCGCTTGCCAGCGATTTGCTCAACCTTTGTGACTCCCAAACCGTTGACGTAACGAAGTTTGAAGGAACATCCCTCAAAGATCGAAGGCTCGATGATCGACTCCGCAGGTTGTTGACCTCCCACCAACAGCCCAAGCTCGGCCAACTTTGTCAAGGTTTTTTCCAGATCAGGATCGACGAAATCTTCAAAACTCTTGACCAGCTGCCAACCTCGTTTCACAAGTGGATCCAGTTCCAGGGCTGTTTCCACATAGGGCAAGAGGACCGCGAAGATCGGCGTTGCCTCGTCGAGGTCGCGCAACTTTACGCTCAATCGCGTGGCCACCTTTTCCCGACTTGCCGATAAGACCTCCACCTTCAAGGTGAGCTCGCCGAGTCGATTGTCCAGTACCTCCGCCTGGTAGCCGTAGCTATTGGTGACGATGAAGTCCTCTTCTCGATGCATCCAATTCTTACAATAGCCATTCCCGGTAACTCGCATCACGGACAATCCGTGCCACTTCTTGCCTTGTGGATATTGGCTAAGCAGCAACTCGTCGTCGATTCGTGCCGTCTCTCGTGCTGGAATGTCAACCCATTGCTGGGCGTGGACTGCCGTTGCCGCCAGTACACAACAGCATGAAAATCGCAGGGCCATGAAACTGGATGCACGCATCGTTTGGCTTCTCAAGAAGGGGCTAGAGTTTGAATTCGTCTTTGAGATCGATGGCGTCATCGTCGTCGGGAAGCATCACCTCAGCCGCCAACGGCGGAGGCTCCACGTCAGGCGGTGGCCCAGGTAGGTCTAACACCGCGATTTTCATGCGAAATTGTGTCCCGTCTTCATCGCCGTCGTCCCCAACATTTTCGTGGACTCCGACCAGTTTCCAAATTGCGAGTGGCCCATCCACCGTCGCTGCGAGCAGATTTGGGTTCCATAGGTAGCCGTGCTGCTCGACTCGGACGTGAATCGGCTCCCCTTCATTCCATTGGATGTGAATCCGAGCCTGCACGTCGCCGGAGGTCGATTCCTGTTGCCAATCCCATTGGACGGACTCCTTGCCCACCGTGATTTTCCGATCCAATCCATAACCTTCATCGCACGATCCATCGTAGACCAAGAGTGTGTACTCATTCTGGGCCTCGAAAGCTCCCAGCCAATCGGCCAATTGGCGTCGAACTGGATCGTCCCCAGATAGCCTTGTTAGTTGCGCTTTCAATGTGCCAAAACTCACGTCACTGGTCACCCACTCCGCCCAGCGGCGGATCGCTTCTTCCATGACATTTTCCCGCGGGGCCGCGGCGGTCGTGGGCGCTGGTCGAAACGGCGCCGGTGGCGCGGGCCGTGATCGGAGCTGGGCAATTTTCGCTTCCAATTGCGTCACGACTTTTTCATGTCGTTCGACCTCTTTTTCCAAACGCACCTGGCCTTCGTCTTTCTCCGCCAATTGACGCTGCGATTGCTGGTGCGATTGCCAGGCAACCAACAGAGTGACGGGTAGCGCCAGCAGCAGGACTCGGACCGCCCATGCGCGCCATAAGCTTTTTCCCAAATGCGTCGAATCGCTGGACCAACGGTGAACCGCGCTACTGGCCGAACGATTTGGCTCCGACGGCGATTCGAGGAGCCAGTCGGCCATCCGGGCGAGCCGCTTCGAAGGACTTTGACGCAACTTGGAACGAATCGACTGGACGAATTCCTTCTGATTCGCTCGATACAACTCCTTGACGTCCGGGACCAGCAGCTCGGCGATGACGACGCCCAGCGCGTAGAGGTCGTCCGAGGCGGTCGGCGTTTGACTCTTCAGTCGTTGGCCAATGGGTCGATAATGATCGTCAAACGCACCTTCGGGAGAATTGCGTGAACGATGGGTTTCGGCGGGATCGAAGACCAAGGCCGCCTCGGCTACCGAATGACTTCCAGCGAATCGGATCGTCGTCGGACTGATCGCGCCATGCCATTCGCCTTGGGAATGAATCGCGTCCAATCCGTTGAGGATCCTCGGCAAGGCCGCCGCGAATCTCTGTAGCTCGGAATCGTCCGACTCGCCCAATCGCCGCAAATCGCAATCGTCCGGATCAAATAGCAGCACCGCGCCAGCCTCATTTTCCACGGCCGCGCGCACTGGACTTAAGGCCTTGGTCGAGGTGATGTAATGGGTTGACTTTAATAGCTCCACATCGCTGGCCAGCTGATCCACTTCTCGGCGATTCAACACACGAGCCAATCGTGGCTGCCTGATGCCCACGGCACTCTGGAGCTCCACCGCATATAATCTGCCAAACCCGCCGGGCACATCAATGGACTGGATCGTGGCCATGGAATCGAGTTCGATCAATTCGCCGAGCTGCTGCCGATATTGATCTTCCGACCAGGCACCCGAAGGAGTGGCATCGGATTGCGTTGAGTGACTCGAGTTTGCCATGGGATGGTTGAATAGGGATTCCGGATAGCCGCACCGGGACTAGGACCGCGCGGACGATGTGGGAATAATAGCCCACGACCGTAGGGCAAGGCCACCGCAGAGCCGTCACAACCAGTTTTCCCGCTAGGACTTGATCAAGAGATAGAGAACGGCGAATGACCAGCCAAGACAAAGCTCGTCGGTACGGAAAAGAATCTGCCACTATCAAACTCTGGTTGGCTGTTTCCATTGGTAGCCACCGAGAACCGTTCAGACCAAATCCCAGCCTTCCCGATACTCACGCCGGATGAACGGATCGGCTTCTGGAGTCCCAATCGCTTGCAGTTTGACGGGATCCCAGAAGAGTTTTTTCCCTGACCGAAAAGCGACATTGCCGAGATGGTTGGCTTCGGTCAACCAGCCCGCGTACTCGAAGTTGCACGTCGTTGGCGCGCCGGTCTTGCAGGCGTGAATCCATTCGGCGTGATGGCCAAGGGAATTCGGAATGAACGGTGCCGGTGGCTCGAAGTCGGTCCACTGCTCCTCGGGCAATAACATGTGCTCCCCGTAGTTGGCTAGGAGCATTCCCTTCTGACCGACGAATAGCGTGCCATCCGCCCATTGTGGAATGCCCGCCTCGGTCCAGATAGCAGGTTTATTCTGACCCTGATACCAGGTCAATTTGACCTCAGGAAGATCGCCGCGCGGCCCGTACTCGTAGGTCACCTGCATCGACGCTGGGGCCAACTCGGCATGGGGCGCGGGCCCTGACGCTTCGATCGTGAGCGGATAATCCAGTTCCAGCGCCCAGAAGGATAAGTCCACGTGATGGCTGCCCAGGTCGGACATCGTGCCATTTCCAAAGTCCCACCATCGATACCACCTTGGACCGGGAAAGTAGGCTTCGTGAAACGGACGTTCCGGTGCCGGGCCCAACCACAAATCCCAATCCAATCCAGCCGGTATCGGTTGTGATTCAGCCGGACGTTCGTCGACATGGTAGATATCATTGGCTTTCTGAGCGTCTTCGGCACTGGCATGCCGCCCCCAGGCCCGTGAGACCCAAACGTGGGCTTCATGCACCGGCCCAATCACGCCGCTTTGGACTAATTCCACGACACGACGATAGTTGTTGCTGGCATGAATCTGTGTTCCCATTTGCGTGGCGACCTGGGCCTCGCCGGCCGCCTCACGAATCACTCGCGATTCCCAGGTGCTATGCGTGAGTGGCTTTTCGCAGTAAACGTGCTTTCCCATCCGCAGGGCGGGTAGCGTCGCAAATGCATGGGTATGCTCGCACGTACTCACCACCACCGCGTCGAACTCGTCAGCATGGTCGTAGAGTCCGCGAAAGTCAGTCAGTTTGCGAGCATGCGGGTATTTCTCCCCAGCGGCATTCAATCGATTCTCGTCCACGTCGCACAGCGCCACTATATTTTCGCTGGAGACAGCCGCCGTGTTGCCGGCCCCTCGACCACCACTGCCGATAATTGCGATGTTGAGTTTGTCATTGGCACTGGCGGCTCGCAGAAATGCTGGACCACTCGTCACGGAGGTGGCCGTTACCGCCGAGGCGGCCTGGAGAAAAGCACGTCGGTCGAGTCGTGGATTCGATCGTTTTTTCGTAGGGGACGAAATGATATCGGTCATCGATTGTAGCTCCAGTGCCTGAGTGTAGAGATTCGCCCGCGGTGCGAATCGGCGACGTGACAGTTCGCCCGTCGAACATTCTAGCAAGCTCAGCGAGCCCATCCAACCGGCAAGGGGCAACCGGCAAGGGGCAACCGGCAAGGGGCGTTGCGAACGGGCTGTGCGGGCCAACCGGTTCAAAGTATCATTCAGTGTTTTCACCGCCGAAATGACTCCGACGCTGCGTCGATTTTAAGCTAGGAGCTATGTGGATGCAAGGTCCGCTTCAGGACAATCAAATCGATAAGTACCACGCCGTCGGATTCTTGGTGGTTAAACGAATGTTTGATTCCGAGGAAATCGACCTGCTCGGTCGAGCCGCCAAGGACGACAAAGAGTTGGACCATCATTCGATGGGTCGCGAGGACGGCGAAGGGGGCACGGTTCGACTTTCGCTCTGGAATCACCCAGGCGACGACATTTACGGTATGTTCGCGCGCTGCCACCGGCTTACGGATGCGGCGGACCAGTTGCTTGATGATGAGGCTTATCACTATCACTCCAAGATGATCATGAAAGACTCCAAAATCGGTGGTGCTTGGACATGGCATCAGGACTACGGATATTGGTACCAGAACGGCATACTCACACCGAATTTGGTCAGCGCTTTTATAGCGGTGGACCCAGCCACGCGTGAGAATGGTTGTCTGCAAGTCATCAGGGGATCCCATCACTGCGGACGCCTGGACCACCAGCGGCGTGGCGACCAGGCTGGGGCGGACATGGAACGAGTTGACGAAATCCTCAAGCGTAATGAGCTGGTCTACCTCGAAATGGACCCCGGTGACACCGTCTTTTTCCACTCCAACCTGCTACACCGAAGTGACCGAAATCGGTCGGCTCTTCCTCGTTGGTCAATGATTTGCTGTTATAACGCCCGCTTGAATGACCCGTATAAACAAAGCCACCATCCGAATTACACGCCGCTGCATAAGGTCCCCGATCACGCAATCAAGGAGGTCGGCTTGAAACGGTTTTTCGACGGACATGCCGATGTGGGGTGGTCGGATGCCACGAGTGATCGTAGCGCCAGCTCACTCGATTCACGCGAGTCGCCCAAGGAATAGAGCTGGCTCGACCGATAAACTCGCATCGTCTTGGAAACAACTCCATTCTCTTTCCCTACGAAAATCGCCGTGAATCCAAACTACACGATCGAAAATGCCAGCGACATAATCACGCCAGCGCTGGTTTTATTCCGCGAGGCCATGCAACGTAACATCGAAACGATGATCCGGATTGCCGGCGATCCCGCGCGACTGCGGCCACATTGCAAGACAACCAAGATGAAGGAAGTCGTCCATGAACTGCTGGACCGCGGAATTTCGAAACACAAGGCGGCAACTTTCGCCGAAGCGGAAATGCTGGCCGACGCCGGAGCGTCCGACATCTGCCTGGCCTATGCCATGGTAGGTCCGAACGTCCAACGGGCGGTCAAGTTTGTGAAGACCTTCCCGCAAGTGACTTTTTGCGTTACGGCCGATCATTCGCGGCCCGTGGAGGCGTTGTCCAATGCCATGACGGACGCTGGCCAGTCCGTGGGCGTAATGTTGGACGTCGACACGGGTTTGCACCGCTCCGGACTGGAGGTCGGCCCGGCGGCGCGGGAGTTGTACACACAAATCACCCGAGCATCGGGCTTAGAGCCAGGTGGCTTTCATGTCTACGACGGACATCAACATCAAAGGGATTTCGACCAGCGCAGACAAGCGGTTGGCGAACAATGGCGTCGCGTGATCGCGTTTAGAGATGAATTGGTCGTAGCCGGCATGGCCGTACCGAGGCTGTTGGCGGGCGGTACCGGCTCGTTTCCGGTCTACGCTCAGATGGAGGAGGTGACGCTCGAATTGAGCCCGGGCACCTGCATCGTCAATGACCAGGGGTATACCGATCGATTCCCGGATCTCGATTTTCCTCCCGCGGCGATTGTGTTGACGCGAGTCGTGAGTCGCCCAGCGGCCGACCTGGTGACCGTGGACGTCGGCACCAAAGCGGTCGCATCGGATCCTCCGTTCGGCAAGCGGGTTAAGTTCCCCGACCTGCCCGACGCGGAGCATATCGTGCACAACGAAGAGCATTTGGTACTCCGAACATCGGATGCCGAGAAGTACGAGCCCGGTGACGAGTTGGTCGCCATTCCTACCCACATTTGCCCGACCACCGCGCTTCATAAGCAAGTGCATGTGGTTGAAGGCCAACGAGTGACTCAGACGTGGCAGGTGGTGGCCCGGGATCGACAGCTGAATATCTAGCCGGCCCTAAAAACGAATAGGTTGGCCGCCCCCGATTGGGGCGACCAACCCGATCCGTTGAAGTTGGCCAGAGGTCCTCGGCGGGGTCAGCAATCCGCCTTGGTGACCAACTTCGATCCTGCCCTTACGCGGGCCGGTGCGAGGGCAGGAATCGTGGTTCTTTTTCTCGAACTTCCGCTGGAACAGTTTCCCCTGTCGCCAGGTTCCTGTCGCCAGGTTCCTGTCGCCAGGTTCCTGTCGCCAGGTTTAACTCGCCAGGT
>Ga0310120_10004058_pt1 | contig 10344 bp, 7 predicted proteins | sample CB27_AW_983_MG_FD_203506 | JGI IMG/M metagenome (GOLD analysis project Ga0310120, IMG submission 203506) | Marine microbial communities from Western Arctic Ocean, Canada - CB27_AW_983 | ecosystem: Environmental > Aquatic > Marine > Oceanic | place: Canada: Western Arctic Ocean | collected... | reverse complement strand
GAAGGGTGTTAACGTTTCCAGAATTCATATTTTTAATATGTAATGTGTATTCGCCAGATGCATCAGAGAAATATGCTATAGATGTTCCGTTTGGTGACCATTCTGGATATTTTTCATGCACTCCTGTAGTTGCAGTTGTATTTTCAGGATCGCCTTTTTCAGCAGGAACTGTAACAATGTCACCTCTAAAATCAACAACAACTCTTGCTCCAGAAGGAGAAATTGATCCTGAACGTACATAGTTTTTGCCAGAAATAAAACGTTCTCGAAGCTCTAATAAATCTGTAGTAATGTTTATGTTAAAGTGTTTATTAGCTCCAGTTTTAGCATTATAAATGTGTAGCGTTCCAGCCTGTTCATAAATTACAAAACCATTATTTGCTGCAATATTTATAACTGGAAAATCTTTGTAATCTGTCAGTTTATCAATAGCCTTTGTGCTTGTATTGTAACTGTATAAATTAAATTCGCCATCTCTATCACTTTTAAAATAAACATCGTCGCCCATCCATTTTGGTTGTGAGTCATTGCTTCCGCCAGCAGGTTTTTGAATTTCTTCTACTTTGTGAGACTTCATATTGTACAACCAAATACGAGTTGCTGTGCCACCACGATAATGTTTCCATTGATTGAATCTATCAGGAATAGGTGTATAAGCAATATGGGAATTGTCATCAGAATAAGATGCCCAAAATGCATTTGGAATATCCAATTGCGTCGTCGTTCCTCCATGAATCGAAATGGTAAATAGTTGCATATATCTATTGGTAAACGAATTTCGTTGGGATGCAAAGAGGATTGTTTTTCCATCGGCAGAAAAATCTCTAACTAAATCATTATAAGGATGCCACGTTAAACGCTTTGGTATGCCACCGTTTACAGGAACAATAAACACATCGGAATTGCCATCATATTCCGCATTGAAAGCAATCATGGAACCATCGGGCGAAAATATTGGATTCGATTCAATGCCTTCATCAATAGTTAATCGTATAGGATTAGATCCATCCTTATTAGCTATCCAAAGATCTTCAGCATAAATAAAAGCGACATGAGTATCGCTTAATGCAGGTTGTTGCATGAGCTTTGTCTGTGCTTTCAAGTTATAACCTGAAAAAAAAATTATAAAAAGCAGTAGTACAGTAATGCTAGGAATTCTAAATATGGTAGTCATTTTGCCTGGTTTTAGATTAAATGGTTAAATTAACATAAAATTATAATTGATGGAAAATATTAAGCTTATTATTCAAATTGTAATTGCGATTGGAATTTTCAACGTATGGTTATTGAATTTCAAAAAACCTTCTAAATATAGAGGAGGAAATTCACAAAATATGACTGAAGAATTTACAGCATATGGTTTTAATAATTGGTTCATGAAATTAATTGGATTTTTAAAATTATCACTAGCATCACTCTTAATTGCAGGAATATGGTTTCCGAATTTAATTGATATTAGCGCCTTTTTAATTGGATGCCTTATGATAGGAGCAATTTTTGTACATAATAATATAAATGATCCTTTCATGAAATCTTTACCAGCATTTTTAATGTTAATACTTTCTTTTGTTCTAATGATTCTTTAAATTTTATTTTAAAATTAATTAATTTTAAAATAAATTCTTTCAAATTCTTTTGATATAAGCTATTTTTACAATCCAAAATAAAAAGTAAATGGCATTCAATATTGAAATGATCGAGAAAGTTTATAAGCAAATCAAAAATAAAGTTGATAAAGCTCGAACTATAAAACAAACTCCATTAACTCTCTCAGAAAAAATACTTTATGCCCATTTGTGGGATTCTGAATTAGATTCTCCTTTTAAAAGAGGAGGGGAATATGTTAATTTTGCTCCCGATAGAATAACTTGTCAAGATGCAACTGCTCAAATGGCATTATTGCAATTTATGCAAGCTGGAAAAAATAAGGTAGCCGTTCCAACAACCGTACATTGTGATCACTTAATTCAAGCATCTCTTGGAGCGACTAAAGATCTTCAGTCAGCACTAAATAGCAGTAATGAAGTATTTAATTTTTTAGAGTCCGTTTCAAATAAATATGGAATAGGATTTTGGAAACCTGGTTCTGGAATAATTCATCAAGTAGTTTTGGAAAACTATGCATTTCCTGGTGGAATGATGATAGGGACCGATTCACATACTGTAAATGCTGGAGGATTAGGAATGATCGCTATTGGTGTGGGTGGAGCAGATGCTGTTGATGTTATGGCTGGCATGCCTTGGGAATTAAAATTTCCTAAATTAATAGGAGTAAAACTTACCGGTAATTTATCAGGATGGACAGCCCCTAAAGATGTTATATTAAAAGTTGCTGGTATTCTAACTGTAAAAGGAGGAACTGGAGCAATTATTGAATATTTTGGGCCTGGTGCTAAATCTATGTCATGTACTGGAAAAGGAACTATATGTAATATGGGTGCTGAAGTTGGCGCGACCACATCTACTTTTGGTTACGATGACTCAATGGAAAGATATTTAAGATCAACAGATAGAGATGATGTCGCTGATGCTGCAAATAAAGTAAAAGAACACCTAACCGCTGACCCTGAAGTATATCAAAATCCTGAAAAGTATTTTGATCAAGTTATTGAGATAAACTTATCAGAATTAATGCCTCATATAAATGGTCCATTTTCTCCAGATATTGCAACTCCAGTAAATGAAATGGCCGAAAAATCAAAAAAAAATGATTGGCCGTTAAAAGTTGAATGGGGATTAATTGGATCTTGTACTAACTCATCTTATGAAGATTTATCTAGAGCTGCTTCAATAGCCCAACAGGCTATTGACAAAGGCCTTGAGACTAAATCTGAATTAGGAATCAATCCTGGCTCTGAACAAGTAAGATTCACTGCAGAAAGAGATGGATTCTTGGATATATTTGAAAATATAAATGCGAAAATATTTACAAATGCTTGTGGACCTTGTATTGGGCAATGGGCTAGAAAAGATGCAGACCTACAAGAGAAGAATACGATAGTTCATTCTTTTAACAGGAATTTTGCTAAAAGAAATGATGGAAATCCAAATACCCATGCTTTTGTGGCTTCACCTGAAATGGTTGCCGCTATTGCAATTTCTGGAAAATTAGACTTTAATCCATTAACTGATTCTTTAATTAATTCTTCTGGAGATAAAGTAATGCTTGAAGAACCAACAGGTTGGGAACTTCCCCCAAAAGGATTTGAAGTTAAAGATTCCGGATACTTAGAACCAATTTTTGATGGGTCTAAAATAAATATTACTATAAATAAAGAATCTAAAAGACTACAATTACTTAAACCGTTCAAACCTTGGGATGGTAAGAATATAACAAATGTTAGGTTATTAATAAAAGCTTTAGGTAAATGTACAACTGATCATATTTCAATGGCAGGTCCATGGTTAAAATTTAGAGGGCATCTAGACAATATTTCAAATAATTGTTTAATTGGTGCTGTTAATGCTTTTAATAAAAAAACAAATTTTGTAAAAAATCAATTAAACGGCGAATACCAAGGGGTTCCTGACGTTCAAAGAATATATAAAGAAAATAATATTGACACAATAGTAGTTGGTGACCATAATTATGGGGAAGGCTCTTCTAGAGAGCATGCTGCAATGGAACCTAGACATCTAGGAGTTAAGATTGTGCTTGTTAAATCTTTTGCAAGGATTCATGAAACCAATTTAAAGAAACAAGGCATGCTAGGGATTACTTTTAATAATGAAAGTGATTACGACTTAATCCAAGAAGATGATTTGTTTAATTTTACTGATTTTGAATCCTTTAGTCCTGGCAAACAGATCAGCATTGAAGTAATTCATATAGATGAGTCTAAAGATTTAATTATAGCTAACCATACTTATAATGACCAGCAAATAGAATGGTATAAAGAAGGGTCTGCTTTAAACTTAATTAAGAAACAAAATTTGGTGTAATTTTTATTCAGGTGCTAATTCAAAATAACAACCATCAATATCTTTATGGATTTGAATTTGACAACATAATCTAGAATTACTTTTAACATAGAATGCTTCAGAGAGCATAGCTTCTTCATTTAAACTTTTATTTTCAATTAGCAAATCTGAGTCAACATATACTTGACAAGAAGCACACATAGCCATACCACCACAAATACCTTCAACAGGTAAATCATAGCTTTTACAAAGTTCCATAATATTCATATTCATATCTGTAGGAGCAGTCAAAGAATGTTTCTTTCCCTCTCTATCTATTATATGAATTGTAATATCTTTCAAGTAAATAAAAGTATAAAAAAAGGGGCTCTAAAGTCCCTTTTTTAAAGTAAATATAAATTATTATTCTTTTCTTAAAAAAAAACATACTTAAGAGTGTATTTGGTTATTGCTAATAAAAAAATTTGTAACAATTATAAAACAACTAAAGTATTAATATAATTTATTTATAAAAATGTTATAATTAAAAACAATTTTAAAATTATTAACTTATAAAAAATAATATAAATATATAATAATATTAGTTCGTAAATTCAGATGTAAAATGAGATTTAAATATAATACATTGAAACACTATCTGTTCCACATGTCTTGCTCAAAATCAAGAATTTCTTTTTTAATTCTTTCTGATTCAAGAATGGACTCCAATCCAGGTTTTTTATAATCCTTTATTGACCTATCACCATAAATATTATCCTCTTTATATATATAGGAGCTGAATCTTCTAGAAACAAGCAGTTGATCAAAAGAAATTCTGTTAGCATTATTTATATCGTTAAACACTAATTCTTTATGTAATATTTTTCTAATACTTGGATACCATATCCAAAACAAATCAGTATTGTTTTTACCATCGTCATCCTTAATGTTTTTACCAACAGGCATTATCCCTAAAAGCCTGTATCTCATCTCTCCTTGCCTTTTGTCAAAATACCACATTCCTTTTATTCTATAAGCACTTATATCTATTGATTTTAGAACTTCAGGTTTCATAGCTACCCCATTAATCACTTCATTCAAATAAATAACTTCCATGACATCCTTGTAAGTCATAGGATCTTTAAAATTGTCATTTCTATTAAAGTATAGTTTAGTAATGTTTTGGTTCACTATATTTTCTTTTAGAACTCTCCATAAAGACTTTCTGTTTCTCTCATAAGTTTCGTCATTAATAGGAAATAGTAAAGGAAAATTCAACCTTTCGTTTAAATCTATTTTTTCATAAACAATCCTTGACCAAAGAATATCTCTATCATCTATATAATCATATTCAAGGAAAGAATCATGATCAGATTGTATTTGATCAAGATTCTGAATTCCAATTTCTGCTGGATTATTAGCATTCAAAATATTAGACTGGCCAAAAATATTAGCACAAATCAAAATAAAAACACTACTAAAAACTATATTTTTTTTCATTCTAGTATTACTATAAAATCATTAACAGTATAATTAGGATTTACAAAATCTCCATCTTTTGCATTAGCTTTAATATTTGATATCCTTACCACAGTTCCCCTACCTAGACTATTTATATCAGCAACTGCTTCACTATTATTTCTAGCAGTATTACCCTTCACCGATTTTGAAGGAGAATTTCCTACTTTTATATCAAATGACGTGACTTCTATAATAAAATCATATAAAAAATCTTTTGGTTTATTGCCGGTAATCATTCCATTGGCAAGGTATTTTTTAGAAATATTTTCTGTTGGTTTATAATATTTATCATTAACCCTAATAGATCCAAAACCTGGTGGCGGCTCTAAAATTCTAAACTCTCCACCATCAAATTGCTTTCTTTCACCATTTAATATACCTGAAACCATTACTTTCATTGTTTTCTTAGAAAAATCACTGGAAGGTATCGCACCCCACACTCCTTTTGTCTGCTTAATAAATTTACCATTATTACTTGATGGAATTATGGTATTTTCAGCAACTCCTGGAATAGAAATTGAACTAGGATTTCTCAAACCTCTATAAAAAACTTTCATATTATCAGCTGACACAACTGCAAAATTTGGTTCTTCAATTACAATTATCTTTTGATTTACAGGAATTGAAATAGACTCTTGAGTATCTGCATTTTTTTTGGTAATAGTTCCAGATAATTCATATGTTCCAGGAGATGATAGTCTTTTGTTTAAAACTACTTTACCACTTTCAATATTATATTCGCTTGGATTTAATAGTATTCCTCTTCTACCTTTTAAATTTATAAATAATTCAACTTTATCAGGCCTAAAACTTTCATCTTTTTTACCCATTACAACAGCAGCATCAATTACATCACTTGTATAATAAACTGGCTTAGTTGTCTCAAGTAATGTTTGAAAGGTGCTGAAATTCAAACCCTTATTTTGTACAGCATCTAAAATTTGAGTAAGCACTTTGTTTTCAACATACCTAATATCAGTCTGAATTTTAGTTAATTTAGAAATTGAAGCAATCATTGGAAATCCTTTATAATTATACTCTAAATAAGGCTGTAGAGTTCCTTCAGTGTTAACTACTTTTTCAGAATATTTAAATCTGTTATTTAAATCTAATTTTGTAAATGAAAAATCATAATCAATCTTAGTCTCTTTAAGACTTTCCTTCTCTTTTATTAAAATTTCATCCAAAATTGAATTAATTACAATAGGATAATTTATAAATTTTTCAATAAATAAATTGCCATTTTCAGTATTTCTATCTTTGACAAATAAATAGTTGTCCAAAACTTGAGAATTATCCATAATTTGATAATCTGTCATATTAATGATAGAGTCTCTATTAGATTTTACCTTAACTTCTTTTTGGAACTTTTTTGAATCAGAATTTATTAAAGAGTCTTTTATGGTCTGAATGAAATAATAAAAATCATTCGAAACCATTTTCATTTCACTTACCTTAATAGCTGCAATTTTATAATCTAAGTTTTCAGAATTATCATCTATTTGATCATAACTTACTTTTGATGAAGATTCTAATTCACGAATAGAAGACTCCAAATCATCATTTAAAATACCTAGGGTGCCTAATACTTCTTTACTTATATTTAAAGCAAGCATAGCAATAAACACAAGATACATCATGTTTATCATTTTTTGTCTAGTATCTACTTTTTTTATAGCCATATTTACTTATTCATACCTGCAAGCATTGCACTATATTTTGCATTAAGCTCATTAATGATTGCTTTCATCTCGGTTAACTCTTCACCAAGTCCTTCAGGGATGTTCATAGAACCTGTAACCAAATTAATTTCGCTTAATTTTTTATTTAAGGAATCGTATAATTGATTGATATCCTCTAATTTAGACGCAGCAGAAGATAAATTTGCATTATAACTGTTTATGTTATCTTTTATATCTGTTGGAACGGAAAAGGCGCTTGTGGCAGCCGTAGCAGCATTAAGATTTTTATTTAATGATCCCAAACCGCTCACAGTCTGATCAACTGCTGCTTGAAGAGATTGTGTTTCTGCTTCAATAGTTTGTAATCCTTTATCTTCAATAGAAGAATTTCCTGTCATATAACCTTGGATTCCAGAAATCGCAAAGATAATAGCTTCGGTAACTAAACCAATTGTAAGCATGGTATTTCCTGTAATAATTCCAGGAATTAAATCAGCATGTATTATTTTAAGCAGTGCTCCAATAATTACAATTGATGCTCCAACTCCAAACATCAACTCAATTACATTTTCAGGTAAAAATTTTCTTTTATTATTCATTTTTTTAGAATTTAAATGATTAGAAATTGTATAATTTCAATAATTAAGACAATAACTATTCACAATAGTTTATTTAAAATATTTTATTAGGGTTTTGATTCAAACCTATATCCTCTCCTAAATAATCTTGAACTGTTCTAAAGCCAAGATAAGATCTCTTTTCGTCTTTATATTCATAATCTCTTGTACTAACTCTTAAAAAATAAGCTACATCTTTCCAAGAACCTCCTCTTATTACTTTTCTTAAATTAGTTGAATCTGAAATATTTGGATTCAAGCCTGAGTCAAAATTGTAAGAACCTTTATCATAAGAAGATTCTGTCCATTCAGAAACATTACCAGACATATTATAAAGTCCATAATCATTAGGCCAATAAGATTTTGCTTCAACGGTATAAAGCGCATTATCAGAAGCATAATCTCCTCTATTAGGTTTAAAGTTAGCTAAAAAACATCCTTTAGAATCAATAGTATAGGGTCCACCCCAAGGGTAGGTTGCAGATTCTAAACCTCCTCTAGCAGCGTATTCCCACTCGGCTTCACTAGGTAATCTAAACGAAGCAACTCTTTGGGTTTTTTTCTTTTTAGACCTTTGATATTGATTTTTGTACATGGTTCTCCAATGAGCAAAAGCTTTTGCTTGTTCCCAAGAAACACCAACTACTGGGTAATCAGAATAAGCATCATGCCAGAAATAATCATTGTGCATTGGCTCATTATAGCTGTATAAAAAATCTTTAATCCAGGCGGTAGTATCTGGATATACAAAAATAGTTTTTTCTTTAAAGAAATTTTTTCTTGACTCACTATTAGACTTAATAGCAGCTTCAGCATCAAAAGTAGTATAGGTATATTCTATTTTTTTAGTATTAAAAGTTCTTTCAGCATTATAAGATTCTTCCTTAGGAAGAAAAAAGCCTGTACCCTCTTCAAATTCACCTTCCATTACTTGAGCATAAGCTAAATCTGGGTAATCTCCTCTTTCCCAAATAAGATCAGCATCATAATTTAATACAAAAGTATTTTTATCTGAGAAATCAATGCCTATTAGATTATCTTCCTTATACTTAACATAGCCTCCCTTTTCATCATCTGGAATATCATCTTGAATTTCATATTTTGGATAAAACTGATTAATACTATTATCCATATCTAAATCTTCCTGAGAAGGAGCATCTCCTAAATCAAAAATTGCTCTTTTAGCTAAAGCATCTCTTACTACTGAATCTCTCACCCAGTTAACAAACTGCCTATACTCCCCATTAGTAATTTCTGTCTCATCCATATAAAATGCTTTAACAGAAACTGTACTTATTGGAGCATTTTGCAATTGAACCATGTCATCATCTGACATACCCATTAAAAAAGAACCACTAGGAATTAGAGTCATTCCGGATGGCTTATCAGGAAAAAACTTTTTGGATTTTAACCCAGTAAGTTCTCCTCTATCAGATTTAGAACATGATATTACAAATATCGAAATAACAAAAAATAAAAATATTTTTTTCACTAAAATTTAATTTTATCCAACTTTAAGCTCATAAAAATAACAATATTTAATACACTAAACATAAACTTCTAATTTAATTGTATAAAATTTCTTTTTAAACATATTAATAATTTATTTGAAATATTATTGTTACAAGCATCAAGATAGTCTTCATAACTACATGGAATTAACGAAAAATCAATAGATTTATTGTTCTTTTCTAATAATTCAAACCACCATTTTTGACTTAAATCACTTTGATAAAATTTTATTTGATGATTTCCAAGATCTATATGATAGTATTTTCCCTTAAAATGTTCTGATTTTGGATCTTCTTCTATTCTCAAGCAAAATCCTTCAATAAAATACCAGACTGTTTGAGCTAATAAAGCATTCGAAATATCATTTTCAAAAATCTCAAAAATTCCTATAGTGGAAATTCTATTACTCAAACCTGCATATCTAGCTATAGAACATATCTGACTGCTTTCAAAACCGTTTGGATAATTATGAATAAAATTTAATTCCGAAGCTTTAATAGATCTAAAATCAATTGATAAAATATCTGTAAACCTTAAACTTGGCTCTACTAAATCTATTTTTCGGGCTATTTTCCCTAATCTATGAGATTCAAAATGTAACTTTTCTAACAAATCAATTTCTTCTTGAGAATTTAAAAATGTTTGAAAACCTAAATTACAATAATGACTAAGTTTATTGTTTTCATCCATTATTATTTTGGACATATAAGATGTCGAGTCAAAATCGTTTTTAACCTGACCAAAATCAAATTTATTATCAATGGAAGTTAAATTTACATACTTTACAATAGTTGCATAAGTTTGATAAATTGGAAATGATAAATCTTGAGTTCCTCCTATAAAAAAGGATATTATATTTTTCTTTAATAGCGTTTCATTAATAGTCTTAACAGCATAGTATGTGTCCGAAATACTTTCTCCATTAATGACATCACCCATATCAATGATATTGACTTTCCAATCTCCAAAATAAAGAGAATAAAATTCCCTTCTAAATGAATTAAGATCTATATACTTTTTTTCTTTTGATTTGCGAGATTCTTTTAAACCAATAATAGCAATATCAATATTATTTAAATTTGATGCTTTAGAATTATAAAAAGAAATACTTT
>Ga0310120_10004055_pt1 | contig 10349 bp, 5 predicted proteins | sample CB27_AW_983_MG_FD_203506 | JGI IMG/M metagenome (GOLD analysis project Ga0310120, IMG submission 203506) | Marine microbial communities from Western Arctic Ocean, Canada - CB27_AW_983 | ecosystem: Environmental > Aquatic > Marine > Oceanic | place: Canada: Western Arctic Ocean | collected... | reverse complement strand
CAATTCTTTTCGACGGGCAGACCGTACTGGAGCACGGTTTTGACGCAGCCAGCCTGAAGAACTATCTGGTGGAGAGCCGATATGCAAACGATGCCAGCAATCTAACCATCATTCCAGAACCCACCACCCTCCTACTAGCCCTCTTGGCCCTGGCCGCCGTGCCGCTTCGAGTGCGGCACGGGTGATGGATTGTCTGCGCACTATAGAGGACACATCCTAGGTACCCCGCAGCCCTCTATGGGGCTGCGGGTAAAACTTGGGAGTTGCATATCCTTGGAAAGGGAACACCAATCTGAGCATCAGGATGGCCCGGTACAGGGGCCTCAATGGTGGGCCTAACCCGCCCACTAACGTCTCCTGGTACTCTTTCTCCCTCTGAAAGGATTCCCTCTCTGGTGCCATCAGAGGGATTGCCTCTAGTCGCCCCTCAACATCCGAATCTCCTCTTCGGTGAGCGGAGTTGATCCGCTCTGTTTCTTTGTCGACCATCAAGAACATTCTCAAAGAGGATGGTATCAAACCGAGTCCCAAGCGCGGCTCGGGCACCTGGGACGAGTTCCTTAAAATCCATGTTGATACGCTCTGGCAAGTCGACTTCTTCAACAAGATGATCTGGACGCCGACTGGCTTGCGGCAGGCGTTTGTCCTAGCTTTCATCCATGTCGGTACCAGACGAGTGTTTTGCTCGCGGTGTAGTTTTAAGCCTGACGGCAAATGGATGATTAGCCAAGCTTATGCTTTCATCGAGCAGGCCCGCGAGGCAAACCTGCGGATTGAGCATCTCGTCCGCGACCGCGATGGCATGTACGTCCGAGAATTCGATCAGGTTTTCAAGGACATTAGCTGTCGAGTTGAGCTGACAGCACCGCAAGCGCCAAATCAAAATGCCTTTATCGAACGCTGGGGTAAATCGCTCAAATACGAGTGTTTGAATTTCTTCATCGTCTTCGGTAAACAGCATCTCGATCATCTCGTATCTTCGTATCTGGAATTTTACAACGAAGTACGTCCTCATCAATCCTTGGACAACCAGCCACTCACCGGAGCTTGGCCGGAAATTGATGAACCGCTCTCGGCCGGCGAACAGATTGTCTGCCACGAAAGGCTTGGCGGATTGCTGCGGCACTACGAACGTGTTGCTGCGTGAATCACATCACCCTGGTTATACCAAGGCCGATCACTTGTTGCTCGCTGCTCATCGCTGCGATGATGGATGGGGTTTGTTTGTGCTAGCTGATTGAAGGCAACGAACATTTTCTCGACGTGATAATTTTATCGTCTCAACTTACAATGTGGCTGCTGTTGCTCATGCATTATTCCGGTGGTACACTTTTTGCACTCTACGGCTGATCGCAGTCAATGGGGGCTGATCGCAGTAATTCGCGGCAGCGGCCATACCTCGTTCGATACCTCGCCCCCCAACGCGGCACAAAAGCAGGGGCCCCTACTTCCTCCTTGTTGCTCGTGGAAATCAATTTTCCTATCATTGACTTCCAGAACCATGTTACTCAAGCACACTCTTTTTCTGTCGTTCGTCTTCCTTGTCATTTTCTGCTCCTCGTCGAGAGCGGAGGAGGTCGATATCGGGTCACGGTTGGAACTGTTTGTTGACGACTTGCTTATCGAACGAATGACGGGCGGCTTGAGTCTGAAGCTTCACACACCCCGACCGGCGGAAGAGGTGTTCGTTTTCGACAAGCCGTGGGAAGGTTCGACGGGTGGGTACGTATCGATCCTCCGGGACGGAGACCTCTACCGCATGTACTACCGCGGTGGCCTGGGCACCCCGGACCATCCTGACGTCTGCATCTGTTACGCGGAGAGCCGGGACGGTCTGCACTGGACAAAGCCCGAACTGAACCTCTTCGAATACGCGGGTTCAAAGAAAAACAATATCATCTGGATGGGAGTCGGATCACACTGTGCTTTGGGTGTTTTTCGCGACGCCAATCCCAATAGCAAGCCGTCCCAACGGTACAAGGCCCTCTCTTCGGACGGTTACAACAAGCCTGTCTACGCGTTCGGATCACCCGACGGGATCCACTGGGAACTCATGGATCAGCAGCCCGTGATCAATGAAAAACAAGGAGCGGTCGCGGCCTACGACAGCCATTTTTCCGCCTGGTGGGATGACACACGTCAACAGTACATCATGTACCATCGGGCCTGGTATCGCCCTGTGGAAGGTAAGGTCCGCAGCATCGCCACCCGCACGTCGAAGGATTTTTCCAACTGGACCCCGCTGGAATTGCTCGACTTTGGCGAAGCGCAGTTTGAACACCTCTACACCAACGCGGCCCAGCGCTACTTCCGGGCTCCGCACATCGTCCTGATCTTTCCCAAACGGTTTCTGCCGGGACGCAAGTCACTCGCGGAAGCACCTTTGGATGGCATTTCGGACGCGGTGTTCGCCAGCAGTCGGGACGGCGTGCACTTCGACCGCCGTTTCATGGAGGCTTTCATCCGTCCGGGGCGCGAAAGCCTCAACTGGTACAGCCGTACCAACATGGTGGCCACCGGCCTGCTGCCCACTGCAGCCGACGAGATCTCGCTCTACGTTTCCCAGGCGTATCGTCACCCGACGGCTCACCTGCGGCGTCACGTGATCCGGACCGACGGTTTTGTCTCGGTCCATGGCACTTACCAGGGTGGCGAGTTGCTCACAAAACCGCTCCGCTTCAGCGGGAGTCGGCTGGTGATCAACTACGCGACGTCGGCGGCCGGAAGCCTGCGCGTCGAGATTACCGATGCGCAAGGTACTCCCCTTGCTGGCCACACCAGAGACGACTGCGAGGAGATTTACGGTGATCAGATCGAGCAGGTGGTCGCCTGGAAGAGCGGGTCGGACGTCAGCGCACTATCCGACCGTCCGGTGCGGTTGAGATTCCTGATTCGCGATGCCGACCTCTACAGCCTGCGTTTTGGCCGATAAGTCCCACCGCCACCCACTTGGTTCGGCCGGACCGTCTGCCAGATCGAATGGTCCACACGCAGCAGGCAGGCTCAGCGGGCAGCAACCTTTTCGGTGAACACCACGGTGACGTCGGTCTCGGAAACTGCCAGCCACTTGCCATCCTGAAGCGCCGTGGCACGGACCGTGAGTTGCTGCTCGGGGTAGAGGCGTGGGGCCGCTGTCGTTTCCACTCGAACCAAGGCCCGGATCTGCCCCGTCGGCACAACGACGGGTGCTGCCTGGAAGAGCTCGTCGACATCGTCAGCAACGGCGATTTCAAGTGTCACATCTTCGGTGAAATTGGGCCTGCGCAGAACATCGACCGGGATCTCGAAAGCCTCCCCCGGAAGGGCCTCGATTTCAGCGTCCCCGCCGTCGACTTTCATCAACGCACCTTCCACGATGATGCACAATCGTCCCGAGGGTGACAGGACGTAATGACTTTCTCCCTGCGGGTCGACAACCTCTGCCACCGCGAAGATGACCAGACGCGACGTTCGAAACGTCTCCAGCCATTCTGGCAGAAAAACCGGGTAAAAGACACGTCGGGCACCCTCAGGAACCTTCATGATTGGCCCGCGGATTCCCTGACGGTGGCGCGATTGTTTTGACGACATCATCAGCCAGATTTGCCCGTTGTATCCGTCCTGCCGGTTGATTTTCAGCTCTGCAGGAAACGTGCTGCCCCGGGGTCGCTCGTGCTGCGTCTCCCTTCCGACCCAGCTGATCGAGACTGGAACTTGCATGGTTTTGGAAACCAGCACTCGGGACACGTGCTTCACGCTGCGACTTCCGATTGTCCCAACTCCGACGATGCTGAGATACGTCGATGTGGTGGCACAGTCGGCGTTGGTGGTCAGCTCGATGTTAAGTTCGTTTTTATCTGCCGGGATTTGCAGCTCGGTGGGCGCGGTGATCCCTGCAGGCAGCCCCTTCACCTCCAGCGCTACGGCTCCCTGGTATCCACCAGACCGTGCAACCTTGACTGCAATGCTGGCCTTGCCGCCCGCCTCGAAACTCACACTTGGCGGAATCGAAAGGCTGAAATCCGTGTGCGGACGCTTGGCGACGAACCGGTAGATCGAGAGGGGCGATCCCACTTCCGACGAGACATCGCTGATGACGATGGTATGTGGTCCGTCCGTAGCTGCCGTGATCTCCAGCGCGCAGTCGCTGGTACCTTCCGCGTCGTCATTCTTTGCGAGTTCACTGCCGTCGGGCGCGAGCACACGCAAAACCGGATCGAGCGGGGATCCAAGGACGCGCGCCTCGACCGCCAGGGACCAGGTGTCACCCTGGGACATCTCCAGGGTGTAGCGGTCCTCCTGGCCGATATGATCCAGTGTTCCATTGATGGCGATCGGACCGGAGAATTCGTTGCCCTCCGGTTCGACGAGTTCGTCGAAGTCCTCGAGCCGGAACGACACCGATGTGCTGCCGGCCGGCGTTTTCAGGTTGTACGGAAACGTTGGCTCCTGCTGGTCGGGAAAGTCAATCTTCCGGGTGACTCGTTCAAGTTGTGCCGTGTTCGTCTCGAGCCCGTAGCCGATGAACTCGATTTCGCGAGTTTGGCTCGGCCGCCCAGCGTTGGGTCGTGTCATGAGCACACGAGGTCCGGGAGTAATTCTCAGCGCGTAGACGAAGGCTTGATTGCCACGAAAGTCGACGTCGAAAACCCTGGCAGAATAGGTCTTGCCCGCTTCGGCAGCGAATGTCAGTTCACAGTCTCGCCCGTCCGTGTTCACCACGTCGGCAACATGGACGCCGTTGCTTTCGCGGATTTCGATGACACCGTGAATACCCGACCCGAGACGCCCCGTGATCAGTTCGGCGGTGACCGGGCCGTCCTGCGCGGCGGTGAAGTTGTAACAGTCGACCTCGGCAATCCTGCCAAGTCTGGCCGCGACGGTTACCGGGAGCGAGTCAAGTGTCTGGGGATCGGCACGGTGACGATTTTCGACCACGACGCGACCCGATTCGATCAGGTAGGGGGCAGTACCGCTCGCGCCACCCGCGTTGGCAGCCTGCCAGCGGGTGATTCCGGGCGACACCTCTTTCCCAACGGTGATCCGCGCGGGCAGTTCGCGGGGAATCGGGAAGGCGCCTCTCATTGATTTCTGTCCGAACCAGTAAGGTGGTTCGGGTACAATCAGGTCGCCGGGAGGTCCCAGTCTCTCGATGGTTACACCCGGATCAAGGGAATGCAGTTCCACATCGGGTGTGAATTCATAGCCGCCGAATTGCACTTCTGTCGCGCGGCCTGCCGGCATCACCGGTGGATAGATGTAGCCCGCACCCGGCGCGACACTCAGGGCTGCTGCAGCGACGGCGGCTAGCGCCAGGTTCATGCTAGAAGCTCCTCAAAGACCTGTCCGCCATCGACAATCGGAACCGGTCGCCCCAGCGGGGTGTAATGAATCTTATCACTGTTGATTCCCATCAGGTGGAAAATGGTTCGCAGGAGATCATGAATACCGACCGGGGTGGTGGTCACCCGCGAGGCTGTCTTGTCGGTGGCGCCAATCAGGGCACCACGCTTTGTTCCACCACCTGCGAAGATGGCGGTTTGTGCCATGGAGTGATGGTCGCGACCGGCGTCCTTATTAATGTTCGGCGTCCGGCCCATTTCACCGACCATCACGACCAGCGTTTCGTCGAGCATGCCACGTTCGTCGAGGTCGGTAACTAGCGCGGAGAGTGCACTGTCGGCTGTCGGGGCCAGCTTCTCGTGGCTGGTGAAATTATCGAAATGCGTGTCCCAACTGCCGTGATCGACACCCACAAAACGGCAACCGGCCTCCACGAGGCGGCGAGCCAGCAGCGCGCATTGTCCGAGCTGGTGATATCCATAACGTTCCCGCACCGATTCGGGTTCCTCCTGGATGTTGAAGGCTTTTTTTGCCTCTGCGGAGGTGATCATGCTGAACGCTTTTTCGTAATAGGTCGACATCTTCGCAGACCGCCCCAGTGTTGCGATCGGAGCCTCACCCTGGCCACTGTTGGCCAGGAGTCCCTTGGCGCCCAGTTCCTCGAGCTGTTCGAGTAACCGCCGCCGGTGTTGAAAACGTTGCTCACCGATCGCCGTCTTGGCGAGGTTAATGTCCCTGACTTCAAAGTCGGGTTCCACCGGATCCGTCTCGATCACGAACGGTGAATAGGACGGGCCGTAGAAACCGGGTCCTCCGGAGCCGAGCGGGTTGGGCATACTGATGTAAGGTGGCATCGGGCCGCCCGGGCCGAGCTCACGTGAAATGATCGAACCGATGGACGGGTACAGTTCATTTGCCGGAGTGCTTTTTGCCTGTCCGTCCGCGAAGGCCGGCGGGTAACCCGTCAGCAACCAGTGGGTGCCCGTCTGGTGCCCGCCGTCCCCGTGGCTGTGGCTGCGGAGGATGGTGAACTTGTCCGCCACCTGGGCGCAGTGCTGCATCAGTTCCCCGATCTGCGTGCCCGGAACCTTCGTCGAGATCGGATTGAAAGGACCCCGGACCTCGCTGGGCGCATTGGGTTTGAGGTCCCACATGTCAATGTGGCTTGGACCGCCTTCAAGGAACAGGAAGATGCACGCCTTGGCCTTCGCCGGCGTGGCCAGTGGGGCCAGGTCCTCCATTGCCAGGAGTCGCGGCAGGGAGAGTCCGCCGATTAAGCCCGAGGCGCCGATCCGGATGGCCCGTCTACGGGTGACACCGTCACAGTAACCAGCTTTGGCAAATTTCTTGTTCATATTTTGTGTCCTCATTGCCTGGCAGCGAGTTTGCGAATCCTCAGTGAACGTAGAGGAAACGTTTTGTGTTGAGAAGAGTCCAGAGAATATCCTCTGATGCTTCCCTTCGATCGAACCTGGCGAACGTATCCAGGAAAAGTTCTTGTTCCAAAGTGTTCGGAAAGCGAGAAAGCGTCGCGAGGTAAAGCTCGTCGATGATCTCTCGTGGAGACTTCTTTGAATTGGCCATCCCACGGGCCAGTCCATGTCGATGTCGGATCTTCTTTGCGAATTCGGGCGAGTTCAGCAGGTACAGTGCCTGCGAAATGCTCGGCTCGGTGCCGCGCTCGCACTCACAGACACTCAGCCGTTTAGGACGCCCGAAGATTTCGAAGAAGTAAGACGGCACTCGGTTGTCCCACAGTTCGACCGCCCGATAGCCCTGCGGCCAACCATTGAATTCATCCGGCACACCGGTCACCTGGCTGATTGCGTCAACAAGGACCTCCGCAGGCATCGGCTTGTACATCGCGTGTGAGAAGTTCTGTTGATCGCGAATGTTCGTTTCGTTGGGGATGGAGCTAAGCGCATAGGCGCGGGACAGAAGCAGCGTACGGGTAAACGCCTTCAGATCATAATCCAGTTCGCGGAGATGTTCGGTCAGCGCGTCCAGCAGAGGTTCGTTAGCCGCGGGATTGGTGGCCCTCAGGTCATCGACCGGGTCGAACAGGCCCCGGCCGAAATAGTGGGCCCAGAGACGATTTGCAATGAGACGTGCGAAGAAAGGATTGTCCGGTGCCGTCATCCAATCGGCAAGGACCTTTCTTCGGTCCGTTAAGTTGCTGAAGTCGGCCGGCGCCGCCCCCAGGGCTGCTGTCGGAATGGTTTCCTTGGTGCGTGGGTTCTCAAGGTCTTTCCCCCCGACGGGAAAGATGGTGGTCCCCTTGCTGGACATGCCGGTGAAGAATCCTCCGAAGGCGTAGTAGTCGTTCGGATTCCACTTCTCGGAAGGATGCTGGTGACACTGAGCGCACTCGATACGAACGCCAAGAAAGAGCTGGCTGACGGCCGGTCCGAGTTCTCCTCCCAGTCCCTGATAGACGGCCGCGGGGCTCTCAGTAGCCGAATTTCCCCGGGCGACCAGGATCGCGCGGACGAACTGGTCGTAAGGGGTGTTTCCCCTGAACTGTTGCCGCAACCAGCGCAACGTGGCCACGGCGTTTTCCGGCCCGACTCTCACCGTATCGACCTTGAGGAGATCGGCCCAACGCATCGCCCAATAGACGGCATACTCCTCCTTTTCCAGGAGTGCATCGACCAGCTGTTGCCGCTTGTCGGCCGCGGTGTCTTCGAGAAAGTCTCGCGCTTGGCGGGTCGTCGGCAGGGTTCCGGTCGTGTCCAGGTAGACCCTGCGCAGGAACATGCCGTCGTCGGCGGGTTCACTGGGGGCAACGCCAAGCTGTTCAAGCTTGTCCCAGACCAGTCTGTCGATGAAGTTGTTTTCAGGAGGTCGCTCGAATTGAACGTCGGGTTGCGGAACTGTCACGCGGCAAACGCCGACCTGGCCCATGTATCGGATAAGGATTCCTGCCTCGCCGGGAACATTGGCTGTGTCAATGCGTCCGGATTTGTCGGTATCGGCAACCGGAGGCATGTTCGATTCGTAACTTGCTTCGACCGTGACGCAGCGGCGTTGGCCCTTTCCATCGACCGCGATGACGCGAATTTGCTGCGTTCCCTGGAAAGAGAGGACCACCTCTTCCGGCTCGATCTCGATCCGGGCCACCCCGGTCGCACCGTCGCTTTCGAACGGGGCACCCTCGCCGATCCAGCGTTTGATGCGTTGATACCACGTACTTTCAGGATCGATCCTTGAGCCCCCACCGTGAGGCTGGATCCCGGCCGCTTTGAGCAGGAAGAGGCTGTCTGCCGGTCGGGCCGGAGCGATCCTGCGCCCGCGTCCGGCCAGCACGATTGACTGGTAGTCGGCCAGGGGGTCCCTGCCGAAGACACTCAAATGAAAGCCATTCTGACCTTCCTTCTTTCCATGACAGCCGGTCGCATTGCAGCCGGCTTTGTTCAGGATGGGCAGGATCTCGTCCCGAAACGACACGGGCCGCGGATTGGCGAACCCGTCGACGATGACCGGGACTTCCGCCCGATCGCTGCCGTCGCTGACGATAATGCGAGTCTGCCCGTCACCACGTGGCACCACGTTGCCACCGGCCTGGACGATCGCGACAGCCGGATCCAGGGAACGATATTCGACCTGGTGTGTGCGGTCGATGACATTCCGGTCAGACAAGGCACCCCGGTCAGACAAGGCACTGCTGACGACCAGCTGCGTGGAAGAATCGGGAAGATTCAAGATGACCGCAGCGGGGCTCACGAGAAGTTCTGCACCGACACTCACCGCGTCCATTGCTGTGATGACGATTACGGTTAGCCTGCAGAGGCACCACCAGCGGGCCGACTTGTTCGGTTTCACGTTCATGGCCTCTTGATTTATAATTAGGCGAGTCGGGCCAGTCAATCGTCCTTGCTACTCTATCGGTTCACGCGGATCGCATTTTCTCTACAAATTAGGGATTTTCTTGTGCTGGCTGACCGTCCGGAGCCGGTTCTTGCCGTGCGTTCGAACGTTGCAGGTCCCTGCTGGGTCCTCAGTTGCTGGGCAGGATCGACAGCATTTGGTTACGGGCGCTGCAGCGCGATGCAAGAAGATAATCACCAATTTCGACGTTGCGGGTTTGAGCGCCTTCGAGTTTTTGTCCAATCAGCAGGTCGCTGGCCGTCCGGAGTGACCGAGAGGTCAACGGCTGTTCCCTGTGGTACTGGCTGGAACACGGCCGAAAACTCGTTTGCGACAGATGGCAACGCCTGTCCCCAGGGCCAGTCCCCACAGAATCAGTATTCCGGAAGATGGCTCGGGCACACTGTTGGCTGTCGCTACGTATCCATGCGCGGAAAAATTACCTGCCAGCGCATTGTAGTCGGCCAGATCGACATCACCGTCGCCGTCGGTGTCTCCGTCGTCCCATCCAAAAGGTCCATTGAGACCGGCAGAATCGAAGTTGATAATCAGGCTGTTGTAATCGATCAAATCGATGTCTCGCACGACGGGAGACAGGTTGTTCAAACCATCGGTATCACCCCGCAGGTAGGGTGAGGCGTAACCGTTTTCGGTGGCCGCCAGGGCTAACCAGAGGTCCAGGTCGGTCCCGTCCACCCGCAGATCCTTGTTGAGATCCGACGGATTGCCGACACCAACGATCACCCCTGCCACCAGGTCTCCCTGTCCGAACATCGTGTTCACATCGGCCAGATCACACGTGTTGTTCGCGTCAAGATCACAGGTGGCCGGGTTCAGGATCACATCGGCCGCCAAACTTCCCAGCAACCAATGGGCGGAGGCAGTCGGGTGAATGTTGTCCCAGAACAGGTATTGATCCGGATTGGGCACGACCTGGTTGGTAACAGGATTAAAAGCCTGACCGGTGACGTTGCTAAGCCCAAAAGTACCGGGATCCTCGAGAACTGCTGTCAGGCCGGCGTGGAAATTCACGCGGTGAATGGTGATTCCGGGTAATGTCTGAACGAGGTTGTCCAGGCGATTGCTCAATTCCAGATTGAATTGGGCAGATCGTGCGTTGAGTATGCTTTGATACGCGCCTCCCACCTCGCCGGGAATAC
>Ga0310120_10004054_pt1 | contig 10350 bp, 9 predicted proteins | sample CB27_AW_983_MG_FD_203506 | JGI IMG/M metagenome (GOLD analysis project Ga0310120, IMG submission 203506) | Marine microbial communities from Western Arctic Ocean, Canada - CB27_AW_983 | ecosystem: Environmental > Aquatic > Marine > Oceanic | place: Canada: Western Arctic Ocean | collected... | reverse complement strand
GGTCTCCAGACCGAGAAGCCATCTACTACCTACCGTCAGAACTCACTCCTCAAAGAGGGCACGATTCGATTCAGCACCCGCCTCGATCTCCGTAAGGTGCTCACTGAGTAAGTATCCATCCTCCACAAGAGTGGTTGCTACATCCATCGTCTGCCGGTGATACACATCAAACGTTGGATACCGTTCTCCAATAGACAGCCTCGGGTCCCCAGACGCTTCTCGGGCAGCCTTCGTTGTTGGGAACGGAATGTAGCCCCCTGCAAGTCCCAATAACGCGTCTGGCGCTCCTATCGATGGGTTACGAAGATTCCAACCAGTATAAGTCGCAATCGGCACCTCAACCCGAGGCATACGTAACGCACCTCGTTCGTTGTTATCCCCATCTAGAGCAGGTACTAAAACGCCATACCGCGCGTCAGAACGGTAAGGTGGATGGTTGTCGATTACACGTTCGCTATCAAAAGCTTCACCGTAATCGAGTGAATCGGGCTGATGAATCGTTGTCGGATACGTCACATTCGGTAGTGCCGTCCAACCGGCTTGAGAGGCTCTCCAACCAACCAGCGTCCCATCAGCGATCCGTGGGTGCACACTCGGTGGTGGTGCCGTTCCCTCCGTCACCCATCGGTCCATTGCAACAAACAACGTTTCAACAAACGGCTGATACACGTTCGGGTTCGGCAGCAGCTGACCGCGATCGGATGGTCCCTGAGACGGACTGTGCTGGGATCCACCGAAAGCATAGATTCGAACGTCTTCAGGCACTTCGGTATCACGCGTACCACTCGGGTCAGTCAACACGAGAGATGCGGCGCGGTGCCAGTACTCCGACGTCGTATCAAGATGCATGATTTTGGGAGAGGTTCCATCCTGATTCAAACGGCGCAAAATACTATCGGTCTCACCGCTAAATGGATCGGTTTCGTTGCCATATGCAAACGGAAACACATCTACAGGGTAAAGGTGCCCCGTATGCTCATTAGCCGTACGCGTTGGCGAGGCGAATCGATGATTAAAGAATCCCTGGCCACCCCCAGAAATAACGGGCATAGCACCCTCAAACACCTGGCGACCTTGCTCGTCAGTATTGAATCCTTCGTAAAGAAACATTCGCAGTGCGCGACCACTCTGAGAGCGTCCAGCACCAATCACTTGCTTCGCCAATGGTACGCCCGTCTGGTCACGAAGGGGATTCATTGAGGTCGAATCATGCTTGACGAACGAAACAAAATCTCGAATCGCTGCAAAGCCAGCTCCCTGTACAACTGAACCACGCGCCTCATAGATCAGATCGTAAAGCAGTCCGGGCTCAAAACCACCTTCAAGATCGATTACACCTTCAACCAACCCACTTCCTTCTTCACGTGGTCCGTCGGTTAACACAAACTCCCACTCGCTACGTGGAATCACCTGGGGCGTGTCTCGTTCCCGATGACGGCGAGTCAGCGTCGCCGTGGCCAAGCTGCCAACTACCGGCTCAAACGCCAGGGCGCCCCGACTAGCAAGGCTAAGCCGACCCGTGTTCGTGTCCGTGGAAAGTTCCGCACGGACAGTGCCAACAATGGGCACACCGTCATCCCCCAACACCACCGGCGCCTCAATTCGCAACAAAGTATCATTGACAGGGACCTCCGCAATCCAACCGCTCGATAACGTGACATATCCGTGACGAAGAAAAAAGGGCTGCATGCCAAGCAGTCGACGGCCGCGATTGTTTACGTCATACAGCACTGTGTGTTGGGCTAAGCTACGGTCAACGGGTGCAATAATTTCGAAGTCCGCATAAAACTCGACACGACCATTCCCATTCGTCGCCGCCAAACCTAAGTCGACGACAGCTCTATTGGCCTCGAGGTCTGGATCGAGCGCATAGACGACACGTCCCCGAATCCGCTCATAAGGCCCAACCTTATCCTCAACATCTTCAGCAAACGCGGTACGCGATTCAACAATCACCCTCAGAACTTCTGCCTGAACAGAACTGGCAACCGCAAAGCAGACCCACACGACCAACAAACAACGAACACCTCTCATTTTCGTTTCTCCCACACTATTGATCGACTTCTCTATCTCGCGAGAGGATCTGGACGAAGCTGGAAGTGCACGACCTTACTCGGCGTGCCCTTACCCGTTTCCGTATGGAACGGTGCACGGGTACCGTACGTCGCCCACAATCCTTTTCCCTTCCAACCAGTATTCGGATCGTCAATTCGTCCGTCCATCCACTTTGTATAGAAACCTAACGGGTACGGCACACGAATAATGACCCACTCGCCATCCTTCAAAGCCAGCAACGCCTCCGAAGCGTTGCCCGTGTTAATCGGTATGTTTTCTCCAAGCCCAAACGTATCGAACTGGTCTACCCACGTGTAGTAACTCCCCTCCGCACTTCCTGAATCGGACACACCTTTGAACTGCGGGAGAGGCTCCGAAAAAAGCTCCCAGCCTTCGGGGCAATGCTGACCGGTCGCATCTGGGCCGTTGAGCGGCCCGGTGCACTTACGACGGTCAAAACTTGCCATATGGCCACTGGCAAGTGGCGTCCAAACAACTCCATGCCTATCAATATCCATGCCGCGCGGCGAATACCCCTGCACAGCAGCCCGTGAGTTGCCCCACGGCACCTCAAAAACCTCAACGAGCGCAGTCGTCGACGGCTCGTCACCGGGTGCGAGTCTTAAGACGGAACCAGGAAATCCAAGAGATGAACCCCAAATGGTCCCGTCAACCGGGTTCACCGCAACACCATAAAATCCACTTGTTACACGGTGATCCCGTGCCGGGTCGATGGGTTCATCCGGCTCTGTATATGCATCACGCCGGCCGTTACCATTCGTATCTAACACGAGAGCAGTCCATCCCTGAGATCGCTCCTCGTCACCAGTCTCCAGGAAAGTTTTCGTGTCAAGCCAACCAATCGTCTGCCCGCCGCCACTTGTCCAAAGAGTGTTGTTCTCATCCTCCGCAAAAACAAGGTGGTGAGTACTGAAACAAGTACCAACCAACGTCATCTCTTCAGTAGCTGGGTCCCAAACAGCAAGGTGCCTTCCAGACCGGTCGACTGGGAACGCGCGCGCTGAGGGATGATTTGACCCCTCCCGACACATCGCCGGATTGTCCGGTCCACGCACTCGTGACGTCAGCCACACGCGCCCATCTTGATCAAGCATCGGATTATGAACGTTGGCTTGACTGTTCCAGATCGCCTCGTCGCCCCAATAGGGTGACGCCGCAAGCGGCGGGCCGGCGGCAAGCGGTGTGTCTGGGTCTCGAACAGGCACAGGCACCTGACGCGCCTCATTGCGCACAGGATCGAGAACAGGAACATAGTCGGCACTCGCCTCCAAGGCGCCATAGATGGGACCATTCGCGTTTACAGTCGGATTACGTTTGTCTGTCGCAATTTCATCATGTAAATAGACCTTCGGATCCGCCCAGTCCCATTGAGTCACAACTACATTTCGTTCTAGACCTTTCGGACGAGGCGGTGCTTCCGGCAGCTCGCCGGCAACAATGCGGTCTGTCCAGCTCGCGAACATTTCAAGGGCTGCCCGTCGCCCCATCCGGTCAAGTCCGTTCGACATCGAACCACCGGCTTGTCCTGACTGGATACGTCGGTCCCACGCTGCAACCATTGAGTCGAACTCTCCAAGCGCTGCCGGCACTTCCCGTGTTGCCTTGTTACCTAGTGCGTGACATGCCGTACAGCCACCGGACTTAACGGTCCGAATCCATTGAGCTTGATTTTCCACACTCGGCGAGATGCCATTACCGTTGGGCCCAGTTCCTGGAAACTGGTCACGACCCGGCACTTCAATCAATGAAAGCCAATAGCCTGCAGGATAATATTGCGCCGCCGCTTCTGCATCCGGCGCTAGAACAGCGGTCAGGTCTAATGAAGTCCCCGGCGTCGCTCGAACCTTTGCAGAGTCGACGAGACCGTAGCCGCGGACCCACACGTCGTACGACGCCGTCGGCAGGTCTGGCACGACGTAGCGCCCAGCATCATCGGTAACAACAATGCGGTTGAAACGGGTTGGGAGATCGGTCGTCTCAGCAATAACCCACACCCCGGCTTCAGGCCCGTTAGGGCCGGTAACCACACCACCAATATCATCCGCATCAACCGCAACTTCTTGCTGAGCATCAACATCGGCACACGAACTCGTCGCCAAAGCGAATCCAATAACTACGACAAAGCCCATCCGGTAAAGAGCATCAGACTGCATTTCACTTGCCTCCAAATCGGCCAACACCCACAAAGCCAAATACGTCGAACAACGATACTTCAGGTTCTATGCCATTGTGCAGCTTCGGACAAGAGAAATTAGCACTTTTTGTGCAGGGAACGTCTACTTAATATAATCAGCCCACATTATGGTTAGTAGCAGAGTAACCGCTTCATCTATTGTGTTTCTGGCGCTATCTATTTCGACCCCAGCCCAAGAGACCAACTTTAGCGGCACTTGGGCACTGGACGCGAACCGCAGCCGTCTTATCCCGGGAGGAGGACTCGCGCGGATCGGAGACGAAGGTGCACCACGACGATTGCACGTCACACACGGTCTCAATGGTGACGTCACTCTCCTTAGTGAGGTCAACGAGAGTCAAGCCCGCACCTATAAGCTCAACGCAGAAAGTGAGATCCCCGTAACACAAGACAATGACATGACTGTCGTCGCGCGCTGGGACGGGGCACGTTTCATCGTCGAAGGCACTCGTGGCGATAGAGACAGCACAGCCGTTACAGCAGTCCGCAGGATCTTAGGATTGAGTTTGAATGGCTCCGTGTTGACTATCGATGTATTAACCACGACTAGCAATGGAGAACAGTCAAGCCTCTTGGTTTACACCAGAACTACGAGCGTCCCCGACTGTAAGGAATGGTCGACTCCCTGTCTACCGTAACAACCCAACGAATTGCGGAACGATCTACATCTAGAACTGGCTTTCATGCACCCTGGCAACGGTGTGCATATAACCACCCGAGCGCGCATATTCTGCGGCTGACGCCGCAATAATGTGTTCGCGAGCTCCTGCTTCGTCGCCAACCGCCTCATAATAAAGTCCGACATACAAATGCGCGTAAAACATCGCCCGAACCCGCGCGCCCCCCACCAGGGAATCGCCTGCAGCTAGCACCTCAGCTGGGGTCAAACTTCCTTCAAACATCTGGTAAATCTCAGTCATTGGCGCTCGTCCATCAGGGCCGACTGGCAACAAAGCCATCCGTGCCACGCTAGGGGACTCGCTACGCGCCACACAGAGAAAATGCCACGCTGCGTTCTCGACATCATTCGGATTGACTGTTCGATGCGATTCAAACATGCGGCGACAATCCTCAAACCGCCCCACGTAGTAAAGGGCAATTCCCCGTTGCCACAGTTGAGGAGCCGCCGAGGGCACCAGAGTGGCGACTTCATCAAATCCCGCGGCAGCTTCCGTTAATCGACCCGCAGAAAAATCATCAACCGCACGATCCAGAATAGACCTGGGGTCCTGTCTGGCATCAATAGACTGACATCCAACGAGACTAACCAAGCAAGCGAAAACAACCGACGGCGCATACTGTGTCATATGTAGCTCTAATGCTACACTCCATCCCACAACCTAAACTTATCGCCGCACAAATTTTAAGCGGCGGGAAGGAGAATAACCGATGACTCGTACATGGTGGTTTGGGGTCTCCCTACTTTTGGCCCTCGCGATGGCAGTGCCTGCCGCGATGCAATCGTCCAATATGACTTTCTTCATCACAAGTGCTGGCCCTGGTGACGGCGCAAATCTTGCTGGACTGGACGGAGCCGATCTTCATTGCCAGATGCTCGCAGCCAACGCCGGAGCTGGCGACAAAACATGGCGCGCCTATTTGAGCACGACGGGAGCTGGTGGCACAAACGCAAGGGATCGCATTGGTAGCGGACCGTGGCACAACCATGGCGGCGTACAGATTGCGTCGAGCGTTGACAGCCTCCACAGCGACAACAACAACTTGACTAAGGAAACACAACTAAACGAACAGGGACAAATCGTGAACGGACGAGGCGACGACCCGAACATGCATGACATCCTCACCGGCTCTCAACTGGATGGCACCGCAGCGGGTGGCACTGATGACTCCACTTGTGGGAACTGGACGGACAACTCGGGTGACGGCAGCGCTTTAGTGGGGCACCACGACCGTCAGGGTGGCGGTGCTAATCCAACGTCGTGGAATTCCGCTCATGGCTCTCGTGGGTGTGGACAGGCTGACCTTCAAGGTACCGGGGGCAACGGCTTCTACTACTGCTTCGCCACAAACTAACGGCCTCATGACTCAGTCGGCGGTTCATCGCCCGCAGTAACGGGCGATGAACTGCGGGCTTGCACGATGCGAAACACTCCGTGGCCCATCTCTATATCGCTCGCAACTTTGCTTGCGTCCGCTTCGTTGGTCGCTGCTCTCATTGTCGTCTCTCTCGAACCTCCACAACGAGAACAAGATATTAGTCACCGCCCCACTGCAACACCGACGGATGGCTATGTTTCATCGCAAACCTGTCAATCCTGCCACCCTTCCCAATACGACTCCTGGCATGGGTCGTTCCACAGAACGATGACCCAACTCGCGACCGATCAGACCGTCCGTGCTGACTTTAATGGCGTCCTTGTTGATGCCATCCCTGGCTCGCCAATTGAGTTAGAACGACGTGGTAACGAATTCTGGGCGAGATTCAACGATCCTGGTTGGGAAGGAACCCCTCAAGAACGACCAAGAATCACACGTCAAATCGTAATGATTACCGGCTCACATCACCAGAATATCTATTGGTACGCGACTGGACATCAGCGTGCACTCAATGTCCTGCCCGCAGTCTATCTGCTGAAGGACGAGCGCTGGGTTCCACGTGACTCTGTGGTACTTTCACCACCTAATCAGGGTGTTGCCACCCATGATGGCCACTGGAACGCGGTCTGCATTTCTTGTCATACAACACACGGCAAAACTCAATTCGATACACCATACAGATCCGAACCAATTGCATCCCAAACCGTTGGCACGACCGTCGTCGAATTTGGGATAGCCTGCGAATCCTGCCATGGACCAGCAACCGAGCATGTTACTGCCAACCGAAACCCATGGCGGCGTTACGGACTTCATTTATGGAATGCCCTCGACCCAACAATCACCGAACCAACCAGTCTTGATCCAAAACGCTCATCTGAGGTCTGCGGCCAATGTCATAGCGTATGGGAGTTCTATGACGTAGCCGATGAACGCTCCGCGAGCGCGAACGGCCTAGCCTACCGACCTGGGGACACACTCACCGATACACGTTTTGTTGCACAACCAACGGCAAACATAGAGTCAAATAATATGCAGGTTTTGCTAGATACGGACCCCGATTTCGTTCGCGGCTCATTCTGGGCGGATGGTGTGATCAGAGTCTCTGGACGAGAATACAACGGACTCATTGAATCACCATGCTTCTTCAAGGCCGACAGCAAAGACCGAACCTTGTCGTGTTTTTCCTGTCACAACATGCACAAGGAGCCGGACGATCCCCGATCCTTAAGTAATTGGGCCAACACCCACCAACTAGCGGAGGACATGGACACTAATAACGCCTGTCAACAGTGCCATCCATCAATTGCTAAAAACGTCACGTCGCACACCAATCACAGCGCTGAATCTTCTGGGAGCAGTTGCTATAACTGTCATATGCCCTACACATCCTACGGATTGATGCGTGCAATACGGAGCCACACGATCAGCAGTCCTTCCGTGGAAGAAACGGTTAAAGTTGGTCGCCCTAATGCTTGCAATCTCTGCCATCTTGACAAGACGTTATCCTGGACAGGGAACCATCTGCAAGACTGGTACGGCAGCGCGGCACCAAACCTCAACGAGCAGCAACGTACGATAGCGGCCTCGGTACTTTGGCTACTCAAAGGAGATGCCGGACAACGAGCACTCGCGGCGTGGAGTTACGGCTGGCAGCCCGCCCAGTCCGCATCTGGAACAGAATGGATGGTTCCCTATTTGGGCGAACTACTAGGAGACCCCTACGACGTGGTTCGTTACATCAGCGCAAACTCTATCAAGACCCTCTCTGGCTACGAAGGTTTCTCCTATGACTTTGTCGGAACCCGTGACGAGCGTATTGCCGCTGCCGTGAAACTCCTTAATCAATGGCGTAACACTAGCGCCTCACGTGCACGACAAGATCCGCAGCTGCTGTTCGGTCCAGACGGGCAACCTGACATATCTGCGATGCGACTTCTTTTTGACCAGCGCGACCAACGCCCACTTTTCCTCCGCGAATAGCCATCATGCAGAAGACGCCGAACACTCCGAACTATACACACCGCCACTTATTGTTTGGTTGGTGGTCACTGCTTGTTTTCGTTCTCCTCGGCCTTACGCTTGAAACATTTCATGGCCTGAAACTCGGTTTCTATCTTGACATGTCGAATACAACACGGCGTCTTATGTGGACACTTGCTCATGCCCATGGTGGATTACTCGCACTTATTCATGTCGTTGCGGCCCTCATGTTTCAGGCATTCCCAGATCGCGGACACACGACACGACGACAGGCCTCACGTGCCCTGATTGGCGCGAGCCTACTGCTACCCGGTGGGTTTTTTTTCGGCGGGATCTCATTCTTTAACGGAGACCCCGGATATGGAATTGCGCTCGTACCTTTCGGCGCCTCGTGCCTGCTCTTCGCTGTTTTTCAACTGGCCAGAGAATGTCGCCACGAGTCTTAGCGCTACGGCTAAGTCGTAGCAAGCTCAGTTCGGCCCTAGAATGCGAGGAGTAAGTCGGAGAAAAGACGGAAACCCCTGTAGGTCTCAATTTTCTAATTGCACGTGTCCAAACGAAAACTAACGTACTCTAATAACAACGTCCGCCGGCACTAACGACATCGCGTCACTTACCCATGCTCGCAATGTGTAACTACCAGGCTGCGTAAACGACACGGCCGTTTCAAATGTCGCTGACGTAAAACCATCACCATTGAGGTGGGTCGCGGAAGTATCGGCCGACGTTGGCGTTGTAGTTGCACCATCAACTTCCGTTTCAGTTTCAGGCTCTTCAAACGAACGCTGAAAACCATCGGGCTCAAAATCTCCGTCTTCAGGCCCACGATAAACGGTCCAATGTACGGAAATGCCATTCCGTGGAGGTCTCGGCTTTTGATACCATCGAACGTTATCAGGGCTTGAGGCCTGTCCGTCTGGCGGCACCAACGTGGGAATCCGTGAACGCGGCTTACGTGGCGGCAACTGGGCCGGCAATTCGTCGTCTGTGATCGCCGCCGTCAATGTTACCGTCTCTCCAATTGCCACATCCGTTGAGCTAGTCTGTATCTCTACTATTGGTGGTCGATTGTCAAAGATCTGATCGACCGGTCTGCCAAAACCTGTACGAGAATTTGACGTAATGGTGTTCTCATCTATTTCCCATTCGGGCTGCAGCCAGCCGTACGCCAACTGCTCATTCCCGTTAACCGTCAGGTGCCACACAATGCCATCCTCAAGTATCACGCCCGTATCGGCTGGCATTTCTACGACGAACTGGTAGCGCTGCGTACGTGGATAAAAATAGGCTGGTTGCCCTCGATCTTCGTCTCCAGGCGAAAAGTAGTTGTCGGGGCCTATTTCCACACTCGGTTGTTCACGATAGTTTCGATTCAAATAACCAAAGTGAAACAAATAGGCGCCATCTTCATTACGCGACCAACCCTCAAAAATTGGCTGCACATCCTGGCCACCGTCAAATCGCTGCTGTGGCTGCGCTACGATGGGAACATCGCGAGGATTTATCTGCGCAGAGGCAGTATTCTGAATCGCGACAAACAACGAGACAACCATCGCCAATCCCAACCATAAATTCTTGACCGTCATACTCACTCACACCAAAAACAACTGGTTAAAACAAAGAAGGCACCCTGCAGAATGGCGTTCCGCAGAGTGCCCAACCATGACACTGTAGTGCCCAGCCGCGACAACTATTAAGGCTAATTATTGTTGTTCGCGCGGGACTCTAACTCTGTTTCGTATTCATCTTCATTTAGGTCGTACCAACTGATCCAACCAAAAGCCATTTCGTCAATGGTTCGGCTACCGCCACCAGTCCAGTTTGCAGAGTCCATGTTGCCACGATGGGACTCAGTGTTGTCGTGATAACTGATAACGTGGAGCTTCGTACCCGCTGGATAAATCGGCTGTGCATCATCCTCATAGTTGTAGACTATGTGCCAATTGAAATCGAAGTTGGCGCAATTGACCATCTCAGTCGTCGAGTCGGGATAAATCAATTCCAAGCATTGCCTTTTGCCGAGAAAGTGCATGTGGGGCTGG
>Ga0310120_10004052_pt1 | contig 10356 bp, 8 predicted proteins | sample CB27_AW_983_MG_FD_203506 | JGI IMG/M metagenome (GOLD analysis project Ga0310120, IMG submission 203506) | Marine microbial communities from Western Arctic Ocean, Canada - CB27_AW_983 | ecosystem: Environmental > Aquatic > Marine > Oceanic | place: Canada: Western Arctic Ocean | collected... | reverse complement strand
AGTCGGCGGTGGTCTTTATCAACCAGATTCGTGAGAAGATCGGTGTGATGTTCGGCAGTCCGGAAGTCACGCCCGGTGGTCGAGCGCTCAAGTTTTACAGTTCGGTGCGATTGGATGTGCGACGCATCGGTCAACTCAAGGATGGTGATGAGGTGATCGGCCAACGTGTGCGAACCAAAGTTGTCAAGAACAAGATCGCACCGCCGTTCCGTCTGGCCGAATTCGACATGATGCACACCAACGGTATTAGCTACGAAGGAGATGTACTGGACCTCGGCGTGGAGCACCTGATCGTCACCCGCAGTGGGTCTTGGTTCCGTTACGGGGAAAGCCATCTTGGCCAGGGTAAGGAGAAAGCGCGCCAGTTCCTACTCGACAATCCACACGTGACCCAAGAAATTAGGGACAAGGTACTGGCCGCTGGGGGATACGGTATTGACGAAGATACCGAGGAGGATTCCAGCGCGGAGGCTGACAGCAAACCAGCGGAAGATATCGCGGATTGACTCGCGGATTTCAATGTACCCAAACCGTCATGGCTCGATCTTGATTTTCCGATTGTCGGGCGGTTTTGGTACCCGCATCTCACCAAATTCCTGGGACGAGTCGCCACTTAACCTGATGGCAATATCCCGCGAAGTTCGAACAACGTGACAAAACTTGTTCTTCCTTGTGGACCCGCCACGCGATCGATGCCATGTGAAGAGGGAGGATCGAAGCGGACGCCATGGAAACGGCCGCGACCGCACAGGCAACGACCAAGAGGGATTCACCCAGGTAGATGGGGTGCCGTACGACTGCGTAGGGTCCGCGTGTCCGTATTGTTCGTAGCGCTGGCAAGACCGCAAAACTCCGCCCAAGCGCCACTAAAGACACAACCGCGATCGTGGTGCCCACGATAAATACCGATTCCGAAAAACTGGACCATGCATTGGTGGACGGGGCGGCTCGAAATGCAAGTCCGGAAACGATGAGTGATGGCAGGCAGGCTGCCATGTCAGCCGCTCGACCCTCACGGATGACGGCCTGACGCGTCAGGAACAGCGCGGCTACCGTGCAGTGTAAAACAGTGACACAAACTCGCACCACCGTCCATCGGCAGTCGGAATCGGCAGTGACGACGCCCATGACCGCCCACATGAGAACGTTCAATCCGAACAGAATATTGCAGACGCGTTCGGAGGGAGGCAACTCAACGGATCCCTAATAAATCCAGAAGTTCCAACTGAACAAATAGCTAAGGAGATTGACCCCACCGAGAATCAAAAGCAGTACGATCCACCTGCCTGCCGAGCTATTACCAGCCATTCTTTGTCTCCCAGATCAAACTGACCGTCGGAACTTCGAACCGAAGCAGCCCGCCAGTATGCGATAGCCGTCCGAGCAGGCCAACCCCTTGTCGAGGGAGTTTACCGCGGTGGATGGTTGCCTGCGACTTTGGCGAGACTGGTCGACCTCGACGATCGACTCCTCCGTGTTTCCATCCTTCGTGGAGCTTTGAGTTGCAGTTGCCCGTTTGACACGCATGCCGCCCAGTCGCCAACGCCTCAATCTGGCTTCTCTCACCTCGCTCGGCTATCATGGCGGGTTACCATTGGGCGCTCAGCTCATGGAGATTCCACGTTTGTGCACGGCTGCAAATACCATGAAGACCGACGAACTCCGCGAAAAATACCTGGCCTTCTTCGAGTCCAAAGGGCACACGCGATGTGCCAGTGACGTCTTGGTTCCCACCTGGGACTCGTCTGTTCTTTTCACTCCCGCGGGCATGAACCAATTCAAGGATCATTTTCTGGGGAAAGTGAAGCTCGAATTCACACGTGCCACGAGCTGCCAAAAGTGCATGCGCACCGGGGACATTGACAACGTGGGGCGCACCGCGCGGCACCACACGTTTTTCGAGATGCTCGGCAATTTTAGCTTTGGCGACTACTTCAAACGGGACGCGATTCACTGGGCATGGGAGTTTCTGACAGATAAGAAGTGGATGGGAATCGATAAGGATTTGCTCACGGTCACGGTTTATCAAGACGACGACGAGGCGGCAGGGATTTGGGAGAATGACATCCATGTCCCGATGGCTCGAATTCAGCGGATGGGCGAGCAGGACAATTTCTGGCCCGCTGGCGCGCCCAGCGACGAAATTTTCTACCACGCCGAAGGCGATCTCAGCTCTGAAGGAGTGGAGATTTGGAATCTTGTCTTCACGCAGTTCAATCGCATCGGGGATCCTCCGGACAATCTGCGTCCATTGCCCAGTCGCAACATTGATACGGGCATGGGTCTGGAGCGTGCCGCGGCCATGTTGCAGGGTGTCGATAGCAATTTCCACATCGACATCCTCCGGCCACTGGTCGAAGCGGCAGGTGATGTATGCTCGGTGAAATATGAACCACCGTCGGACAACGGTCGTCGGCTACGTCGCATTGCCGACCATATCCGTGCCTGTGCGTTTGCTGTGCACGAAAACGTTTATCCCGGGCCGAACAAAGAGAAGTACGTCATCAAGCGTCTTCTCAGGCGAGCTGTTTTAGACGGACGGCAATTAGGTCTGACCGATCCCTTCCTGTACAAATTGGTCCGCAAGGTGGCGGATTTGATGGCCCATTCCTATCCGGAGCTGCAGGAAACTACCAGCCGCGTCGAAAAGGTGATTCGTAAGGAAGAGGAGAATTTTTTCTCGACCATCGACGGCGGCTTGGAGCGGATTCATCGTGTGTTCCTCGAGATGAGTAAAGCAGGTCGAGTGACTGTTGATGGTGTCGCCGCCGCGGAGCTGTATCAAACTTATGGAGTTCCTCCAGAGCTGTTTGAGTCATTGGCCGCCGACGGACAGCTCGCCTTTGATTGGGACGGTTATCAAAAAGCCATGGAGCAGCACGGGGAAGCTTCGGGCAAGGCGCAGCATGTCGTGATGGGCAGCAAAGGGCCCATGGATTCGCTCAAGCAGGCGCTCCAGGAAACCCATTTCGTTGGCTATGAAGTCACGGAAACCCAGGCCATCGTCAAGGGGATTGTGGCTGGAACGGCGCCCACTGAGCGGCTCTGCGAAAGTCTCGCGGTCGATGCCTCCGAGAAAGGTGCTCACATCGTGATCGATTGTTGTCCGTTTTATGGAGAAAGCGGCGGCCAAGTCGGTGACATAGGCGTTTTGACCAACGACCAATGCGAGGTCGAGATCACCGATACACAAAGGGACGGCAGCCTTTTCGTCTTACATGGAAACCTGACTCGAGGAACTCTCCAAACGGGAGCGACCATGACCGCGCGGGTCGACAAGATGCGACGTGAGGCGATTCGGCGTGCCCATTCCGCGACGCATATCTTGCACTACGCGCTACAGAAAAACCTGGGTAGTCACGCCCAGCAACAGGGTTCCAAGGTCGATAGTGATTGGCTCCGTTTCGACTTTACGAATCTATCGCCAGTGACTGCGAAGCAGATGACGCTGATCGAGCAGGATGTTGAGGAGAAGATCGCATCGTCCGACCCGATCAAGGCGGAAATCCTTCCGCTGGCCGACGCGCGCCAGGCAGGGGCGATGATGCTTTTTGGAGAAAAGTATCCGGATCCAGTCCGCATGGTCTCCATGGGCGAATTTAGCAAAGAGCTTTGTGGCGGTACCCACCTTACCAGGACGTCGGACGTGAGTTCCTTTGAGGTTTTGGCCGAAGAAGGAGTGTCGGCCGGAACGCGTCGAATTGTCGCCGTGACAGGAGAGCGGGCGAACCAGCAACGTCAACAGGCCGAAAGCGTTGTTGCGGCACTGAGCCGTTCCTTGGGAGTGGGCATTGCCGGGATATCGGCTGAGGTTCAACGATTGACCGCTGCGGTGCGCGGCCTCAAGAAGCGCTTGGCCGGTGCGGGCGGTGGAGCGGACCTGTCGAAAACGGCGCCCGTTCCTGCTTTAGAAAGCGACGCCGCTGTGGAATATGTTCAAATCAAAGCGATCGTCAAACAGGTCACGCGGATTCTAAATGTGCCACAACACGAAGTGTTGTCTCGAGTCGAGGCGGTTCAAAAGGAAGTCGAGAAACTCAGATCGCAATTGGTTGAACGCTCTGCCGAGGGAGATGTCTCAGCGGAGTCTCTGATCGAGAACGCAGTTTCCATCGGCGACACCAATGTCGTCGTCGAGAAACTGGTTGCATCCAATCCGAATCTCATGCGCCAGCTGATTGATCAGATCCGCAAACGAACAACGTCCAGTGCCGTATTTCTCGCCACGTCGACGGAAGATGGAAAAGTGATACTGGTGGCAGGTGTGAGCCACGATTTGGTTGACCAAGGTATCAAAGCAGGTGATTGGGTGAAGAAAGTGGCGCCCGTGGTGGGAGGCGGAGGCGGGGGCAAGCCCGATATGGCTCAAGCGGGTGGCAAGGAACCAGACAAGCTACCGCAGGCGCTCGAAGAGGCGAATCAATGGATTCGCGGGAGTCTGGGGATTCGCGGCAGTCTGGCCGACTGATGGCGGTTCATTGAAATCATGGGGCTTTGGCTCGGTTCCCAACACAAAACGGCCCCACCAAGCTCCGTTGGTAAGACCGTCGAAGGTGATCATCATCGATAGGATGCGGGCGCCAACGGCCCCGCGTTTGGCTACGCCTTGGCGGCCGCCAAGGCGGCATCGTAGTCGGGATGCTCGGCAATTTCGCCAACGTACTGCACGTGGGTCAGTTTACCTTCTCCGTCGACCACGAAGATAGCGCGTGCGAGACAGCGATCAAGGGGTCCCCCCTTGATAAGGACCCCGTAGTCTTCGCCGAACTTGGCACAGCGATGCGCACTCAACGTCTTGGCGTTTTCGACGCCCTCGGACCCGCACCACCGCTGCTGGCCGAATGGCAAGTCCATGCTCACGACTAAAACCTCGACGTTGTCAAGCTCCTTGACCCGGTCGTTGAATTTCTTCGTCTCCTCGTGACACACCGGTGTGTCCAAAGAAGGGATCGTGGCGATGATTCGGGCCTTGCCTTGGCCCGTCGCCAGCGTCACTTCGCTCAAGTCCGTGGCTTGCAAGGAAAAGTCGGGCGCGGCACTTCCGGCCGACAGCTCGTCACCAGCGATTTCAATGGGTTCCCCTTTGAGTGTGATGTTCGCCATCTAATTTGCTCCTTAGGTTTCGATTTGGATTTCGGGGCCAAAGCGGGCGTTTTGAAGTTGCGCTATGTTAGATTTCCTCGGGAAATGGTAACCCGACGCGTAAGCGAGGGACGCACTGAATACGTGAATTTCCCTCGCTTACGCGTCGGGTTGCCAAATAGCGCAACTTCAAAAGGCGGGCGCTGGACGCCCACCGGCGCGCGGTTCAAGTTACGGAAACACCCACGTAGTATTGTGGTGGTTCGGATTTTCTTCAATGGGGGAGAGCGAAGTGCGGAGGATTCAAGGAAGATGGCCGGATTCCAGGCTCCGTTGGGATTTGGCAGGCCAGTCTGGATTCTGGGTACCGTCCGCGACCCCAATACGGGGCGTTGACACCTTCCACGTTGACCTTGGCACTTGGCACCTTAGCGGATTGGCGCGCGAAATAGGTCGAATTCTCGCGCAAAGGCGCCAAGGCGAGGATCCCTGGGCTGGTTATCCCTTCGACTGTCAACGACTTGAAGTCGGCCTAGGCGGAATTGAGACGATCCTGGTTGCGCTGCCGATCGATCAACTTTGCTCGTGCCAGCTCACTTGGAGGTTGTTTTCGATGCCAGCGACACCGTCCACTTTGCGAATAGCTTCTTGAGCCATCTGTTTCTCGAAATAGGATGTCACAGTGCCACGCAGTGTGACGTGTCCGTTGCTAGTTTCGTAACGGAGCATACGTCTGGAGACGTGAGGCGAGCTTTCCAGCGCTTGGCCGATATGCTCGTTGAACCCGGAATTTAAGGCTGGCATGGATCGTTACCGCTTTTTTCGTATGTCTGGATGTAATGGTGAGGTAATTGCCATTCCGTCGCGCGACTTACCAGGCGGCCGTGCCGTGTACCGACTATATATCGGTAACTCTTAAGCATGCGACGTGGGGAATCAGTCTTTAAAGACGGAGAATCTAAGTCATTCATTCCGACTATATCGAATCTGACAGTCGCGCGACCAGATCAACTTGTCCAGACTTGAGCCATTTCGTGAATTCCGACGCGAATCAGCGGCGACAGGAAAAGCCCCCTCAAAAGGCATGTGATCACTCCCATCATCCATAAGAAGGACAGTCGGCTCGGTGGGTCGCCTGTCGTCCAGCGAAGAAAGTTGTATCTCGCTGGTAAGCTGGGACGTAACCGCCCCACACGCACGGGAGTAGGAACAAAGCGATCCCACGCAAAAAAGATGTCCGCGGTAGACCTGTCCCGCTTCGTGGGTGGCCGTCGCCAGGGTCTCGTCCCGCGGAGGCCGTTCAAGAGCCCGTCCGTTAAATTAGTAAGGAGATGCACGTTCATTTCATGCACCTTCATTTCAGGAAAACCTCGCCCGTCGCGTTTCTAAACGTATGGCGGCCGGAATGCTATTTCGGCAACCACCCTGGAAGTTGGCCCGCCGGTGGCAGAACAATACTCATCGCACTGTAAATGCTGGCATGGCCCACGATTTCCTGCAAAGATTGGGGCGTGGGGCGAGTATCAAGATTCAGCACTCCGACGGAATCGCCACCGGGTCCGTCCTGATCGCGACCAACTGCCATCTGTGCAATGTTGATCTGGTGATTGCCAAAAATGGTTCCTACCGATCCAATAATTCCAGGGATGTCGTTGTGTGTGAATAGCAAGAGGTTTCCGTCCAGATAGGCCTCCAAACGGTGGTCATTCAGTCGAATCAGACGAGGCATGTCGTTTCCGAACAAGGTGCCAGCCGCCGCGAAACTGGCGTCGTCTGTCTGGACATCGACTCGGACTGACGAACTAAAAGCGAGCTGTTCGCCGTGGCACTCTTCGATGATTTCGATGCCACGTTCGCGGAGCAGCACTTCCGCGTTAACGATGTTAACGCCCGCATCCATGGCGGATTCGATCAGTCCGGCACAAAAGGCGGACGTGATCATATGCGTATTTTTGGATGCCACATCACCGCGATACGTTAGGCGGCAGGTCTGGGGGGTGCCGCTGTACCATTGAGCCATAAACAGACCGAGTCGGTAGGCCAGGTTGAGATAGCCTCGGATGGACTCCAGTGTCTTTGGATCGACGGCAGCCGTATTCACCGCATGGCGAATCTCTCCGGTGGTCAAGAAATTGACCAAGAGGTTGACCGCTTCCAAGGCAACCTGGGTCTGAGCTTCCTCGGTACTGGCTCCCAAATGGGGTGTGCAAAGCACTCCGGGTCGGCCAAAGAGCGGGCTGTCGGTACACGGTTCGGACTCGAATACATCGAGGGCGACGCCGCCGAGCCGCCCTGATTCCAATCCAGCGATCAACGCCCGTTCGTCATAAATGCCGCCACGAGCGCAGTTGATCAACCTGGCGCCAGGACGGATGATTTCCAAGGCATCCATATCGATCAGTCCACGCGTCTCCGGTGTCAATGGAGTGTGCACGGTCAGGTAATCAATCCGCGGCAACATGTCACGAACTTCGGCTACCAATTCCACTCCCAATTTCTCAGCCCGATCGGAGGAGAGGAATGGGTCATATCCGACCAGCCGCATCTGAAAGGCCAGTGCCCGGCGCGCCACCTCCTGGCCAATTCGTCCCAGACCCACGATGCCCAGTGTCTTGTCGGCGAGTTGGGCCCCCATGAAGTCTTTGCGATCCCATCGACCTTCGATCAAGCTCTGGTTGGCTGGGGCCGTATTTCGGGAAAGGCCAAGCATCAATGCGAAAGCATGTTCGGCCGTGCTCAACGTATTTCCGGTCGGCGTGTTCATGACGATGATGCCCTGTCGGGTGGCCACCGTCTTGTCGATATTGTCCGTTCCGACACCCGCTCGAACGATCGCACGCAGCCGTTGGTTTCCTTTCAAAGCTTCCGCATCCAGGGTGACGCCGCTACGGCAAATGGCGCCGTCGAAATCAACCAACGCTTCGTTAAGCTTCGTTCCCTTAAGACCGGTCCGAACCTCAAACTCGATTCCTTCCGCCTCCTCGAGTAGGTCCAGTCCTTCCTGGGCTAGATTGTCCAACACAATGATTCGTGGCATGAAAGTGTCCGATGGTTAGCTGTGTTCTCGGCGGAAATCCTGCATCAGATCGCGGAGCGCCGTGACACCTTGCTCTGGCATGGCATTGTAGATGGAGGCCCGAATTCCCCGGACGGAGCGATGTCCCAGTAGGTTGACAAGATCACGAGATCTGGCGGCTTCCAGGAAGGCCGCCTGCTGTTCGTCGTTGTTCAGCCGAAATGTGACATTCATGATCGAACGGGCCGCTGGTTCCGCGTGCCCGACGTAGAAGCCATTACTCTGGTCGATGGCTTCGTAAAGCATGGCGGACTTCGCCTGGTTTCGTTGGTGAATATCTTCCAGTCCTCCGACTTCGCCGAGCAGCCAATCGGTTACCAGTTTCATCACATAGACAGCAAAGGTCGGCGGGGTATTGAAGAGCGAGTCATTCTCAGCATGCGATCGATAATTCAGATACCCGGGTAAATCATCTTGGCCACGCGAGACGAGATCGTCGTGCATAATCACCACGGTCACGCCCGCTACACCCGCGTTTTTCTGCGCGCACGCATAGATCATGCCGTAGCGTTCGATGGGGAGTGGCCGACAGAGAAAATCTGATGAGGCATCGCACACCAATGTCGCGTCGCCGATGGCCGGCTCGGACTTGAATTGCACCCCCTCGATCGTTTCGTTGGAGGTCAGATGGACATAGGCCACTGGGTCATGGAGTTGGATCTCCCCAGCAGCAGGCAAGCGGCTGTAACCGGACTGCGAGCAGTCAGCGCAGGCGTGGACTTCCCCTTCTTTAACCGCTTCCTGATACGCTTTCTGGCCCCAAGTCCCCGTCAGGATGTAGTTTGCGATACGCCCAGTGCCACGAAGGAGATTCATCGGAATCATGGAGAATTGCAGCCGGGATCCGCCTTGCAGGAATAGGATCCGATAGCTGTCAGAGATTTTGAGGAGCGTCCGCAGATTCTCAGCCGCAGCATTCTGAATGGCTCGATATTCGTCGCTCCGGTGGCTGATCTCCATCACGGACATGCCCACGCCAGGAAGCGAAAGCAGATCGTCGCGAATTTTCCGCAGGACGGCTTCGGGTAGTACGGCTGGACCCGCGGAAAAATTGTAGAGGCGCTCTGTCATGTTCACTCAGGATACGGGTGTGGAATCAAGGAAGGCTTGATTTTAAAGGGACGATTGACGATTGAGAAGACGCAACCGACAGCTGGCTGGCTGATTAACGCGCAGTACCGCCGGGCTGGGTTAGAATCGCGTGCCCTGAGGTGTGTCCGCGCCTGGGACCACTTGGCGCTGTAGGGTGGCGATTCGTTGGGCCAATCCTGGTTGGAAGTTGTTGAGGTTGTACGCCTGCTCGTAGTTAGAGAGAGCCTGAGCGAGTTGCCCTTGCTGCTCGCGGATTTGGCCGAGGGCGGTCCAGGCGCGGGTGTTCGATGAGTCCACGTTCAAGGCGTCTGTGAGGTGCCGTACGGCCGAGTCGCGATCACCAAACTCTTGGTACAATCTCGCCAACTCGATCCTTGGCTCGGCCAAGCCCTGACTGCGCTGGTTCCAACGCTGCAGCAACGTAAAAGCGCTCTCCGGGCGATTCGTATCCACTAACAGGGCCGCCAACCCCCGATGGCAGGCCGTGTGGTCCGGTTCCAGATCAAGACACTGGTGGTAAAGCCCCTCCGACTGACCGAGCAACGCTTGGTCCCGATTTCGCTTGCCCAGGTCATAGTAGATGGCGGCCAGGTTGTAGTAAGCATCCGGATTGTCAGCGTCGTCAACCAACGCCTGTTGGAAGCTCTGAATCGCCTGCTGGTACTGCCCGACCTGGTAGCTGCGCACCCCGTCGATGTTGTGTCCGTTGGAGGAAATGCGACAACCAAACGAGGCTAACAACACGGCAATCGTCGGCACGTATAGGCAAAGCCTAATGGGCACGCACAGCCCAATGAATTGCGTGAACGAGGCGATGGATTTGCGGCGCCAGTCCATTGGTTAACCGTTCCGTCCCAGATCGTTGAATTTCCCGAACTGCCTAGTGAGAGTTGCCTACAAACGCCGGGCTCTCAAGGCAGGGACGATAGACGTAACCGAGCAACGAGCACAAGCCCGTTTCGCCGGCATCGACTGCGTGGACTGCGGGGTGCAGGAACGGACTTTTGGGGCCTTGATCACAACTCCGGCAAATACTTTCACGGCTAGCGAGCTGTCGGCCAAATTTCGGTAGCTGAAGCTCGGAATGACGGCTTGTGAGATGATCC
>Ga0310120_10004051_pt1 | contig 10357 bp, 10 predicted proteins | sample CB27_AW_983_MG_FD_203506 | JGI IMG/M metagenome (GOLD analysis project Ga0310120, IMG submission 203506) | Marine microbial communities from Western Arctic Ocean, Canada - CB27_AW_983 | ecosystem: Environmental > Aquatic > Marine > Oceanic | place: Canada: Western Arctic Ocean | collected... | reverse complement strand
GCCCAGCACGGGCGCTACTCTGCGACACACGGCCGAGACGCTGGCGCCTTCATGGCGGAGCGTAGTAGTAGTAGTAGACCCTTCAGAGGAATCACCGATGAGGGACCAATGAACCGTCAACGCTTCGTCCAGCTCTCGATCGGGGGGCTGGCTGGTGTGCATTCGCCGACATTGCCGCTCGCCGCCTGGGGCTCCCTCACGGGGCCCTTCCGGCAGGAGCTGACCGTAGACGCTGGGCGACTCGCGCGCAGCATGCGCATGCTCGCCACCTTCGGCGCCAACGATGCGGGCGGCATCGACCGCGTCGCCTTCAGCGACGCCAACGTGGAAGCTCTCGATTGGATCGCACGGCTACTCAGCGATGCGGGCTTTTCCACGGAAATCGACCTGGCCGGCAACCTCATCGCCCGGAAGGCCGGCACCGACTCCAGTCTGCTCCCGTTGATGTTCGGGTCGCACATCGACTCGGTGCCCGGCGGCGGCAACTACGACGGTCAGGTCGGATCCATGAGCTCGGTCGAGGTGGCGGCCACCTTCGCTGCCGCGGGCATCGTGACGCGCCACCCGCTCGAGATCGCGATTTTTTCCAACGAGGAGGGCGGCAAGACCGGTAGCCGCGCACTCGCCGGCGAAGTCGAGGCTTTCGAGCTGGATATCGAGACCGCATCGGGGCTGACGATCGGCGAAGGGCTGAAGCGGCTGGGCGGCGACCCTGACCGGCTCGGCGACGCACGCCGCGAGAGGGGCTCGCTCGCCGCGTTCCTGGAGTTGCACATCGAGCAGGGCGCAGTCCTGGACACCGACGGCTTCGACATAGGCATCGTCGAAGGCATCGTGGGCATCATGCGTTGGAACGTGACCGTCGACGGCGTCACGAACCACGCCGGAACCACCCCGATGGACCGTCGCTCAGACGCGATGGTCGCCGCCGCCCGCTTCGTCGATCTTGTGCACCGGACAGCCCGGGAGGCACCGGGTCGCCAGGTGGCCACCGTGGGCCGGCTCACCGCCGAACCAGGCGTCCCCAACGTGATCCCCGGTCGAGTCACGCTCACGCTCGAGATCCGCGATCTTTCGATGGATGGCATCGAGCGATTATACGAAGCAATCCGTGAGCGATCCGAAAGCATCGCGGAGGAGTCGCGAACGGCGTTCTCCTTCGACCGATTCTATACGAGCCGAGCCGCGCCGACCGACGAGCGGATCCAGGCACGAGTCGCGAGCGCAGCGGCCGGGCTGGGGCTGTCTGCTCGCGCGATGCCTTCGGGCGCGGGCCACGACGCGCAAAGCATCGCGTTGCTGGCACCGGTCGGCATGATCTTCGTGCCGTCGATCGGGGGCATCAGCCACGCTCCCGAAGAGCACACCGCCCCGGGCGACGTCACGAATGGCGCCAACGTGCTGCTGCACACTCTGCTAGCGATCGACGAAACGGGGCTCTAGCCGCGCTAACCGCCCTCCTCGTCATATACGAAGAGGGAGTAGTGTCCGATCACCAGGCATATGCTCCCGCCACCGCGACGAGCATGGCGGCGAGCAACGCCCCCACGAGGCGCGGACCAGCGAGCAACTCGGTCGCGTCGTTGCCGAGCCCGAAATGAAGCGCGCGAGCGTAGTCCCAGCGATGGTCGAACAGCCATTCCCGATCTTCTGCAGGCCGAACGGGATCCGCCGCCGCGGCAGCGATGCCATAGGCATACATCATGAGCGGAGGCTGATCGGTGACCATGTTCCACCGCCCCTCTGTGACTCCCCTCAAGCCACCCGACACGAGAATGATCTCATCGAAAGTGGCTGAGGTGTGCCCGGCACTCAGGTGGGCGAGGACTCTGGCAGCGAGCGCGGCCACCGCGATGACGGTCAGGGCGGCGCGCCGGGAGACGGTCACGTCAGGATGCCACCGCCCTCGGGTCGTTTACCCGCTGGAGCAGGACCAGGCCGATGATGAAGAGAACGGCAATCAAGAGGAAGCCGGGACGCTGATTCCCACCGAACACAAGCGCGGCACCCCCGAATAGCAGCGGACCCAAGACAGACGACGACTTTCCGCACAGCGCGTAGAACCCGAACATCTCGGCCTCCTTGCCCTTGGGGATCAAGGCCGACATGAAGCTCCGGCTCGCGGACTGAACGGCGCCGAGACCAAGACCAACTACGACCGCCACTGCCCAAAACAGCGTTGGACTTTGGATGAAGAAGGCAGACACGCTGGCGGCGATCCACAACACGAGCACACCGTTCAGCACCTTCTTGGGCCCGTAGCTGTCTGTGGGCTTGGCGAGAGCGAATGCGCCCACGAGAGCGGAGATCTGAACGACCAGAAAGAGAATGATCGTGTCTTCGAACGTGAAGCCGAAGGTCTCCGTGGCGACGGTGCCGGCGCTCACGATGATCGTCAGCACCCCGTCGATATAGAAGAAAAAGGCGATCAGGAAATTCCGGAGCTCCTTGAGTTGCCATACCGCGCGCACGATTTCGGGAAAATTGGTGATCCCCCAACGGGCGGCCTGTGGCACGCTCATCTCCCCAGCTCGGTCGGGAGGTAGGTACAGGAAAGCCGGAAGCGAAAAGAGCAGGAAGAAGGCCGCCACCAGCAGCCACACGAGCTCGGTCCGACTGGTCGCGAACGGAAGCACCATCAGCAGGCCGAGCGCCGACCCTAGATACCCCACCCCGAATCCCAATCCTGAGATCCAGCCTTGCTTCTCGGGCGGGGCAATGTCGGGCAAGTAGGCGTTGTAGAAGACTAGAGCGCTCTCGAAGCCGACGTTGGCGATCACGAAGATCACGAAGCCCGCCACCACCATGCCGGGGCGGAGCGTGGTCATCAGCAACACCCCGACCAAGCAGATCACCGTGTAGGCGAGCATGAACTTCTTGCGCGCGCCGCCACGATCGGCGATGGCGCCGAGCAACGGCGACGTGACCGCGACGATCAACGCGGAAACCGCCACACAGAGTCCCCACCACCACTGTCCCCGCCCGCCCTCGTTCCCGACGATCGTGCCTACGTAATAGATCGAAAAGACCGTGGTGGTGATCACCGCCGGGTACACCGAGTTCGCAAAGTCGAAGAGCGCCCACGCGCCGACCTGCTTCTTGTTCATGCAGACTCCCGGGGACGGAGAAGACGCCCGCAGGGTAGCGATCCGGCGCCACCTACGTCCAGCGGTCGAGCTTCCCAAGTCGGTTAGGTTCCGCCGGTGAAAAACAGTTCTCCGTATGTGGTGGTCTTCACGCTCTGGCTTCTCGTCTTTTCGTCGGCGAGTCAGACGATGATCATTTCGCCGATCCTGCCCCAAATCGGGGACGACCTCGACATCGCGGACGCGGTCCTCGGCACTCTCGTGACGGCGTATTCGCTGATGGTGGGCCTATTTGCGATCCTGTCAGGCCCGGTCTCGGACAGAATCGGCCGGCGCCGGATCCTACTGGCGGGGTGCGGCGTGATGACCGTCGCCCTCGCGTCGCACGGGCTGGTCGACAGCTACTGGTCGTTCCTCGGGGTGAGGGTCTTCGCCGGAATGGCCGGCGGCGTGCTGAGTGGAGCCGCGGTCTCCTACATCGGCGACTACTTCCCGTACGACAGGCGCGGCTGGGCCGTGGGGTGGGTGATGAGCGGTGCTGCGTTCGGCCAGATCATCGGGATTCCGATGGGAATCGTGATGGCCGAGCGCTGGGGCTTCCACTCGCCCTTCTACCTATTCGCCATCACGATGGCGCTGACGCTGCCGCTTCTCTTCTTCGGCGTACCACAGCCACCGGTGAAGCGGACGTCCGAGCGGCTCACTGTAAGCGGAGCCTTTGCCGACTATGTCACACTCCTGAAACGACCGGAGGTAGCGTGGGCGGCCGTCGCCTACTTCGTCATGTTCTTCGGCGTTGCGGTCTTCGTGATCTATCTGCCCACCTGGCTCGAGCGCGATCTAGGGGCCTCCGGCGACCAGATCGCCCTGATGTTCCTAGTAGGAGGCATCGCCAACGTCGTAACAGGACCGCAAGCCGGGAAGCTCTCGGACCGCATCGGCCGGAAGGGGATCATCCTGCTCTCGTGCATAGGGCTCTCGGTGTTGATGCTCGGCACCGTGCCTCTGGTGACGAACATCACGATCGCCTACGTCTTCTTCTTCCTGACGATGGTGCTCGTCGCAATGCGAGTCAGTCCCTTCTCCGCCCTGCTGACCGGGCTGGTACGCGACGAGCGCCGGGGCTCTCTCATGAGCCTCGCGGTCGCTCTCGGTCAGCTCGGCTTCGCACTCGGGGGAGCCGTCTCAGGCCCGATGTTCGCCAGGGTCGGATATGCCTCCAACACGGTTCTCGGAGCTGTGTTCGTTCTCGGGATGGGGCTCGTCGTGTGGTTCTTCATCCCTGAGCCCAACTTGGAGGCCGCGCCAGCAACAGCGGATTGAGGAGCGCCCACCGTCGCCCTATCTTCCGGCCCCCATGGAAGGGTGGACCTATCCGGTCACACCCCGCGAACGTGCCGAAGTCCTCCGAGGAGGCTTGGTTGACCGCAGATTCTGGCGCGCCACTGCGCGTGCTCTTCGTCGAGGACGCGTTCGACCACGCCTTCCTCGTGAAGGCGTTTCTATCGGCCAGCGGCGGGTATGAGGTAACGCACACGCAGGACGGGGACCAAGCCGTCCGTTTGATCGAAGACCAAGAATGGGACCTGCTCATCACGGACCTGACTCTGCCGGGTGCGGACGGCTTCGAGGTGATTCGCGTGACGCGGGCCAAGAGCCCTGATCTTCCGATCCTCGCCACCACGGGCTATACCGAGCAGGAGTATCACGATCGGGCCACGAGCGCAGGTGCTCGCGAAGCCGCTCGACAAGGACGGGTTCCTCGAGGGCGTCAACGCCGGCCTGGGTGCAGAGGTCGAGCCGAGCCCGGCGCCCGGGAACATTCTCGCTGTAGAAGGCCTGGCTGGTGACGTCGAGATGGGGTGTGGAGGCACGCTGGTCCAGGCTGCCGCCGCAGGCCACACTGTCGTGGTCTTGCCGTTGAGCCAAGACGAGCTGGACGCCGCCGGCGCCGCACTCGAAACCTCCAAGGCCGCATGCCGCGTCTTGGGCATTCGTCTTGTGGTGGACAAGGCGGCGCTCGGAGACGCAACGCGTCGCATCGCCGTCATGCAGAAGGCCATAGCGGACCTGCAGCCAGCCGTGGTGTACGTGCCGTCGATGGACGATAGTCACCCGGCTCGCATGGATGCGTTCCGGGTCGCGAAGGCCGCCACCGGCGACGTTGCGACCGTGCTCGCCTATCAAACCGCGACAACCCGAATCGACTACCACCCGACGCACTTCGTCGACATCACCGACCAGATGGACACCAAATTGGAAGCGCTTTCACACTTCCAGTCGGCTAACAGCGTCCGACCGGACCTACGCCCGGAGTTGGCGCACGCCTATGCTCACTACTGGGGTCGGCATGTACGCTTCAAAGAGGTCGAGGCGTTCGAGGTGATCCAGGGGAGCGTTTAGGTGGAATTCGAGCGCGACATCATCGAGGTTCAGACGCAGATCGACAAACTGCTCGATCTGGCGGACCGAAAGGGCATCGACGTCACCGCCGAGGTGAAGTCTCTGACAGCCAAGCTCAACGAGCTCAAGGCGCAGACTTACAAGAACCTGCGGCCCATCGAGCAGGTTCAGGTCGCGCGTCATCCAAAGCGTCCCTATACGCTCGACTACATCGAACGGGTCTTCACGGATTGGATCGAGCTCCACGGAGACCGAGCCTTCCGTGATGACGAAGCGATCGTAGGTGGTTGGGCACGGCTGCGCGGGACGTCCGTCATGGTCATCGGCCACCAGAAGGGTCGAAACATGAAGGACAACCTGCGCCGCAACTTCGGAATGGCCCACCCGGAGGGTTACCGGAAGTCGCTTCGGCTCATGAAGCAGGCGGAAAAGTTCGGGCGGCCCGTGATTACGCTGCTCGACACCCCAGGGGCATATCCGGGTATTGGCGCCGAAGAGCGCGGACAGGCCGAAGCCATCGCGAGGAACCTGCGCGAGATGGCTAGCCTGCGCACTCCTCTCATCAGCCTCGTGATCGGTGAGGGTGGCTCGGGCGGGGCTCTGGCACTCGGTGTCACCGACCGCATTTTGATGCTCGAACACTCGGTATACTCCGTCATCTCCCCGGAGGGGTGCGCGGCGATTCTGTGGCGTTCCGCCGAGCACCGCGAAAAGGCTGCGACAGCCCTGCGGCTCACGTCCAAGGACCTGATGGAGCTGGAAATATGCGACGGAGTCATTGACGAGCCCCTGGGCGGGGCACACACCGACTGGGACACCACCGCCGAGCGCGTCGGTGACGCTCTGGAGCGTCACCTGCACGAGCTGAGTGCGCTGTCCCCCGAGGCACTACTCGAGGGTCGGTGGGCCAAGTACGCGGCCATCGGCGTATGGTACGAGGCCTAGAGGAGCTGTCGAGAAATGACCGGCTTCGCTGAGATCCGCTTCAAGGGCACGCGCAAGGACTACTTCGCGTATGACGGTCTCGACCTGCGTCCTGGTCAGAACGTCATCGTCGAGGCCGATCGGGGTGAGGACATCGGTGAGGTCTCCGCGACTGGGGTCCTCGCCGAGAGGAAGTGCTCATCGTCGAACGGCGGTTGCGCCACGCCGGCGCCCGAACGCCGGGTGCTCCGCCTCGCCCGCCCGGACGAGGCCTCCCGGGCGCAGACGCTTCGCGCGGACGAGGATCGCGTGCGTTTGGAGGCACGGGCCCTGGTCGCGAAACACGAGCTCAAGATGAAGGTCGCCGAGGCCGAGTGGCAGTTCGATCGCAACAAGCTGATCATCTACTTCACGGCGGACAAACGCGTCGACTTCCGGCAACTGGTGCGGGACTTGGCGCGCACATTCCGGACGCGCATCGAGCTCAAGCAGATAGGTGTGCGCGACGAGGCCGCGCTGCTCGGCGGTGTTGGACGTTGCGGCCGCGAGCTGTGCAGCTCGACCTGGCTGCCCGAGCTCAAGCCTGTCTCCCTCCAGCTCGCCAAGGACCAGAGCCTCTCGCTGAACCCCGCGCAGATCAGCGGCTGCTGCGGACGCCTCATGTGCTGCCTGATGTATGAGCACCGCACCTATGTCGAGGCGAGACGGCGGTTCCCCAGAGAAGGTCAGAAGATCCGCACCGCTACGGGGCACGAGCGAGTGGCCGCGATCGACATCTGGAACGACACGGTCTCGCTCGAGAACGACGAGGGTCAGCGGCGCACGATCTCGTTGGAAGAATTGAAAGGAGAGGTGAGCCAGCCGCGGGAGAAGTCGACTTGACCCCCCCCCGGCGTTGGTACCTCACCACGCCCATCTACTATGCGTCCGGCGACCCTCACATCGGGCACGCCTACACGACCATCCTCGCAGACGTGCTCGCGCGCTTTGCACGACAGATCGGCACTACCGTCTTCTTTCTGACAGGCACGGACGAACACGGCCCCAAGATCCAGGACGAAGCCGAACGCCGGGGGATACAGCCGTTGGAGCTGTGCGACCTCATGGCCGGTGGCTTCTCGGCCGCCTGGACGAAGCTCGACATCTCCCACGACCGGTTCATCCGGACGACGGAAGACGAGCACAAGGCCGTCGTCACCGCATTCGTGCAGCGCCTATGGGACCGCGGCCAGATCTACAAAGCGGCCTACACGGGATGGTACTGCGTCTACGAGGAGAGGTTCTGGACGGAGAAGGACCTGGGCCCTGACAATACCTGCCCGGACTGCGGCCGGGGCGTCGATCGCGTGGAGGAGACCAACTACTTCTTCAAGATGAGCGAGTACCAAGAGGCCCTCATCGCGCATATCGAACAGAACCCCGACTGGATCGTTCCTGAAGAGCGGAAGAACGAGGTCCTGGGCTTCCTCCAGCAGCCGCTCGGCGACCTCTCGATCTCGAGACCGAAGTCGCGCGTCCATTGGGGCATCACGCTTCCGTTCGACGAAGACCACACTGCGTACGTGTGGGTCGACGCGCTGGCAAATTACCTTACGGCGTCCGGTGCGATCGACGCGACACAGCCCATCGGCGAACAGGGCTTCGAAGACGTGTCGGGCTCATGGTGGCCCTGTGACCTGCACCTGGTCGGCAAAGACATCATCACCATGCACGCCGTGTACTGGCCCACGCTCCTCATGGGCGTCGGCCTGCCGGTGCCGAAGCAGATCCTGGCGCACGGCTGGTGGGTGGTCGACGACACCAAGATGTCGAAGTCGATCGGGAACGTGATCGACCCGCTCGCGTTGAGCGACGAATTCGGCACCGACGCGGTACGATGGTTCCTCCTGCGCGAGATGCCCACCGGCGCAGATGCCTCGTACTCGATCGAGCGCTTCATGACCCGATACGGTGAGCTCGCGAACGTGCTCGGAAACCTCGCGAGTCGCGTGATCGCGATGGTTGACAAGTATCGCGACGGGGTGGTTCCGGATGCGCCAGGAACGGGGCTCGACGAGCAGATCAAGGCCACGTTCGAGACAGCTCGGGACGCGATGGCTCGGTACAAAGTGCATGAGGCACTCGCGGCCGCGATGGACCTGGCACGGACCGCCAACGGCTACGTAGAGGACCGCGAACCCTGGTCGCAAGCCAAGGACTCGGGTGCAGCTGCAGAGTTGGACGAGACGCTCGCGAGCCTATGTCGGGTGCTCGCCGCTCTATGCGCGCTCTTCGAGCCTGTAGCCCCCAGTAAGATGGCTGAGCTGGCGACACGCCTAGGATTCGATGCGGTCCCGACGTTCGACGAAGCGCGCGCAGTCACGTTGGCCGGCCAGACCGTCTTGAAGGGCACCCCTCTGTTCCCACGTATGGACACAGCCTGATGTGTGGGCTGTCGAAGAGGACGTTCCGGCCGCGCCTTGACGACGCGCCTTCGCGGCCTAATTTTCCGTGCGGTAGGCCCCCTAACCACGTGAAATCGCTATACAAGGCGCCGAATGACCGGTGATCGGTGGACTTTCCTCGTTCTTCGCGGCGAGGACAGTCCGGTCAAGCAGTACTCCTTCTCCTCTCGCCTCTTTCGGGTCGCGATCGGGGGGGGCGTTATCGTCGCCCTACTTCTCGTGGGGTCCGCGCTGACCGTCGGTATTGATGCGTATTCGCGCGTCCAGACCAGCCGCTTCGAGGACCGTAACGAAGCTCTTCGAGTGGAGCTCCAGCAGTTCCAAGTCCGGATTGATCAGCTAGAGGGCACGCTCGACCAGGTCGCGGCGAACGACACCCGCTTTCGTGGTATCGCCGGACTCGAATCGATCGATCCCGAAGTCCTGCAGGCAGGTGTCGGCGGGCCGGGGCTCGGTTCCCCCGAGAGCTACGGGCTCTCGGGCATAGACCCCAACGCCGGGAGGACGGCGTTCGCGATCTCGTACGACCTCAACGCTCTCGAGCGTCGGGCGGACCTGCTCTCGGCCAGTCTCGCCGAAGCAACGGACTCGGTGCTCGCGCATCGCGACCTGCTCGAGTCGACGCCGTCCATCCTCCCCACCGCCGGGGCCTACAGCAGCTCGTTCTCCGAGTCGCGCATGCACCCCATCCACAACCGCCTACTTCCGCACCCGGGCATCGACATCTCGACTGTAAAAGGCACTTCGATTTTGGCGGCGGCCAAGGGTCGAGTGGTCCGTTCCGCCTGGATCGTAGGGTACGGGCTCACCATCGAGATCGATCACGGCTTCGGATTCACGACGCTCTATGGGCACGCCTCGAAGCTCATGGCGCGAAGAGGCCTGGAAGTGAAGCGTGGGGACGTGATCGCGCAGGTGGGAAGCACTGGAATCGCCACCTCCGCACACCTGCACTATGAGGTCCGCGTGAACGGCGTCGCACAGAACCCCAAGAACTTCATCCTGCCCGAGCCGGTACTACGCTACTGAGCCGCTCGACCGACCTGTGTATGAGTACCCAGGGCGCCCTCGGGCGCCCTTTCTGTTGCCACTAGAGGATTGTTTCATGCGGGTTGTTTCGGGCATCACCCTTGTGTTGCTGCCGCTAGCACCCCTCGCGATACACGCCCAAGCTAGTGACGCGGCCTTCGCACCGGACACGATCGTGCAGATGCCTGACGGGCCCCGCGTCACCCTGCTGCACGCCGACGGCGGCGGGGTCGCTGCACTCAGGCTGTCCGTGCCATTCATCGAGAGTGCCGCGGAGGCGGGCGCCGGCCGGATGCTGGCCGCGCTCGCGGAGCAACGCATGGCGGGTCGTGTCCGACTTGGCGCTGGACCCACCTGCAGGCGATGTCTTCACATGGGACCGACGGCGCTTTCGCACAGCCCGACTCCTCACCGAAGCGACTCCCGAGCTCGCGGTGGCCAGGATCACGTCGGATCTCCTGCGTGATGGCA
>Ga0310120_10004050_pt1 | contig 10358 bp, 8 predicted proteins | sample CB27_AW_983_MG_FD_203506 | JGI IMG/M metagenome (GOLD analysis project Ga0310120, IMG submission 203506) | Marine microbial communities from Western Arctic Ocean, Canada - CB27_AW_983 | ecosystem: Environmental > Aquatic > Marine > Oceanic | place: Canada: Western Arctic Ocean | collected... | reverse complement strand
CGCTGCATTGATTCACCTGCTCGTCCGAGGGGCACTGGAGAAGCGTGATTTGAGCAGCCTGCGGTGGGTAATGTTCAGGGGGAACCCTTTTTCCCTAAACATCTGAGAGCCTTGATGAAACAATGGCCTCACGCTATCTTCAGCAATGTATATGGTCCCACCGAGGTGCACCAATGTACCTATTACCACGTGCCCGCAGCCGAGTCCGGCATCGAGGATGACTTCGAAGACGAGAAGCCAATCCCTATAGGGAAGGTGTGGGAAGACACGGAGGGGCTCGTCGTTGACGACCTCGACCAACCGGTCCCCCGGGGGGAAGCAGGGGAGTTATTGATCCATTCAGCCACAATGATGCAAGGGTATTGGGCTCGTCCGGATTTGAACGCGAACGCATTCTGTCATCCTGAAGTGAGTGGCTCTTCCGAGAAAGCGTTCTATCGAACGGGAGACCTGGTACGGACTCAGGAGGATGGCAACTATCTCTTCCTCGGCCGCAAGGACCGCCAGATCAAGACCCGGGGTCATCGGGTCGAACTGGACGAGGTAGAGGCGGCGCTCGCGGCCGATCCAAATGTGATGGGAGCGGCGGCGTTTCCGGTGCGGGACAACCAGGGCAGTCGTTTGATTGAGGCGGCCGCAATCCTGGTACCTGGCAGTGAGGCGCTGCCCGAAGATCTGATGGAACACTTAAGCCGACACCTGGCTCCCTACGCCCTTCCAGTCCAGATCGCGATTCTGGGTAAGCTTCCGCGGACCGCCACCGGCAAGGTCGATCGCTCCCGCTTGCAGCGTCTAGCTGAGCAGAAGCCAGCTGCAGCGTGCATCCCGATATGATTGGCCCATCTCCCTGGCTTGCAGTTGGCTCCCATAACTCCCAGTTGGCGACGTTACCGGTCGAGCGCATGGTGCGCGGCATGTCGCGCGGATAGTTGGGGCCGGTATAGTTTTCAGCATTCGGTCGAAGCACCGTGCCTGCGACGATCAGAGTTCCCTCCCGGGTACGTGTCATATAGGGAAATATGCCGTGCTCCATGACCCTTACTTCGGGTCCCAACGAGATGTCCAGCGCGCCATCTACAGGGTTGGCGGCCGATCCAAGCATCAAATGCCCCTGGATCAGGAGCAGGGCGACCACGTGGGTAAGAACACCGACTCGGTTGGTTCTCATGAGATCCTTTCCCTTCGCTGAGGCAGGAGCTACCCTGAAACTTCCGTTAGACTACAGATTTCAGGTTACACGCTTTCACTCACCGTTCCAACATTGTGAAGGACGACCGGCAATGAGACGAAGGGACTTACCGAGGGGGAAATCGTGCTATTGTCCAGCTCTCTCCTCGGAACTTGGCCTCATGTTGCTAACGGGTCGAGTCGTTCTCGGCTCTGACGGACTCGGCTTTGTCATACTGGTAGTTCACCCTCAGGTCGTGATAAGAATCTGGCAGTCTAATCTTGTTGGAGTGGGTTGATCCTGTCGTCAAACGGGTCCCGTTTGACGCGCTGTTCGGAGACTAGAGACGTACGACGTTCAGACGTTCCGACGTGCGACTTATCCTTGAAGTTTCAGCTTAATGGTAGGATTGGGAACGCTCCAGCCGCATCAGTATTCCGTTTACTGGGAATAGGGAGGTGAGAAATTGACAACAATCCGTGTTCTGGCCACTACTCTCCTCCTGACTGGAGCCCTGTCTCCAGGGCTCAGGGCTCACCCCCCTTCCCCAGACAGGTTAAACTTCGTCTTTCTCGAATCGGGCCAGCGCCAGTTGTTCCTGGACGACTTCATCCTAGGGAATCTCTACCGGGTAGAGCGTCGGATCCACCAACCGACCAAACACGGTCCTCCTCTGGTTCAGGCGGACCATCCCTGGGAAAAGGCCAAGGGCCCGCCCTGGGCTCCCAACAGCACCACCGAGTTGATCGAGCTCTGGAGCCCACCTAGCTGGGACCCCGAAGAGAAGGTCTGGAAGATCTGGTACTCGGCTTCCGAGCACCGCACCGCCTTCGCCCGATCGGCGGATGGGATCCATTGGGAGAAACCCGAACTGGATAAGCGGGACTTCCAAGGCTCGCGCCAGAACAATCTGGTGGCCGTTCATGGGGAACCCGAGGCCTACATACAGCACGCACTGCTCGACCCGGATGCCTCACCGGAGTTTCGTTACAAGGGATTGACAGGATATCGGGACCGCAGGCCGCTGGTCTCCTCCGACGGTTACGAATTCTCACTTCTCGAGGTCCCTCCTATTCCCAGTCAGGACCAGTCAGCTCTGATCTACGACACTGTGGAGAAGCTGTTCATCGCCACCGTCAAGCATCGAGGGCCTTTCGGTCGCTCGGTCTACCTGTCCCTGAGCAAGGATTTTCGAAAGTGGAGCCCGCCTGAGTTGATCTTTCACGCCGATGCCCTGGACCAAAGCCTGGGTGAGGCGCGGGTCCGAGAGCACTTGACGAATCCCAGACTCCGCACTCTCACCGTGAATGTGCCAGAGCAATACAACACCGAGATCTACAGCATGCCGGTGTTCCCTTACGAAGGGCTTTACATTGGACTACCGACTTACTTCGAGGCTAGCGGCCAGAAGCCCAACCGCAACCAGGAAGGGGTCAAGTGGTCGGTGAGCAGAGATCTGCGGAGGTGGGAAAAAGTGGGCAGCCGCTCTTTCCTTCATCCCTGTGTCTGAAATTGGCGGCGGAGCGATCGACACCGGCCAGCTGTTGGCGACTCCACCGATTCGCATGGGAGACGAGCTGTGGTTTTATTACGGTGGAATCAACCACCGGTTTACCCAGAAGGAAGGATACCGCGGCGGGATCCACCTGGCCCGGCTGCGGCGAGACGGGTTCGCTTCTTTCCGGTCGGATGATCGCGGCGGCTTCGTCGAAACCCGTGAAGTGCTATTTGAGGGCAAGCACCTGTTTCTGAATGCCAACGCCGCCCAGGGTGATATTCGGGTCGAGATCTTGGAGCGGCGCGGTCGGACCGTCCTGGAAGGTTGGAGCCGAGAACTTCCGCACCCGCTGCTGGGGGATCACTTGCAGGCTGAAGTAAAGTGGCAGGAGAAGAAGGATCTGGAAGCACTTCAAGGACAGACCCTGCGCTTTCGCTTCCACCTCAAGAACGCCGATTTGTATTCTTTCTGGATCGAGCCTTGATGGCTTCACTCCGACCCGGGAAGAACTCGTGAGCAATAGAGATACCGAAGCCGCCCTCCGCTACCACGAGCAGACCAAGCACTCTCCCTACAGCGTGCGCGTCGACCAACACTATCTGGACTGGTCGATCCAGCCCCGGCCCTTCAAGCTGTATGAAGGCCTGGAACCCATCCAGCTACCTCGCGACCTTATTGAATCCGAATCTTCCCTACTCTCGCTTCTGCCCAGGATCCAGCCCGAACAACCCCGCTCTCGACCGAGCTTGAAGGATGTAGCCCAGCTGCTTTTCTTCTCGGCCGGCATCACCAAGAAGAAGTCCTACCCCGGCGGAGAAATCCTCTTTCGCGCGGCCTCCTGTACCGGGGCGCTCTACGAGATCAACTTATACCTGGTATGCGCAGAGCTGAACGGTCTAGCCGCCGGCGTCTATCACTTCGATCCCAGGGACTTCTGTCTCTACTGCTTGCGTCCTGGCGACCATCGGCAGATCGTCGCTTCCGCATGTGCCGGGAAAGAAAGCGCTGCCGCAGCCTCTCTTACAGTGATCTCGACGGGAACCTACTGGCGTAATGCCTGGAAGTATCGCGCGCGCACCTATCGCCACTTTGGCTGGGACAACGGCACCCTCCTGGCCAATCTCCTCACTATGTGCACGGCTCGCCGGCTCCCGGCACAGCTGATCCTCGGATTCCTCGACGGCGAAATCAATCGACTGTTGGATCTGGATACGGATCGGGAGGTCGCACTGTCCATCGTCGGCGTCGGTGAAGGCGAAGAGAACCTCCCTGCTCCTCCTAAGGTTACCCCCCTGGGCCTTCGGACTCTGCCCCTTTCTGAGATCGAGGTGGATTATCCCGAGATGAGAAAAATGCACGGCTTCACTCTGCTGGAATCCAGACAGGAGGCGGCCGAATGGCGGGGAGACGCCCCCGCGTCCGTCCCCCCGAAAAAGGGGGAAAGGATCTTCGACTTGGATCTGGACGACTTCCATTCCCTCAGCCAGGAGTCCCCCGAGCGGGCGATTCGGAGACGCGGTTCGAGTCGAAGCTTTACGCACAAAGCACTCAGCTACAAGCAATTCTCGTCACTTCTTCATACCTGCGCTCAGGGAATCCCCGCCGATTTTCTGGGGCTGCCGGGTTCCTCGATCAACAACTGGTATCTGATTGTGAACTCGGTGGAAGGACTTCCGGCTGGAAGTTATTTCTTTCATCGCCAGCAGGGACAGATCGAGCTCCTGAAGGAAGGAGACTTCCGAGGCCTGGCGGGGCATCTGGGGCTGGGTCAAGGGCTACCCAAGGACGCCAGCTTCAACGTGTTCTTTCTGGCCGATCTAGACTCGATCCTGCATCGTTTTGGGAATAGGGGCTATCGGGCAGCTCAGCTCGAGGCGGGAATACTGGGGGGGAAGCTGTACCTGGCAGCTTATGCCCAGGGTCTGGGTGCTACCGGGCTGACTTTTTTTGATGACGAGGTCATCGAGTTCTTCTCGCCCCACGCCGAAGGCGAGAGTGCCATCTTCTTGATGGCACTGGGACATGGGAGGAAACCTCGTCCGCTGCGGTTATGAGTGCGTGTCGCAGCCGATGCTGGATCATTCGGGGGAAACTTAGGTCGCCGGGTGTGGCGGCAGTCTCTAAGACGCCTTGCGTCGAGCCAGCGGCTCGACGGAAGAATACTTCGGCCTGGAGACCGAAGTCACGTACGAGTTCAGGTCAGTCCCGCCCCCGCTGCGCTGCCCCATTCGGGAAAGAAACTTCCAGCTACTAGGGATTTGTGCTGTTGCCCGGCTCTCTCCTCGAAACCTGGACTCATTTTGCTAACGGCTCAAGTCGTTCGCGGCTCTGTCGGACTTGGCTTCCTAACGCTGGTAGTTCACCCGTTGGCGGCACCTTCGGAGGACAGGAGACGTGCGACGTTCAGACGTTCGGACGTGCGACGAATTCTTGAAGTTTCAGATTAGGGCTTTCGGCGACCAGCCTTGAACGGATATCATGCGTACAATTTGAAATTCGCACCTGGCCTTCCAGCTTCAACTCGGGTTGATGGCAGGACGCTCGTTTCTGCCTCGCCTTCCCGCCGATCCTTTCTTCGGCATTCGATGGGCATCTTCCTGGGAGCTCTTTCCACCGCCTCAACAGCTAGCTCGAAAACCGTTTCTGGTCAGCCCCAGGCACGAACCGTACTGGGTCCGGTGGCTCCGGAGAAGCTTGGCACGACCCTCATGCACGAACATGCTCCGATCATCGACTGGTCGGAGCTCTACGAAGCGCCTCCGGCTCCTTTGGCCCCAATCCGTGAGAAGCTACTGACCGAGTCGGCCGCGTTTCTGAATCGCTTCCACGCAGTCCTCGCCGAGCAGGAGCAGCCCGGAACCATCGTGGAGGTGACTCCGATTCGAGTCGGTCGCTACCCGCAGCTGCTGCAGGACCTGGCCCGGCGCATCCGCGTCCATGTGATTGCCAGTACCGGCTTCTGGTGCGAGGCCATGGCACCTCAGCATCCCTGGGCTGTCCGCCTCAGTGTGGCTAAAGATGGCGTCGATCAAATGGCGAGACTGTTCATTCGCGAGATCAACGAGGGGATGGAGGACCCGCGCGGAAACTGGGGCGAGCGCTTTACCAAAATCCGAGCTGGAATCATCAAAATCGGTACCAGCACCTACTTGCGGCCCAGTGAGCGAGTCGTCCACAGGGCAGCTTCCCGGGCCAGCCTGGAGACCGGTTGTCCAATTTCCACCCACACCACCGATGGAGGGGGCCTGGAACAGGCTCAGCTTTTACTACAGGAGGGGGCCAGGCCAGAGAGAGTAATCATAGGCCACCAAGGATACCGGGACGACCGCGAAAATGAGGAGGCGCACGACTACCACGAGCGACTTGCAGACCTGGGTATCAGCCTCCAGTTCGATCGAATCGGCGGCCAGAATTACCGGCTGGAAACCCAGGCCCGACAGATCCAGCATCTGATCGACAAAGGCTACGTCAAGCAAATCCTGGTTAGCCATGATCGGGTGTCCTATTTCTACTCCCGCTACACTGAGACAGAAAAGACCATCGAGGGTTGGACTGCTTCCCGGCAGGGATTCACACTTGTCTCGACTGGGCTGGTTGGCTCCCTTCTGGGGTTGGGAGTATCCAAGAAGGACATTCGGACGATTCTGATCAAGAATCCTGCACGGGTCCTCGCCTTCTAGCGATCCAGGGGGAAACATCATGATTCCTATGCTCCCGCGCCTCTTCACATACGGGTCTCTACTGTCCCTCCTTGTTCTGGTCGCTCCCGGCTGTGCCGACGTTCCGGTAAGAAAAAATGACGGAAACATTGGTATGCCGATCTTCCATCGGTCTGGTGAGCCGGTCTACCTGACGGAGATGGAAAGGTCTCAACCTCAGTCGGCGCTCACGATCGAAGAAAAGCGCTTTGCCTGGCGATTGATCGATTACGAAACCGAAGATTTCAAGGGCCAACTCATCTTTGCCGGGGAGGAGACCCTGGCCCCCGACCTAAGCTATCCGCTGGAAACGGAGGGATGGCACGATGTTTTCGTGGGAATGTTCAACACCGCCTGGAGGCCCTACCAGGACCAGCAAGTCCGGGCCAAGCTCAGTGATGACAGAACCTTCTCTAACCTCTTCCTACCCAAGCCGACCGCCCTTCCCTGGGGTGTGCCAGAGGATGATACGGCTCGCGGTCCGCGGATCCAGGAGGTCTACTTCAAGACGGCTGACCTCAGTGGTCAAAGTCTGACCTTCCAACAGCCCTGCCAACTGGTCGTCCCCGAAGATCAGGAGTTCGGGAATATCTGCGAGAAGGTGTGGATCGCCTATATCAAACTGGTTCCACTCTCCCAAGAGGAAATCCAGGCTCTGCAAGCCGATCGAGAGCAGACCGTAACCAAACGGCTGTTCGGTTACAACGATTCCTGGGGGGTGGCCTGGGGAAGAAGCTCGCCCGCAACGGCTGAGTTCGTTCAGTCACACCTGGAACCCTATCGACACACCGACTTCAAGCGAATCTACTGGGATGGGGTCCACGGGGACGTCTGCAACTATTTCACCAAGATCGGTCGTACCTGGAGCCGAAAGCACTATGACCTGGCCGACTACGTCCGCGCGGGGGATCGGCTGCTGGTCGAAACCTGGACGGAATATCAGGAGAAAGGGATCGATCCTTTCCAGGTAGCCGCCGATTACGCCCACGAAGTGGGATTGGAGTTTCACGCCAACTACCGCTTGGGATGGGGCCCGTTCTATTGGCCGCCACCCTTTCAAGGATTCAACCAGGGTGGCTTCTGGGAAGAGCATCCCGAGTGGCGCTGCGTCCATCGTGACGGCACGCCAGGAACGGCGATGTCCTTCGCCTTTCCTGGAGTCCGGAGCTATATGCTGTCGATTGTCGCCGAGATGACAAACTACCCCATCGACGGAGTCGCCATCCTCTACAACCGACAGCCACCCTACGTCGACTACGAGGCACCTCTGGTCGAAGGGTTCAAGGCCGAGTATGGTGAAGATCCTCGCCATCTGGAAGAACGAGACGTGCGCTGGCTGAGCCACCGGAGCAAGGCGGCCACCCTTTTCATGAGGGAACTGCGCGACACCCTGAAAAAGGCGGAGGCCGATCAAGGCCGATCCAAACCCTACGAGATCTCGGCCTGGGTCTTTGGGAGCCTGGAAGAGAACCTGTACTATGGCCTCGACGTCAAAACCTGGGTTGAAGAGGGTCTGGTCGACACCATCATTCCCTATTCCTCGGCCGAAAAGCTCTTCAGCTGGCAGATGGCATGGGAAAACGCCGCAGACGTGAAACAGTGGACAACACTGACTCGGGATACCTCAACGACGCTGGCCCTTAACGTGATGCCGCGAAACTTGGCCGTGAGGGATTACAGACGCAAGGCGCAGGCACTCTATCAATCGGGCGTGGAACACCTCGCTTTCTGGGATACCGTCATCTGGAGCAGTGCATCCTCTCTGGCCCTTCGTCGCCTCGGCCACAAGGACGAGATTTCGGCCTGGATCAAGGCAGGAGAGGTGCCGGAACAGTTGCCCTTCTCCCGCCTCCGACGATTGGACGACTGGGATCTGAGCTTCTTTCCCGAATAGAATGGGTGGATCGAGAACCGCGAGGAAAAGGAGAAGATCGTGGCTGAACTAAACTTGGCCTATCAGGTGCAATGCCGTAGCACAGGCGCTCGAGGACGTGCCATCTGCAGCGCACGAACCCATCACTTCGTGGCCGATGATGCTCACGGTGAAGAGATCGGTGCTGGCGAACTCTTCTTCTCGGGAATCGCCGCCTGTGCGGTCAACATGGTGGAACGCATCGCCACCGCAGATGAGATCCCGCTGGAATGGATGGAAGTCAAGATCGAATCCTATCAGGACCCCGGCGCACCCAAGGCCGAGGTGACGATCTACGATGCCATCCGGGTGGACTTCGAGATGTGGGGCGTCAGCGACGATAACGCGAAGAAACTCGTCAAGATCTGGAAGCAGCGTTGACCGCTCTACGGTTCGGTCGCCGTGGCGACCCACGACACTACAGTTTCTCTCGTCTCGCATACTGAGCCCCGCGGATGAGGTGATTTCTCGCTCCTCGTCGGTCTTGTGACGATTCAGCGATTAAGACTGCTAAGACGGCCAACCTGCCGCTCTTGTATATCCACCCCATCGGTTTGCTTCCCCGACCAAGAGAGGTGCGCGAGCTGCTTGCGCCCCGGAACACCATGCCCGCGGAGCGATTCCGGTCGCAGATGGACAAAATGGTGAGGTCGGCCATCCGCTTCAAGAGGAGGCCGGGTTGGACGTCGTCAGCGACGGAGAGTGGCGGCGCAGCCAGTATATTCTTGAGTTTCTTTCGCGCATCGGCGGCTTTGAGCCGCGCCGAGAGTATCGACACCAGGGTGAGGTCAAAGTGACCGAAGTCGTCGTCAGGCGGATACCGGCGCAAGCCCCGGTTTTCGTCTGGGATGCTAGCTTCCTGGTAGAGAATACCGACCGCTGCACCAAATTTTTGCTGCTTAGCCCCTTTTTGATCGCTGTCCGCTATTGGCACCAGGACTACAGCCGCTCCGCCTATCCGACCGTCCAACACTTCATGGAGCACCTGACGGAAATCCTGGCTGGGGAGGCAGCTGATCTGGTCGAGGCCGGAATCGACATCGTCCAGATCGATGACCCGCCCTCGCCTATTTTTGCGACCGCCGTCTGATGGCGGGTGAATCCAGCCACGACGAGGGGCTTCATCGGGCCTGGGACATCGATCGCCAATTTCGAGAAGCGGCAGATTCAATCAACCAGATCTCCGAGGGGTTCGAGCCAGAGATCCACCTGCACTGCTGTCACAGCGTTCACAGACGGCGTTCTGATGTAATGGGCAACTACCGTCCGATTCTATCGCGCTTCCAAAACTTGAAGGTTGACAGGGTCAATCTTGAATTCGCCTACCCGGAAACCGGAGAACTGGACGATCTAGAACTCCTGCCTTCCCAGCAGAACTCCCTGGTTTCACAACCTCCTCATTTTCAGTAAGTTGTGAGAAGAGAGTCATTTAGGTTTTCCTGATGTTCAGCGATTTCCCACGCTTTGGTAGATTTTGGAAGGATTTTCTCACACGGATTCACACACAAAGTCCATGCTTCACCTTCACGCAGATCCAATTCGAGACACTCGATTCGCGGGAGGCAGACACCCTTTTGTAGATTGGAACCGCACGGTCACCCATGCGGTCGCAAACTACAAAAAACACGAAGCTCTGAAGATCACCTTTCGGGTGTCCCGCTTTCCCGCCAGGACTCTCGGTCAGCGGATCAGGAAGCGGCGTCTGGAGATTGGCCTCAAACAGCGGTTCAAGCTGAAGCGGGAGGTGAACTCTCCAGCTCTAGGGGCTCCCCAGTCGATGAGTTGAAGCGGCGCTCTGTAACGACAGGACGTGCTCTAGTCGGGACAACCGCTCTCTCAGGTTGTCAGTCACCACCTGTTGCTGCTGCATCTGTTCTTGTTGCTGTTGCACGACCTGATGCTGTTTCTGGAGTTCGTTCAGCAGCATCGCGGGCAACTTCTGATACTCAACGGTCTTGACTTTGCCCGTGTCGTCATAAACGACCAACTCTGGATACACCTCAGCCGCTTCCTCTGCAATGAGGCCATATTGCAAACGACCCTCTCCGGAGTCGTACGCTTTCTTGTAACGGAAGGTCACCG
>Ga0310120_10004047_pt1 | contig 10364 bp, 9 predicted proteins | sample CB27_AW_983_MG_FD_203506 | JGI IMG/M metagenome (GOLD analysis project Ga0310120, IMG submission 203506) | Marine microbial communities from Western Arctic Ocean, Canada - CB27_AW_983 | ecosystem: Environmental > Aquatic > Marine > Oceanic | place: Canada: Western Arctic Ocean | collected... | reverse complement strand
GTTCTTGAGGGCGACCGCGTGGTGGCGGAAATCCCCTCCCTTCCGCTGACGGAGGGATGCCCGACGTACGAGCGAGACGGCGTCGAGTCCGAAGAAATCCGCGACCTTCGCTGTGCGGATCTTACCCGTTTCAACGCGGAGGACACTGATCCGTCGGAGGCGTTCCTAAAGTTGATAGCTTCGCCGAACATCGCCTCCAAGCGCTGGATCTACAGACAGTACGACACCACCGTGCGAACCGGCACAGCGGTGGGTCCGGGCGGGGACGCCGGGGTCGTGCGCCTTCGCGATACCCGCCGGGCCGTGGCCGCCACCACCGACTGCAATGGCCGATATGTCTATCTGAATCCACGGTCGGGTACGATGGCCGCTGTGGCCGAGGCCGCGAGGAACCTGGTCTGTGTGGGTGCGCTTCCAACAGCAGTGACGAACAATCTGAATTTCGGAAATCCGCTCAAGCCCCACATCTACTACCAATTCCGTGAGGCCGTGGGGGGGATGGCTGAGGCCTGCAAGCTGTTCGAGACACCGGTCACCGGCGGAAACGTGTCGTTCTATAACGAGACGGACGGCGTCGCGATCTACCCGACCCCCGTCATCGGTATGGTCGGCGTCCTGGAGGATGTGGATCACATTACTCGTCATGCCTTTCAGAAAGAAGGCGACACCGTCATCCTGCTCGGCGACAACACGGACGAGTTGGGTGCCTCGGAGTATCTTTATGTGATTGAGGGCCTCGTCGCCGGAGAGCCGCCCTCGGTCGATCTCCTCGCAGAACGCGCACTCCAGCACGCCGTATTGGCGATGATCCAACAAGGGCTGCTCCACTCCGCCCACGATGTGTCGGAGGGCGGCCTCACATGCGCCTTGGCTGAAAGCGCACTTGGCGCAGGAGAAAACCCGCTTGGCGTGCACGTTACACTCCATGACTCGCTCCCGGTCCTTCCCCTCCTTTTCGGGGAGGCCCAAGGCCGCGTGGTGGTGTCGTGCGACGCGCACTCCGCGGACGACGTTTTACGTCTCGCGAAGCGCTATGACGTGCCCTGCCGTGCGATCGGGAAGGTCGCCCCTTCAGATGAGGGGTTCAGGATAGATGGGCGAGCGACATCGCTGGAAGCTGATATCGAAGTCCTAGCCGAGCTGTTCTTCGGCGCGATCCCCAAACTGATGGATGGAGCCGGACCATCGTGACCTCGAAGCCCTTCCCCCCAACACTCTCAGGACCCATCGACGTCACAGCGTCCCAACTCGACGACCGGCCTCACGAGGAGTGCGGCGTCGTCGGCTTCAGTGGCATCGATGGCGCCGCGGATCTGGCGTTCCTGGCACTTTACGCCCTTCAACATCGGGGTCAGGAATCCGCCGGAATCTGTGCGCTCGCCGACGGTGAAGCACGGCTTCACAAAGGTGTTGGATTGGTTGCCGATGTCTTCAGCGCGGATGTCCTGAGAGGCCTTCCGGGCCGTACGGCGTTGGGGCACGTACGATACTCGACCGCCGGCGGAAGCCAGGCATTGAACGCGCAGCCGATCGTCGTTCGGTACGGCGGTGGAGATCTGGCGGTGGCCCACAACGGCAACCTCACGAACGCCCATGACCTCAAGACACAACTCGTGAGGGAGGGAGCGATCTTCCAGACCACGTCGGATTCGGAGGTGATCATTCACTTGATCGCCCGGTCCCGTGAGACGACCATCGACGGCCAGGTGGCGGATGCTCTCAGTCAGCTTGAGGGTGCGTTCTCACTCGCCATTACGGTGGACGAGGTGATGTACGCCATACGCGACCCTCGGGGGTATCGGCCATTGGTTCTGGGTAGCCTCGATGAGGGACACGTGATCGCGAGCGAGACGTGCGCGCTGGACATCCTCAGCGCAAAGTATGTGCGGGACATCCAGCGAGGGGAGATCCTCCGGATCGAGGACGGAACGCTCCGCAACCTTCCCGAGCTCCCTAAAGCCGAGTCGGCCGCGCCATGCATCTTCGAACTGGTCTACTTCGCACGTCCGGACTCGCATCTCTGGGGCATTTCCGTCGACGGCGCGCGTCGTGGATTCGGACGCCGGCTCGCTGAGGAGCACCCGGTAGAGGCCGATGCCGTCGTCTCAGTGCCGGACAGCGCCAATTCGGCGGCTCTCGGATACAGCGAGCGGAGCGGGATCCCCTTTGAATTGGGCCTCCTCCGGAACCACTACGTCGGGCGAACCTTCATCAAGCCCTCCCAGGTCGATCGAGATTTCGGCGCCCGGATGAAGTACAACCCGGTGCGGGAGGTTCTCGAGGATCGGCGCGTCATCGTAGTAGACGACTCGCTGGTACGCGGAACCACAAGCCGGAGCTTGGTCAAATTCATTCGACAGGCCGGCGCCAAAGAGGTCCACTTCCGCATCGCGAGCCCACCGGTGCGGTTCCCCTGCTTTTACGGGATCGACATGCCCAGCCACGAGGAACTCATCGGGTCCAGACTCAGTCCAGACGAGATTGGACAGCAGCTCGGGGTCGATTCCCTGGGGTACCTGTCCCTAGAAGGCATGCTCTCAGTCGTCTCCGACCACAGCTCCTTCTGCGACGCCTGCTTCTCCGGCGACTACGCCGCGCCCCTCGTCGATCTCGACAAAGGCTACCTGCCCGGGAACCATCCCATCAAGTGTTAGCGTGCTCAGGGAGCGGCCTCCCAAGCCGCTAAACGTCTTCGGCCAGAAAACTCTCCGCCATTTCAACGATTTCGGAAGACCCGATGTACAGCGGTGTCCTTTGGTGAATGGCCTCAGGAGTGAGGCTCAGTATGCTCGTCCGTCCGTCGGACGCCCGCCCCCCGGCCTGCTCGCAGATCATGGCCATCGGCGCCGCCTCGTAGAGGAGTCGGAGTTTCCCATGCGGATTCTTGGAGTCCGCCGGATACATGAAGATTCCACCCTTGAGCAGGGTGCGGTGAAAATCAGCCACCAACGAGCCGATGTAGCGTGAGCTGTAGGAGGTCGTCGCTTCACCATCGAGCCCCTTCAAGCGCTGCATGAGCCTCTGCTGCCCAGCGGACCAGAGAGGATAGTATGCCTCGTTGATCGAGTACATCCGGCTCGGAGGGTCGGGCATGACCAGGCTCGGGTGGCTCAGAAGAAATTCACCGATCGACGGGTCGAGCGTAAACCCGTGAACCCCCTGCCCGCTCGTATACACGAGCATGGTCGACGACCCATAGACCACATATCCGGCCGCGACCTGCTTACACCCCGCCTGAAGGCAGTCCTCCTCAGTACCCTTCTCACCGTCGGATACCTTCCGGTGAATCGAGAAAATGGTGCCGATCGAAACGTTGACGTCGATGTTGGAAGAGCCGTCCAAGGGATCGAAGATCAGCACGTAATCGCCCTTCGGAAACTGATCCGGAATGGGAATGACGTCCTCAGATTCCTCAGAGACCATGCAACAGAGTGTCCCCGTATGATCCAAGGCCCGGAAGATGACGTCCTCTGCATATAGATCCAGTTTCTGGACGTGCTCCCCCTGTACGTTCGTGTCCCCCGTGCCTCCGAGCATATCGACGATGCCGGCCTTGGTCACCTCCCGAGAGATGATTTTCGCAGCGAGGGTCAGCGATTGGAGAATGTTACTGAAGGCGCCAGTCGCCTCCGGGCGACTCCGCTCCTCTTCGACGATATGTCTCTCTAGCGTAACGACACTGTTCTTCGTCATGGCCTCGTGGGTGAACGTGGGCGCCTGTGAGCTTCAAAGCTACATACGGGCCCTCCGTATCACCACTCCGTCCGGACGTCGTGAAGTCCGCTGCGCCGGGCCCGTATCACGATGTCGCCGCTGAGATCGGTGCGCAGAACACGGGTTGCCCGACTCCGTAATCCGACGCACGACATCGGTATGAGGATGGCCGTAGCGGTTCCTCGCGCCGACCGAGATCACTGCGAAGTCTGCACCAGAAGCAACGCAGACGTCGACGTGTTCGACCCGTGATGACCAACTTTCAGGACCTCGAGGTCCGAAGGGAGATCGTCGAGGATGGCCTCCTCCACGTCGACCGGGGCGTCGCCGGTCAAGGAGCGCCTCGAACTCTCCGTAGGACGACGGAGGTCGCGTTGGCATCCGTCGCGGGTGTAGGGCCGTCAGGGTGCAGAACGTAAACCTCGACGCCGTCCAGCATCATGGACACATCTCTCCGCGCTTCGAGCCATGTGACGCCCTTGTTTCTGGCCGCCTCCAGTACCCCCAGCGTCCTTTCACGTCGCCTGAGAGGGGTCCATCACGTACGCCACATCGATCGCCTGGACGACGGCTTCGGCTCCACCGATGTGATCCAGATCCGGATGGGTAACACGAGAGCTTCGATCCGCTTGACTCCCCTGCGGCGCGAGTAAGGCAGAACGATCCGCGCGCCTGCGGCGTCCGGAAAACCGATGAGGCCGATGTACAGCCACGTGATGGCGGCGGCGTATGCCGGCGCTCGACACGGGCCGGCCCCCGCACCACGAACGATGCCACTCACGAGGAGCGCCACGACTCCCACATGAAAGTCCGAGATCGCGAGCAAATGAGCAATCCCAGCGATGGCGAATGCCTCCCGAACCGTGGGGTCCAGGGCCTCCTTTCGGGCTAAGATCAGAGCGCTGGCCAAGGGCCATGTCTCGGGCAGGAGGTCCCGCATCCGAGATTCGATCCGTCTGCGGAGGAGCGCCCCGGCTCCTGAGAACCGCGAGCTTGTGGCACGCTCGTCGGGTTGCACGTCCGAGAGCAGAAGCGTTCCAGCCAACCTGGGGGCCGCCGCGACGGGGTGCGCCGTCCGCCGCTAAGTGCCAACGGCATGCACCGCCGCCCCGGGGGGCAGCCCGGCATCGCTCCCCCTTTGGAACGCCCGGACAGAACCCGTGCAGTTCAGGCCACGGACCAAGCGAAACGGATGTGTCCCTGTTCCCGTCCCGCCTTCGAACCAACCACAGACCGGCCCCTCCGCTCCATCCGCCAGATTGAGCCTGCAGTCGCTGGCCCCCGCTCGACGTTGAGCGTGAGTCGAGAGGCCCCCAGCGAGCACGGCCAAGGCCAAAGCCACCGATATCGCCCCCGTTTGCGCGGTGATGGGAAAGTGCGGAAGTACTTCGACGGACTCCTGCCCGTCTAATGCGGTCCGGGGAGACCGCAATAAACCAGGGCGAAGCCATGGCAAAATGGGAAGGCAAACTAGCGCGAGGGATAAGGCGGGTGGGAAGAAGAGGTCCAAGACCGCATACAGGCCGCTCCCTACGATGAGGGCCAAAGCGACCAAGGCCACGGGTGGCGGTCGAGGCCTCATGGGGGAGCCCGGAACCGTCAATCGGCGTCAGAATTCAGCCTACGGCACCTCCTCTCCATCCTCCGTCTCCATCTCCATCCCCGTCTCAATCTCAATTTCGTCCCGGTCCCCATCCCCATCCCGCCCATCCTCCCACGGGAGCTGCGAAAATAGGTCCTGCTGAGTCCGATCGATGAGGGCCCGCTCCTCACGATCCTCGTCCTCCAGTCGCTGACGAAGCAGCGCCCGAACCCTTAGATCACTACGGACGCCTGCGACGAGCATGACCACCATTCCCATGAACAGGCCCGTGAACCCCACCAACGTCAGCGGCACGCCGTAGAGGACGGTCACGCCAAGATTGAGCGTGACCCGCTGCGACCCATTCAACGCTGCGAAGAGGATCGAGACCACGAGGACGAAGACGACTCCCAGCGGTCCGATGAACCGAATCATGCAGAGCCCGTCAGAGCCGGCGTGGCCTCCCCGACGAACGTCGCTCCTGTCGTGCCCGTGAGACGCACTTCCTGATAGGTGCCAACGAGCTCTGTAGATCCCGCGAAAGCGACCACCTTGTTCCGTCGCGTCCGTCCCAGAATCTGGCCCGGATCACGGGCTTCCTTCTCCACGAGAACCTCTTCCATGCGTCCGACTTCGGCCTCGTTGATTTCCGCCTGGATCCCTCGATGGACCTTGATGAGTCGCTCGAGTCGTTCCTGGCCTTCCCCATCAGCAACGAAGTCCGTAGCCGGAAAACGCGTGGCGGGCGTGCCCTCCCGCGGAGAATACCGGTACGTGTAGGCATCATCGAAACGGACGGTACGCATCACCTCGAGCGTTTCTTCGAATTCGTCATGCGTCTCTCCGGGAAAAGCCACAATGACGTCGGTCGAAAGGCCAATACCAGGGATCACCGCGCGCGCCATCTCCACCTTCTCCAAGAACGCCTCTACCGTGTACCGCCGAAGCATCCGTCGAAGCGTTCGATCGTTTCCCGACTGAAGCGGTAGATGGAGCTGTTCGCACACGGCAGTCTCCTGCGCCATGACATCCAACAGATCCGTCGTCACATCGTTGGGATGCGGTGACATGAATCGTACGCGTAGAATGCCCGGGACGCGGGCCACAGAGCGAAGAAGATCGGGGAAGGACTGCCCTTCGGCCTCATACGAGTTCACGGTCTGACCCAGCAGCGTGACCTCCGTCAGGCCGGAGTCGGCGATTTCCTCTATTTCACGCAGCACCTCCTCCGGTCTCCGGTTCTTCTCAGGACCCCTTACGTACGGGACGATGCAGAACGTGCACCGGTGGTCACAGCCTCGTTGGACCGGTACCCACGCGGAGATCCGGGACGAGCGGCGTTGCTCCAGTCCCTCGTAATTCTCGCCGAGGTCGAGGTCGAGCACGACGAGCTGCGGTCCACGTTTTTTGGCCGACCGCGAAGGACGAAGCTTGCGACCCTCCTCGAGTGCCGAGAGCCGTTCCGGCAAAGACCGGTACCCGTCGGGGCCCATGACCAAATCCACATGAGGAGCTTTCTCCAGCAGCGTCTCACCCATGCGCTGTGCCATGCACCCTGTAACGCCGATGATCAAGTCCGGACGTTCACGCTTGAGCCCGTATAGCTGACCCACCCTGCCGAGCACACGCTTCTCCGCGTGCTCTCGGATGGCGCAGGTATTCACCAGGATGACGTCCGCATCCTCCGGAGTAGTGGAAATCTCGTAGCCATGGGCTTCCAGCACGCCCTCCATCAGTTCTCCATCACTGATGTTCATCTGGCACCCATACGTCTCAACATAGGCGCGCTTTCTGGACCGCTGAATCATGCCGAACTCACATGGGAAGGTAGGGGCGAATCCATACCGGAAGCGGCCCAGACGCTCAGGTGCTCGTCGGCCGCATGGAGTTCAATATAGAGGCCATCCCCACTACCCCGCAGGACGCCTGAGTGGAGACGTCCGCAGTCCTCCGCTCCTGCCTCCTCCACGTCCACCCGAAGGTAATCCCCCGTGAGAGCTCGGCGACCCTCAGCTTCCAGAGTGACCAGAGACGTCATCCCGGTGCGCGACGCCCTGTGGCGGCGATGCTTCTCCTGCGCGAGCGCCCGCAGTTCCTTGCTGCGCTCCCCCGCGATCCTCTGCGGTACAGGATCCGGAAGCGCGCTCGCCGCGGTGCCGTCCTTGGGTGAAAACGGAAAAACGTGGAGGTAAGTGAACGGGAGTTCCTCGACGAGTCGCATCGTATTCTCGTGATCCACGTCGGTCTCGCCCGGAAAGCCCGTGATGATGTCCGCACCCAAGCCGATCGGGCTCACGGCGTCCGCGACTCGAAACACCCGGGCCCGGTACGCCTCCCTGGAATGCCATCGCTTCATACGGCGCAGAACCGGATCGGAGCCACTCTGCAAAGGCATGTGTAGATGCGGAGCGACACGGCCACCGGAGATGCTAATGAGTTCAAGGAGTAACTCATCGATCTCCGTGGCCTCGATGCTTCCCAGGCGGAACCGAACGTCCGGTACCGCGTCCAAAAGGCGGGCCAGGAGCATGGAAAGCGTAACGGGGCTCTCCAGATCACGACCGTAATGACCGATGTGGATCCCCGTCAACACGAGTTCAGGATGGTGGCGCGCGAGCGCGCGGGCCTCGAGGATGAGGTCCACTGGAGAGCGGGAGCGACTCGCACCGCGCGCAAGCCGTGTGGCGCAAAAAGCGCACTTCCGGTCACACCCGTCCTGTACCTTCAGCCAACCCCTCGTCGCGCCTTCACGCCTGTCCAGGATGGCGGCACCGATCGGCTCCAGATGCGATTCATCCAGCCCGCGATCCATGCCGAGCTGAACGAGGGACCCATGCGATGCCACCGGACCCGCCGCCGCGCCAACCGCAGCTGCCACCTGAACCGGATCGTGTCCCGGCACAACGGAGACGACACCCTCCATCTCAGCATATTCCGCGGTCCGGAGAACGGCGGAACACCCGGCGACGACGATGTGGATCTGTGGGCTTTCCCGCCTGATACGCCTAACAAAACTCTTCGCTTCGGCGTCGGCCGCGTTCGTCACTGTGCAGGTATTCACCACACACACGTCGGCGGTATCCAAATCGTTCGTGGGAGTTAGACCTCGGGCTCGCGACTCCTGTCGCATACGCTCAGTGTCGTACTGGTTGGCCTTGCACCCGAACGTATGGAAAAGAACCCGCACGTCGCGCGGCCGCCTCAGCGGCCTCCCGCACGTGTGGTCACCGTGACCCGGCCGAAGCTCTCCTTAAAATCCCCCGCGTTCCGATTTCCCAACTCGATCGCCAGATCCAGAGCCGCCAAGGGAAAATCCAAAGCCTGCGCCATCACGACCGAGAATCCAGCGGAGATCGCGCTCTCTTTCACTTTCCGGCCCAAGAAGCGGAATGGAAGCTCTGAGCGACGAAAGCCGAACCGAAGCGGAAAGCTACCCGCCCAAAAATTCATCGAATCCCACTCGACCCCAGCACCGTATGACAACACTCTGCCGCCAGCTGCCTGGTCGACACTCAGATCACCCAAGTCGGTCCAGTTGGAAGAGGCAAGTCCCGCATTCACAGCCAACGCGGGACTGAGCACCACTGTCGTGGATACCTTGAACTCCAAAGGTACCGACACCTCCCGATCGACAACCTCAGTCCCTTCTCTAGGATTGACCTTGATCGTCCCGCCCCACCCCACCGTCGCGCCCACCTGAAGGCTGGCAATCGGATCCCAGGAAACATTCAACGACGCCAGTGGGCCCGAATGATTCCATTCACCGGCATCCAAGAATCGATTGACAGGGCTTAAAAGCGAAAGCGTATCGGCCTGCTCCAGGTCGAAAGTCCGGCTGAAGCTCCGTGTGAGCCCCCCCCTGTAGATCCCGACGGTTGCTCCCAATGCGAGCGTAGGCGACAAGCGATGGGCCATGCCCGCCTGGATCGCCACGATCGACCCATCCGAAAGAAATCTGTCGGTGACTCTGAGGCTCCCCCCCCCGACATCGACAGAATCCCTAGACTCGACGGACCAGTTCTGGTCGAACTGGCTTCCCGCCGTGAGCGTAAACACCCCGACCGTGCCCAACGGATAGGCGAAAGCAAGTACGGGAAACCGGGTCCCAAAGAAGTTGCCCTTATCCGCACCAACGGTGTACTTGCCCCAGTGCGGCTGAACCGTAAACGTGATCGTAGGCGCCAGGAGGTCCAGAGACGCCACAGGATTTCCAGGAATCACTACAGCCGCGCGCGTTGTGACTCCTACTCCGCCGAGCGCGCGTTGCGTGGCGTCGAGCGCTTCCAACCTCATCCCCAGCCCACTCGATCCAAGCACGGACTGGCCCGCCAGACTGCTCGGAAAGATCAGCGCGATCGCTAAAAGTGATCTCGAATATCTCATGGCAAGCCCACGCCGTTCGCGACAGTGAACAGCAATCGCAATACCGGAGCGCCCGCACCCGCGCCACCCTCGAACGACGCGAACCCGTTCATGAGCGGTTCGAAGGCGCTGAGCAGGGCCAGTGACACTGTGCCCGTCTCGTCGTCTGCGGAAAGACTCCCTGCCAGGAAGTTAGTCAGCGAAATCCCCACCCGTGTGCCCGCCTGTACGGAGAAGAGTCCAGGCGGAATGTTCTTAACAAAGGGCGCCAGCGACTGTCCGAGCGGGGATTTGGGGAGCAAGTCCGGGTTGAGAACGCGGCGAAAGTCCATCCTCGTGGTATCCTGGGGCTGGAATGCAGATTCGGTCGCACGCGTCGTCAGCACCAACTCCGCGAGGTTCAAGTCGACCTCTCTCAGATCGATCTGACAGCCCACCGTACCACATAGCTCAGCCGTGCCGTCGACACTCTCGGGGAGAGACATTGTGATAACAGAGCGCCACGAAGGGGCCCCTCCCACGCGGAGCCACCCCAACGGTGCCGCGGGTAGCGGGTCGGTTATGTAGCTCACATCTCGCGTTGGGATCTCCACCTCTGAGGTCACATCGGGGCTCGAGTCCAGCACGATCGTGAGCACGAGCTTCATACTGATCAAGCGAAGAGAGGCACCGGATTGGGTGGCGGCGACGAGAAGCGCTCTCTCCC
>Ga0310120_10004046_pt1 | contig 10365 bp, 7 predicted proteins | sample CB27_AW_983_MG_FD_203506 | JGI IMG/M metagenome (GOLD analysis project Ga0310120, IMG submission 203506) | Marine microbial communities from Western Arctic Ocean, Canada - CB27_AW_983 | ecosystem: Environmental > Aquatic > Marine > Oceanic | place: Canada: Western Arctic Ocean | collected... | reverse complement strand
GCCCCAGGAGCGCACGGGGTTGGCCGCGGCCATTCCCGAAGCCGGGGCAAAGAGCGGCCTCTGCTCGCCGGTCACCGCCCCCACACCGTCGGCCTGGAAAAGAAACTGGAAGGCCGGCTCAAGCCCATCGCGGACCTCGGGCACGAGCATCGCCCCGCACACCCCCACGGCCCCAGTTCCCGCGGCCACGAGTCCCCGGCGAAGAATTCCGCCCTTGGGCAGCTTCCACTCGCTGAGCCAGAGCGCCGTCGCCACAACCGCCACGGCCCCGGTGGCCAACACATGAAGCCAGGAAAGAGCGATGGACGAAAACCAGCCGCCCAGGGGCTCGGGCGAGAAAAGCACCCCGGGCACCAGCAAAAGACTGCAGGCCCCAGCCGCCGCTGCCTGGGCGAGTAGAACGCGCTGGCCGCCCCGAATTATTCCGACAGCGATGAGCAGGAAGTTCGCCAGGCCCAGATACAAGAGGCTCCCGTGCCAGGTCAGCAGCAGCAGAAGCTGAGCGGCCCCGAGCAATCCCCCCCAGCCCCTCACCCGGCGCTGCCCGGCGTCGGCCTCGAGAAGCCCCAGGCACGCCAGCAACAGCCAAGCACCCAGCATCGCCACCGCCGAGTGGTGATCGGGATTGCCAACCCGGGAATAGGCAACGCCGATGGGCAGGCACGCATAACACAGGGCCGCCGCGAAACCGACGCTCCGGGAACCCAGTAGGCTGCCCGCCCAATATACGGGGATCAGCGTCAGCGCACCCAGGGCGGGTCCCGTCCAGGCGGCAACCTGTTCAAAGCCCCGGGGTGTGTCCGCCAGGAGCCGGGCGACGCTTCCCAGCACAAAATCGAAGAGGGGCGGCCAGGGGACAGACGCTCCGCCGGGATAATTGATGTAGGGATCAAAGAGCAGAACCGCGGGGAAGTTGACGAAAGTGTAGAACGCCCGGCGCAGATGGTATTGCGCGTCGGCGGGCGGGAAGACCACTTCGTCCCCCACGAAAACGAATTCAAAACCGAGGGAACGAATCGCCAGGGCGAGGGCCATCAAGCACGCGAGACCCAGACCGACCCCGGCCCACCTAAAGGCCGCGGACCCGGGGGACTCCAATGGCCTGCTCACTGTGGTTTACTCACTGTGGCCTACTGACTGTGGCCTGCTCACTGTCATCCGGCCCTCGTGCAAACAAGCCACCGGCCCGATGCCCGGGCGCGCATCACGCCGCGGGAACGAGCCCGGTGGGCTCGTCGACCAGACGGTAACGGCGACCGCAGCGGCAGGCGAGGTCGGCCCCCAGAGAGGCGGCGCACTCGCACACCCAGGCGATCCGCCGGGCGGGATTCCCCGCCACCAGAGCGTGGGCCGGCACGTCCCGGGTCACGACGGCACCCGCCGCCACGAAGGCATGCTCGCCGACTGTGTGGCCGCAAACCACGGTGACATTCGCGCCCAGGGACGCCCCGCGACAAACCCGGGTGGGAACGAATTCCGCCGGCGGCAGGGCCCGAACCGCCCGGGGGCGTAGGTCATTGGTGAAGGTGGCGTTGGGGCCGACGAACACGTCGTTCTCGAGTTCGACCCCATCCCACACCTGGACGCCGTTCTTGACCACCACCCCATCGCCGACCACCGCGCCCGCCTCGATGAAGGTTTGGCCACAAAGGTTGCAGTTGCGCCCGACGACGGCTCCAGCCATCACGTGGGACAGAGCCCAGACCCGGGTTCCGGCGCCCACCGTTTCGCTCTCGCACAGGGCATGGGGATGGACGAAAACTCCGTCCGGTCTCTCTGTCAGGCTCAATTCATGCTCTCCCATTTTTCACCGCAGCGGCTAGAACCGCCACCACCCTCTCCTGCTGCTCCGGGCGAATGCCCGGGAAGATAGGCAACGAAATCATCTCGTCCGACGCCCTTTCGGCCCGGGGAAAATCGCCGACGCCATGGCCCAGAAACTCAAAAGCCCCCAAGCGGTGAATCGGATGTGGATAGTGGATGCCCGCACCCACTTGCTCGGCGTGAAGAGCCGCCAGAACCCGGTCCCGCTCGGCCACCCGTATGGCATAGACATGCCAGACATGGCCCTCGTCTCGATTTCCGAAGGGGAGCCCGACACCTTCGAGGGGGGCCAGTAGAGCATCGTAGAGAACAGCGGCCGCCCGCCGCGCCTGATTCCAGGCGTCCAGACGACGAAGTTTCGCCAAAAGGACCACCGCCTGCAGAGCATCGAGGCGCGAATTGAATCCGACCTGGGGGTGCTCGTATTTCACTTCGCTGCCGTAGTTGCGGAGCCGCCGCACGCGATCCGCGAGTTCGGGGTTCCGCGTGGTCACCGCGCCCGCATCCCCATAGGCACCGAGGTTTTTGCCCGGATAGAAACTGGTTCCGGCGAGTTCGCCGAACCCCCCGGCGACCCGGCCATTCCGACGTGCCCCCTGGGCCTGGGCGGCGTCCTCGATGAGCGCAATTCCTGCATCGGCGGCCAGCGCCTCAAAATCCTCCTGGGCCGCGAGTTCACCGAAGAGGTCCACGCCCATCAGCGCACGGGTCTGAGGGCCAATCCGCTCGGCAACGCCTGGGATGTCCAACCCGGTTCCCGCTTCGGCGCAGTCGACCAAAACCGGGCGCGCGCCCGCGCGCAGAACGGCCAGGGCCGAGGCCACGAAGGTATTCGCCGGCAGAATGACCTCGTCGCCGGCGCCGATTTCCAGGGCACGCAGTCCCAATTCCAGGGCATCGGTTCCATTGGCGACCCCGATGCAATGCTCGACGCCGCAGAATCCGGCGTATTCGTTTTCGAACTCGGCGACCGTCGGGCCGAGAACGAACTCCCCCGCCTCCATCAGACGCTCGAAACCTTCGCGAACCTCCACCCGGATTTCCCGGTGCTGGAGCGAAAGATCCACCAGGGGAATCTTCATTCGCTGGGCACTCCCACTTCGCGTCCGCCCTCGCGCATTGAAAGAGAAAGCGCATCGAGCACCCGGACCACCGCCAAGCCCGCCCGGCCGTCGGAAATCGGTGTTGCCAGCCCCGACACACAGTCGAGGAAATGCTCGCATTCGTTGCGCAGGGGTTCGCTTTTCGCCACGACGGGCTCGGTGACCTCGCCCAGGTGGACACTGGTCCGAAAAGAGGAGAAGGAATCGATCAGCCCCGGACTGTCGGCTCCCCCCTTCGCGTGAAACTCCGACACCTGCTTATCGTGCAGACGGAGCGGGGTTTCCAGGTCGACATCGTCGAAGGTCAGCATCTTCTTTTCGCCGACTACGGTGATATCCCTCGACTTGCGCGGATTAAGCCACGAGGCGTGCAGGTTCACCAGGACACCGTCCGGATAGCGAAGTGTCGCAAAAACCACGTCGGCGATTCCCGGGTTGATAAACTCCCCGCCCGCCGCCGAGACCGAGGTGGGCCAGGCATCCAACCAGAAACTCGCCAACGAAATATCGTGGGCGGCCAGGTCCCAAGCCGCATCGACATCGGTCCGGATGGGTCCCAGATTGGTTCGCACCATGGAGATGTAGTAGATGCGACCGAGTTCATCCCCTTCGATGAAATCCCGCACCCTGCGCGAAGCCTCGTTGTAGAGGAAAACGTGGCCGACCATCAAAACCACACCCTTGTTTTCCGCCAGCGCGCAGAGTTCACGACTGGAGGCCACCGAATCGGTCAGGGGCTTCTCGACCAGAACGTGCTTGCCCCGGGCCATGGCCCGACGAGCCAGTTCGAAATGGCTGGAGGTGGGGGTCGCAATCACCACCGCATCGAGTTCGGCATCCTCCACCACGGACTCGAAGTCCGTTCGAACCTCCACCGAAGGAAAACGGGCCCGGATCGCGGCGAGCCGCTTTTCGTCCCGGTCGACCACGTAACGCACCCGACTGCGGCCGCCCATGGAAAAATTGTTAATGAGATTGGGCCCCCAATGCCCAGCGCCCACCACGGCCAATTCGATCATTCCCGGTCTTCTCCCATCTCCCGGCCGACTCTTCCTCCGCCCCGGGTCATCGTTTCCCCAGGGCCGATCATTTTCGAATCCCCAGGCCGAGATAGACAAGGGGTTTGAGCATGGACCACCAGCCGGTGATTGGTTTCATCTTCGTCTGGCCCTGAGCCTTGGGGGGATAGATCTTCGTCACCGCCACTTCCTCGGTGCGATATCCCAGGCGAATCGCCCGGATGTAGAGATAGGGTTCGAGTTCGTACTCGTCCAGCCAGGCTTGGTCCAGAGTGAGCCGCGAATCCTCAAGGATGGAGCAACGCAGCGCCCGGAAACCATTGGTCGACTCGCTCACTCGCCGGCCCGCCACCGCCGAGAAGAGCCAGGGATGGACCCGGGTGGCAATTTTTCGGTAGAAGGGCATGGGGCCAAAGTGCGCGTTGCTCTTCAGGAAGCGGGAGCCCTGAACGAAATCCGCGCGGCCCTGGGCGATGGGATCGAGCAGCAAAGGAATTTCCTCGGGCGAATCCTTGTTGTTGCCCGCCATGACCACCGCCACATCGAAGCCGCCGGCCAACGCCAACCCGTAACCGGCGCGTATGGCCGCCCCCACCCCCGCGATGCGACCCATGGAATGGACCCGGGCCCCCTCCTCCCGCGCCACCGCGGCCGAACGATCCGTCGAGCCATCGTCCACTACAAGGATTTCATCGACCAGAGGGCGCGGCGTGCGCCGCACGACCTCGCGAATCTTCTGCTCTTCATCGAGAACCGGCGCAATCGCCATCACGGAAAGGCCTTTGTACACGTGCGCAGTGTATCACCCAAGCCCGGAACCGGAATCAGGAACCCGAATCGGTGCTGGGCTCCCGCCCTTCGATGTCACTTTCCAGCGGCGCCTCGTAACCCAGGGCCCGCAATTCCTCGATGTGCTCCGGGGCCATGGGGCCGGCCAACACCCGGGGAACGCGACGCTCGAGATAGTCGACCAGACCCCGGAAAGCCCGGGAATCCAGCTCCGCCGGACGCCACTCCCCCCCGGCTCCAAGCCGGGCGGTCTCGGATTGGGTGGGCCTTGCCGGCCCATCGGCCCGATCCGAGAGATCGGAGCCCGCGATCCGGGTCCAGGCACCCGATCCGTAGGCGGCGCTCTCACCGTCGGTGTCGCAGAAGATCAGCCGATCCTCGGGAACCTCTTCACCCCGCAACTGCGCGCGAAGGGGTCGACCACTCGCCCCAGGCAAACCCGGCAGCCCCGCCAGGGCGAGCAAGGTCGGCGCGATGTCCACATGGCTCACCGGCCCGGCGATCCGCCCGGGCACCAGGCCCGGCGCCGCGACGATGAAGGGCACCCGGGCCAGTTCCGGGGCCGTGGACTGGCCGTGCTGAAAGAACCAGCCATTTTCGCCCAGGCTTTCCCCATGGTCCGCCGTGAGCAGGATGACGCTGCCCCGCTCACCGCTGCGCTTCTCGACGGCGGAGATCACCTGGCCCGCCCAGTGATCCGCGTATTGGATCTCTTCGGCGTAACGGGCCGCATAGAGCGCGGGATCCCGGAGTTCACCCAGGGCCTGGTAAAAGGGGATACCCGCTCGGCCAAAATTTTCAGAGAGCACCACCAGATCCGTCCGCAGCTTCAGGGGCACCCGGTCGATCTTCCCCGACCACTCGGACGGAGGCGTATAGGGACCGTGAGGATCCTGGAGGTGAAGCCAGAGAAAGATCGGCTTGCCCGGCGAACGCCCCCCCAACCAGGCCAGGGCCCGGCGGGCGGTGGCTTCGGCAAAGCGTTCGAAGTAGCGATCGCGATTCTTCTCCTGGGCGGGCAACTCGTCGTCGTAGGTCTCAAAGCCGCGATCCAGACCCATCCTTCGGCGCAGGACGACATTGCTGATGAAAGCCGCGGTTTCGTAGCCCGCCTCGGCAAAATGCTCGGCCAAGGTGGGAAGCCCTTCGAGTCGTGTATCCCCGTTGCGCGACCCCACCGAATGTTCGCGTACGTACCGCGATGTCATGATGGACGCGTGGGCCGGAGCGGTCAGGGTCGCCGCCGCAATCGCGTTCTCAAAGAGAACGCCCCGGGCCGCCAAGGCGTCCATGGACGGTGTGATCTCCAGGGGAAATCCGTAGGCGTGAATGTAATCCGGCCGGAGCGTATCCACGGTGATCAGGAGCACATCGGCGCCGGGCGCCTGAATCTGCGCTCGACAAGCGAACTGCAGCACCAGGAGCCCAAGCAGAGCGGGAAGTCCCCTTCTCATTCGGCGTACCCCAGGGCTTCGAGGCGCGCGCGATCTTCCTCGCTGAGAAGTACATCCGCCCCGTCCGTCCGGGTATGGCTGCCGCGCCAGGCCTCGATCTCTGCGCGCATCCGGGCCGTCCGCTCGGGTTCCTGCTCGGCCAAGTTGGTGCGTTCTTCGGGGTCGCTCTCGAGATCGAACAATTCGAGCGTGCCCTCCTCGGGTCCCTCGATCAACTTCCAGCGGCCCCGGCGCAGACCGAACTTTTCGCCCTGGGCGTAGACCCCCTCCACCACATCGCCGCCACTGTAGTGCCGTCTATAGAGATGGATGGGACGCTCGGCATCGAGCACGCCCGACCCGGTCAGAACCTGGGCCATGCTCCGACGGTAAATCGGCCCGTCCCCCACGGACCCAGCGAGTTCGAGAACGCTGGGCGCAATATCCGCCAAGCGAGCGGGCTCGGAAACCACCCCACCTGGGGCTATGTGCCCGGGCCAGCGAGCGATCAGCGGCACCCGCACCCCCTCTTCATAGATGTGAACCCCGTGGAACATATGACCGTGCGCCATCAGTCCTTCGCCGTGATCCCCGGTCACCATCACCAGGGTATCCGGGTCCAGCCCACGGCGATCGAAGCCCTTCAACAGATGACCGATCTCGCGATCCGTAAAGGCGAGCAACATGTCGTAGAAGAAAATTGTTCGATTGAGCTTCAAGGCTTCCCGGGGACCCGGCGTGAAGGGCGGCGCATAGTCGGACGGCGGGAGATAGGGGTTATGGGGGTCGAAGTAGTGCACAAAGAGAAAGAAGGGGCGCTCGGGATTTTCGCGTTCATCGAGCCATGCCAGCGCCCGTCGTGTCGTGTCGTCGGCACGACCGTAAAACTTCCCCCCGACGACCTCGCCTTCCCACAGCCGGTCGCCTACCGGAACATCGGCCCGAGAAAAATCCGCGTCAAAATGCGCAAAGCCCTGGCCGAAACCAAAACGCTCCGAAAGCACATAGGAACTCACCACCGCCGCTGTCTCATAGCCCTCGGCCCCGAGGACTTCGGCCAGGGTTTCGAATTCGGCGTCCAGGGGCCTGCCATTCTTGAGCACGCCATGGGCAATCGGAGCGAGCGAGGTAAACAGGCTCGCGTGGCTGGGACCCGTGGTGGCCGAAGGCGAATAGGCGACCTCGAAGCGCATGCCCTGCTCGGCCAAAGCGGTCAGGGAAGGCGATGTATCGCGCCCGTAGCCGTAGGCCGAGAGATGGTCCGCCCGGGTGGTGTCCATGGAGATCAGGAGCACGTTGGGACGGGGATCCCGGCCCCGGAGTTCGTCCGTGCTTGGGCCGCAGGCCAGGAGACCGGCCAGCACCCAAAGCCCGGACCACGCCCGACCCCGAGGCGCCGGGCGGCGCTTCGCTTGTTTACGCTTCACTTGTTGACACCGCGCTCGTTTACAACGCGCTTGTTTAAGCGCTTGTTTAAGCGCTTGTTTAAGCGCTTGTTTAAGCCGCGCTTGGCCAGCCCGCTCTGCCCCCGGTCGATCTCGCCACCCCGCATGGGCGCAACATACCGCTGGCGGGCCAGGGCAGCCATCGCAGGATCGGGCTTCACCGCTCCCTGGGGCGTTCGTAGATCGCCAGGGGAGGCCCGTCTTCGCCGGGCTGAGGCGTCGCGAAGCGGTGGGTCGTCGAGAGCAGCCGGCCCGGGGATAGCTCGGGAATATTGTTGTAGGCGACATCGGCCACCGGGAGTTCATGGCGCTCAAAGGAATGGACCATCAAGTAACGCCGCACCGCCTGAAGGCTCCGGGGCTGGGCACTTCGCGGAATCACGAGGTCGGGCTCCAGAGCCGCTTCCGCCGCATCCGCTTCGGCGGTCCCCCCATGGAAGCGCCCCACCACCCGGCTCCCCAAATAGTACATGTAGGGCTCGGCCTCGTAGTTCGTGGCAATCATCAAGGCGGCGGGATCGGAATAGCGGGCCTGGATGAATTCGATCGCGGCGTCCACGGGCCCCACCACCGGCCGGCGGATCTCCTGGATGTGGCCCACGAGTTCATCGGCACGAATCCATAGAATGCTCGCCAGGGTGACCGAGCTCAATGCAATCCCGAGCCTCCTGGCCCCCCGCGCTTGACGGGTCTCGTGGCCGAGGCCTCGCCAGAGAATTTCCAGATCCAGCAGCAAAACCAGAATGAGCAGCGGGCCAACCGGGACGAAATAGCGCTCGAAGAAAATCGGGTTGCCGGCCCCCACCAGGGCGTAGAGAACAACCAAGCGGAGCAAGGATCCACGAGCACGTACCAGTCCCGCCGCCGATCCACGCCCCTGGCGACGGCCAACGAGAAGAACTGCCTCGGCCAGCAAAACCGGACCGAGCAACTCGTAGCGCAGGAGATACTGGGCGAGCAGAACCAAGTTCGCGCCGTAGAGTTCGGGGCCAAAGCCCCAGCGTTCGGCAAAGATCCGGGAAAGCGTGGGAATCCCGAAAGCCCAGGCGGTGCCCAGAGCCAGGGTGCCGAACACCGCCAGAGAAAGCCAAAGCGAACCGGCCCGGCCAACACGGGTGAGCAGCGGGCCCGGCGCGCGGCGGGCCCAGACAAACCACTCGATGCAAACCCAGAGTCCGGCGGCCAGGGCGGCCGGATGAAAAAAGTTGAACAAAGCCAGCAAGGCTCCCCCCATCCCCCACGCCCGTCCGGCGCCCCCCTCCCCACGCCCGGGCGGACGACGCATTTGGAGCCAAACCACGCCGGCCAGGCAGGCGAGAGCGGGCGCGTAGTAGCGAACCTCCCGCAGGTGAAGAATGAGCGAGGTCGAGAGACAGAGAAGCAGGCCATAGCCGGCGAGGCCGGCGGCCCGGCCGCGAGTTCGCTCGGAAAAGAGCGGCGACACCGACAGGAACAGAAGCCCAAGCCCTGCCATGCCCAACAGGACAAAGGGCAGTCGCACCCGCGCGGTGTGGGCATGGAGTTCCTCGACGCCCTTGGCGAACTGGACGCCCAGGGCAGCCAGGTAGTACTGGCCCCACAGGCTTCCCGTGTAGGCGTCGCTTTGGCCCTCCACTGCGTACTCCAGGGGGACCCCCATGCCGAAGACAACGTTCCCCCCGTCGTGGACCTTGGGATAGCCGTGGTCGAGGATGCGCTGACCGAACATGGCGGTCTCGCCCTCGTCCTGCCAGAAGAGAGGGTGCCCGAGCCCGCCCAACTGCAGCACCGCATAGAGACAACAGGGCAGGACCGCGAGGATCCAGAGCATCTGCCGGAAGGGCTTCGCCCCTCGCTGCCCTCCATCGGCTCGGTCCACCCAGAACTCCCCGCACCCGGTCCTGACGCCCCCGGGTTCTCGCCAAAGAGTACGGTTCGACAGGCAGATCTCCAGACCCGGGGTAGAATCGCCCAAGCCATGACGGAAACCATTCTTGTCATCCCGTGCTTCGATGAAGCCCCTCGGCTGCCGGTCGACCGCTTCTCGGAATACCTGCAACAAGACCCCGATACCGATTTTCTCTTCGTGGACGATGGCAGCCAAGACGAGACTCCGCGGATATTGGCGGCCCTGGCCGAGGGTTCGGCGGGCCGGGTCGCGGTCCTCACCCAGCCGACCAATCGCGGCAAGGCCGAAGCGGTTCGCCTGGGGATGAAGCACGCCTTCGAGCGCGGGGCCCGCTACGCGGGGTATTTTGACGCGGATCTCGCCACTCCCCTGGGCGAATTGAGCCGGCTCCGTGCGGTGCTCGACGAGCACCCGAACATCGAAATGGCCTTCGGCTCGCGCGTGCAACTGCTCGGCCGAAACATTCAACGCCGGCCCCTGCGCCACTATCTGGGTCGGGTCTTCGCCACCGTGGCCTCGGAGGTGCTTGGGTTGGCGATATACGACACCCAGTGCGGGGCCAAACTCTTTCGCGCCGGGCCCGAAGTCCGCGAACTCTTTGACGAACCCTTCCTGTCCAGTTGGGTTTTCGATGTTGAGCTGATCGCGCGGTGGCGGGCCGCAGAGCAACAACCGGGCCGGCGACCCGCCGGCGAGGTCATCTACGAGTTGCCCGTCAACGACTGGGTGGACGTGACCGGGTCGAAAGTACGCCCCAGTGATTTCGTCCGGGCGCTGGTGGAAATCGGGCGTATCCGACGCCGCTATTTCCGGAATTTCGGCCGGGCGGGCAGCCGGGCGGGGCGTGAATGAGCCCCACCCCCA
>Ga0310120_10004045_pt1 | contig 10370 bp, 7 predicted proteins | sample CB27_AW_983_MG_FD_203506 | JGI IMG/M metagenome (GOLD analysis project Ga0310120, IMG submission 203506) | Marine microbial communities from Western Arctic Ocean, Canada - CB27_AW_983 | ecosystem: Environmental > Aquatic > Marine > Oceanic | place: Canada: Western Arctic Ocean | collected... | reverse complement strand
TGATCGTAGGAGGGTTCGAGCGAGTATATGAGATCGGGAAGGATTTCAGGAACGAGGGAATCGACCGGATCCACAATCCCGAGTTCACGATGCTGGAGTTCTACGAGGCCTACGCCGACTACGAGGGGATGATAGGGCTCGTGGAGGAATTAATGCAGAATGTCGTCACTGTGGTGCTCGGTCGACCCATGCTCAACTATCAGGGGCAAGAGATAGGAATTATGGCTCCATTCCCTCGCCTCTCCTTTTTGAATGTGCTGAGCGATAAGCTGGGGGAGGACGCGGCCAGTCTCGACACGGAAGCCCTTCGAGCCCGAGTTGAGGACATGACTGGTGAGATGTCGGAGAGCGTCGGGCGCGGGGGATTGCTCGACAAGCTTTTCAGCATTCTCGTGGAGCCAGAACTGATCGAGCCAACCTTTGTAATGGACTTTCCGGTGGAACTCTCCCCGTTGGCCAAGCTGAAGCGAGGCGATCCCACTCTTACCGAGCGCTTTGAGCTCTTCATTGCAGGACGCGAGATCGCCAACGCCTTCTCGGAACTGAACGATCCGATCGATCAACGGGAGCGGTTCGAGGCCCAGGCTCGACTCAGGGAAGCAGGAGACGAAGAGGCCCACCCCTTGGATGAAGACTACCTGCGAGCGATGGAGTATGGCATGCCGCCTACGGGTGGCGTCGGAATCGGGGTTGACCGACTCGTGATGCTTCTCACTGACAGTCCTTCGATCCGGGACGTAATCCTCTTCCCGACTCTGCGACCGGAAGAAGAGCCGAGCGGGTGAGCACGGAGCGTCAGAAGGCCCGACTCTCCTGGTTCGTAGCATACCGCTACCTCTCTGCTCGCAAGCAGGGCCGCTTCCTCTCGTTCATCACCTGGGTTGCGTTAGGCGGCATCACGGTCGGAGTAACCGCGCTGATCGTAGTCCTCGGCGTCATGAACGGGATGCAGGAAGACCTGCAGGAGAAGATTCTAGGCTCTAGCCCACACGTGATGGTGCTCGAGAGGGGACCTGCCCTCCGAATGAACGATTGGCGGACCCTGGCCGATTCCGTCCGAACGGTTCCAGAAGTTGAGGCCGTCTCCCCCTTTGCGCTCACCAGCGTTGTGGTTGTTCGCGGCGAGGACTACGTGCAGCCGGCAGATCTGTACGGCATTTTGCTCGAGGGGAATCCCGACGAATCTGTGACCAGGATGGAAGAAGAGATTCTCCAGGGCATCCATGCCTTGGAGGAGACCAGGTCGGGCCTCCCGCCAGTTGTGCTTGGGGTGCGTCTAGCTGACCGCATGGCCGTCTTTCCGGGTGACAGTCTGCTCATCTTTTCGTTGGAAAACTTCGGCATGGATCCGATGGGTGGATACCGGCCGGCAGTCCGGCAATTTGAGGTCACGGGCACTTTCGAGACTGGGATGTACGACTACGACCTCAACAATATGTATGCACCCTTGGGTTGGGTTCAGGGGATTCTAGGCATTCAGAGGGAAGACCAGGTGTCTGGTTTGGGGGTTAGAATTTCCGATCCATGGAGAGCGACGGAAGTCAGCGCGGAGATACAGAGTCGGCTCGGAGGCATGTACTTCGCTGAGAGTTGGACGAGAACAAACCAGTCGCTCTTCTCGGCTCTCCAGCTTGAGAAGATTGCGATGGGGGTGATCCTTTCGCTGATCGTTATGGTCGCGGCATTTAACATTGTTAGTACCCTCGTGATGGTTGTTGTGGACCGCACTGCAGAGATTGGGATCCTCAAATCTATGGGGATGTCCGATAGTCAAGTTCTTAGAATCTTCGTTCTTCAGGGGCTAGCTATCGGAACCCTTGGTACGGCGCTGGGCACTGCGCTGGGTCTTTTCCTCTCCTGGACTCTTCACCGATTTGAGATCATTAAGATCCCTCCAGATGTCTATTTCATCGATCGACTCCCCGTGTCGATCTACGTCGGAGATGTCGCTTTCATCGTTGTGGTGAGCATTGTTATCTCATTCGTAGCGACACTCTACCCGGCGTTTCAGGCCTCACGCCTCCAGCCTGTGGAAGCCATCCGCCATGAGTGAATTGTCCCTCGACGCTCATGACGTCCGTAAGTCCTACCAACTTGGGGACGGGAGTGAACTCGAGGTTCTCCGGGGGGTAGACCTGCGCGTCCACCGAGGTGAGGCAGTGTCGATCGTTGGTGCGAGTGGGGCAGGGAAGTCGACGCTCCTGCATCTGCTCGGGGCGCTAGATCGGCCAACTGGCGGGATGATTCGCCTGGGGGGAGTCGATGTAACTGGTCGGACATCTCACGAGCTTGCCCGGTTACGAAACCGCTTCGTCGGGTTCGTGTTCCAGTTTCACCACCTCCTTAGAGAATTCTCGGCGGTCGAGAACGTGATGATGCCCAGGCTCATCCTTGGAGCTTCACGCGCGGAGGCGGCGGCCCTGGCAGAGGCCTTGCTGGACGCAGTGGGTCTGTCAGGACGCAGCACACATAAACCGTGGCAACTATCAGGCGGAGAACAGCAAAGAGTGGCAGTCGCGAGAGCGTTGGCGAATGAACCTGCGATCCTTCTCGCGGACGAACCTTCCGGGAACTTGGATGCCCGAACGAGCGAGGGGCTCCATGATCTGCTCTTTCAGCTCAAGGAGAGGCGTGAACTTTCGATAGTTCTCGTGACGCACAGCACAGAGTTGGCGTCGCGGGCGGACCGGATCTTGGAATTGAGAGACGGAGTGCTTTCCAATCACTCGTACGGTTGAGGAACACCGATGAAGTGCGAGAACTGTGATTCAGATAACGCTGTGATCCACCTGACGCAGATCGTGGACGACGAAATGAAAACGCTTCACCTCTGCGACCGGTGCGCTGCTGAGAAAGGTCTCGAAACATCCACGGTTCCCGTGAATTTACCCCTGACAGACTTCCTCGCCAATATGGGCCCGGAAGAGAGGAGTCCGGCGGAGGAGATGCCGACCCGTAGCTGCTCCTTCTGCGCGTTGACCCTTGCAGAATTCAAGAAAGCGGGCCGGCTGGGTTGCCCTCACTGCTGGTCTTCTTTTGAGGAGCAGCTCCGCGGTCTCCTTAGGAGGATCCATGGAGGTTCTCAGCATGTTGGAAAGGTCTATCTCTCTCCGGACTCATCGGTCTCCGAGCGGGAAAAGCGCCTAGATGCTCTACGGCGGAAGCTCCAGCGGGCGGTGGAGTTGGAGGAGTTCGAACGGGCTGCGAACCTGCGGGACGAAATCCGGGCAACTGAGCCAGTGGCCTGAGTCGCAGATCATGTCCTACTTCTCTCTCCACTTCTCCGTTCCATGAGTGAGATGCACTCGATCCGCGACTTTGGCCTCGCTTGGCTCGACGCCAGCGGGGAGTACGCCGACATCGTTCTCTCCACCCGCGTACGGCTTGCCCGGAATCTGCAAGGTCACGCCTTTGGGCCTCGGGCCCGCCTGAATGATCGTACTGCTGTGTTGAATCAGGTACACAGCGTCAGTAGCCGAGTAGAGCTTGTGCGGACCGCTGACATTCAGGAGCTGCGGAAACTCGACGCACGGTCCCGACGGATCCTACTGGAGCGTCGGCTTGCCTCCATAGACTTGATGGGGGACAGTGGTTCTCCGCCAGCCCCGGGCACCGCGGTGGTGCTCGCGTTGGATCGCCCGGTCTCGATCATGGTGAACGAGGAGGACCATCTCCGCCTACAGACCCTCCTCTCGGGATTACGGCTCAGAGAGGCATGGAATCTACTCGATAGTCTGGACGAGGAGCTCGGGGAGGAGTTGCCGTACGCCTATCATCACGAGTTCGGATTCCTGACAAGTTGCCCCACGAATGTCGGAACAGGTCTAAGGGCATCGGTTCTGATGCATCTTCCCGCACTGGTTCTCACCAAGGAGATCGTGAAGGTGCTCCAAGGCCTCTCTCAGGTGGGGCTGACTTACAGGGGGCTGTATGGAGAGGGATCCGAAGTCGTCGGAAACTTCTTTCAGCTGTCGAATCAGACGACGCTGGGCAAGAGTGAAGAGGATCTGGTCGACCACCTTGATCGGATCGTGAGGCAGGTAATCCAGTACGAGATCCACGCGCGGCAGGTCCTCCTTCGGGATGCTCCATCCGTCACTGAGGACAAGATCTGGAGGGCATACGGGCTTCTTCGCTACGCGCGGTCCCTTTCGTTCGAGGACTTGATGAATTTGCTTAGTGGAGTCCGGCTCGGCACAAGCCTGAAACTACTGCCTGGCCTACGGGTATATTCGCTCAACAAAATCATGGTATTCGCCCAGCCAGCACACCTCGAAGAGGCAGCCGGCCGCGATCTTTCCTCCGCTGAGAGTGATGTACATCGGGCGACTCTTGTGCGGCGGATCTTGTCTACAGAAGGAGTCGTGACTCCAGGTGAAGACTCTCACGATGGGAACGGAGCACCGGAGGCATCCGGTTGATCCCCCATTCCGACGCTTTCAAAAGCTGAAATGAACTACAACTTCACTGATCGCGTCCGAAAAGTTCTGGCCATGGCTAGGGACGAAGCCCTCCGGCTCCAGCACGATTATGTGGGGACCGAGCACGTTCTGCTCGGCCTCATCCGGGAAGGCGAGGGGGTGGCTGCTGCCGTTCTTTCGAATCTCAGCGCTGATTTAGACCGGGTGCTCGAGGGTATTGAAGAATCGGTAAAGCAAGGTAAGGCCACGATCGCACTCGGTGAGCTTCCCTATACCTCTCGCGCGAAAAAGGTGCTCGAGTTTTCGATGGCCGAAGCCCGTGAACTCAATCACTCATACGTGGGCACGGAACACTTGTTGCTTGGCCTCCTTAAGGAAGAGAAGGGGATTGCGGCACAGGTACTGAACTCCCTTGGCATCTCGTTGGAAGACGCTCGAGCTGAAACCTTGAAGGTGCTGGGGTCAGAGATGGGAGGAGGCGGAGGTGGACCGGTGGAACCGGCGGGGATTGGTGGCGGATCCTCGTCGCCTCCCGCTGCTAGTAGGCCCCAAAAAGGGGATAAGAAGTCGAAGACCCCCGCTCTGGACCATTTTTGTCGCGATTTGACTGATCTGGCGAAGAAGGGGGCTCTTGATCCCACCATTGGACGTGCGGATGAAATCGAGAGGGTGATCGAAATCCTCTGCCGAAGAAAGAAGAATAATCCGGTGCTCATCGGTGAGCCCGGTGTTGGAAAGACAGCGATGGTTGAAGGTTTGGCACAAATCATCTCTAGAGGGGAGATCACCGAGGCACTGAAAGGTCATCGGGTGTTGGCTCTCGACATGGCCGCCGTCATTGCCGGAACCAAGTATCGGGGTCAATTCGAGGAACGCCTCAAGGCAGTGATGAACGAAATTTCGATGAACAAGAACGTGGTCTTGTTCATCGATGAGCTCCACACCCTCGTAGGTGCCGGGGCGGCAGAGGGTGCTATCGACGCATCCAACATGCTAAAGCCTGCGTTGGCGCGGGGTGAGCTGCAGTGCATCGGGGCTTCAACTCTGAACGAGTACCGGAAATACATTGAGAAGGATGGTGCCCTTGAGAGGCGCTTCCAACCCGTGATTGTGGATCCGCCGGCTGTGGAGGAGACGGTGGCGATTCTCAAGGGCCTGCGTTCCCACTACGAGGATCATCATAAGGTGATCATACCGGACGAAACGATCGACACCGCATCTCGACTCGCCGATCGATACATCACAGACCGATTCCTCCCAGATAAGGCGATCGACGTCATTGACGAGGCGGGGGCGCGGGCACGCATCGCATCACAGGTTCCGCCCCCAGACATGGAAGAGCTCAAGGAAGAGTTGGCAGGGATTGCAGAGAAGAAGGAAACCGCAATTCAAGATCAGGACTTCGAGAGGGCAGCGGAACTCCGGGACCAAGAACGAGATGTGCAGCACCGTATCCAACTGCGTCAGGACGAATGGGAGGAGGAGAGGAAGGAAAACCGTCCGGAGATTTCGCCGGAAGAGGTCGCCTTCATCGTGGCACGGTGGACGGGAATCCCGGTGACTCGATTACGTCAGGCTGAGACTGACCGGCTGGTTAAAATGGAGGACGAACTCCACACGAGAGTCGTGGGACAGAACGATGCGATCACGGTGATATCGCGGGCGATTCGGCGAAGCCGCGCTGGGCTCAAAGATCCCCGCCGGCCGATCGGGTCCTTCATCTTCTCCGGACCGACAGGAGTTGGGAAGACAGAGCTCGCCCGCGCTCTCGCCGAGTTTTTGTTTGCAGACGAAGAAGCGCTAATCCGCGTGGATATGAGCGAGTATATGGAGAAGTTCTCTGTGTCAAGGCTCATTGGTGCCCCTCCCGGATACGTCGGATATGAAGACTCAGGTGCCCTCACCAAGGCTGTGCGGCGGCGTCCCTACTCCGTCGTTCTGCTCGATGAGGTCGAGAAGGCGCACCCTGACGTATTCAACATTCTCCTTCAGGTGTTAGACGAAGGGCACCTGACGGACAACTACGGGCGGGTGATCGACTTCAAGAACACGGTCCTGATCATGACCTCGAACCTAGGTGCCCGAGACATCACCAAGGGTGGCGGGTTGGGGTTCCACGCGACCGACCCTCAGTCGAACTACGAGGTCATGAAGGACAAGGTCCGGGAGGAGATCGAGAGGGCCTTCAATCCAGAGTTCCTGAACCGGGTCGACGACATCATCGTCTTCCACCCACTCGACCGCGAGGAGATTGGGGAGATCGTGCACATTCTACTTCGCGAGGTTCATGGACGCCTAGTGGAGGAGGAGTTTTCCCTTAGAATCACGGATTCCGCGGTCGCTTTCCTCGTGGAGAAAGGATACGACCAGAGGTTTGGAGCTCGTCCGCTCCGGAGGGCAATTCAGAAGTACCTCGAAGACCCGTTGTCTGAAAAGATTCTTCTAGCCGAGTTCGGAGCTGGAACCGAGGTCGAGGTTGGCGTGGATCCGGAGGGTGACTGTTTGACTCTTCGGGAGGCGTCAGCGACGAAGACGTAGGCGAATGTTCCCATCGTACGCCTCCGTGATGCTTTCGATTAAGAATTCCCTCCTAGGCTTCGCGATTGCCTTGGTGCCCGTAATGTTCGTATCCCGAGGGGAGGCAGAGGCTCAGGCGCTAGGTGCCGTCAGAATCGATTCGGTTGCCATAGTGGGAAATCGTGTGTTCCAGACGGGTCCCCTTTTGGGCACGATCGCGATTTTCCCTGGCGACACCATTGGCTTCCGCGAAGTCCAGGAGGCAGAAAAGCGACTGTGGGAGACGGGAAGCTTCAACGACATCACGGTCACTGCGGTGGAGGTGCCGGATGGGTTCGTCACCCTCACCTTTCAGGTCGATGAACACCCTGTGGTACGTGCACGTTCTATAGATGGACTCGAAAGCTTGGACGAAGGAGATGTCTGGGAGCACATAGGCCTGAGCGATTCAGGACTCGGCTATTCACCGCAGCTCTTCGTTCAAGCAAGACAGTTCATCCGAGATGGCCTCGCCGAAGAGGGAATCCCGTTTGTCCAGGTGGAGCAGGACCTCATCCCGATACCAGACAGTCCGGGTAATGTCGAGTTAGTCCTCCGCGTGACGGAAGGGCAGAGGGTGACGATTGCCAATGTGGTCTTCAATGGGAACGATCTGTTCGAAGATTCCGAACTCGAGGATGCGATTTCAAGCCGCTCCGAGGGCTTTTTTTGGTTCAGGTCCGGTTCCTTCCAAGAAACCGAACTCGAGGAGGACCTTCAGACACGGCTTCCTGAGTTCTATGCGTCTAATGGTTATATCGATTTCGAGGTTCTTGGTGACACCCTGATTATCGACCCGGCGACCGGAAAGGCTCGCCTCGAGATCGACGTCTCCGAAGGAATTCAGTACTTGGTGGGCGACTTCTCCATGGAGGGGAATCGCCGCTTTCCCACTCAGGATCTGGACCTGTATTACCAACCCGATGACGAAAGTCTCCTCCAATCCCTGGGAATAGGAGGAGATAGTGGGGATGGGCCTTCGGTGTACGATCAAGGGGTATTTGAAGAGGCGACCAGTGGCGTTCGTAGTCTCTATTCCAATTCTGGATATCTTTATGCTCAGATCTCAGCGGATCTTGAGCGTGTACCGTCAGCTTCGGATGGGGAGCCACCGACGGTTGACCTCCGATGGATTATTACCGAAGGGCAACCCGCGTATGTCCGACGGATCCTTATTGAAGGCAACGACTATACTCACGACCGGGTGATTCGGGAGCGGATCCAGCTTCTCCCTGGGGACGTCTACTCGGAGGATCGTCTGATGCGGAGCTATCAGGCGATTTCTGGGCTGGGGTTCTTTGAATCTCCGCTTCCTATTCCGCAGATCGAACCTGACCCGCAAACCGGAGATATTGACGTCACCTTCGCGGTGGAGGAGCGGCAGACCGGCTCCGTCAACTTTGGAACGACGGTAGGAGGTTATACCGGGCTGGCGGGATTTGTCGGATATGACCAACCCAACCTCTTCGGGCAAGCGAAGTCCGGAAGCTTCCGCTGGGACTTCGGGCGATACCAAAACAATCTGATTCTCCGGTATACAGACCCGGCAATCGCTCTGTCGCGGATTAGCGGCACCGTCTCCCTTTTCAACTCGAGAGACCGATTCTTCTCATTCTCAAGCGGTCGACGGAAGGTGCTGGGGGTCAGTACCCAGCTCGGCATGCCCGTGCGGGGCTCCCTGTTCACTCGGGCCTTTGTCGGGTATTCGGTCTCGCGGACAGAGTACGACCTCGAGGGGGGCGTTGAGGACACTTCTCTTTTCGGACGGCCGTCGGGCCTTATGAGCCAGTTGAGCCTTGGGATTGGACGGACTACTTTGGACCACCCGCTATTCCCAACAGTTGGCTCGGAATTGCGTTGGACCACTGAGCTAAACGGTGGTTACCTGGGTGGGGACGGTGACTTCACAAAGCACCTTGCCGAGGGAGCTTGGTGGATCCCCATAGGGCAGATCGGAGACGACTCGCCAGGGTCCCAGCCTGTGCGCTTCGCGTTGGGAGTTCGGGCTCGGGCGGGGATGATAAGCGGAAATGCTGAGGCTTTCCCCTTCGAGCGTTTCTGGCTTGGGGGTGTACAGTTCGGAGAACCGCTCAGGGGTTATGAGGAGACCACAATAACGCCAATGGGGTACTTCGAGCGCCGGGACAGCACTATCAGAGATGTGGAACGACTCGGCGATGCTTTCACGACCATTAGCGCTGAGTATGCGCTCCGGCTGGGCAACAGTATTTCTGTGTCGGCCTTTTATGAGGCCGGTGGCCTGTGGAGGCACCCGAGAGAGGTGGACCCTTCCCGTTTGTTCCGGGGGGCTGGTCTCGGCATCCAGCTAGTGACACCTTTCGGGCCATTCGGACTAGATTATGCCTACGGATTCGACAGGATCGTGCCGGCATGGCAGTTTCATTTCCGAATGGGTGGACAGCAGGGTCTGTAGAAATGTGTTGAGCTCCTGGGCTCGCCCATATTTGATTCATAGGGATGGCCACAGTTGTCCCACCTACGAGCGGAGTAGGTTTCATGCGTGTACTCACCCTGGTAGCTCTAGTCACCTTGGTGTCTTGCGGCTTTGCCTCTGACCTTGAGGCTCAGGAAAGCACCCTTAAGATAGGGTATGTCAACTCCCAAGCGATTCTTCAACAGGCTCCGGGGGCGACCGAGGCTCAAGAAGAATTCGACCGACAGATGGAGCGCGTCGCGGCAGAGGTCGAAAACATGGGAATGGAGCTAGATAGCCTTGTTAGTTCCTATCAGCAGCAGCAGAGCACGCTTCTCCCGAACGTGCGCCAGGCCCGAGAGGCTGAGCTCGGGCAGTTCCAGCAGCGATACCAGCAGAGGGTCGATCAGATGTCACAGGAGGCGGAGGTGGCCAGGCAGGCTCTGGTCGAACCGCTTTTTACTCAGATGGCCGATACGATTGATGACATCCGAGAGGAAGGCAACTACCAATATATCTTCGACGTTGCAAGCCAGGCTATCATAGCTGCAGATAGTTCGCTGGATCTGACTGAGGAGGTCCTCCTCCGAATGCAGCAGGCCGCCGGAGTTGGAGGTGGTTTGCCTTAAGGCAGGCCGCTGGATCCGGCTGGGGCATCGGGCCTCCCCCCGACCCTTCTTCTCGGGGTCGGGTGGGGGCCTTTATTCATTATTTGGCTGGATGGACATTATGAACAGCTTTCCAATTCGCCCATCGGAGCCCCTCGCTCAAACCCTGTCACGGTTGGCGGAGTTAATTGGGGTGCCGGAACCGGACGAGGACTGCGAGGTTCGAGGGGTTGCGCCGATCGCGGACGCCGGACCGGATCAACTTGGGTTCTTGGCTCATAGCTATTACCTCCGAAAGTTTGGGGAAAGTCGTGCTGGGGCCTTCCTCGTGGCGAGAGAGCTTGCTGAACT
>Ga0310120_10004041_pt1 | contig 10376 bp, 12 predicted proteins | sample CB27_AW_983_MG_FD_203506 | JGI IMG/M metagenome (GOLD analysis project Ga0310120, IMG submission 203506) | Marine microbial communities from Western Arctic Ocean, Canada - CB27_AW_983 | ecosystem: Environmental > Aquatic > Marine > Oceanic | place: Canada: Western Arctic Ocean | collected... | reverse complement strand
AGGCTGCCCTCTGACGGCCGAGTGGCGGAACTGGCAGACGCACGGGACTTAAAATCCCGTATCCCGTAAGGGGTGTGTGGGTTCGAATCCCACCTCGGCCACTGCTGCTACCCTTCGCACCACGTCGCACCTCGTCGTCTAACGCGGTAATCCGCAAGCGGTTGCGTTCGCCATCGCGGTCGTCTTCGCCCCCCGATGCGCGGGTGTCACCGTCGCAACGACCCGCACCGATTCGTGAGCTCTGCCCAGGTACGGGCCCTGCGAAAAACGGTACCAGTGAACGGATCCGCTGCAACGACGTGTCATGACGCGCTGAGCAGCCAGTTGAAAAACAAAGGTTCGGTAGCCGGACGGGGTCAGACGCCCCGCCTTTTGCGGGGGGCCTGACCCCGGGCTCCCGGTTTTTCAACGGGCTGTTAGGCCACGACGACGCACGGGCTACGTGCATTGATTGGACACCCGACTGCAGCGACAGCTCAGACAGATCTGAAAGATGAACTGAACGCCCAAGTCACCAAAGAGCGACACATCGGGAACAGGATCACCATCCAGCAACGAAAAGACAACCATGGCTCCGTCCTGGCTATCCGTCGCACAGTCGGGGTTTGGGCATTGACTCTCCGGAGGGCCTTGAATGAAGGGGTATTCGCATGTGTCCAGGAATTGGTCTTTCGTCATTTCGAAAGCGTCAACTTCTTCGAAAAAGTCGTGCTTTTCGAGTCTTGCAATCGCAAGTGTCCGCGAAGCCGGAGACAGGCCGCCAAGGCCGAACACCGCTGAAAAGGCGAGAGCATCATCAACGTCGGAAGGATCGTATTCGCGCTCAATGAGCCCGAGGGGATGATTCGGGAATGACTGCGGATAGTCAGGGTACGGGAAGTGCGGATCGAAGCATTCGTCGACGGGCTCGAGCGTCTCAACTAGCGTGTCCGATCGAACGAGGTACGCCGTGTGGCCACCCCCAAAGCCAAAGCCGTAGCACAGCGGGAGCCACCGTACGCCCGGTATATCAATGCCAATACGCGGATCCGACAAGTCGAGCCGAAAAAGTAAGTGCAATGGGATTGCGGGACCCGTGAATGTCAGGTCGCAATCGCTGGGATTCCCACCGAAGGAATGGTCGTAGCCACTCGCAGGCACATCACTGTACGCCAGGAAAACCGTCCGGCGATCGTGGTCGAATAGACCGAGAGGATGAAGCTCGGTGTGTGGCATGAAAAACAGGGCTCTTCAGGGTTTTTCGTGGGTGAGGTTGAGCCCCTGTCACGGGTCAGTGCAGATCGTCAACTGATGGCCGAGGGGGTGACCTTCACTCCAACTTTGATCCTGTTGGAATGTAAGGAATTCGGCATTATGAGAAATGGCGGTCGGACATGCACATCGGGCAGCAGAGACATTATACAAGCGGCCCATGCAAGGTCTGTACCCGCCCCGCTCCACTCTTGCGTGAGCGTGTGTACCTGGCAGACAGATGGCCCTTGCGGAAACATGGTATCTGTGTACCTCTGTGCTGCATAGTCGTGCTAAATGGCCGACGTTTGCCCTTCCGGACTGAGTTCGAACAGGGCTTCTGGTGCAAAATCTGCCCCGTTTGGCCACACGACGGTCCCGCAAACCGAATCCAAGGTCACCCGGGCAAAGTAGTCCACATCTTTCAACGGTTCGAAGACCGGACCGTCGAGCAATGACTCAACATTCACGGTCTTGCGAGTACCGTCGTTGAACAGCAGGCCCAGAGAGTGTGGGCCAGCTACCTGGAATTCTGTGATGCGCAGGATCATCGGGATTCCATTATTCGAGCGGGTCGACGGGAGTCAACGGTTCGCCTTGCCGAGCCAATTCCCAATTGGCCTTGTGAATTCAAACCCCAAAGCGCTATAGCGGTCCGGAAAGTAGCGTTCCGGACCGGTAAGGGAAGCCAACCCTCTTCGAAATCTGGTCTCGAGCGGGTGTCAATACCATCAATCAATGGTATGGCCCATCTCCGATCGGCTTGGCGGGTGTCGGACCTGGTGAAACGTCGTGTGGATCGACATGCTGAACACGGCCGTCTTTCATGATCACGAGCCGAGTCCCCGTCTTGATCGCGATCTGGCGAGCTGCTTCAGCCGCTTGGCGAGCTGCCAGCAAGACCTGCTCCTCGAACGACAGTATGTCGGTTTGCGATGTCACGAGTTTGATCCTCTTTCGACCTCGACAGGATCGGGTCCGGTACTGTCAATCTCGAGCCACTTGTCGACCAGCGGCTTGTAGACGCATTCGAAGTTGACAAGCCCCCTGCGGAATCGTCTGCGAATCACAGCCTCTGGAATCCCGTGACCTCCCTGGCTGACTCGCTCGGCGACGCGTTGGATGGCAACATCGACCGATGCGAGCCTCAGAAACGTCAACGACACATGATACCCTGCTGCCCGCCAACGGGGAATACGCGTCCCGTACACCCGTCCACTCAACGTCGTCTCGATCGCGATGTCGGCACGAAGCTCCGTCAAGCGATCAATCTCCTCGATCATCAGTCTGGCCGCTTGGACATCCGATCCGGGCGCTCCGCGAGTCTCCAGGCCCGCAGCGATCCGATCGGCATTGACGAAATGCCAGTCTCCAACGGCCGAATCCAGCAACTGGTCCGAGAGAGACGTTTTTCCGGCTCCGTTGGGACCGGCGATGAAGAAGATCCGTGGGCTGGCTTGCGCCATGTTCACATCCCTGCTCAACTTGGCTCGACCAGTCTACCGCTGAAGCCGCTCGAATGCAGGACGGGGCTGGCCAGCACTGATGCGGACAGAGTCTTCTCGCGAACTCGATGCTCGCCGTCTATCGTCTCTTCGAACTTTTTGAGCCTGCACCTATTGGATTGCCCGATGCCGTCTCGAGACGCCCCGAAGATCCCCTGCCACGGACCTGGACGGGGCACGTCCGCTCGGCCGTGCTCCAAGTGATTTCGCTGGCCCAATCTGCCGTTGTTCACACGCGGAGCTGGGCCGCCTGGCGGATGAGTATTCCGTGGACCTGAAGGAGTTCACGGAACTCGATGATGATGCAGCCGAGTGCGGTAGCCCACCAGCGGCGGCCTGACGGTCACTCAGCCGCGTCGAGCATCGCCAGGATGGCGGTTCGGATGGCAGCTGGCAGCTTCGGCCATGCTTCGGCGAGACGCGCCAAATTGTCGTCGATCGGCTCGTTTTCTGCCCCAACTGCTGCGCCATGCGCTGCGCCTTCCCGAGAAAGTACGTTATCCTCGGGGTTTCCGCACGTTGCGTCGGGACTTAAAGTCCCGTATCCCGCAAGGGGTGTGTGGGTTCGAATCCCACCTCGGCCACTGATCGCATCCCCAAACACAAGACCGCCCCGCTCGGACACTCAGGTCACGAGCGGGGCGGGGCGTTTCGGCTTCCGTCACAGCCTGACGCTCAGGGAGAAGGATTCGGCTCGATCCCGATCCGACCACCTCCAAAACGCGGCTTCGGGGACGGCAGAGGATCAATCCTGACCCGGCCGACCCGAAATCGGGGCTTGGGGGACGGCAGAGGCGCAATCCCGACTCGGAACCGCGGCTGGGGGGACGGCAACGGGATGGCACCGATCCGGCCCACTCCGAAACGTGGTTTCGGAGTGGGAATCGGAAGGACCTTCACCGAGCCACGATTGGGGACCGCGGTCGGCGAGGGACGAGGGCCTGGACTGGGTCTTGGCTTGAGTCCGTCGAACCACCAGTCTGGTGCCACCATCAGCATCTCGATCAGGTCGGCCATCTCGTCGTCACCGAATACGACCGCTTCCACGTAGGCCGCCGTCAGCAGGTCCTCGTCGTAGGATCGCTCTTCAGAGGCCGTCCGAGAATCCCTCGACTCGGCCCACACACTCGGCGCCAGGCCCAAGACCAGGCCTGCCATCAGCACACCCAGGGTCGCAATCGAGTTCCGTGTTGAGGTCAACATCATGATAGTTCTCCAAGTCAAAATGGCCCGCTGGCTGGGAAATTGTGAACCCACCTCCGTGGGCCCTCACTCATGACACGCCTCTCGCCGCCATCCCTTACACCCCGATGGCCGTTTTTTCGCTCACATCCTCATTCAATGACGTAAGCCATTTCATTCACTCGACTTGCAGACCGTCGGCCCGGAAGGACGCCGGGCCGAATTCGGCTGCATACGAACGTGCCATGGCGTCCCGGTTTCAAAAACATCGGCAACGCGGCTCGCAACGGGCGCTGTGCAACTCTGGCCGCTATGGGCTCGAGCTGATTCTCAGCACGTAGACCGTGCCATTGCCGTTGACGGTTACCAGGTATCGGCCCGAAGGAGAATACCTGAGGTGCCAGATGCGGCCGAAGTCCGGACCGACCCGAATTTCGCTCTTGTGCTTGCCCGTCGCTGCGTCGGCGATTCGGATCGAGCCCGTCGTAGCGGTCATGGCCACATCGACGCCTCGAGGATCAAATCGCACGCTCAGCCCATCGCTGGTGAACGGCCGCTGGGGCTCCCAATCGGTCTTCCGTTGAGAGTTCACATCCCACAACTCGACCTGGCCATTGGCCCTCATCACCGCCAGCCGCCGGCCGTCGTTGTTGAAACACAAGGACATCACACCGCTGCCCGATTTGCAGATCACGCTGGTCACCTCCTTTTCGAGGTGAAACAGCATGATCTCACCGGCCTGGCCGGCCCAGGCCAACCACTTGCGGTCGGGGCTGAAAGCGACTTCGCGGACGTAGCCATTCCCGGGCGGGAACTCGCGTTGAGTCGCAACGGCACCATCCAGGAACCACAGCCGGACCACTCGGTCCCAGCCTCCGCTGGCAAACCAGTCGCCACCCGGAGCAAACGCGACCGAGTTGACCAGCGAAGCATGCCGCCCGCTCAGGCCGGTCGGCTTTCCCGTCGCGGCCTCCCAGACTCGACAGTTCCAGTCGTAGCCACCAGTCGCCAGCCTCTGCCCGCTGGGGTCATAGGCAACCGAGACGACCGAATTGCCATGAGCGACAAACCGGTGACCCGGTGACCCGGTCTCCAGCTCGTACTGCCGAACTTCTCCGTTTTCGAATCCCACGGCCAGCAGGCTCGCACCCGGATCAAACGTCGCGGTCCAGGCCGCGGAGACAGCCGTCCGCTCCTTGCCGGTTTCCACGTCCCAGGTCTTGATCGAGCCCTCGTACCCGCCGGTGATCACGACCCCGGACTCACCCAAGAAACAGGATGAGATGACCGAACTGAGGTGCTTGCCGAGAGTTCTGTGTCGCTTGTCGAGTCCGACGTTCCAGATCAGCGAGGCGTTGCCGGTATCAAAGAGCAGCAAGCGTCCCGACGGGTCAAAGCGGACCGTCGCCACATGCCCCGAAGCAGCCAATTCGCGAATCTGCTTACCGCTTGCCACGTCCCAGATCCGGACCATGCCATCCTGGCCTCCGCTGGCCAACAGGCGGCCGTCGGGCGAATAGTCGAGCGTCTGAACTCCCAGTGTGTGCCCCGAGAGGGTTTTCACGAGCTTCCAGTCGGCGGTGTTCCAGATCTTGACGGTGTGGTCCAGGCTCGCCGTCGCCAGCTGGGTCCCGCCGGGTGCAAACCGGGCCATCAGCACGGGATCCTGGTGTGCCTTGACTCCCGAGACCCGGCTGCCGTCGGCGGTCTTCCAGAGATTGACCTCGCCACTCTGGTGAGCCGACAGCAGGGTGGCGCCATCTGCATCAAAATCCACACTCCAGACGAATCCCGACCGAGCCGAGATGCGACGGATCTCGCGACCGTCGTCGGTGGCCCAGATCCTGATCGACTGATCGTGTGATCCACTGGCGATGGTCCTGGCGTCGGGGCTGATGGCGACACAAGTCACCGGGCCCAGGTGACCCTGCAGGGTGCGTTTCAGGAGGCCGGTCTTCGGGTCCCAGATCCTGATCGTTGCGTCGTAACTGCCCGAGACCAGGATCCGACCGTCGCGACTGGCTGCCAGGCCGTGCACCCGGTTCCAATGCTTCATCCGGCTGTCTCCCATCACAGCCACCAGCCCCTCGGGCAACGCACGGCTCGGACCGACACGGGCTGCTTCGATTTCTGCAGCCGAGATGCCTCGAGCCGAGAGACCATCTGCCGGTGCCGGCAGGCGATGCAGCAACCCGTGGAATTCGCGCTTCAGCGCGAACCCGGCTGTCTCGACACGCGCCAGCAGCAGCTCGTCTCGAATCCGGTTCGCCTCGACCCCGTCGACCGGTTCGGTCAAGACCGAGGCGACCTGCTTCTTCAGGTCCTCGAACCGGACCGCCTGCTGCAGTTGCACCGACAAACGAGCGGGCTGGGCATCGGGCGCCACGCTGGGCCCCGGCCAAAGCGACCAGCACACCAGCAGCACGACCAGGGCCAGGGCGGCCAGTACGCTGAGCCACTTACGATCGAGACGCCGACGGCGGGCCGAGCGAGACTTCTTGCGAGTCGGCAATCGTCGGCCGGACTGGTCGACACGGGCCCGGCGGATTGCCAACACGGCCTCTTCCAGATCGCGACCCGTCGTTGAAGGCTGAAAGCCCGTGTCTGCCTGTTCGACCTGGCGTGCGGACTTGGGTCGAGAGGTTCGTCGTTTCCCGGGCTGGCCGGACTGGCTGGGCCGCTGGGGCCGGGGTCCTGGCGGCGCGGGACTCGGCGGTGACAGGCAGGCCTCGATCGCCTCAATCGCCTCGCGGGGCGTCTGGTACCGCTCTTCGGGAAGCCTGGCCATCAGCCGATGAGTCAGCTCGGCCACCGCTTCAGAGATCGACTCGTCCACCGTGTTGATGCGTCGCACGTGACCGTCACGAGCCAACATCAACTGGGCCGCTCGGTTGCGGGCGGCATACGGAACCTCTCCCGAAAGGCACTCGTAAAGCGTACACCCCAGGGCGTACAGATCGCTGCGGATGTCAGCCTTGCGGGGATCCTCGGCCTGCTCCGGCGACATGTAATCAACCGTCCCCATGAACGTCCCGGCCAGGGTCAGATTGCTCACGGTCTTGGACGAGCCAATCGTCTCGTCAAACGCCCTGGCCAGTCCCAGGTCCGACAACTTGGCCTGTCCATCGGGGGTCACGAGGATATTGGACGGCTTGACATCCCGGTGGATGATCCCGTGCTGGTGTGCATGGTCGAGCGCCAAGGCGACCTGCAGGATCATCCCCAGCGACTCCTCGACACCCAACCGAGCCGCCTCCCCCATCCGCTCCTTCAGGCTGCCGCCGGGCACGTATTCCATCACGATGTAGTACAGCTGATCGTCCTGGCCCAGGTCGTGCACCCTCACGATGTTGTCGTGGCTCATCGCCGCCAGCAGTTGAGCTTCACGCAGGAACCGCGACACGGCCCGCTGATCACCGGTCAGGTCTTGCTTGAGGACTTTCAGAGCATCGAGCCGGTGCAGAGTGATGTGCTCGGCCTTGAACACGATCCCCATCCCGCCCCGACCCAACGGTTCAATCAGCTTGTGGTTTCCCAGCAAGACGCCCTGGGGATTGCCGTCGAGCAATTGCGAAGCCTGGAACGGCGAGAGGTGTTGCTTGAGAACCAGGGTGGCGGCCAGTGAAGTGGCATCGGGGGCCTCGAAGTCCGAGTCCAGGCACCAGGACTCGATCTGGTCGGGGTCGGCCAGTTGAGATTGCTTCAGGTCGTCGACGAATCTCTCGACCGAGCTGGGGCCCTCGGCCCGAGACTCTTCGGAGGCTGGGTCGTTCGGGATCGCGAGTCCCGAAGCCAGGGTGTTGATTTCCTTCACCTCGCTCTGCAACCGAGCCAACCGCGATGTGCACTCGCCACAGTCCTCGAGATGACCCGACAACGAAGCGGGGGCCTTTGAACCCGCCGCCAGCAGGCCCAGCAGCTCTGCATCACTCGGGCAGCCGCTCTCACTCGATTGGTCCATCAGTCAACTCTGGCCCTTACACGGTCCCTGGCAGTTTCACGAGTCGCCCAGTTCCTCATCGAATTCTCGACACAGTACTCTCAGACGATCCAGCACACGCGACGAGTTGACGTAAACCGCGTTGGCCGACAGACCCAGCCCATCGGCCACCTCAGCCGCCGGTCGGCTGCCGAGCAGGTGCTGGGCAAAACATTGCCAGGTCCTGGGTTCGACGGCTGCCTGCGCCTTCAACATGCCGAACTCCAGTATGCGACGTCGGTGCTCCAGCAGCCATTCTTCGTCGGGTTCCTCACCCAACTCCTCGGACAACGCCACCTCGCTGGCCCATTCGTCCTCAAATCGAGCCCTCCGCTGGCGGCGACGAACCAGGTCGGTCACCGCGTTGCGCGTGATCTTCCAGAGCCAGGTACGGAATCTCGCCCTGAGACGGTCAATCTTGAAGGTCGGCAGAGACCGCAACAACCGGATGAAGACCTCCTGCACGACGTCCGACACATCCGAATCGGGCATGCCCAGGCCCCGGATGTACCGCTCGAGCAGCGGTTCGTACAGCTCGACAAACTCCTTCCAGCTCTCCGTGTCATCACCCAGGCGGACCCGATCGATCAGGCTCGACCGTGTTTCGTCATCCCCGCTCATGCCTGGTCATCCCTCACGCCGGCAACTCCATTGGGCAGTCCAACCGGTGGTCCCGACCCTCACTCCTGCTGATCTTCGGCGTGCGACCCAACTCGCCGATCGCCTCAGCCCGGGGTCATTCGTCCTGGTCCACCGCATCACGATCGGCACCCGGTTCATCCACCGACTGGACCTCGGACTGCTAGTTGCGGCGGTGCATCACGCACGAAAACGATGATCACGGTGATCACCGGGACCCCGATCAACACGAATGGGATGGCAAGGACGATCAGGATACACCATTGACCTCGAACATCGCCGTCCGCAACGCCACCACGTCCTGCTCGACAATGCCCCCATCCGGATCAAACAGCACCAGGTTCAGGCTCGGCGTGATCTCCTTGCGACTGGGCGTGACCGCCTTCGAGACCTTCGCCGCGATGGCTCCGACATCGGTCGTGTTGATGTCGGCGATCGCGATCACAAACGGAGGCGAGAAGTAGTGTCGAAAACGTCCCTTCTTGCCAGCCTTGATCGACGCCGCCTTCCCCGTGATCCCCGTGATCCCCGCCAGAGTCTTTCACAGAACCACCGCATCCGACTCGGACACCGCACCACGAATCGTCACCGTGATCTTGACTCCCTTCTCGGCGGCTGCAGCCGGCCCGGAAATCGCCAGGCCCAGCACGAGACCTGCCGCCACGAGGTTTGGGGTCTTCATCGCCAGGCTCCTGGTGAGATTCGAGTTTACGGCCGGTGACGCTAAACCTAGCCGTGGCGACGCCGCCAATCAACTCCAAAAATCCCACCCACTCTAGGCCTGGGCCAGGCCAGCCGAGAGCCTCGTACTGTGTTCTCGCGTTCGAGAGCACCGGCGATTTGCTGCCGAGGGGGCCTTGATCATCAACCAGACACTCACCCCGAAACACACCACGCTCAGCCCGATCAGCGTGATCGCGATGACACTGCTGGTCGACCCCGACCAGGCACCAAACATCTCGCCCAGCCGCAGCACATTCACGCTGCCGTTGATGAAGGCGTGACAGAGGACACCCGGCCAGATCGATCCGGTTCGCCAGGCCAGCACACCCAGGTACAGCCCGGCGATGAAAGCCAGGGCCATGCTGTGAGGCGTGATGTGGAACAGGGCGAACAGAGACGATGAGACCACGATCGCGAAACCGGGTTTCCACCGCTGCAGCAACCGAGTCTGCAGGTAGCCACGAAACAGCAATTCCTCCATCAGACCCGGGGCCAGGGAGATGAACAGCACAAACGGGATCGCCCAGCCGGGTGTCATGCCTTCGAAGAGTGTCGCGACCGAGTTGTCCGGAGGAATCACCTCGGCCAGCGAAGCGGCAGCCAGGAAACCCAGCGACGCCGGCAGCAGCGAGGCGATCATCACGACCGGGTAGCCCCAATTCGGCAACCGGGCAGCAACCAGACCCAATCGCTGCCGCATCGGAGTTCGCGACAACTTCGCCGGTAGTACAGCCGCCAGGCCGATCAGCAGCTGCGATACCAAGCCTAGGCCGATGAAGCCGGCCGGATGACTGACGATTTTCATCAGACGAGCTCCAAGTTCCTGCGAGGGAACACCCGCCGCCGTCATCCCGATCGCCAGCAGCATCACCAGGCCAATCTGGGCCACCACGATCGCGCCGATCGTAAGCAACAAGGTCAGGAACACCGTCCAGACGCGTGGCACCACGCGAGTGGGCTCGGCCGCCGACACCGCAGGCTCTGAATCCTCAACGGCTTTCACCGGTTCGACTTTTTCCGGGTCGGCCGACCGCTCGAATTCGACAAGCTTGGCCAGCACCGCTTCAAACTTGTCGTCAAACCCATCGTCATATTCCTCGTCAGAGACGTAGATCTCC
>Ga0310120_10004040_pt1 | contig 10377 bp, 9 predicted proteins | sample CB27_AW_983_MG_FD_203506 | JGI IMG/M metagenome (GOLD analysis project Ga0310120, IMG submission 203506) | Marine microbial communities from Western Arctic Ocean, Canada - CB27_AW_983 | ecosystem: Environmental > Aquatic > Marine > Oceanic | place: Canada: Western Arctic Ocean | collected... | reverse complement strand
GTCGAGTTCGAGGGCCGGTTCCCCGGGCCCTAATTCGGCCAGGACCACGCGGTCGATGAGCAGCAGACCGTTTCGAACCAGATCCGTCAAGCTTTCGTGATCGGCATCCGCCCAGTCGACGACAGCACCCTCTCCATCGATCACCCGGGTAAAGCCCTCGCCGGAAAGTCGATCTCGGAGCAAGCTGACATCTTCGCCTTCGCTCGACCCCAGAGTCGCCGCGATCTGAATCGCCGTGCCGGAAAACCGGGTAGCGATCCGCCCGGCGATTCCCACCACATCCCCGCGCTCCACCAAACGATCGCAATCCCGGCAGCGCGTCCGGCCGATCTGGGTAAATAACAGGCGCAAATGATCCAGCAGTTCCGTGGCGGTTCCCACTGTGCTGCGCGCATTGCTCACCCGGTTGCGCTGCTCGATGGCGATGGCCGGGGGCAAGCTCGAAATCGAATCGACCTCGGGGCGAGGCAAGCGCTCAAGAAATTGCCGAGCGTACGTGGAGAGCGAACTCACATACCGCCGCTGGCCCTCTGCGTAGAGAGTATCGAAAGCCAGGGTCGACTTACCCGAGCCCGAGACACCCGTCACAACGGTCAGCGAGCCCAGGGGAATTGTGCAGCTCACTCCCTTCAAGTTGTGGGAGCGCGCGTTCTCGATACGAATTTCGGTCTGCAGCATGATGGATCCGGGAAGCTAAGCCCCCTGGGTCGCCGGCCCAATGGGGGCGCGGGGCTTATGAATCCGCGAGCTACTCCTCGCTGCTACGCGCGTGGCGCCGAGCCATCCCGACGTAGCAATCGAGGCCCTTGCCCTCGGCGGCCGCGGCGAGCACGGCCCAGCGTTTCGCGCCCTGATCCTTGCCCATGATGTCGGCCACCTGCTTGAACAGGAAGGCGTCGCCGTCGGCCATCGCCGCGTCGGCGACCGCAGCCAGGCGATCCTTCGCAGCCGCCTTCTCGAGGAATTGCAAGGATTCAAAAATTCGGCCCTCCCCCGCGTAGGCGTCGGCAATCGCCAGACACTGGCTCTCATCCAGATCCTGCTCGATCAGGTGCCGGCGCTTGAGGGGGTCGGGGATCATTTTTTTTGCCATGGCGAAGTACGCCCTCTCTTTTTGTCTTGGCCAACCCTCTCGTCGACCCTTCCTGAAAATACCTGGCAGCCAGATCGACTGGACGCCCATGCTAGGCGATTCAATAGCGCGGAACTCCGCCGTCCACCGTCAGCGACCACGCTTCGATGCCCCCGTCCAGATTCTCCACCTGGCTGAAGCCAAGCCGGGCGAGTTCCGCACACGCCTGAGCGCTGCGTCCACCATGATGGCAGTGAACAACCACCGGGCGATCGCGCCAGGCCTCGATTTCACCAAGCCGCGCCTCGAGATCCGCCAGGGGGACCGCGCGGGCGCCCTCGATGCTCGCCTTGGCCACTTCCTCGGGCTCCCGAACATCCAGTAGAAGCATATCCCCGGGGCCCTCCATGCGGGCGCGCAGATCCGCCGCCGAAACCTGGACTACCCCAGGAGCATCCGTTTCCGATGGGTTGAATCCGCAGAAACCCTGGTAGTCGATCAACTCGGTGACCGTCGGGTTGGGACCACACACCGGACACTCGGGATCCTTGCTGAGGCGAAACTCGTTCCACTCCATGGCCAGGGCATCGTAGGCGAGAAGCCGACCCGCCAGAGAGCGGCCGACCCCCGTCAGGAGTTTTAGGGTTTCCGTGGCCTGGATGATGGCCACCATGCCGGGCAGAACCCCGAGCACCCCGCCCTCCTCACACGAGGGAACCGCCCCGGGCGGGGGGGGTTCGGGATAGAGGCAGCGATAGCAAGGGCCCTGCCGAGCATCGAAGACGCTGGCCTGCCCCTCGAAGCGGTAAATCGACCCGTACACGTTCGGCTTACCCAGCAGGACGCACGCGTCGTTGGACAGATAACGCGTCGGGAAATTGTCGGTTCCGTCGACGATCACATCGTATTCGTCGAAAATTTCCAGGGCGTTGCTCGAATCCAGCCGAAGCGCGAATTGATCCACCCGAACGTCGGGGTTCAGCGCTTCGATTCGCTCGGCGGCCGCCTCCACCTTGAGTCGCCCCACATCCGAGGTTCGGTAGAGAATCTGCCGTTGCAGGTTCGATACGTCCACCACGTCGTCGTCGACCAGCCCAATCCGGCCCACACCCGCAGCGGCCAGATACAAGGCCAGGGGGCAGCCGAGCCCCCCCGCACCAATCAGCAAAACACTCGACGCGAGAAGCCGAGCCTGACCTTCCGCCCCCAGTTCCGGAAGGCTGAGGTGACGCCGATAGCGATCGAATTGGTCGGGCCGCAAGCGCGGCTCGGAGGTAGGCATGGCCATACCCTATCCGACCGCCCTCGAATCGGCGAGCAGAGGCGGATCGGGCCAGGAAGACTCAAAATGCCGGGACACGACAAGATCCTTGGCACCGGACAGCGGACCCATCAGTCCTCGCGCGGGGGCAGCACCTCGATCTTGTAGGCCTTGCGCGGCTTGTCGATCATTTTCCAGGAGACCGTGACCCAATCCTTCTGTTTCAGGTCCTTCCACTTTTCCTTGCCCTCCCCGGAGACCTCGGTGGTCTCGGTGGGCACGAAGGAAACCTTGTCTCCCATCCGGTTGTCCACGATCATTTTCTTCTTGTTGACCCGGTCGATGCGACCAGTGAACTCACGCATTTTCTGTGCAGTGGCTAGGCTGGGCGCCATCAGAACTGCGGCCGCGGCCAGCATCAGAATCGTGATTGCCGCTCGACGGCTAAAAATTCGCATATCCACCTCGCTTCTTGATTCTGGTCGGGACTGAGATAACCCTCTACCTGGGCTGGGCACGCGTGGTGCCGGAGGCGGGACTCGAACCCGCACGGCCTGGTGGCCGGGGGATTTTGAATCCCCTGCGTATACCAGTTTCGCCACTCCGGCAGGCGGCCGAGCATACCCCACGCCACTTGGGATTTCCGGTCCAGAAGTAGAGACATCTTTGACACCCCGAGTCGGGCGGGGTAGCCTCGGCCGTTGTGTGGGGCCGTAGCTCAGTTGGGAGAGTGCCTGAATGGCATTCAGGAGGTCGCGGGTTCGATTCCCGCCGGCTCCACCACGCCTGTATTCTCTCTCTTCACGCGCCCGGCTCGCCCTGCCCACCGGTCCATACCCACCGGTCCATACCCGCCGGTCCATACCCCTTGGTACTGTGCCTGCGGTGACGGATGGTTGAAGTCAGGGACCGAACGTCTGCATCTCGACCAGCCGCCGGTAATGGCCCCCTGATTCGGCCATCAGCGAATCGTGAGTTCCCTCCTGGATCACCTGGCCACGGTCAAAGACCAGTATTCGATCCACTGTGCGAATGGTCGAAAGCCGGTGGGCAATCACCACCGCTGTTCGGCGGCTCATCAGTTCGGCCAGGGCCTCTTGGATCATGGCCTCGGTCAACGAGTCAAGACTCGAGGTCGCTTCATCAAGCACCAGAATCGGGGCGTCGGCAAGAATCGCCCGAGCAATCGCCACGCGTTGACGCTCGCCGCCCGAGAGCTTGACCCCCCTCTCCCCCACGAGGGTTTCATAGCCCCTTTCAAGCCTCTCGATAAACTCGTGAGCGTGCGCCTGGCGAGCCGCCTGGATCATCTCCGCCCGGTCGGGCTCCGTACGGCTGTACCCGATATTTTCCGCCAGGGTGCGGTGGAAGAGAATCGGATCCTGGGGGACTAGGGAGATCGCCCGGCGCAGAGTCACTTGGCTCACCTCGGCGATGTCCTGGCCATCGATCACAATTCGGCCGTCGTCCACGTCATACAGGCGCTGAAGGAGCTTGGCGAATGTGCTTTTACCCGAACCCGACTCCCCGACCAGCGCCACCTTCTCTCCGGGCGCGATTTCCAGGGAAAGTCCCTGGAAGAGGGGCTGGATTTGGTTGCGATAGCGGAACCCCACGCCCTCGAAACGGATGCCCCCGGGCCCCGGACGAAAACCCTCGGCCCCAGGGAGATCGCGCACCCCGGGGTCAGCCCGAGAAATTGCCACCAGGCCCTCGACTTCGTTGACCGCCCGCTGGGCGTTGCGCACCTGCCAGCCGATATTGCGCAAGTAGCCGTGCACCACCAAATAGGTGGCTACCACGTAAACGGCATCGCCCACGCGCTCCTCCCCCGTCCCCCCGCCGAAGAGGACAAGACTGAGCAAGCCCGCGAGCAGGGCCACCAACATCACGGACTGCACCGCGCCGGCGTCCATGCTCCGCAGCCACGAGCGGCGAGAGAGGGATCGCCACCGCTGACTCGTGCCTTCGAAGCGATCTTCCTCGCGTCCCTCTGCCCCAAAGGCCTTGACGACGGAAACGCAGGCAATGGAGTCGGCCAGGGCCCCGCCCACCTCGGTATCCGCTTCGTTCGCGAACTGGTTGGTGGGCGCCACGTATCGCAGGGAGAGCGCGCTGCTCACCGCAACGAAAACAACAACCGCCCCCCCAAAATAGAGACCCAGCACGGGGTCTCGCAGATACATGGCCACGCTAAACCCCAAGAGCAGAGCCAAGGCCGGACCGAGATCGATCATCAGGGTATCCGCCAGGGAGTCGTAGGCCCACATTCCCCGGGTGATCTTCCGCTGGGTCGATCCCGCAAAATGGCTGGTGTGCCATTCGAGACTGAACCTCTGCACCTGGCGAAAGCCGTCGGCCACGATCCGCTGCATGACCTGGGAGGTAAAGTACATCCAGTTCCGCAGGTACAGTTGCCTGACCAGAGAAAGCCCCGCGAAGACACCCAGCAACGCCAAGCCGGCGTTGCGCGCACTCTCCATTCCAGTGCCGGTGCCGTCGCCGAGATACCGCTCGGTGGCCACAACCAGTTCAGAGGAGAAGCGGGGAATCTGAACCTCGATCAGGATCGCGAGAGTCGTGCCCGCGAGCATTGCGCCGAACCGCCAGGGCAACCGCCGCCAATGGCTCCAGACGAATGCCATCACTTGGCGGAGCGACGCCCGATCCTCGCCCGCGGAGGAGGCAGCTTCTTGCGGGCCTATGTCCAGAGCCATGGCGCATTCGCTCCCGAAGACCGAAATAGGAAGGGGGCCCCTGTCCCGGCGATCGCCGCTCCAGAATCCCTTCGCCAGAGCCCCTGACCCTAGCCTCCGCTCCTCCAGTGCACGAGTTCCGGACTCAGATCCGCCATACAACGCGATCCCGTGAGCACCAGGGTGCGCTCGACCCCCTCACCCAGGTGCGCGAGGGCGTGATCCACGCCGCGCTCCCCCCCCGCCGCCAGGCCGTAGAGATAGGCGCGTCCACTCATGCACGCGCGAGCCCCCAGCGCCACGGCCTTGACAATGTCGCTGCCCCGACGAACGCCACCGTCGCAAAAAATCTCGACACGATCACCCACCGCGTCGGCGACAGGGGCGATCAGTTCCAGGGGCGGCGGAGCGCCATCGAGTTGACGTCCACCATGATTGGACAAAGCAATCGCTTCCACCCCCGCCTGGGCGGCCAACTCGGCGTCGGCCACGGTCTGAATTCCCTTGACAATGATCGGCCCGCTCCACTCATTTCGAAACCACTCGATGTCCTGCCAGGAGAGCCCTGGATCAAATTGCTGGTTGATGTAGTCCGCCAGGGAGACGGCGTCCCGGCCATCCCCCACCGATTGACCCACCACGTTTGCGAAGGCAATGGGCTCCCCGCGCACGAAATCCCAGGTCCAGCCCGGATGAAGCGCCCCGGAGATCAGGGTGTCGAGACCAATCTTCGGAGGCAGCGTGAAGCCCCGTCGGATATCCCTTTCTCTCCGGCCCAAGACCGCCGTATCCACCGTGATCATGATGGCCTCGTAGCCGCTGGTCCGCGCGCGCTCGAGCATCTCCTTGACCAGGCCCCGGTCGCGCCAGGCATAGACCTGGAACCAGCGGCGACCGCTCGAGACCGCGGCCACCTCTTCGATGGAGCGCGTGCTGAGGGTGGAAAGTGTGTAGGGCAGCCCCGCCCGCTCAGCGGCCCGGGCCACGGCGAGTTCACCTTGGGAATCGGCAATCCGACTGAAGCCCGTGGGCGCCAGAATCAGGGGAAAGGCCAGAGGCCGGCCCAGGACAGTGGTGGACATATCCACCTCGCGCACATTGCGAAGCACACGCGGTCTGAATTCCAGCCGCTCGAAGGCCTCGACATTGCGCGCAAGCGTGCGCTCGTCCTCGGCGCCCCCGTCGATGTAGTCGAAGACCCCACCGGGCAATCTCCGGCGGGCGATCGTGCGAAGGTCAGCCACAGACGCGGCCCGGGACAAGCGACGTAGAACCGGGTCCTTCTCGAAGCGGCGAAACCGCAGAACCGAGCGCAGGGTGCGCACTATGGACACGTCTGGCCTCCGCACAGCCCCCAACCGCGAAGGCAGGCGCAGCAGTCTACCACTCGCCCGGGCTCTGTCGTCCAACGATCAACCGATCGCGTTTCGACCCGGCTCGGATCGTTCTCTTTCTCCCCTGTCCAGAATTTAGAACGTGTTCTACGATAACTCTACGCCCGGCGCCGCCGGGCCTCGCCCTCTTCATCGGCTTCGGGAGTTCAGCATGGAAGACACGAAATCCCCGGGCGACGACGGCCTGTCGGCGCCCCACGTTCTCGAGTATGCGTACAAGCGCTCCCTGGGCCCCGTGCTCGGACGCTTCTTTACCAGCCTGCGCGACCGACGAATCGAAGGCGTGCGAACCCGATCCGGCCGGGTACTGGTTCCGCCCAGCGAATACGATCCGGAAAACGGAGAAGCCACCACCGAGGACTTTGTCGAAGTCGGCCCAACCGGGACGGTGAAGAGTTGGGCCTGGGTGGGCGCACCCCGGGACTCCCATCCCCTGAACCACCCCTTCGCCTTCGCGCTGATCGAACTCGACGGGGCCGACACGGCCCTGATGCACGTCGTCGACAGCGGCGATGAGGCCGCCATGGCCACGGGAATGCGGGTCACACCGCGTTGGGCCGACGAGACTGTCGGCCGCATTCAGGACATCGCAGCTTTTATCCCGGAGGGTCAAGCATGAGCGAAGAACGCGAACCCGTCACGCAAATCATTACGCCGGTACGGGTGGCCTACACCTATACACCCGGCATCGCCTCCGAGCGCTTCTTGCGCGGATGCAAGGAAGGCAAACTCCTCGGAGGCGTCTGCGACGCATGCGGGCGGGTATACATCCCCTCCCGAGGTGCCTGCCCCCGATGCGCAGCTCCCACCTCAAAATTCAAGGAACTCTCGGACCAGGGCACAATCATTACTTTCTGCATCGTCCGGGTGCCGGCGGCCAATATCGATGTCGAACTGCCCTATTGCACCGCCAACATCCTGCTCGACGGCGCCGACCTTTCCTTCACCGGCTTGATCCAGGGCTGCTCCTTCGAGGAGGTCCGCATTGGGATGCGGGTTCAGGCGGTCTGGAAGCCCGAATCCGAGTGGGACTACAGCGTCGGCAACATCGAGCACTTTCACCCGCTGGACGAACCCGACATTCCCTTCAAAGACCTGAAAGGCTATTCCTGATGCGCGACGTCGCAGTGCTCTCCTATGCCCAGACGCCTTACGTGCGCACCGAACGCGTGCGGAACGAAGTCGAAATGCTCATGCCGATCATCGACGAAGTGGTCAAAAAGGCCGGCATCCCGCGCCAGGAAATCGGCTTTACCTGCTCGGGGAGTACCGACTACCTGGCGGGCCAGTCCTTCTCCTTCGTGATGGCGGTGGATGCCGTCGGCGCGTGGCCCCCGATCATGGAAAGCCACGTCGAGATGGACGGAGCCTGGGCGCTCTACGAAGCCTGGATCAAGATCCAATGCGGCGAGGTCGACTCCGCACTGATTTTCAGTTTCGGGCGATCGTCCATGGGCGAAACAGCCGAGACCATGACCCTGCAAACCGACCCCTACACCATGGCCCCCCTGGGCCCCGACTCGATTTCCATGGCCGCCCTCCAGGCGCGCTGCGGGCTGGACGCCGGACTCTTCAGCGAACGCGATATGGCCGAGGTTGCCGCCCGCAACCGGCGCAATGCGCTCACGAACCCCGAAGCTCAACTAGCTGGGGAATTCGACGTCGAGGCCCTACTGGCCGCGCCCTACCGAGTCTCACCCCTCCGCGACCACGACTGCCCGCCAATCACCGACGGCGCAGCCGCCATGGTGATCGCCGCCGCCGACGTCGCCCGGGATGTCTCGGACAAACCGGTCTGGATTCGCGGTATCGACCACCGTCTGGACTGCCACCAGCTGGGCTCCCGGGACCTCACAAAGTCACCGTCGACACGTTTGGCCGGGGAACACGCCGGTGTTTCGTCGGGCAAGATCGACATCGCCGAGCTCCACGCCCCCTTCAGCCACCAGGAAATCATCCTAAAAAATGCCCTGGGGCTGGACGACGATGTCCGGATCAATCCATCGGGAGGCGCGTTGGCGGCCAATCCCATTATGTCCGCGGGGCTGGCCCGGATCGGCGAGGCCAGCCGCCAGATCTCCGGGGGTGCGGCCTCAAGAGCCGTCGCCCACGCCACCTCGGGTCCTTGTCTTCAGCAGAATCTTGTCTGCGTTCTGGAGGGTTGAACCATGGCTGAACATGCGGCAGTAATCGGAATTGGTCAGACAGATTTTGATGCCAAGCGGGTCGATGTCTCCCAGGTGGGACTGATTCGTGAAGCGGCCGAGCGCGCCCTCGCCGACGCCGAACTCGACTGGAAGGACATCGACGCGGTTGTCATCGGCAAGGCCCCCGACATGTTCGAGGGCGTCATGATGCCCGAACTCTTTCTCGCCGAAGCTTTGGGCGGCGTGGGCAAGCCCATGCTCCGGGTCCACACGGCGGGCAGCGTGGGCGGCTCCACGGCGATCGTCGCCGCAAGCCTGGTCCAGTCCGGGGTGCACGAGCGCGTCCTCACCGTGGCCTATGAAAAGCAGAGCGAGTCCAACGCCATGTGGGCGCTCTCCATCAAGATGCCCTTTACGCCCACCATGGTCGCCGGGGCCGGCGGTTTCTTCGCGCCCCTGATCCGAGGTTACATGGAGCGTTCGGGGGCGCCCGAGGACACGGGCATTCGCGTCGCGCTCAAGGATCGGCTCAACGCACTCAAGAACCCCGTGGCCCATTTGAAGCTGCCTGACGTCACCTTCGAAATGATCCAGAACTCGCCCATGCTCTGGGATCCCATTCGCTACCTCGAGACCTGCCCATCTTCGGACGGAGCCTGCGCCCTAGTGATCGGCAACGAGAAGCACGGCCGCGCCGCTTCCCGCCCGGCCGCCTGGATTCATGCCACGAACATGAAGACCGAACCCACCATGTTCGCGGGCCGGGACCAGGTCATGCCCAAGGCTGGCCTGGAGTGTTCGGAAGAACTCTACAAGAAGGCGGGCATCACCGACCCCCGCAAGGAAATCGACTGCGCCGAAATCTATGTCCCCTTCAGTTGGTTTGAGCCCATGTGGATGGAGAACCTTCACTTCGCCCCCATCAATGAGGGCTGGAAAATGACCTACGAAGGCGCGACGGCCCTGGATGGGGATCTCCCTGTCAACATGTCCGGGGGTGTGCTCTCCACCAACGCAATCGGGGCGTCGGGCATGGTTCGCTTCGCCGAAGCCGCCATGCAGGTACGCGGCCAGGCGGGCGATCACCAAATCGATGGTGCCCGGAAAGCCCTCGGACACGCCTACGGGGGTGGGTCGCAATATTTTTCCATGTGGATCGTGGCCGACCAACCCCTGCAATAAGCCTCTCGTCCAATCCGGGCTTTACGCCGAGGCCTGACAACTGCCCGAAGCCCTCTGGCGGCCCACCCCGATAAGGAGAAACCCATGGCCGATCTCGGATTTTGGAAACTCGCCCAGCAATCGCCGGACACACTTGCCCTCGTTGATCCCCAGGAGCGACGGTGGAGCCGAGGAGAACTCTTTGCCGAGGCCAACCGGATGGCTCACGGCCTCCGGGCCCTGGGCCTGAAGCCCGGCGATTGCGTAGCCCTGGTGATGGAAAACTGCGCCGAGTTCTTCCAGATCAACCTGGCGGTCACCCAGATCGGCCTGTACATGACCCCCATCAACAACCACCTTACGGCCCCGGAGATCGCCTACATCGTGAAGGACTCGGGGGCCAAGGTCTTCTTCGGCTCAGAAAAATTTGCCGCCGCCTGCCAGGCCGCTCAAGAGCAAATTGGCTTCCCGGCAGACAGCTCGTTTGCCCTGGGCACCGTCGAAGGCTTTCGCCCGTTTTCCGAGCTCACCGCCGAGCAACCGACGACCCGACCCGAAGAGCGAAGCGCGGGACAGGTCATGAACTACACCTCGGGCACAACGGGCAAACCCAAAGGCGTCCGACGCGCCCTAGCACCCATCGACC
>Ga0310120_10004037_pt1 | contig 10380 bp, 9 predicted proteins | sample CB27_AW_983_MG_FD_203506 | JGI IMG/M metagenome (GOLD analysis project Ga0310120, IMG submission 203506) | Marine microbial communities from Western Arctic Ocean, Canada - CB27_AW_983 | ecosystem: Environmental > Aquatic > Marine > Oceanic | place: Canada: Western Arctic Ocean | collected... | reverse complement strand
GGAATTGTGGAACGTGGAGCGTCCCGAGGCGGTGAATGCCATCAAGAGCGCGTACATTCAGGCCGGGGCACAGTTGCTGGTCACCAACACCTTTGGCGGCACCAGTTATCGGCTGCGGCAGCATGGTTTGCAGGAGAGAGTACATGAATTAAATCGCGCGGCCGCTGCTAATTTAAGGGCTACGATTGATGCCGTTGGCAGCACTGCGATGGTGGCGGGCAACATTGGCCCCAGTGGAGAAATCATGGCGCCGTTGGGAGATCTGCACTTTGAAGATGCGGTGGTGTCTTTTGCAGAACAATGTACGGGGCTCGTGGATGGGGGCGTTGACGTCATTTGGATTGAGACGTTGTCATCCTTGGATGAGATGGCAGCAGCCGTGCGCGGTGTGCAGCAAGTCGACGCTGATATCCCGATTGTTGCGTGCATGAGTTTTGACACACACGGCAGAACCATGATGGGGGTAAAACCGGAGGATGCAGTCCAGAAAATGTTGGATTTAGGTGTCTTCGCTGGCGGTGGTAACTGTGGCACTGGTACAGATGAGATGCTGCAAGTAATCGAGCGCATGCACGCAGCTGCGCCGGAGGCCGTTCTGGCGGCAAAATCTAATGCGGGCGTCCCGGAGTTGGAGGACGGCAAGGCGGTGTATCGTGCCGGGCCGGAGGCTATGGCGGAATTTGCGCGGGCGGCGCGGGCGCGGGGAGCACGTATTGTTGGGGGCTGCTGTGGCACCCGGCCCGAACATATTCGCGCTATGGCTGCGGCGCTTGCAGAGCCGCCCTCCCGGGATGAAATCAAGCCAGTCGCCACTTATGCGGTGGAGCGACCGGAGGAGAGCGGGCGCATCGGTACGGGCCGGCATCGCCGGCGGCGCCTGCGCCGCCGGAATAAAGGGAAGGAATAAATCTAATAATAACCATTCTGTGGAGTGTGCTAGCGATCATCGTGTCGGTATATCTACTGGCGTTGTTGACGGAGGGATTTTTCATCGTCAGCCTTGATGAGATTTCAGCACGATTGCGTCTTCCAAACGATGTGGCGGGCGCTACGCTAATGGCTATTGGCTCCTCCGCACCGGAATTGTCCATTGCACTTATCGCTTTGCTCAAACCGGGCGACTATGGCGATATGGGAATTGGCACAATTGTAGGGTCAGCACTGTTCAATGTGCTGGTGATTACTGGAGCGGCCGCGCTCGCGCGTCCGGTCAAGGTGTCTTATGTTACTGTGACACGTGACGTGGCTGCGTACACGGTGAGTCTTGGCCTGCTTCTCTGGGCGTTCCGGGATGCCCGCATAGAGCTTTATGAGGCTGCGGTCTTTTTAACGTTCTACGGAATTTACATTGGCATCCTGGCTTTCTGGGGCAAATATTTCAGAACTGATGAAGAGCTAATCGCGCCGGAGGATGAGGTGGTGGAATTTGAGCAGGCTCGTGATGCTGTTACGATACAGAGGGTGTCACACGTCGTTGACCGAGCGTATCAGTTGATTATCGGTGATCCGCGTTCTCAGTACGTCCGAGCGTTTTCTGTCTCCATTGTGCTGATCAGTGCTCTGAGCTGGATTCTGGTGGAAAGCGGCATTGCTTTCGCGACCGCCCTCGGGGTGTCGCCCGTCATTGTAGCGCTGACTATTCTGGCAGGAGGTACCTCGGTGCCGGATATGATTTCTTCAATTGTAGTTGCTCGCCAGGGGCGGGGTGATATGGCTGTTGCTAATGCGGTTGGGTCCAATGTTTTCGATATTCTGGTTGGCCTGGGATTGCCATGGATGATAATGATCTTAGCTGGACGGGGGACAATCGGTGTGGCCACGGAGGGGCTACTGAATTCTACGTGGCTTCTGCTCGGATCGGTTGTGGTGTTGTATTTTTTCATGCTCACTAAGAGAACTTTGAGTAGGAGCGAAGGCTTGTTACTGATTGGGTGCTATATTGGCTATGTTGCTTGGATCTATGCCGCGGGTGGTTAATTATCGGGCACAGGCCATGCATTATTTCTCAGGGTGGGAGACCCTCAGCGGACATTGACATAGTGACCGGATGGCTGTTGTACGCGGCTGTCGTTGCGGCCGGTTTCGCGGCCGGATTTATAAACACTCTGGCGGGAAGTGGTTCGCTGATCACACTTCCTCTGCTTATTTTCATGGGTCTTCCTGCTACGGTGGCTAACGGAACCAATCGGGTTGCCATCTTGGCGCAAAACATCGTGGCTGTCTGGAGTTTCCGTCGTCAGAACATGCTGGACTGGCGCAGCGGGTTGGAGTTAGCCGTCCCGGCTGCTTTGGGGGCTTTTCTTGGCGCGCGCATCGCTGTCAGGATGGACAATGTGATGATGGAGAGGGTGATAGGAGCTCTGATGTTGGCGATGATCGGTGTGATTTTAGCTAGGCCGCGCCGATGGATGCAAACAGGTCCAGCAGAAAGACAGTCACCCTCCACAGTTGGTAGGCTGCTGACATTCTTTGCGATTGGCGTTTATGGGGGATTTATTCAGGCCGGCGTTGGGATCTTTTTGCTGGCCGGACTAGTGCTATCGGAGCGTTACGACCTGCTGCATGGCAACGCGGTGAAGGTGCTCATAGTGCTTTGTTTTACCCTCGTCGCCCTGCCGGTTTTCGTAGCAAACGGACAGGTTAACTGGGGGATTGGGTTGACGCTTGCGCTGGGAAATGCTTCCGGGGCGTGGGTGGCGGCGCGGACGGCAGTGGCGCGCGGGACAGCGTTTGTACGTTGGGTACTGCTCGGGGCTTTGCTTTTCTCGGCGGCTAACCTGTTTGGGGTATTCGGCACGATTGGAAAATGGCTAAGGGTATTGTAGTATCCGTACAGCGCACAGCAATGAACCCCCTAGAGAAAGGAGGGCGAGGATGAAGAAACACGCGGTGGTGCTGGTGCCGGGATCTCTAAACTATCACGACCTACGTGAGGCTCTGGAAGAAGTTGGAGATGAGTCGGGAGTGGATGCTGAAAACATCCCCTATACCGGTTAGCATAGCCATCCTTGCCGGCGGTGAATCGCGCCGTATGGGGAAAGATAAGGGTATGCTTTCTTTTCTGGGTATTCCGCTAGTTGAGCGTGTTCTCTTGCAGGTGGAGGGCCTATCCGACAGGGTGATGCTGGTCACAAATCAGCCGGACGAATATCGGCGTTTCGGTGTTCCAATGTTTGCTGATTTGCACCCACGCATGGGTCCGTTAGGGGGCGTGTATACGGCTCTTCATTATGCTACCAGTGACTGCATATTGGTTCTTTCGTGCGACATGCCTTTTGTCAGTCTCCCTCTTCTGGAACATATGTTAGCTCTCATCCCTGGATGGGATGCGGTTGTGCCACGACTAGGTGGCAACAAGCGATTCGAACCGCTGCGCGCGGTTTATAGCAAGAGCTGCACTAAGCCCATAGCTGCCGCGCTAGACGCGGGTCGGCGTCGAATGATCAGTTTCTTTGAGAGCGTGAATGTGCGTTACATAGAGATAGATGAAATCGAGCGTTTCGACCCGGGTGCAGGAACGTTTTTCAACATTAATACGCCTGACGACTTGGTAGCTGCTGTCGATATGGCTGCAGATTATCCGCTTCCATAACGTACGATATCAGACCTGTGGCCGGTCTAATATCGTACGGCGTATGCTCATAAGCACGTAATACAGTGCACAGGCTAAAGAACCCCATAATGCCCATGGCTGTGGGGTTGGGAATCGCAGTATTACTAGCAGCCCGAGCGCACCCCAAAACAGTGTAAGCGAGAGTACGATTTTGCGCGATACTGGCGCGCGGGAGGGATAAAAATATTTTATGGGCACGAATATCAACGCACTGAGCACAAATACTATGAAAAGGTTGATACGTGTATCCCAACTGAAAAGAAATAAGTAAAACACTGTCACATTCCAATAGGAGGGAAATCCTTTAAAATAGTGGTCAACGGTTTTGGCATCGTTCTGGCCGAACTGGTATCCAGACGCCATAAGTACTATAGCTGCTACCCACAGCGATGTTCCTATGGGCAACAATTCCGCCATGTGCATGAACAGAACGGGTACTATAACGTAGTTTAAAAAATCCACTACAGTGTCAAGGAGGGCGCCGTCAAATTGAGGCAGGCGCTGCCGAGTTAGAAATCTACGTGACAGCAGGCCGTCGATTGCGTCTACAGCCACAGCTACGCTCATCCACAGCAATGCTATTCTCCAGGTATGGGCCACAATCGCTAGCATTGCCAGGAAACCCCATAGCAAACCGCTAGCAGTAAACACGTGTACCATCCACGCCGTCAAGGTGTGTCTTTCTATGGAAACCACATCATGCCTAAGAAATCGCTCAGATTAGCATAGTCCTCCCAGCGAGGATAGGCCGTTCAGGCCATTACACAACACTCTTATCAAATGAATTTACCATTTTTTGTCGTGTATATGGTGTGGGCATTATATCAGTGCTAATACGGAACGTATTGTGACTCGTGAATAACTACTGTTCCTTTAGATGTGCCCCAAAGTGTTACATTGCCATCATCCGCTACAGCACCAATCCAGTCTCCGTTATTGGAGAAACGTATGCCAGCGTACGACTTTCCGGATCCGGTAAGGGTAGCTAGCGCCTGTCCGCTGGGCGCATCCCATAGGTGTACGCTGCCATCTCCAGAAGCAGATGCAATGAATTCCCCGTTGGGCGCAAATTCCAGTGCCCATACTGTGTCGGTGTGGCCAGTTAGCAGCGCTATCTCTCTTCCGTCACCTGTATCCCACAAGCGTATTTCACCGAAGCCGGTCGCGGTGGCAATCTGCTTCCAGTCAGGACTGAAGGCCATGGCGCTCACGAAATCGGGGTGAGCAAGAGTGTGCCTGGCTTTACCGGATATCGGGTCCCAGAGTTTCACCACTCCGGTGAAGTCCCCGGCGATTGTCTCGGCTGCACGCGTGACGAATGTGCGTTCGTCTGGTGAGAATCGCCATTCGCTTAGAGCATCCTCGTGAGTGAAAGTGGGGCCGACAGCACCGCTGCTGACATCCATCAGCTGCACAGTTCCACCCGCTATCCAAGCTAACATGTCCCATTCTGGGCTGAGCATGAAGTTGTAGAACGGGCGGGCGGGCTGCTCCCATTTGATTGTGCGTACGCTTCTTCCGGCGCTGACATCCCACAAGTTAAGTATTGGGATATCGTCTATTGATAGAATCGCGATCTTGTCGCCATCAGGTGATATGCGTATGGTCTCGATTCTAGCGGCGGCGTCTGGCCAGGCCGAGAGGTCGATGACTGTGGTTGGGATCAACTGCGCCAGGTCCCAGAGGTAAACCTGTTTGCTGATGTCGAGCGTGGCTAGGCGGTGCGCACCCTCGGCGAATGTAATCTCGATGATCTCATCCGTGTGGCCGGATAGGGTTGCTTGCTGTTCACCATTTATATCCCACAGGGTTAATTTCCCATTAATGGTTCCAACCGCAAGACTATCTCCGGATGGGGAGAAGGCAAGGGTACTGGGACTATCTACTGGGAGCACATGTTCCGTAAGTTCCTTGAGATGATAAACATGTACGCGCTCCTCATGAATTACCGCTACCCCTGGTCCCACTAGCGGCCATACTGCTCCGTAGAGTGGGGTGATAGTGATGTCGCCAATTCGCTCCAATTGAGAGACGGTTTCGGCAGTTATGGGAATGGGTGTATCCACGGAAAACCTACACGCTGCTAGCAGTAGTGCGAGAACCAGCAGCGCGGCTGCTATCACTTGCCGTACTCTGATGCCAGACAGTTTGTGTATCTGTGTACTCATGTCAAACAAACTCCGAGAAGACGCGGTTTGCCAATAAACGTCCGGCCCTGCTCAGGCGAACTCTATGTTTGTCGGGGGCGAGCAATCCTTGCGCCTGCAGCCGCCGCAATGGTTCGACGTATTCCTGCTCAATCGGAACGCCGAATCGTGATTGGAATGAGCTTCGAGGAACTCCATCCTGGAGCAGCCGCAATCCCATCATCAATGTTTCGTTCATTTCATTCTGTCGGTCGATTTCGCGTGTTTCACTGACTGCTGGTGAAAACGGAAAGTTGCTGGATAAGGACTTCGCTGGTTTCATGCACTCAATGTATATCAGTGGGGAGCGTGTGTTTGAGTAACGGTACCCATTGAACCACCCATGAGCGCCCGCCCCAAACGCGAGGTATGGCAGGTTTTGCCAGTACTGCAAATTGTGTCGGCAGGCGAAGGCGCCAGAGTTGTGCGACCAGCTGGATATTTCGTACTGGGTGAAACCGTGAAGGGTAAGCGTTTCTGATGCCCATTCGTACATCTCGGCTGCCAAATCGGAATTGGGTGATGGTAGCAGACCCCTTTGCACCAGCGCGCGCAGCGGGGTGCCATGTTCTAGTGTAAGGGCATAGAGCGAGAGATGTTCGGGTTGCAGCTCCAGACATCTGTGAAGGGTGTTTCTCCAATGGTGCATTCTTTGCATAGGCAGTCCGAAGATAAGGTCTAGGTTCAGGTTGTTGAACCCAGCAGCTCGGGATGCTTGAACTACCTTGACTACATCTTGAAATGAATGCGATCTGTCCATCAGACGTAGTTCCTCCGATTGGGCAGACTGTGCACCAATAGAGAGACGGTTCACTCCCAGTACGTGTAAGGCATTCAGGTAAGGCAGATCTAGCGTGCCGGGATTGGCCTCGATGGTGATTTCTGCATCAGGAATAATGTCGAACGAGTGTCGCAGGGAGGTGAAGATTCGACGCATAAAGTGAATCGGCAGCAATGATGGCGTTCCTCCGCCAAAGTAGACAGAGTGTACCGGCAATGGCGCCGCTTTTTTAGAGGATTTGGCGACCAGTTCAATCTCACGGGCGAGCGCGTGCGAATAATCGGGAATCAGAGCATCAATCTTATCGTAAGTCGTGAAATCACAGTAGGAGCATAGCTTTCTACAAAATGGAATATGCAAATAAGCGCTGACGGGTTTAATAATGGGGTTCATGCGGATTTACGTATTGAGACTGCGCATAGGCATCGTAGGAGTGGCCGCCGGGTATATTTTGTGGATTTGATTGCCTATAAATAGTAAAGGTTATTACGGTTCATTAAGGGTACGGAACGTGCGATCCCATTAATTTTGGATTAACCGGATGCAACCGCAGGCGTTTGGCTCTGGAACTGCGTGTTATATAGATCGGCGTAAAGGCCATCCAAATTGAGCAAATCGGTGTGGGTGCCTTGCTCTACTATCATCCCTGCGTCCATAACTAAAATTACGTCGGCAGCTAGGATGGTGGACAATCGATGGGCAATCACGAAGCTGGTGCGGCCCGCTAATAGGGGCCGAAGAGCGGTCTGAATTAGAGACTCTGAACGCGAGTCCAGTGATGAAGTCGCTTCATCCAGAATTAGAATGCGTGGATTTTTCAAAATTGCACGCGCGATGGCGACACGCTGCTTTTCGCCTCCGGAGAGGCGGTATCCGCGCTCCCCAACTATGGTTTCAAAGCCATCATGTAGGACTGTGATGAAGTCCATAAGATTGGCGGCCTCGCAGGCCGCTGTTAAATCGGCGTTGCTTGCGGTTGGATCGGCGTAAAGCAGGTTAGCCCGTATGGTGTCGTGAAAGAGATAAGTTTCCTGTGTGACCATACCGATTATTCGGGACAGTTCACTAAGGTGTATGTCCCGGAGATTGACGCCATCAATACTGATATTTCCGTCTACGGGGTCATAAAGCCTCGGTAGCAGATATGTGAGCGTGGTTTTCCCGGCACCACTTGGACCGACCAATGCCGCTAATTGACCTGGTGAGATTTCGAAGGTAACGTTTTCCGTAGCCCAATACCGTCCGGTGGTGTGCGCATAATCCGGATCGTCCCCAGCGGTGCCTCCGCTGTGGCCTCTACCCGGGGGTCCGAATCTTTCCTGGGAGCGAAGATGGACAATGTCTTTTTGGCTGCCGTTACCAGATATGAGTGTGTCCGGCTGGACGTAAGTAAAAGACACGTTTTGGAAGCGTACGTGGCCCTTACATTGGGTCAGGTTGCGCGCATTGGGAGATTCATCGATTTCCACCGGAAGGTCTACAACCTCGAATACGCGTTCAAAGCTGACCATAGATGTGGCGAAATCCACGCGCGCGTTCGCGAGTGCTGAAATCGGGCCATAAAGATCACGCAGATATGCCACGAAAGCGATAATGGTTCCGATACTGAAAGCTCCGCGCAGCACGAGATGGCCGCCCATCCAAAATACCAGAGCAGTACCGATAGCGCTGATTAAACCGAGGCCCATGAAAAACCATCTTCCAATCACCGCGGTCTGCACGCCCACATCCGCCACGTCCTGGCTGCGTGCACGGAACTGATCCATGTTCTCACGCTGCCGGCCGAAAATTTTCATCAGTAGAGCGCCACTTACGTTTAGAGTTTCATTCATCAGAGCGTTCATTTTGGCGTTGAGGTTGAAGGAACGGCGAGTGACGTCGCGCAACCGATCCGCCACCCTTCTAGCTGGTAGCAAGAAGAGCGGCAAAATGGCCACGCTTATTATTGTCAGACCCCAATTAAGCGACAGCATAATGACTAGTGTGAAGATCACCTGGATGATGTTAGTCACGATGTTGATCAGTGTTCCAGTGATTGCTCGTTGCGCGCCGACCACGTCATTGTTCAGGCGTGCCATGATTTCACCGGTTTTCGTGTGCGTGAAGAAGCGCAGTGACATGGTTTGCATGTGCTTATACAAACCTTGGCGCAGGTCGCATATTAACCCCTCGCCGACGCGTGCGCTTTGATGGCGCTGGGTTACTCCTATCAGCCCAGTGAAGAGTGGCACCGCAACCATTGCCAGCGCGAGCCAGTTAAGCTGCTGGAAGTCGCGATTTGGAAGAGTACGGTCAATCAGTTGGCGGTAGATAAGCGGTGGAAGAAGCTCGAGTACCGTGGTAAAACCAATAGAAGCTAGAATAGACACGATACGACCCCGATATGGAATCGCGTAATTCCAGACGCGGAGCAGTAGCTGGCGGTTTACCTGGGGGTCTGGCTTTTCTTCAGCGGTGATGTATTGCCACCAGCCGCTCATGCCTGCGTGAGACATCGTCGTTGTGGGGTTCCCTCGTCCTGACTATTATTGTACACTGATTGGCGCGAGCGTTGGCTTGGAATGCGACTGACACGTCAGTTGAGGTGACTAGCGATTGTATAGTGAGTCTATCAAACCATTGAGGGAATTTTCATATGAGTGAAAAGAGGCAACAGGATCATCGCCCGGTTATTATCCTTGGCTCCGGACCTGCCGGTCTTACAGCGGCTATATACGCCGGGCGCGCTCATCTGCATCCGCTAGTGGTTTCCGGAAATGAGCCGGGTGGGCAGCTTACTCTGACTACCGACGTGGAAAATTACCCTGGGTATGCGGATGGCATTCAGGGCCCGGAAATGATGGAGCATTTTCGAGCGCAGGCTGAGCGGTTCGATACGGAGTTTCACGGCGGGCATGTGGAAAGCGTCGATCTTTCTGAGCGACCCTTCCGATTGCGAATTGAATCTCAGTCGCATGAGCTCAGCTGCGATATTCTCATTATCGCCACTGGTGCATCGGCAAGATGGCTGGGACTGGAATCGGAAAGCGCGCTTCTGGGCAGAGGTGTCTCGGCGTGCGCTACCTGTGACGGCTTTTTTTTTCGTGACAGGGAGGTGGCAGTGGTGGGCGGAGGAGACACAGCGATGGAAGAGGCTCTTTTCCTGACTAAGTTTGCGAGTAAAGTGCATGTTGTCCACCGCAGGGATGAGCTGCGTGCCAGTCAGATCATGCAACAGCGCGCTTTCAACAATGACAAAATCCTTTTCGTCTGGGACAGTGAAGTGGTTGATGTTCTCAGCTTGGACGGAGAAGCGGTTACTGGGCTGCGGATACGTAATGTGGTGAGTGATACCAAGAGTGAGTTGGCCGTCGGAGGGGTTTTCGTGGCTATTGGCCACAACCCTAACACGGAAATTTTCCGGGGAATGCTTGAAATGGACGACGTGGGCTATATACAGGTGCGGCCAGGCAGTACATATACTAGCGTAGCAGGCGTATTCGCGTGTGGAGACGCAGCTGACAACCACTACCGTCAGGCGGTTACCGCGGCCGGTACCGGATGCATGGCGGCCATAGATGCTGAGCGTTGGCTTACGGAGCAGGAGGATGCATGAGGAGGCGCATAGGCAGACTTGGCCTCGGCGCTAATTTTATCAAGCAGTAAACATTTTTGAGCAACTGAATATAATAGTGCAATAGAAGGGCATCACCCGTATATACGGGGATCCGTTAATGGGTCAGTGTTGAAATATTCGTAGGGCCGATTGAAGTCAATTGAATCGCAAGCGCACGATATGCTGTAATGTCTTAAACGGGCGC
>Ga0310120_10004034_pt1 | contig 10389 bp, 6 predicted proteins | sample CB27_AW_983_MG_FD_203506 | JGI IMG/M metagenome (GOLD analysis project Ga0310120, IMG submission 203506) | Marine microbial communities from Western Arctic Ocean, Canada - CB27_AW_983 | ecosystem: Environmental > Aquatic > Marine > Oceanic | place: Canada: Western Arctic Ocean | collected... | reverse complement strand
AAATCGAGACCATCCCGTTTCTCGACCCCAAGCAGGAGGCCGACCTCGAATACCAACTCACGCGCGCCATCGCGTCCGTGACGCGAAAGAAGCGTCTCAAGATCGGCCTGCTGGAGGGCAACGAGATCGGATTGGCCGGCCAACCCGGCATCATGGGCGGTCGCGCTTCACCGCCCTGGACCATCTACCGCTATCTCTCCAAGGACTTCGACATCGTGCCGGTCCCCTTCGATGTGAAGCCCATGAAGCCCGGGGACAAGGATCACCCGTTTTACAATCTCGACCTTCTCCTCATCGTGCACCCGGTGCGCATCAACCGCCCCCAGTCTCCCCGGCCCGGGATGCCGCCCATGGGCGCCACCACGATCGACGAACTCTCCAAGGAGTCGCAATACGCCATTGACCAGTTCGTCGTGGGTGGAGGCAAGGCGATCGCCTTCCTCGACAACCAGTACATGGTGTCGCGCTACTTCGATCCCTACTCCGCGGTGCTGCCCTTCCAGCGCCGCGACGAAAACCCGTCCTGGCTGAAGGACCTCATGAATCTTTTCGATTCGCAGGCCCTCCCGAGCTACCGCTCCGGCCTCGATGAACTCTACAAGTCGTGGGGTGTGAAGGTCGGGGGCCCCGGAACGAAGAATCCCGTACTCATCGACCCGAAGTATTCCCGGGCTGTCTCCTACCCGCGCCCGGTCCAGCAGATCCTGCAACGGGAATTCCGCCTCGTGAACCAAATCCGCCAGATTCCCGATCGGCGCTGGACCCAGGCGGTGGTGCAGGCCATGGAACGCGGAGCGGCCATCATGGCGGACTTCTCGGATGATGCCCTCACCAAGGATGATCCCGTCACCCGCAATCTCAGCTCGGTGCGCATGGTCGATCCCTCCCCCATCGAGGGCAATCCCGCCGGCGGGCTGAAGATGCGCACCCTCGTCCGCTCCTCGCCCAAGTCCAAGGCCCTCGCCGGACGGGACGTGGGCTTCACGCTCGGCATCTCCCGCACCCTCGAAGAGGCCATGGCGCAACTGCAGAGCCAGAAGAGCAAGGAAGCCCGCTATCCCGTGGCGGTGGTCCTGGAGGGCAAGTTCAAGTCCGCCTTCGAATCGGACCCCGGAAAAGAGCCCGAGGAAGTGGAGGAACCGGAACCGGCCCCGCCCGTCCCCACGCCCCCCGCCCCGCCGGTCAACCCGCCGCTCCTGCCCCGCGACGCCCCGGATTCGGTGCCCGAGCCGGCCCCCGCTCCCACCCCGCCGGCTGAGCCGCCGCCCGCTCCGGCCCCGTCCGCCCCCGAGCCCCCGGCCGCCGGCGAGGACGACCCCACTCCGGCCGAGCCGAAATCCGGCGACCCCCCCGAGGGCGAGTTCCCCAATCCACAGAACCCGGAGAAGCCCGAGACCCCGCCGGCCGATGTGCCTCCCGCCGACTCTCCCGATGCCGCCCCTCCCGCCGCCGCACAAGCCGCCGCCGAGGAGCCCGCGGAGGAGAAACCTGCCCCTCCCAAGGAGGATGACCCCGCCGCCGCCGCAGATCCGCCCAAGGAAGAAAAGAAAGAAGGCGATGACCCTGACAAGAAGGAAGGCGATGACCCTGACAAGAACGCCGACGATGCCGCTGACAAAAAGGAAGAGGAGGAAGATTACCACCTCGCAGCTGGAGACAAGCCCGGCGCAGTGGCGATCGTGTCCGATGTGGACATGCTCTTTGACTTCTTTCTCGGCGATCCCAACTCACGGGGCGGACAGCGTTCCCACGACAACCTCGCCTTCGTCTTCAACCTGATCGAAACCCTGGCCGGAGACCAGGATCTCGTCGCGGTCCGGGGCCGGGGCTCCACCCACCGGCCGTTCACCGTCATCAACGACATTCGCAAGAAGGCGGGCGACAAGCAGGCCACCAAGCGTGCCGACATTCAGGACAAAATGGAAGAAGCCAACAAGGCCCTCATGGACGGACAACTCGTCCTCACCCAGGAAGGAAACATCCAGATCCAGATGGACGCCGAACGCGCCGAGAAACTGGAATTGGCCCAGGCCGAAATCCGCGAACTCGAGCAGCAACAACGCCTCATCAACCGCGAGGAACGCCAGGAGATCCAATTCTTCATCGGTCTCTACAAGTGGATGAACATGCTCATCGCGCCCACCTTCGTCGTCCTCGTCGGCTTTATCGTCGGCATCACGCGTCACATCAAAACTGCAGCAAGATGAAGCCAATTCCACTCATTGTATTCCTGGTGCTCCTGGCGGCCTCCTCGGTCACTGCGCTGGTCACTCTCTTCAAGAATTCCGCCCGCTTCAGCTCCAAGAACGAACTGGTAGGCAAGAAGCTCGTGACGGGCTTTTCGTCTTCCGATGTGCTGAAGGTGCGCCTTGCCAAGGCCGAGAACGAGGTGGTGCTGACCCGCAAGGACGACAAGTGGGTCGTCCCCTCCCGCACCGACTTCCCGATCGACAGCGCCAAGGAAATCGAGCGACTGGTGGCGTCCCTCCTGGCCCTCCAGGTCGGCCTCGAAATCCCCGCCGATGCCAAGCACTTCGCGCTGATGGGGCTCCTCAGCCCCGATGAAAAGGAGCAGATCGAGAAGCACAAGGAATCCGAGAAGGCGAAGGGAGAAGAAGATCCCGCCGACCCGAGCGGCCTCCTCGTGACCTTCTTCGGCGCAGGGGACTCCGTCCATTCCAGCATCATCTTCGGCGAGGACTTCGGAGGCGACCCCGGCCAACCGCTGCGCGGAATCGTGGTGCGCGACCTGGCCGGAAACAAGGGCGTTTGGAAGGTTGTCGGCACCATCAATCGCCGCACCGGCGAACTGGGTGGCACCGACGTCCGCCGCGGCCCCCTCGCGGAAGCCAAGTCGTGGCTCGCCTACAAGTTCCTCGAAGTGGAGAAAATCAAGAGCATCGCGCTCAGTGCGCCGAACGACAAGGAGTTCAAGGGCTGGGCCGTGACCCGCGAAACGGAGGAAGGCGATTTTGCCGCCGGCGATGTTGCCGAAGACGAGGAGATGGACACCGGAAGTGCCAGCGCCTTCAAGACCCTCTTCGCAAAACTTCGCTTTGAAGACATCCTCGATCCCGCCGAGGCGGAGAAGAAGAAAGACCCTGCGGGCGCCCGGCAGGCGGTCTTCACCACTTTCGAGGGATTCACCTACACCTTCGACCTCGTTCCCATTAAAGCGGAGGAGAAATCCGAAGATGAGGACGGCCCGCCGCCGCCTCCCTCCAATTACGTGGGCACCGTCAAAATCGAGGGCAAGTTCGCGGAGACCAGAGTGAAGGGAGAAAACGAGACTGAAGAGCAAGCCAAGGCCCAGGACCAGGCCTTCGCTCTCACCCTCGAAAACCTCAAGGCCAAGCTGGTCCGCGAAAAAGCCTACGAAGCCCACACCTACGAGTTCGCACAATACACCGTGAACAGCCTCCTCAAGAGCCGGAGCGAAATCGTCAAGAAGAAGGCTCCGCCCCCTCCCGAGGGTAAAGACGACAAGAAAGGCGCCGGCAAGCTGCCCGGCAACCGGCCCAGCGCCGTGACCCCGCCGGTGCGCATTCCACCCGTTCCTCCCAAAAAGAACAAGTAACCGGCCCTGCGCCCGGGCCTGGGAGGTTTCCCTTCCCCCAGGCACCTCGCCGGGTCGGGGTTGTGAGGCAGGGACGAACGTCCTGCCTGTTCGCAATTCTTCCGCAAATAGGACGACGGCGACGATTGCCCCTTGAATAAGGAAGGGACCTTCTTAGTTTTTGGCGGTCCGAACGCGGCATGAAAGTTCTCACTCGCACGATTGCTTCGTTCTGGAATTCGTCCATCGGCAAGAAACTTCTCGTCGCCCTCACCGGGATCGTTCTCCTCCTCTATTTGCCCGCCCATCTGGCCGGAAATCTACTCGTCTTCGCCGGGCCGGATGCCGTCAACGAATACGGGGTCTTCCTCCACGATTTGGGCCACGGCGCCGCGATCTGGATCGCCCGCGCCGGACTCCTTGCCGCTTTCGTGGTGCACGTCGTCCTCACCATCCAACTCACCGCCGCCAACCGCGCCGCCCGCACCGACTATGCCTACCCCAGCACCGTGCAGGCCAGCCGCTCGTCCCGGATCATGATCTGGAGCGGCCTCACCATCCTGGCTTTCGTCATCTACCACCTCCTCCATTTCACGGTGCGGATCGGAAACGATTTCGGCGGTGAGACTTACCTGACCACTCTGCCGGGAGAGTCCGGAAATGTGCATAACGTTTACAAGATGATGATCGACGGATTCTCGTGGGCCCCGGCTTCCGTGTTCTACATCGTCGCCCTCACCCTCCTCTGCTCCCACCTCTCCCACGGCTTCGCCTCCATTTTTCAAACGCTCGGAATCAGCTCCCGCAAAACGAACGGCCTCATAACCAAGCTCGGCTGGGCCTACGCCCTCGTCATCTGGCTCGGCTTCCTCTCCATTCCCATCTCCATCTGGCTCTTCGGCTTCGGCCGCTAGACTGAACCCTGTACACTGATTACTGTCCACTGACCAAAATGCCCCTCAAACTCCACAGCGCAATCCCCTCCGGCCCTCTCGACCAGAAGTGGTCGCGGCACCGCGTGGAGTCCAAGCTCATCAACCCCGCCAACAAGCGGAAGTATTCCATCATCGTGGTGGGGAGCGGCCTCGCCGGGGGCGCCGCGGCGGCCACTCTCTCGGAGCTGGGCTACCGGGTGAGCTGCTTCTGCTACCAGGACAGCCCGCGCCGCGCCCACTCCATCGCGGCCCAGGGTGGAATCAACGCCGCCAAGAACTACCAGAACGACGGCGATTCGGTCTATCGCCTCTTCTATGACACCATCAAGGGCGGCGATTTTCGTTCCCGCGAAGCCAACGTCCATCGCCTCGCGGAGGTTTCCCTCAACATCATCGACCAGTGCGTGGCGCAGGGTGTCCCCTTCGCCCGCGAGTATGGCGGCCTCCTCGACAACCGCTCCTTTGGCGGGGCACAGGTCAAGCGCACCTTCTACGCGCGCGGGCAGACCGGCCAGCAACTCCTCCTCGGTTGCTACCAAGCCCTCGCCAAGGAGATCGCCCGCGGCGGGGTGCGCATGTTTCCCCGCACCGAGATGCTCGACCTGGTCGTCGCAGACGGTCACGCCAAGGGCATCATCGTGCGCGACATGGTGAGCGGCGAGATCTCCTCGCACGCCGCCGACGCGGTGGTGCTGGCCACGGGCGGATACGGAAACGTCTTCTATCTCTCCACCAATGCCAAGGGCTGCAACGTGATGGCTGCCTACCGCGCCTATAAGCGCGGGGCCGCCTTCGCGAACCCCTGCTTCACCCAGATTCATCCCACCTGCATCCCCGTCAGCGGCGAGTACCAGTCCAAGCTCACCCTCATGTCGGAGTCGCTGCGCAACGACGGCCGCATCTGGGTTCCCAAGACCACCGCCGTGGCCGAGCAAATCCGGCGCGGCGATATCCGGGCCCGCGACGTGGCGGAGGGCGACCGCGATTACTACCTGGAGCGCAAGTATCCCTCCTTCGGGAATCTCTCACCCCGCGACATCGCCTCCCGCTCCGCGAAGGAAGTCTGCGACGAGGGACGCGGGGTGGCTCCCACCGGGCTGGGGGTCTTCCTCGACTTCCGCGATGCCGTCCAGCGCGACGGCCGCGAATCCATCGCGGCGCGCTACGGCAATCTCTTCCAGATGTACGAGAAGATCAAAGGCAAGAACCCCTACGAGACGCCCATGCAGATCTTCCCGGCCGTGCACTACACGATGGGAGGGTTGTGGGTGGACTACAACCTCATGTCGAACCTTCCGGGCCTGCACGTGGCGGGCGAGGCCAACTTTTCCGATCACGGCGCCAACCGCCTCGGCGCATCCGCCCTCATGCAGGGCCTCGCCGACGGCTACTTTATCCTCCCCTCCACCATCGCCAATTACCTCGCCACCCAGCCGCCGGGCGGCGGCGATGCGTCCCGCCCCGAGTTCAAGCGTTGCGAGGAGGAGGTCCGCGACCAAGTCAACTCCCTGCTCCAGATCCGCGGTGATCGCACCGTGGACTCCTTCCACCGCGAGCTTGGACTCCTTCTCTGGGACAAGTGCGGAATGGAGCGGTCGCGGGAGGGCCTCCAGAAAGCTCTCGCAGAAATTCCTGGTATCCGCGACGAATTCTGGGGCAACGTCCGCGTCCCGGGCCACGGCCAGGACCTCAACCAGGAACTCGAGAAGGCCGGACGGGTCGCCGACTTCCTGGAATTTGCGGAACTTCTCTGCCACGACGCCCTCAACCGGGAGGAATCCTGCGGCGGCCACTTCCGCCTCGATCACCAGTTCACTGCTTCCGACCCGGAGGTGGTGGAAGGCCGCACCCAACCCGGTGAGGCCAAACGCGACGATGCCAGGTTCTGTCACGTCAGCGCCTGGGCCTACGCGGGGGTGGGAAAGAAGCCGAAGGTCACCAGGGAGGCGCTCAATTTCGAAAACGTCGAACTCAGCATCCGCAGTTACAAGTAGGCCGTAATCTTAACACTTCCGGCCCAGGCGTCTTGACACTCGCATGAACCTCAACCTCAAAGTCTGGCGGCAGGAAAACGCCAGGGCCCTCGGACACCTCGAAACCTATCAGGCGAAGGACATTCCCGAAGAGGCCTCCTTCCTCGAGATGCTCGACATCGTGAACGAGCGCATCATCGCGGACGGCGGGGATCCCATCCACTTCGACCACGACTGCCGCGAGGGCATCTGCGGGATGTGCTCTCTCACCATCAACGGCATTCCCCACGGTCCGGAGCGCGCCACCACCACCTGTCAGCTCCACATGCGCCATTTCCAGGAGGGCGAAACGATCTGGATCGAACCATTCCGCGCCCACGCCTTTCCGGTCATCAAGGACCTCGTAGTGGATCGCACTTGCTTCGACCGCATCATCCAGGCCGGCGGTTTCATTTCCATCCGCACCGGCGCCGCACCCGACGCCAACGCCATTCCGGTTCCCAGGGAGCACGCTGATACCGCCTTCGACGCCGCCACCTGCATCGGTTGCGGCGCCTGCGTGGCGGCCTGCAAGAATGCCAGCGCCATGCTCTTCGTCGCCGCCAAGGCCTCCCACCTCAATCACCTCCCCCAGGGCGAACCAGAAAAACACCGCCGCGTTCTCAGCATGGTCAGGACCATGGACGCCGAAGGCTTCGGCAACTGCACCAACCAGTCCGAGTGCGAAGCAGTCTGCCCCAAGGCCATCTCGGTCGACCACATCGCCAAGCTCAACCGCGACTACGCCGCCGCGACGGTGCACGAAGCGTTCGTGTAGGCTCGGCGCGCGGGTCTTTTTGGAGGGCGGTGGCATGACACCGCTTTGGTGGTAGCCGGAACACGTTCCGGGGGGCCGGGAACGGGCCGTGGAAGCGTCGATCCGCCAGCACCTCATGGCACGCCCTCACCCGCAACTCCGCTCGCACGAGACATGTCTCGCCCTCACCAATCCGCCGTCGTGCCGCCGCAGACCAAAGCTCCAACCCACAAGTTCCAAATAATCTTCAGGGCCAACTCTCAAACTCCAAGGATCGAGTTCGAGCACTGTGATTTGAGGGATGGAGCTTATCTGGAGCTTGTGGGTTGAGATTATTCTCGCAGCCACTCCTCGCTCAAAACCTTGCTTCCCCTCCCCCCATTCCCAACACTCCCGCCGTGCTCCGCCTCATGTCATGCTTCATTCTCGTCGCCCTCCTCTCCGGCTGTGCGACCCGGAAGAAGTGGGAGGTGCCTCAGGAGAACGCACGCCTCGATCCGCCGCGGATCTGGATGGAAGCGCGACAGGGACAACATGGGAGAATCTCGACCGGCTGGCTGAGCGAGTTCAACGACCCGCGCATGGCGGCGCTCGTCCACGAGGCGATCCGCAACAACCACAATCTGAGGGCATCCGCTTACCGGCTGCGCGCCGCGCGCCAGACCACCATCATCGGCCGGTCGGCCCGGCTTCCCTCTGTGATCGCCGGCGGTTCCACCTCGCGTAGCTACGCCGGCCTCGGCCCGGCACCCGGCGTCTCGAGCGATTCCTACGGTCTCTCCTTTTCAGCCTCCTGGGAGATCGACCTGTGGGGACGCCTGCGCGATCTCGATTACGCCACGCGGGCCGACTACGCCACGGCCCTCGCCGATTTCCGTTCCGCCCAGCTCTCTCTCGCCGTCAACACCGCCCAGGCCTGGGCCAACTTGACGGAGGCCCAGCAGCAGCTCGAACTGGCCACGCAAACTCTGATCGACTTCAAGAAGAGTCTGGCCCTCATCACGCGGCGCCAAAAGGTGGCCCTTCTTCGCGCCGTGGATGTCCAACTGGCCCGCAACAATGTGGCCAGCGCCGAACGCAATCTTCGCAACCGCACCCTGCAACGCGATGAGGCTGCGCGCGCCCTGCAACTGCTCATCGGGCGTTATCCCTCCGGTGAACTGCAGGCTGCCTCCGAACTTCCGCCCTTGAAGTCCAGGATCCCGGCCGGCTTGCCCTCCGAACTCCTGGCCCGCCGTCCCGATCTGGCGGCTGGCCGCGCCCGTATCTATTCTTCCGCTCGCCGCGCCGATGCCGCCCGCAAGGACCTCCTGCCCGCCCTGCGCTTGACCGGTTCGGGCGGGACCAGTTCGGAACAACTCAAGCGCGCACTCGATCCCGCCTACCTCACCTGGTCGATCGCAGCCTCCCTCGCGCAGACCGTCTACCGGGGCGGCGCTCCCACCGCCGAGGCCCGCGCCGCGCTCGAACGCAACAAGGCCTCGATCCACGACTACGTGCAGGACGTCCTGGTCGCCTTCCGCGAGGTGGAATCCGCCCTGCAGACGGATCGCTCCCTGCTCGAACAGGAATTCTTCCTGCTGCAGGAAGTCCGGCAGGCCAGCCTGGCCCAAAAGGCCTCCGAACGGGACCTCGGCCTCGGAATCGAGGGCGCCTCGGTGCTCGAAATTCTGGAAGCCCAGCGCCGCGCCGTGAACGCCCGGGGCAGCCTCATCGGCCTCCGAAACCGGCGCATCCAGAACCGCCTCGATTTGCACCTGGCCCTCGGGGGCGACTACCAAACCATCGCAAAATAGCCGAATTTGCGCTTTCCCTTGGGTAACAGGGTCTTGTGAGCGCACTATTCACAGGAACTTTGGTTAGAAATGGGGGGCAATCCCGCGTAAGATTCCGCGTCGCCGGTGAAAATCGTCCTACGCCTCCTCATCCCCCTCCTTATCGTCGCGATCGGCTGGTTCGTGATGCGCGGCTTCGTGGAGAACAAGAAGGAGCCGGTCGGCAAGCACCGGGAAGAACCAACCTTGCCGAAGGTCCGTGCGGTCGAACTGCGCCGCAGCGACTACGGCGTGACGATCACCTCGAACGGAGTGGTGCGCGCTCACAACTCGACCTCCCTCACCCCCCGCGTCACGGGCCGCATCCAGGAGATCTATCCCCGCTTCGAGGACGGCGCCTTTTTCAAGGCGAACGACGTCCTGGTGCAACTCGATCCCACCGACTTTGACGCCGCCCTGGCCGCCGCCGAGGCCGGCGTGGCCCGCGCTGAAGCGGCGCTCGCCCAGGAAGAAGCACGCGCCGAACAGGCCCTCCTCGACTGGAAGGACCTCGGATACGAAAATGAAGTGCCCAGTGATCTCGTCCGGCGCAAACCCCAGCTGAAAGAGGCCGAGGCCAACCTCGCTGCCGCCGTGGCGGACCGCACCGCCGAACAACGCAATCTCGAGCGCAGCAAGGTTCTCGCCCCGTATGACGGCTGTGTCCTGCACCGCGCAGTGGGTCCCGGCCAATCCGTCAGTTCGGGAACCACCCTCGGGGAAGTCTTCTCGACCGATTTCGCCGAGATCCGGCTACCGCTCTCCACCGAAGACCTCGCTTTTTTCCAGTTGCCGGAAGCCGCCCCCCGAACGCCCATCGGCGCCACCTTCTTCGACGCGCTCGACAGCGAGAGCGAGCGCTCCTGGCAAGGGACTGTGGTTCGAACCGAAGGAATCCTGAACGCAACTTCTCGTGAGCTCTTTGTCATTGCGCGGGTCGAGGATCCCTATGGCCTCAAATCCGGTCGCGAGGCCCTCCGCATCGGCCAGCCGGTGCGGGCCCAGCTCGATGGCCGCGTCCTGAAAAGTGTCTTCGTGCTTCCCCGCGCCGGATTGCGCGGACCCAAGGAGGTCGTGTTGGTCAATCCCGAAGACTTCACGATCCAGCGCACCCCAATCGAACCGGTGTGGATTGACGCTCAGCACGTGGTGGTGCGCGATGATCTGCCCGAGGGCTGGCTCCTCGTCGTCTCCCAACTCTCCTACGCCGCCAATGGATCCAAGGTGGAAGTGCTTGGCAACAGCGAGGTGCAGGAAATCAAGGCGGCCCAAGGCCCGGGCAAGTCCTCCGCTGAACCGGGAGGCTAGCGTTTTT
>Ga0310120_10004033_pt1 | contig 10389 bp, 5 predicted proteins | sample CB27_AW_983_MG_FD_203506 | JGI IMG/M metagenome (GOLD analysis project Ga0310120, IMG submission 203506) | Marine microbial communities from Western Arctic Ocean, Canada - CB27_AW_983 | ecosystem: Environmental > Aquatic > Marine > Oceanic | place: Canada: Western Arctic Ocean | collected... | reverse complement strand
GGGCCGTGCCGATGCCGACCACCACCGCGTCAACCCGACCACGCAACTGGTGGACCAGGCCTCGAGACTCCTCGCCCGAAATCCACTGAGACTCGCCCCCCGAAGTGGCGATCCGCCCGTCGAGTGTCATCGCCCACTTGGCATGCACCCACGGCCGCGAAGTCGAGACCAGCTGCAGGAACGCAGCATTGAGACGCCGGACCGAATCGGACGCCACGCCGACCTCAACCTCGAGACCCGCCTCGCGGAGCATCGCCAGTCCGCTGCCGTCGGCGTGCGGCGAAGGGTCCTCGATCCCTACCACCACGCGGGCCACGCCCGATGCCAGCACGGCGTCGGTACACGGTGGGGTCTGGCCGTGATGGCAGCACGGTTCCAGCGTCACGACCAGCGTCGCACCACGAGCTCGTGGGCCGGCGGCCGCCAGAGCCTCGACTTCGGCATGAGGGCCGCCAAAGACCCCGTGCCATCCCTCGCCCAGGACACTCAACCCCGAGTCGATGACCACCGCTCCCACCGCCGGGTTCGGCTCGACATGACCCTCGCCCCGAGCGGCCAGGACCACCGCGTGTGCCATCACCTCTTCGAGGGTTTCGAACGACTCGCTCATGCCGTTGTGCCCGCGTCGAGACGGAAAGAGGCCCCGAACTCAGTCCTGGCCGGGGACCCAGAGTGTCTTTGCGCCGTCGCCCTCGCCCTCGCCACCGCCCTCGCCCTCGGGGGCCGGAGTGGGATCGCCTGGAGTCCACAGACCCGACTGGGTCACGCTGCCTCCGTCGGTGGACCAGGGAGGAGTGATGCCGACCGCCTCGACCAACGCCTGCAGCTCCTCACGCAACTGGGGCAGCTTGCTGCCGTAGTCGGTCCAGAGCCGAGAGAGCAGGTCCCGCAGGCCGGGATCCTCGGGGTCCTGCAGACGCAGGTTCAATTCCCGCATCTCCAGCTGAAGAGTCTGCTCGAATTCGTTCTCCAGGCCCGCCGCCGCCTGGCGGGCCCGTGCCAACCACTCCAGCGCCGAGGCCCGGTCGTGCCGTACCTCGCACAGATCCGCCAGCGTCAAGGCCGCACGCAGGAAGTCCTCGCCCTGCTGCAGAGACTCCCGGCCGGTGTACTCGGTCAACACCCCAAACATCAGGCCGCTGTGATGCACCAACAGCGAACGGTTCAACAACATCACCAGGTAGTCGTCGTCGAGTGACCCGGGGACAACCCGCAGCAGGTCGCCGGTCGAGAGCATCGCCAGCTGGTCGTCCGATTCGACGACGATCGATGTGGGGTCGGGCAACTGCATCGCCTGGCGGAGGGCCGCCAGGTCCACCGTCAACAGGTTCTGTTCGCAACGTGACTCGAGCACCCGCAACGCTCCGGCCAACGCAGAAACCAGGTCCGCATCTCCGGCCGACTCCGAGGGTGTCTTGCCACCCAGGGCCGACAACGGGGTCGACGGCCAGATCTCGGTTACGAACTTCTCGACAAACTCCCGATGCAGCCGCCGTTTGACCCTTTCAGATGTCTTGGGAGCAAAGTGCCAGGTGGTGTAGAGGGCCGCGAACTCACGCGGGACCAGGTCGACAACCTGGTCGCGACCGTCTGCATCCCCGTCTGTCTCACCGGCGTCATCACCGGCGTCATCACCGGCGTCATCACCGGCGTCATCACCGGCATCATCACCGGCATCATCCCCGTCCTCGTCCTCGCCAGCACCCTCGTACGCACGCAGCTCGTCACTCACCTCCCGCAACGCCGCCTCGGCCGCATCGATGTCCTCGCCACCCCGGGCGACCAGGTCGATCGAGGCGGGGGCCTCGTCTTCAGCCGCCTGCAGCATCAGTCGAGCCGCGACCAGGGGCACGGTCTCAAGCGTCAGCGATTCGGCCTCCGACGCCTCGACAACATCGCCACGGACCAGGTGGTACATCCCCACCGGAGCCCCTTCCTCGCCGGGACCGTCTTCGTCCACGCGGATGAACTGTTCGGAGGCATCGAGATCGGTGAGCCACTTCGAGACGTTTTCGATCTGGAAACGGCGATCGACCATCGGGACCGCGTCGTCGCGTTCGCCCAGCACCAGCAACTGCGCCAGGGCCTGGCACTCCTCGGCCCGGTCCGCGTCCCCGGCCAGCCCCGCCGCCGCCACCAGCGCTTCCGAAGCCGGTGTCGACTGGCCCGACCAGGCCAGGCACAGGGCCTGGTTGTATCGCAACCCGAAGTCGTCGGGACTCTCCCCGGCCAACAACTCGTACCGCCTTGACGCCTCACCCCAACACCCGCAGCCGGCGACCGCCGCAGGATCCTCGCCACCAGCCTCATCCAGCGAATAGACGCTGCGGAACAGATAGGGAATCTCACGAGTGCCGTCGAATTCGGCCAGCCGCCCGAAAATCGCCTGCTGCTGCTCGGACAATACCGCCGACTGCAACGCCAGCACCAGGTGCTGACGCGATGCCATCAACTCGCCGTGCATCCGCATCCAGGCCGCCACGCCCAATGCCAGGTTGCCCGCCATGTCGGGCCGCACCGTCGCACAGCGCCGGAACGCACACTCGATCTCCTCGCGAGCCTCCGCATAACCGATTTCCGAGAGCTGAATCATCGCCACCAATGCCAGAGCGAAACTGTGCTCCGGATCGTTGGCAATCACCACCGACAACTCGCGGTGTGCCCCCTCGAGATCTCCCGCGTCAAAGAGCAGCCCGCCTCGAGTCGTCCGCACCCAGGTGTTCTCGGGATGCTTGCGACCCAGCTCGTCCAGCGCGTTGAGTGCCATCCGCGGCTGGTTGTTTTCCTGGAACTTCAGTACCCGCTCCATGTCGTCGGAGAGATCCCGACAACAGAACTTCAACTTGCGGCCGCTGCCGCAGGGGCAAGGAGTGTAGAGGTCCAGGGGCATGTGCGTGGGAACTTCAGAGAGAACGGGACGTGGGTGAGGGGCGAGAGAGGTAGATCGTAGCAGCCGGGTCGACTTTTTTCAGTCGGCCGGCCAGTGACCGTACCGCTGCCCACGGATCGCCTCGACCACCGGACGCGATGACCCGTCTTCATCAAGCAGCCCGGCGGCGGGAAACGCCATCGGGGCGGAATCGTCGAGCTGAGCCCAAGTGATTCCCGCCACGCTCTGCTTGGCCAAGAGCAACGGCAGCACCGCTTCGGCCCACTCGGCCTGACGCACACCACTCCATTGCTCCGTCTCCAGGTCCCCCTCGGATCCCGCGTCCAGGACACCCCCCAAAGATCCCGCGGTCCCGATCCCCCGACGCACAAACCGGCCACCGGAATCCACGCCCCCCGAGGACGGAGCAGCCATCGTCACGTGCAGCGGCAAGCCCAGAGTGCTCCAGATGTCCAGCAGCCTCGAGAGATCAATCAGGTCGCGGCGACCCGGCTCGCCGGGTGCAAACCCGGAGGTGATTTCCAGCGAGATGGCCGAGAGGCCCGGCGCACAGCGGATCAGGCCGTCGACAAACTGCAGCGGACTCAACAGGTGATGACCCTCCGACTGGTAGCCACCCCAGGGCTGCTCGATCCGGACCATCAACTGCTCGATGTCGTCAACCCCTCGAGCCACCTCGATCGCACGAGACAACAACGCCAGACGAGCCTCCTCGGACAACTGCAACCCGCCACCGGTGTTGACCCGCGAAGCCAGTTCCCAGACCCGGATGCGGCCGACGTAACGCGACAGGGCCGTCTCGACAAAATCACACACGAAACTCTGCAGGTTCTCCACGTCACCGGACCACGCCCCCAACCACTCGGGAAAACCGTCCAGCCCGAAGTCCAGCAACGGGCCGCCGTGAAGCAGCAGCCGCTGATCGACCGCCCAGTCGATCAGCCCGTCCGGTTCCTCCCACTCGTACTCACCCTCGATCGCCTCGATCCGACCCCAGCAAACCGGTAACGTGACCGAGTTGAAGACTCCAGCAGGCAGGTTGTCCCAGGCCGAGGGAGCCGTTCCCGAGAGTCCACAGCCCAGCGAGGCGGGGAACCGCTCGGATCGGCGACAACGGACCGCCAGCCGCTGAGCGATGTAGGCACCGGCCAGCATCTGGGCCGAGTTGTGAGCATGAACCAGGGCCGCCTCCGACAAACGACTCGCCTCGTCAGGATCCGACTGGGCGGCCGTGGCCCGAGCAAAGATGTGGTGCGCCTGGCGACTGGCTTCGTCGAAGCCCGCCGGCACCGACATCCCCGCAATCTCCCACGCCGCCTGCTGGTTCCGCAACTGGCCGATCTTGCCTCGAGCCAACTCCAGAGGCAGCAGGTAGACCGCCTCCTGCTCGCGGAGACTCGAAGTCGAAACCAGCGTGCGGCCAAAACCGGGTACCGGCCAGGCCACGTGCAACTTGCCACTGTCGGAACTCGGACGACGACACACCAACTCGTCACCGTCACGCTCGACACGAGTCGGAAACACGCGACCGTCGAACCCGCTGATGTAGGCCTGCTCGGCCTCGGGCCAGCCGGCAAGGAACCCCGGTGGAGACACCCGGAATCGCATCTCGCCCATCGATGTCCCCAGACTCATACCGCGGATTCAAGCGGCAGCAGAGGCCCGTCACCCGGCCCGAAACCACCCTTCCAGTCTATACCCCCACCCGGTGCGTTGTCCAAGAGAGGTTGCAGTGGTAGATTCTGGCGCGAGACAACACCTGATGCCTGACCCATGAGGACGTGCAATGAGTGCCGCCGCTTTGCTCGAAAGCTCTGTCGAAGGGATTCCCGTTCGCCGCGGAAAGGTCCGCGACATCTACGACTTCGGCGACCGACTGCTGTTTGTTGCCTCGGATCGAATCAGCGCCTTCGACTGGGTCCTGCCCACAGGGATCCCCGACAAGGGACGCGTGCTGACTCAACTCAGCCGCATGTGGTTCGATCGACTCGATGTCGAACACCACCTGCTGAGCATGCAGCTCGATGACCTGCCGCTGCCCGACGACGCCGACCGCGAGGCACTCGAAGGACGCAGCATGGTCGTGACCAAGACCGATGTCGTGCCCGTGGAATGCGTCGTCCGAGGCTACCTCTCGGGGTCAGGCTGGAAAGAATACCAACGCGACCAGGCAGTCTGCGGTATCGCTCTGCCCGAAGGACTCACCGAAAGCGATCGACTGCCCGAACTGATCTTCACTCCGGCCACCAAGGCCGAAGAAGGACACGATATCAACATCTCGTTTGAACAGATGATCGAGATCGTCGGCGAAGAACTGTCGGTGCAACTGAGAGACCTCAGCCTGGATATCTACCGGCAAGGGGCCGAGTACGCTCTGACCAAAGGCATCATCATCGCCGATACCAAGTTCGAGTTCGGCATCAAGGATGGAGAAGTCCTGCTGATCGATGAAGTGCTGACACCGGACAGCTCGAGATTCTGGCCGCAGGAACTCTACCAGCCCGGACACGGTCAACCCTCCTACGATAAACAGTTCGTCAGAGACTGGCTCGAAACCACCGACTGGGACAAGGAGAGTACCCCTCCGGGACTGCCCGAAGACATCGTGTCGCGGACCAGAGCCAAGTACGTCGAGGCGTTCGAATTGCTCGTGGGAGACGCGTTTGCCTGGGCCTAGGCTACGCCGCGTTTGACCTTTGCAAGCGCGGGGGACCGGTCGCATAATGAATGCGCAGGGATCGGACGGGCTGCCGATCAGCACACACCGCAGCACACCGCAGCACACCGCAGCACACCGCAGCACACACCGCAGCACACACCGCAGCACACACCGCAGCACACCGTCGAGGGGAACCATGGACACCCCCGTGCCCGAACCACCGGTTTCCAAGACATCGTCCGACCAGGACGGTGATGCGGAGCGGCAGGGTCTTGAGGAGACCTACGTCCCGGGTGAGGCGGATACCGGTGACCTGGCCGAGATGGCTCGAGACGATGCAGAGCCGGAGAGCACTTCGGCGAGGAAGGAGGCGTCGAGCATTTCGCAGGAGTCCTCGGGCAAGAGCAGGGCGTCGGAACTGGGCGACTTCAAACTGCTGAAGAAACTCGGTGAGGGCGGGATGGGTGAGGTCTACCTCGCCCGCCAGCAGGGACTCGACCGCATGGTCGCACTCAAGGTCCTCTCAAAACAGCTCGGCAAGAAAGAGACTTTCGTCGAGAGGTTCTTCCGTGAGGCTCGGGCGATGGCCCGGCTCGATCACCCCAACGTGCTCAAGGTCTTCGCCGTCGAAACCGACAAGGGACGGCACTACGTGGCGATCGAATACGTCGATGGCCAGACCATGCAGGACTGGGTCAACCAGTTGGGCCGCCTCAGCGTCGCCGACGCCGTGCTGGTGACGATCCAGTGCGCCCAGGCCCTGGTGCACGCACACGAGGCCAGCCTGGTCCACCGGGACATCAAGCCGGATAACGTGCTGGTGACCCGTTCCGGACACGTCAAGGTGGCCGACTTCGGGCTGGCCAAGGCGGCCGACGACGACGTGTCGATGACCCAGAGCGGAACCGGGATGGGGACCCCGCTGTACATGGCTCCCGAACAGGCCCGCAACGCCAAGGCGGTCGACCTGCGAGCCGACATCTACGCCCTGGGCTGCAGCTTCTACCACTTCCTCACCGGAGAACTCCCCTTCCAGGGCGAGACCGCCCTGGAACTGGTGATGGCCAAGGAGAAAGGCCTGTTCACCTCCGCACGCAAACTCAACAACGAGATCCCCGATCGGCTCGATCTGCTCGTCGATCGCATGATCGCCAAGGACCCCGACCACCGCTATGCCGACTGCACCGAACTGCTCGCTGACCTCAACGCGATGAACCTCGCCGGTGAGACGTTGAGTTTCATCGAGGGCGCCGAAGCGGCCCCGGGCACCGCTCAACAAACCGCCCCCAACACCGCAGCCAATTCCGCAGCCAACACCGCAGCCAACTCAAGCTCCAAGCGAGCCACCAGCACCAGGCCGGCTCAGGCCAGCCCCCCCGTCATCCTGCCGCCTCCCAACTCCTCCCAAGACGCCGCCGCACAAAGAGCCACCGCCGACGACGACGACTGGTTCATCCAGCACACCAACGCCAAGGGCCGCACCGTCGTCAGCCGGATGTCGACCGCCAGGATCCGACAGGCCATCGACGGCAAATTGCTCGACCTCAAGGCCAAAGCCAAACAGAACCAGGGGGAATCGTTCATGCCCCTGGCCCAGTTCGCCGAGTTCGAACCCGCCATCAAGAAACGACTCTCGCAGGCCCGCTCGGGTACCGGCAGCGGACTGCAGGACATCTACCAGAAACTCGACAAGCAACACCACCGAAGAAAGAAGTGGCGATCGCTGAGCTTCCTGTTCCGAAGTGCCATGGGCTGGGTCTGGCTGACCGTCTTCCTGGCCGTACTGGTCGGCCTGGGAGTGGGCGGCTGGTGGCTGTTCGATGAATACGGACAGAAGCTGAAGGACATGTTCAACTAGAGCCGGCAGCCGGACCAGTCGTCACAATCGCACCGATCGCACCGATCGCACCCCACAACACCACCACCGCGAATGGCCCACACTCGAACACCACTGATGGTCGATAGCCCCTAAAGCCCCAACCGGCTCCCTCAACTCCGACCTGGCCCCCGCCGATCGAGCCCAAGTCATGCAGCGTCTGAGAGTCGTCGGGTTGATGGCGGTCGCGATGCTGGGCAGCCTGCTGCTGCACACCGCTGCAATCGCCGGGGAGATCAGGCTCGTGGATGGGACCGTGCTGCGAGGCACCATAAGGCCCCAACAGTCCCTGGCACTCGCCTCGCAACGCAACGCCGGCGAATTGACCACCTACCCGATCGTGGCCGCCGTCACGCCGCTGAGACGCTACTTCGTACCCACACGACACGTCGAAGAACTCAACAACGATTCGGACCTCGACCGCTTCGAAACCTTCGAACTCTCAAGACGCAAGGCCCGCTTCTCGACCCAACTCCAGGCGCTGGGGATCCCGGCCGAGGTCGGACCGTGGGACGAGTTCGGACGCCGACGGATCGTGTTTCGCATCAAGGACCGCCCGCTGAACATCTACCAGTGGGTCACCAAGCTGACACCGCACCACGCCAGCGTCGTCGCTCAGGGCATCGGCTGGTCGCACGGTATCTCCACCAACGCCATTCCCCCCGATGTGCTCGATGGCTGGCTGAGACGGCTGACCGACGCCGATCGACTCGACGACCGACTCGCCATCGCTCGCTTCTACCTCCAGGCCGACATGTTCAAACAGGCCCGTCGCGAACTGAAAGCGGTGAAGGCCAGGTTTCCGAAACAGAAAAACAAGATCGACAGCCTGCAGGCACGACTCGATCAACTCGTCGGACAGAAAATACTCGACGAACTCAAACGACGCAGAGACAACGGACAGCACAAGCTGTTTCGAAACGCACTCGCCTCCTTCCCGCTCGATCAACTCAGCGCCGTCATCAGGCGGCAGGTCCGCGAGTTGATCGACCAGGACCGCACCCGGACCGATCAACTCGCCTCGGCCAAACTCCTGCTGGCCGAAGCCCTGGCCGAGGTCACCGAAACCAGGACCCGAGAACAACTCGAACCGCTGGTCAATGAAATCGTCGCCGGAGTCGATCTCGAGTCGATCTCGAGACTGGATGCGTTCCTCAAACTCTCGGGCGACGCGACACTGAAACCGACCGAAACACTGGCACTGGCCGGGTCGGGGTGGCTGAGCGGATCGGGCAACGCTGTCACCGTGGTCGGGGACACCGTCTCACTCTATAAGGCCCGTGACCTGCTGCTCCAAGCCACTCGTGCCGATCTCGCCGAACTGCCCGGGTTGCTCTCGAGACTCGAGTCCCTCGAGGGAATCTCGCCCTCACGCATCGCGACCCTGATCGCCCTGCTGCCGGCCATCCTCCCCTCCCCGGAAATCCAGCCGGGGACCGTGACGCGGGTCGAACCCACCGCCGGCGGGCCGGGCTACCAGGTGCTGCTGCCCCCCGAATACAACCCCAACCACCGCTACCCCACTCTCGTCATCCTGCACGACGCAGGCAGCTCACCGGCGAACAGCATCCACTGGTGGGCCGGAACACCCTCGAAACCCAGGCCGGCCAGGCAAAGAGGCTACATCGTGGTGGCTCCCGAGTTGCCCGGAGTGGTCCGAGCCGCCGCGAGGTCGGTAGCACCGGACCAGGCCCCCGCCACCGACCTGCAGATCGGGATCTCGCTGCACCAGGCTGTCCACAAGGTCGTGATCGATGCCCGACGACGGTTTCGAATCGACTCGGATCGAATCTACCTCGCCGGTCACGGACAGGGAGCCGATGCCGCGTTCGAAATCGGCATGAGCCACCCGGGATGGTTCGCGGCCATCGTGCCGATCGCGGGGCGAATGACCGAGTACTGCACCTACTACTGGGCAAACGCCAAGAACCTGGCCTGGTACGTGGTCAATGGAGAACTCGATCGCGCTCGTGTCGAACACAACGCCTTCGGACTCAACCGCATGCTCCGACACAAGTTCCCGATGATCTACTGCGAGTACTCCGGGCGAGGGTACGAATCCTACACCGAAGAACTCTTCGCGATCTTCGACTGGCTGCCGCGGCACACTCGAGGTGACCAGCCGCGTGAATTCGAGGCCGGGACGCTGAGGGCCGGCGATAACCGGTTTCACTGGGTGCAGATGAGAGCCCTGCCGCTGACCGAAGTACGAGGACGCCGGACCCGGCCGCTGAGACTGACGGCCAAGATCACAGTCGGCAACTCGATCCACGTCAACTCCGCAGCCCGATCCACCACGCTGTGGCTCTCGCCCCAACTGGTCGACTTCGAGAAACGTGTCCAGGTGACCGTCAACGGACGTCGAGGCAAAAGCCAGTTCCTCAAACCCAGCATCTCCGACATGGTCGACGATTTCAGGAACCGCGCCGACCGTGAGAAACTCTACTGGACGCGGATCGACATCGAATGAGATCTCCGGGGGCCGAGGCGAGCGAGGCCAGCGAGGAGGAGGTGAGGCCTTCGATCGTCGCCGCCGCCATCCAGATGACCTCAACCGACGACGTCGTACAGAACCTCGACGACGCACAGCGGCTGATCCGCGACGCCGCAAATCGAGGCGCCTCGCTGATCGTACTGCCCGAACTGTTCACGGTGCTCGGTGAACCCGAGGTGATCGCCGCGGAAGCTCAACAGGTGCCCGGTCCCGCCAGCCGGATGCTCGCCGGATGGGCCGAAGAACTCGACGTCACACTCGTCGCCGGAAGCCTCGCCGAACGACGCAAAGGACACCAGCGGATCTCAAATACCAGCCTCGTGTTCGGACCCCGAGGTGAACAGCTGGGGTGCTACCGCAAGATGCACCTCTTCGATATCGACCTGCCCGGGGAAGTCAGCTTCTGCGAGTCGGCGTTTGTCGAGCCCGGTGACGAGATCGTTGTCTGTGACACACCCGCCGGACGGATC
>Ga0310120_10004030_pt1 | contig 10394 bp, 7 predicted proteins | sample CB27_AW_983_MG_FD_203506 | JGI IMG/M metagenome (GOLD analysis project Ga0310120, IMG submission 203506) | Marine microbial communities from Western Arctic Ocean, Canada - CB27_AW_983 | ecosystem: Environmental > Aquatic > Marine > Oceanic | place: Canada: Western Arctic Ocean | collected... | reverse complement strand
CGAGGCGGGCGCCGGCGACGAGGGGACCGCCATGCTCGAGATTCTCACCGATCTGGCACCCGGCGCGGATTTGTTGTTTGCGACCGCCTTCACGAGCCAGGCATCGTTCGCGGCCAACATCATTGCCTTGCGTGATGCTGGCGCCGACGTCATCGTCGACGATGTCGGATATTTTGCCGAATCCGTCTTCCAAGATGACAACGTCGCCGATTCCGTCGCGACGGTGAGTTCGACCGGCGTGCTCTACTTCTCCTCCGCGGGCAATTCCGGGAATTTGAACGACGGGACCTCGGGCGTCTGGGAGGGGGATTATGTCTTCTCGGGTATAACCGTGAACGGGGACCCGGCCCACGATTTCGGCGCAGGCGTCTTTTCAAATCAGATCACCCTCGCCTCGCCTTCCGTGTACACACTCCATTGGTCCGATCCGAACGGCGGTTCCGGCAATGACTATGACCTGTTGCTCGTCAACAGCGCCGTCACTACGTTGATCTCCGCCTCGACCAATTCCCAGGCCGGCTCGGATGATCCCTTCGAAATCATCGGCGCTTCCGCCGGCGATGTCGGCCGCCGACTCATCATCGTGAAATTCTCGGGTGCCGACCGCTTCCTCCATTTGAGTGCCAACCGCGGCCGACTCCTGCAGTCGACGGCGGGCCAGACCAGCGGTCATGCCGCCGCGCGCGACGCATTCGGTGTCGCCGCCGTCGACGCGCGTCCGCCCGCCGGTCCCTTCGTGGGAACCGAAAGCGTCCAGGTCTACAGCTCGGACGGCCCCCGGCGCGTCTTCTTCGAGGCCAACGGAACGGCCATCACGCCGGGCGACTTCTCCTCGACCGGCGGCGAGCTTCGACAAAAACCCGACCTCGCCGCGGCCGATTGCGTGGACACATCGACACCCGGTTTCGACACGTTCTGCGGAACCTCGGCCGCCGCACCTCACGCGGCCGCGATCGCCGCCTTGCTCCTCGATCTACCGGGACCGCCTACGCCTGTCGACATTCGCAGCGCCCTGCTCGCAACAGCCCTCGACATCGAAGCCCCGGGAACCGATCGCGACTCGGGCGCCGGCCTGATCGACTCGCTGGCCGCCGGCACCTCGCTCGCCGAATGCCTCCCGGCTACCGCCTGCGACGACGGGGATCCCTGCACAGCCAACGATCTCTGCGACGCATTTGGTGTCTGTCAGAGCGGAACCCCATTCGTATGCACGTCACCGGGCGTGTGCGAGATCGGGCCGGGAACCTGCAACGGCGTCGGCTGTGATTACTCGCCTGACACGGGTGCGGCTTGTGATGACGGTGACCCGTGTACGGCCGGAGACCTCTGCTCGGCATTGGCGGTTTGTGAGAGCGGAACGCCCTTTACATGCGACTCACCTGGGACGTGCGAAGACGGGCCCGGAATCTGCAATGGCGTCGGTTGCGATTATCTGCCCAATACCGGTGCCATCTGCGATGACGGTCTGTTCTGCAACGGAACGGATAGCTGCCTCACCGGCGCCTGCTCGGTTCATGCGGGGTCCCCCTGCCAGGGCGTCGACGGCGACGCGGACTGCGCCGAGTCCTGTGACGAGTTCGCCGAAGATTGTTTCGCGCCGGATCCCTTCCGGTCGGCCTGCGACGACGGCCTCGCCTGCAGTTTCCCCGACTTCTGTCTCATCGGCTTCTGTCTGAGCGGTCCGCCGGTCGACTGTGACGATGTGGACGCCTGCACAGCCGACTCCTGTGACCAGGTGACTGGATGCGCGAACAATCCAATCGACTGCGACGATCAGAATGTCTGCACCGCGGATAGCTGTGACGCAATCGCGGGATGTCTGAACGATCCGATTCCCGGATGCATGCTCGCGACCCCGGTTCCCTCACTTGGTCGCGGCGGCCAGGTCGTCGCTTTCCTGGCGCTGCTGACGTTGGGAGCGCTCTACGGCCTGAGAGTCACACGACCCAAGCCAGTCTCCGAGAAGGCAGAGGACCCGCGACTCGACCTTCGCTGATTGGGACGATCGCCATGCGCGGGGTGCCATTCGATCGACTGGCGAGGCCGTCGAATCTCCGATTCAATTTGAAGGCCGATTGCGAAGAATAGAGGAGCAGCCAAAATGGAACTCAAGACCTTTGGAAAATCGATGTGCCACATCAATCTCTCGACCGGTCAGATGGACATGCGTCCGGCGCCGGAAGAATGGGTCCGAAAATACGTGGGCGCGCGAGGACTTGGCGTGCGTTATGTGCTCGAAGCCGGTCCGACCGTCGAACCACTTTCGTCGGAGAATCTTCTCTGCTTCGTGAACGGTCCACTGACGGGATCCGAAACCAGCATGAGTGGGCGCTGGGCCTGCGTGACGAAATCTCCACTGACACAAACCGTCACCGATAGTCATCAGGGGGGTTGGACGGGCGCGCGCCTGCGTTGGGCGGGCTTCGATGGGCTGATCATCGAAGGAAAATCCGATTCACCCGTCTATCTCTTCATCGAAGACGGTCAGATCGAATTGCGCGACGCGACTGAAGTCTGGGGCAAGGGCATCCACGAGACGGTCGCGTTCTTTCGCGACCGCTACGGCAAGAAGAATCTCTCGGTCAACGCGATTGGACCCGCTGGCGAAACGCTCTGTCGCTATGCGGCCTGGGTCAACGAAGACGATCGAGCCTTCGGTCGCGGGGGAACGGGAGCGGTCGGCGGCGCCAAGAATCTCAAAGCGATCGTCATCCGCGCCGGCATTCAGAAAAGTCGCGACCTCGATTCCGATGCCTGGAAGAAGGTTCGTCGCAATGCGCTCGATGGCATTCGGGATGAGCGCAATATCACCAGTCCCAAGAAAGGCGGCCTTTCGGTCTACGGCACGAATGTCCTGATGAATGCGACGAACACGATCGGCGCTCTGGGCGTTCGCAACAGCCAGCGGACGTCTTTTGGCGACCGCGCCGAAGCGATCAGCGGCGAATACGTCGAGCAGAACATCCTGGTCGCCGACCCGACGTGTCATGCCTGCCCGGTCGCGTGCAAGAAGGAGGTCGAGGTCACAGAGGGACCCTGGAAGGGCCTGCACATGGAGAGCGTCGAGTACGAACCCGCCTGGTCACTCGGCGCCAATTGCGACAATGACGACATCAATTCCATCGCGAAGATGATCGATCAATGCAATGACCTCGGCATGGATCCGATCGAACTGGGCAATGCGCTCTCCATGTACATGGAAGCGACCGAAGAGGGTTGGCTCGACGACGAGGACGCCGGACTTGCCTGGGGCGACACCCAGAGCATGGTCGATCTGATCGAAGCGATCGCTCGTCGAGACGGCGTCGGCGATCTGCTCGCCGAAGGCCCCGCGCGCGCAGCCGAAACGCTCGGACATCCCGAGATCGCGATGGCTTGCAAGGGCCAGGCGGTCGCCGCCTACGACCCACGGGGCCTGAAGGGCATGGGGCTCGGATACGCGACGAGTAACCGCGGTGGTTGTCACCTACGCGCCTACGTCGCGGCGGCCGAACTCGGTGTTCTCCAGGGGGTCGAAGCGGACCCGCTCGCCTGGAAGGGAAAGGGCGAGTTGGTGAAGATCTTCCAGGATCTCCACGCCTTCTCCGACAGCCTCGATCTCTGCAAGTTCAGCGCCTTCGCCGAGGGCGCCGAGCAATACGCCGAGCAATACAGCGTCGCGCGTGGCGAGGCGTTTAGCGCCGACGATGTCATGGCGACGGGAGAGCGGATCTACAACCTCGAGCGCTACTACAACAACCTCGCGGGATTTGTCGAGGGTTCGGACAAGCTTCCCGCGCGATATACGGAGGAAGCCTCGACCGACGGCGGTTCCAAGGGCCACGTTTCGGAGCTGACCGAGATGCTAGGCGAGTACTATCAAGTGCGAGGATGGAAGGATGCCGTCGTGCCCGAAGACAAACTCCGCGAACTCCAGATTCCCTAGAGGACGGGTCCCTTGCTCGTGAACTTTCACGCCACGCTGCGTGCCATCGTCGGTGAAAAGACGGTTGACCTGGCGATTCCGGAGGGGAGCTGCGCGATCGAGTTGGCGCGCCATGTCGCCGAGCGCTGGCCGGCGCTGGCCGATCAACTGCTCGACGATGAAGGTGAAATCTCGGGCCGCGTTCAACTCATGATCGGTGGCCGAAACGTACGCTGGCTCCCCGACGGCAGCGCGACGAGGATCGCGGCCGGAGATGTCATCGACATCTTTCCGCCGACGGCGGGGGGCTAGGCGACCAGGAGTTCTCGCCCTCGCGCGCGATCTATGTGCCCTTGTCTGCGGTGTTCGCAGCCGATGCAACATCGCTGTCACCGCCAAAGCGCTTCTTCAATCGCAGGAACGGTTGCTCCAGCACATGCCAACTCACGAAAGCGACGGCGAACGAAAGGCCGATCGTTAGGGCGAGATGCCAGAAATACACCGCGGTTCGCGGAATACCCGGGTTTGCACCGTTCGGCACCATCAGAAAAGTCACGATCGGGAGGTGGACGACGTAGAGGGCGTAGCTGTATTTCCCAAAGGTTCGCAACACGCGAGCGGAAAGTAGACGAGTGACCCATTCGTCGGATGCGGCGACCAGAACGAGGATCAATGCACTGCCAAAGCCCAATGACGCAACGCTGAATCCGAGCGTGAGCGTCAAGTCCGCGCGCAACAGGAAGCCACCGGCCACGAACATCAGCGCGACGACGTAAAGTGCACAGATGCTGCCGACCACTCGAGCGATCGGAACGAATGGCGCCAGACCCTTCGAACCGCGAACCAGACAGGCGATCGCGGCGCCCACAGCGAGATCATCCATGCGCGTGATCGTCATGATATAGATGGCGACCCAGGGCGCTTCATGAAGGTAGAGTGCTATGCGCAAGCCGAGACAGCCGACGATCAAGGCGCCACACAACCACAACAACCGACGACGGCCCAACCCGAACACCAGCAGCGGCCAAACCAGATAGAACTGTTCCTCGATATTGAGCGACCAGAGATGATTCAGGTTCGGCGCGTTCAAGAATGAACCGCGCGCCGCCATCGCCCAATTCTGGAGAAACGTCCAATAGAGAAATTCCCGATCGTCGTGCCAGGCGAGGTCGGGAAAGGCATCGCGCGGGATCAAATAGAAGAAGATCAGCAGCGTCGCGTAGTAGACGGGCAGGATGCGCAGCGCGCGCCGCATGTAGAAATGGCCAAGACTGCGTCGACCTGGCGACGAATCGAGCAGGATCCCGGTAATCAAGAATCCGGAGAGGACGAAGAAGAGGCTGACCCCCGTCCATCCCGATATCGCGATCGCATGAATGAACGGAATGGGAACGGCGTCGACCTGGATGTCGAGGCTGTGGAAGATCAGGACGAGAAGAATCGCGATGCCCCGCAAGCCATCGAGGGCGGGAATACGATCTGGGCCGCGTCCGTCCTGCATCGCTATCGGGTCGGCCGTCATGGCTTGACTTGATGTGCCCGTCGGGTCAGCCGTTCGATTTCCTTCTGCATACGCAGATTCCCGGCAGTCCGCGGGGCAGCAGCCTCGAGAACGGCAAGAGCGGCCTCGGGCTGTCGATCCGCCAGGAGGTTTTTCGCCTGCAGAATGTAGGCGCGCAGGTCGCCGGGCTCCTCGATAATCGCGTCTCGAAAGAAGCCGATCGCGCGCGCCGTATCCCCACGAGCCGCATAGACCCGGCCCGCCAAGACCGCAGCCTCAACCGCCATGTTGTCGAAGCTGTACATCTTGGAATCGACACTGAAGTCGCTCGCGAGCAAGGCCACGACGGCGGTTTCCGCCTCACGCAGTCTGCGCAGCTCTAGATACGCCGCCGCCAGGTTCTGCCAGCAGACGACACAGTCGGGATTTTCGCGCGCATAACGGTCGAGTTCAGCAAGTGGACGGTCCTGATCATCTTTCCGAACCGCGACACCATAGAGGCCGATTGCGGCCGCGTGATAGTCCGGCATCAGCTTCAAGGCCGTGCGAAAAGACTCTTCGGCACCGTCCAGCTGCCCGGCCTTTGCTCGAGCCAGTCCCAGTCGAAGTCGCGATTCCGCGGTTGCTTCGTTGCGTTCAACGTGTTCTTCCCAGTAGACCACCTCCTTCGCCGGGTCCTGCGAATCGGCGAAGGGGACCAGAACACGCTGCTCGAGAAAACCGATGGCGACGACGACACCGATGAATCCGCATAGAGCCAGCATTCTTCGATTCCGCTGGGTCAACGCCATTTAGAGATGCTTCCGGAATTCGGCGCGCCGGACACGCCAGATGAATGAATCGAAGTAATAGTGAAGCAGTCCGGTCGTCGTGTTGAGGGCAAGAATCGCGACCAGCGAAATCTCCTTGCCGAAGGCCGAGAACAACCCATAGAGCACGATCGCGCCCACGTAGAGATGGAAATAGCGGCTCTCATGAATGAGTCGGAAGACGGCATTGCTACGAGTCGGCGTCAGCGTTCTGGCCTTGGCGCGATTGTAGAACCAGGCGAAGGCGTCGTATTGCAGACAATGAAACAAGCTCGAGATGGCGTAGCTGAGGTAGCCATCGGAGAGTAGGACATACGAGTAGTACCAGACGCCCAGACTGGTCGCGAAGAGGACGAGCTTGAGTTTCGAAATGGGCAGTCCCGACGACAAGCGAAACTGCAATCGGGCGAGGTAGAGAATGCCGACCAGGATCGCGAGACCGAGCGAGCCCGTTTCGAGCCCGACGACCAGCCAACTCGGAAAGGAGATGCCGATATTGTAGAAGGAATCGGCATACATATATCCGTAGAAGCCGCTGTGAGTCAATATCGCCGCGAAGAAGGAATAACAGAGCCATTGATCGAGCCGGGCATCGAAGTCCGAGCTGGCCCCGGACTTGACGTCGTAGATCCGCATGAAACCGTAGTGCTGACGGATGAAGTGGAATTGGTCCCAAACGAAGATCAAGGTCAGAAGCCGAGAGTCGAAATAGGTGAGTGCCAGAACCATTGGCGCCACGCACAGGGGGATGGCGAGAAACTGGAATCGATTTCGCGAAAATTCGTCGGGGTCGCCGTAGGCGCGCAGCATCGTTGGCACGTGATGGCCGACGGCCATATAGCCGATGACATAATATTCGATTTGCGCGGCCGGCATCATTTGCGCAACGCCGAGAACGGCCGCGACGGCCAATAGCGGGCTCCCGAGGAAGAACACCCAATCGAAGAGCGGCGACGCGATGTATTGATCGCGCATGGCGATGATCGGCGTCGATCCACCTCCAGGCGATGCCTCCACGCTCCCGCCGGCTGTCGCGCTCATCTTTTCCTCCATCCCGAACCAGAAAGCCCGAGGAAACCCTGACTGTACCCCAGGAGTGATTTTCTGTAGACCGGCAAGATGTGTCGTACTCTTGGCGAGCCGGTTATCGAAACGGAAAGGATTGGAAGTGTATTCTCGCGCGCCGCTGCTATGCGTTGTCCTGGTGCTCGTGTCGCTCTCTCCGACGCTGGCCTCGGCGGGAATCGAACGCGGCGATCTTCGAATCAGTGCCGGCCTTGCCGCAGTCTCCTACAAAGACACCGACATCGAATCCGAAGACTTCAAGACGACGACTGTTGAGATTGCATCGGGCGCGCTATTCCAGTTCGGCAAGATCACAGCGAATTCGGTCGAGCTCGGGCTGAAACTCGGCCTCTTCTTCGAAAACATCGAAAGGCCGGTCGGCCACGTCGACGCGACCAGAATTCTCACCCTGCCCTATGTCGCCTTGAATATTCCATTCGGCAAGTCGGACTCAAAGTTCTTCTCGCCTGCGATCGCATTGGGGAATTCCGGTACCTTCAGCGAGGTCGTCGACATTCACTCGGTTCTTCGCGAGCTCGGCGCCGAGGCCAGGTTCTTCGTGGCCAAGGATGCGAGCGTAGATCTCGGTCTCTTCTTTACCTACGAATCCGGTAGAGCGGACGCCGGCGGGTTTCGCAACGATCTCGATGTCGAAGGCTTTACGATCGGTCCACGCGTGAAGATTTCGATCTGGCCGTGACCCGAACGCGATGAGGGAGTCATGAGTCAAACCGACGACCCCTATGACTATGTAATCGTCGGTGGAGGCTCCGCAGGCTGCGTCCTGGCTCATCGCTTGAGTGCCGATCCCGGCTGCCGCGTTCTCGTCCTCGAAGCCGGGCGCCCCGATGCCTGGTGGGATGTCTTCATCCACATGCCCGCCGCCCTCGCCTTCCCGCTCGGCAATCGTTTCTACGATTGGGGCTATCGCTCGCAGGCGGAACCGCGAATGGCCGGCCGCGAGATCTACCACGCACGCGGCAAGGTTCTCGGCGGATCGAGCAGCATCAATGGCATGATCTTTCAGCGCGGCAACAGACTCGACTACGACGGCTGGGCGAAACAGCCGGGGCTCGAGCGCTGGAGTTACGCTGATTGCCTGCCCTACTTCAAGCGAATGGAATCCTGCGACCATGGTGACGCCGCCTTTCGCGGACGGGATGGACCGCTCACTCTCGAACGCGGACCGGCCAGGGGCCCACTCTTCGATGCGTTCTTCGAGGCCGCGCAGCAAGCCGGCCACGGGCTCACACAGGATGTGAACGGAGCGCAGCAGGAAGGCTTTGCACCCTTCGATCGAAACGTAAAGCGAGGACTTCGTTGGAGCGCGGCGCGCGCCTATCTTCATCCGATCAAGAAGCGCAAGAATCTCGATGTCCGCTGTCGTGCCTTCGTCGAGCGCATACTCTTCGACGGGACGCGAGCGACGGGAGTCGAGTACACCCAGCGAGGAACAACTTCTCGGATCAGGGCGCGCGAAATCCTCTGTTGTGGCGGCGCGATCAATTCGCCCCAACTGCTTCAAGTCTCGGGAGTCGGTCCCGCCTCGCTGCTTCAGGAACTCGGAATCGCGGTCGTTCACGACGCGCCCGGCGTCGGCGAGAATCTCCAGGATCATCTCGAAGTCTACGTACAACATGCGTGTACGAAGCCCGTTTCGATGGCGCCTCATCTGCGTTGGCGTCGACGCCCCTGGATCGGAATGCAATGGCTCGCGGGACGCGGACCGGGCATGACCAATCATTTCGAGGCCGGGGGCTTCATTCGCAGCCATCCCGATCTCGCGTACCCGAACCTGATGATCCATTTCCTACCGCTGGCCATTCGCTATGACGGAACGACGGTGACGCGCGGACATGGCTATCAACTGCATATCGGCCCGATGCTGTCCGAGGCTCGCGGATCGCTTCGCATTCGCACCGCGGACCCGCGCGTCGCTCCGGAACTTCGCTTCAACTATTTGTCGAGTGAGCGGGACGAACGCGAGTGGATCGCCGCGATCGAGGCAGCCCGCAGCCTATTGGGCCAGCCAGCCTTCGCGAAACTCGACGGCGGCGAGCTTTCGCCCGGCCCAGGCATCCGGACGGATGCCGAAATCCTCGATTGGGTGGCGCGCGAAGGCGAGACCGCGCTCCATCCTTCCTGCACCTGCCGAATGGGCGTCGACTCGCTGGCCGTGGTGGATCCCGACACGCTGCGCGTGCATGGTCTCGAAGGAATTCGCGTGATCGATGCGTCGATCATGCCTAGCATCACGAACGGCAATATCTACGCGCCGGTCATGATGATCGCGGAAAAGGCGGCGGACGTGATCATGGGTCGAGAGCCACTGCCAGCGGAACCGCGCAGCGAAATTGTCTGACGCGCACTGCGACCGTACCCAAAGGCTGAGCTAGCGTCCCATTTCATGTCGGATGCAGCTTCCTCGACGTCGAATCCAATTCTCGAGCGGATCGGATTGCCAAATACCCTCTCCCGGATTGCCGTCGGTCTGGTGGGGATCTTCGTCGTGACTTCCGCCGTGTATGTCGAACCGGCGAACGAGGTCCTGCTCGCAACAAAGAATTGGGTCATCCAGTATTTCGACTGGCTCTTCGTTGCCGTCGCGACCCTGGCAGTCGGCGCCGTGCTATTCCTGGCGATCGCGCCCCGAGCCAACGTCCGCCTGGGCCCCCCGGATTCAAAGCCCGAATTCGGCAATCTAGCCTGGTTCGCCATGTTGTTTTCGGCCGGCCTCGCGTCGGGACTGCTCTATTGGGCGACCGCTGAACCGATCCTTCACCGGCAAGGCAATCCTTTTCTGGACGCCGCTGGCGGCGGCGACGCCATGGCGATCACCACTGCCATGCGCATCACCGTGCTGCATTGGGGTCTTCACGGCTGGGCGTTCTATGTGCTGGCGGCGCTCGGCATATCGATCTTCAGCTATCGGCATGGGCGACCGCTCACTTTTCGCTCGGCGCTCTTCCCGGTTCTCGGCGAGAAATACATTGATCGATGGCCCGGCCTGACGATCGAGTTGTTCGCGCTCCTGGGAACCGTGTGCGGCGTTGCCACTTCGATCGGGCTTTCCGCAGCGAGCCTGAACGCCACGCTTCATTCACTCCTCGATTTA
>Ga0310120_10004029_pt1 | contig 10394 bp, 6 predicted proteins | sample CB27_AW_983_MG_FD_203506 | JGI IMG/M metagenome (GOLD analysis project Ga0310120, IMG submission 203506) | Marine microbial communities from Western Arctic Ocean, Canada - CB27_AW_983 | ecosystem: Environmental > Aquatic > Marine > Oceanic | place: Canada: Western Arctic Ocean | collected... | reverse complement strand
CGACCTCGTAGTTGCGGCGAGACTGTTCCTCTGTCCAGGCCCCTCCATCCGGTGTTTCGGTCGGCTCTTCGAGGGAGAAACGAACGCTCGTTTGCCACACGTGGCACATGACACAAGCGGCGTTGCCGTCCGTCGACCCCGGGTAGCCACGAGACCTCAGGAACAGGGGCTCGATGTTCGTCCGGTAGTAGTCGAACGGATCCTGCGGCATCGCACCGTCGGGGGACGACTCCGTGGACGCTTGGAGCGGCTCGGCCAACCCCAAGCCCTCGGAGGTCGGGCCGAGACCAACAAGAATGCCGACTCCAGCAATCAGGGAGAAGCCGGCCGCCCATCCCCCCAAACCACGCCCCCTAGTGTTCGGGTTCATGGCTTGCCACCACCTCCGTCGCGGGTCTCCACACGGTCCAGCGGAAGGACCGCCGTGTCGATGCGCTTGGGTCCGGCGCCTACGGTCATTTTCGCCACGATCTTGAGTTCCTGGAGGTCGACGGCCACCGTATAGTCGGCGCCCGAGACGGCCACATACATGTACCGACTGTCCGGTGTCGGCGTCATCCAGTTCGCCGCGGGCCCCACCTCGACCGCGCCGATGTACTCGAAATCAGGCAGAGACCAACCGTAGATTCGGCTGTCCAAGCGGCTTGACGCCCAGACTGCGGAGCGATCCGGCAGCACTTCCAAGCCATGCATCGGAGCGCCCTGGTTGGCCTCGGCACTCTGCTTCCACGCTGGCAGACGCGGCGGGTAAATGATTTGCTCCGTCTCCCCTGTCGCCCAGTCGATCACCCAAAATCCGTTGACCGCGGCGCCTTGCGCCAGAATCTTGTCCGTCGACCCGTCCTCCGCGGCAAGGAACATCATGGGTCGGACGCGGTGGATCTCGCCGCTGGGCGCGGGCAGCGAGATTTCCCTCACCACTTCATCGGTGCTGGCGTCGATGACCTGAATAGACCCTTCGTTCCGGCCGTTCAAACCGGCAACTACCCACTTTCCATCGGGGCTCACATAGACGTTGTGAATCCCGGTCGGCACCCGGATGCTCCCAAGCTTCTCGTGGGTGTCTAGATCGATCACATCGACGAAGGGTCGGTTGGCGATCCCCACGTAGATCTTACGGTTGTACTTGTTGTAGGCGGCCTTGTTCGGACGAGCCGTGAGCGGGATCTGCTCGACCAGCTTCAATGTGACCGTATCGAAGACGTCGAGCGTGTATTCTTCTTCGTTCGCGCAGTAATAGTAGAGCCCATCAGGATGCGCGAAGATATTATGAGCCCGCGGACAGCCCTCGAGGTACCCGACCACCTGGTTCAGCGCCGGATCGATGATGGCGTGCACGTTTCCGGCATTGTTGCTCTGCAGCATTCGTATCGCGACCCCTTCGTAGGAGTCGAGCCGTTCCACCTTTTGAGCGCCGAGTGGCGATCCCGCGAACGTCAGGCCTGCCAAGATCGGAAACATCATGGTGGCTCGCATGCTTTGCACCGTCACCCCCGGATCGGGAACTTTGTAGACTGCCACTTCTCGGTCACACGGTAGACGTCGATATTCCGCCAAGCAAGTGCGCAGCTAGGCGCCTATGACCCAGCGAGCAGATCGACGCAAGCTCCATCGTGAGACCCTTCCAACGGAGGCCAGGTTGATGAAGCGCCTACTGTTCCTCCCTTTCACCGCAGTTCTTCTGCCGTCCGCGGTGTGCGCCCAATCCGCCGACGCCGATATCGAGCGGACGCTGCTCGCCGCGCCCGCGTCATTGCGTGCCGAGGCGACCATCCTCGAGCTCCGTCCTGATGGTAGCACAGCAGTGCTCCGCAAGGGCAGCAACGACCTGATCTGCTGGGACAATGAAGGCCGGCCCGGTCAAATGGCTCCCTTCGACATCCAGTGCACCGCCAAAGCCAATCGTCCGCGATTGGAGCAGAACCATGCTTTCGAGAGCGCGGGAGGCACAGTGGCTGAAATCCTGGCTCGCTTCGAGCGGGCCGAGGCGGACGGAACTCGTGCCTTGTCTGTGTGGGGAAGCATCTACTACCACGTGTATGGGGACTCCGCCCAGGATTACCGAAACCACACCGTGGTGGCCGTGCCGTACGCCACCCGAGACCTCGGCTTCCCGATTGCCCGCGGTCCGGCCATGCTTTGGCTCATGGAGGCAGGTACGTCCGGCGCGCATCTCATGGTTTCGGGACGATGAGTTCGCGCGAGGGCTAGACCGTTAACAGCTTAACTTGCGCGATCCACGCGGCGAGATCGCTTCGTTTCGGACGAGGTTGCGGAGCGCTGGTCCTTTGAGGACACTCGCACAGTCTTGCCCAAAGCAAATTCTGCATGGCGACGTAGCTTTAGATCCTCTTCATCCACGAGGATATTGATGATCGAGTCCAAGGTCGAGGTGCGGAAGGGAGACATCCTGATCCTGCACACCGGGTGGCACCGATACGCGCAATTCGGCGAAGAGGCGGACGAGGAGCGCTACATCCGCATGCACCCGGGTCCGCATCGCGACCTGGTGCCGTGGCTGCTGGAGAAGGAGATCAAGATCTGGGGATTGGACGCCGTCTCGACGGACCACCCCATGAACCTCCCCATTGGCCACTTCCTGGGGAAAGGCCAGTTCGGGCAATGCGATCGCGTGCGGGTGAAGGCCGAGCAGATCTTCGGCGGGGCCGAAGAGGTCGGTCGGCTCTTTCCGGAAGAGGACTACCAGATCACCCACAACGCGCTCTTCCCGCACAACTGCATCCACATCGAGAACATGGGCGGAGAAATCGCGGCGCCCGAGCTACAGAATCAGCGCCTCACCATTGGATGCTTTCCGTGGAAATTCAAAGGCGGTGAAGCGGCCTTCGCGCGGACCGTGGCGTTCGTGGGAGAGTTCGGAAACTGAGCGATCTAGCGACCCTCAGCGCCACGGAGCTCGCTCGGCTGGTTGCTACGGGCGAAGCGTCACCGGTCGAGGTCACGCAGGCAGCACTCGACCGGGTCGACCGGTACAACCCGACGCTGAACGCGGTGGTTACCCCCAACGAGCAGGCGCTAGACGACGCGCGAGACCTGGAAGCGTCGCTCGCCTCGGGCGTGAGGCCGGGACTGCTCTGCGGTGTCCCGGTAGGCATCAAAGACATCACCGACGTGGCCGGTCTGCCCACCACGTTCGGGTCGCCGCTCTACGTCGACAACGTTGCAAACGCGGATGCTCTCGTGGTCGAGAGGCTGCGCGCCGCGGGTGCCATCATCATCGGCAAGACCAACACCCCAGAGTTCGCCGCGGGCGGCAACACGTTCAACGAGGTCTTCGGGCGCACGCGCAACCCTTGGAACTCGGCGTTGAGCGCGGGCGGCTCGACCGGAGGTGGAGCCGCGGCGCTCGCGAGCGGCATGATCGGCGTGGCGGAGGGCAGCGACCTGGGCGGGTCGCTGAGGATCCCGGCATCGTTTTGTGGTCTGGTCGGCATTCGCCCCTCGCCGGGACTCGTGCCCACCTACCCGAGCGCCTGGCCCTGGGACGACCTGGCGGTGACGGGCCCCATGGCGCGCACCGCCGAGGACACGGCGTTGGCGCTTCAGGTCATGGCGGGGCCCGACCCACGTTCCCCGATGAAGCAGCCGATCGAAGGACGGGACTTCGTGGGGGCAGTCGCCGACGCGCGACTCGATGGCCTGAGGCTCGCGTATTGCCCGGACATCATCGGCTTGGGTATCGATGCGTCGGTGGAGGAGCGCTGCCGTTCCGCCGCATTCGGTCTCGCCGGGAGCAGTGCGAAGGTCGAAGAGGCCGATGTCGCCTTCTCGGACGGCCGCAAAGCGTTCCTGCACCTGCGCGGCGTCTGGATGGTGGCCCACATGCGGGATCACATGGACCGACTCGCCGAGCTGGGTGACAACGTGCGCGGCAACATTGAAGCTGGACTGAAGGTGACGACCGAACAGGTCGCGTGGGCGCATGCGGTTCGCGGACGCATGTGGGCCTTCTTCCAGCGATTCTTCCAAGAGCACGACTTCCTGCTGACGCCGTCGATGGCCGTTTCGCCGTTTCCGGTAGAGCAGAACTACCCAGAGACCGTGGGTGGGCGTGCGATGAAGACCTACGTGGATTGGATCGCCCCGACGTTCACGCTGAGCCTTACCGGCCTGCCCGTCGCTTCGGTCCCATGCGGAATCGACGCCACCGGTCTGCCGGTCGGACTCCAGGTTGTGGGTCCGCCGCTCGGTGAGGAGCGAGTCCTCGGGCTGTGCCGACTCATCCAGGAGGCGTACCCGATCGGGGGGCCTGATTTGGCGGCGTTGTAGGCCAGCGGCGGAGACCGGTCGAGTCCAGAGCCACCTGCAACCCGCCGCCGTTGCCGGTCGTCCGATGCTCCGGTACCGTGTCGTTCCAGTTTCGACCTCCATGGACTAGACCGATGACGACGCCTCGCGCATCCCTGCTTACGCTGCTGCTAACCCTGACCGCCACTCCCCTCGCAGGGCAGCAAACGGAGGACGCACCTGCTGGCCCAACCCTCGAAGACCTCTTCACGGTCTCGAGTCTTGGAAGCATCCAGGTATCACCGGATGGTCAGGCCGTGCTGTACACGGTGAACACAGCCGATCTCGAAGGCAACGAAACCGACACGGACATCTGGATGCTCACGCGCGACGCAGCCGGATGGGCGGAGCCCCTGCAGCTCACCCAGAGCGACAAGAACGACACTAGTCCCCGGTGGCGCCCAGACCACACCGCGTTCGCCTTCCTTGCTGCGAGGCAGGGCGACGGAGGGAGGCGGCAGGGCGAAGCGGGGAGGGGACAGGGCGCAGGCAGAGGCCCACAGCAGAAGCTCTATCTCATGGACACTCGAGGTGGCGAGGCTCAGGAACTGTTCTCGCACGAAACCTCGATCTCCTCCTTCCAATGGTCCCCCGATGGGGCCTTCATCACGTTCCGGGCGACCGAACCCGAGCCGCAAGACGAGAAGGACCTCGCGGAGCTCGGGAGAGACATCAACGTCGAGGACGACCCCGGCCGCCCCAACCATCTCTGGCTATTGGACGTGGCAGCCGGCGAGGCTCGCAGAATCACTGGGGGTGATGGCTTCACGGTCGGACCGTTCGACTGGAGTCCAGACGGTACCCACATCGCCTTTTCAGCAACGCCGACTGGCCGGCCCATGGACTCGTGGAAAAGCGACGTCTATGTGATCGAGGCGCACGACTCGACCGCTACACCGAGCAAGCTGACCGACAACCCCGGCCCCGACGCGAATCCACAGTGGTCCGTCGACGGACAACACCTGTACTTCTCGGGGCAGCTCACCGACCGGTACCAAGTGGCGATGACGAGGCTGTTTCGCATGTCCGCGTCGGGGGGTGACCGCCGGGAAGTGTCGCCGAGGGCCGACATGCAGGCAGGCGGCTTCACGCTTTCCGCGGACGGTCGGGGCGCATACTTCAGCGCGACCACAGGAACCACACGCGGCGTGTTCTACATGTCGCTCGACGATCGCCAGCCGGTCCGGCTCACGCCCGACCACGGTGTGTACGGATCGTCGAACGTTTCGAGCGACGGCAGCCTGATCGTCTACACTTATGAGAGTCCAACGCAAAGCGTCGAGTTACACGCAACTCCGATTTCGCAGCGCCCCACGGCAGAGTCCGTGGTGGCAGGCGTCGCGCTGACGTCGCACAACGCACACACCGCCGCGTGGGCGCTCGGCGAGACGGAAGTGCTGCGCTGGAAGGGCGCGGACGGACGGGACGTGGAAGGCGTGGTCGTCTATCCACATGATTGGACACCCAACGACGGGCCCCGGGCCACGGTGGTCAAGATCCACGGAGGGCCGTCGGGCGTGTTCGTGCAGAACTTCCAGGCCTCTTCATCCAGTTCAGACGCTCAGCGCTACGCGGCGGACGGGTACGTGGTCCTCATGCCGAATCCCCGAGGTTCGTCCGGGTACGGCGAAGCCGGTCTGCAAGCAGTGGTGGGTGACTGGGGCGGCCTCGACTTTCAGGACATCATGACCGGCGTGGACACCCTGATAGCCCGAGGCGTCTCCCACCCGGACTCGCTGGGCGTGATGGGGTGGAGCTACGGCGGATTCATGACGGCATGGACGGTGACCCAGACGTCACGGTTCAAGGCGGCCGTGGCCGGCGCTGCCATCACCGAGAACATCGCCATGTGGGGCACCCAAGACATCCAGCACGTCTTCGAAGCGTACTTCGGCGCCGGGCCCTACGAGCCCGGCATGTGGGACGTGTATCAGAAATCCAACCCGCTGGCGTTCATCGAGAACGCCACCACGCCGACCATGATCCTGCACGGCGAGAACGATCCACGCGTTCCGCCGAACCAGGCGCTCATCTTCTACCGTGGCCTCAAAGCCAACGGCGTGGAGACCAAGCTGGTGTGGCTCCCGCGCACCGGTCACGGCCCTCGCGAGCCGGGTCTCCGGTATGAGACGGCCCGACATCAGAAGGAGTGGATGGACCGGTGGATTCGGATGAAGCTCTCGGTGCCGATCACGGATTGAGTCAAGAGCTGCCGGGCTGACGCGGGGGGCCTGGCGCGCGCCAATGGACTAGCCTCTAGCCCACCGCCAGCCGTTGCCGGCAACCCGGCGCTCCGGTACCGTTTCGTTCCCGTTCCGTCCTCTAGGACTAGACCGATGACGACTCCACGCGCCGCCCTGCTCGCGCTACTCCTGACCCTCGGAGCCGGTCCGGCGGCAGCTCAAGAAAAACGACCTCTGGACCACACGGATTTCGACACGTGGAATCGCATCCAGAACGATGTCGTCTCGGCCGACGGCCGTTGGCTCGTATACCGTCTCGTACCGGGAGACGGCAACGCGATCATGATCGTTCGCAGCTTGAACGATGAACGCTCCCTCACAATAGACCGCGGCGCGCGGCCGGAGTTCACGAGCGATGCGCGGTATCTGATCGCGCTGGTCGAGCCGACGGAAGAGGCCGTCGACGCAGCGCGGGAGAAGAAGCGCGGCGACAACGCTCAGCCTCATGACTCACTGGTAGTCATCGACCTTTCCGACCTATCCGTCACTCGGATGGCGGACGTGGACTCGTTTCGACTCTCTGAAGACGACGGTAGCTGGGTCGCCTACCTACTCGAGACTGACGACGACGAGGACGAGGACGAAGATTCCGAGGAGTCGGCAGCAGAGGAGGAGGATGAGGAGGACGCGGAAGCGCCCCGCACCGACGATGGCGCGACACTCGTCGTTCGAACTCTGAATTCGGGAATCGAGCGGCGCTTTGAGTCGGCGGTGGAGTACGCGTTTGCCGCTGACGGTTCGGCCCTGTTCTACACGGCCTCAGGCCAGGACGGCGCCTCGGACGGCGTGTTCCGCGTGGACCAGGGCGGGGCCTCAGTGACCGTGAGCATGGGCGAGGGGCGCTACGTGCAGCTCGCGGTCTCCGATGACGGTGCGGCAGCCTTCCTTACCGACCGGGACGACCGGGACAACGAAGCACCGGACTTCGCGCTGTACGTCGCAACCGACGGCGAAGCATCGGCGCGCGCGAGCCTCGGCACGACCGGTCTGCCCAGCGGGTGGGCTCCCAGCGACGAGGGCAGCGTGTCTTTTTCAGAATCCGGCCAGAGGGTGTTCTTCGGCACGACTGATGCGCCCGAGCCGGAGCCAGAAGACGAGACTCCGGAAGACGAACGAGTCGTGGTCGACATATGGAACTGGAAGGACCCGTACCTACAGCCTATGCAGCTGCTGCAGCGCTCTCAGGAGGAGGACCGCACCTACCAGGCGGTTCTGGACCTGCAGAGTGGGCGCGTCGTCCAGCTCGCTACCGAGGGCATCCCTTCTGTCTCCGTGGCCGACCGGGGCGACGGGTCAGTCGCGCTCGGGACCAGCAACCTCGAGTACCGCCAGCTCGTTTCCTGGGATGGACGCTACTCGGACGCCTACGTGATCGATGTCGAAGATGGCTCGACGCGGCAGGTCGCCGAGATGATACGTGGCCAGGCGCGCCTTTCTCCCGGTGGCAAGTACGTGACGTGGTGGGACGGCTTCGAGACGGCTTGGTTCGCGGTCGAGGTCGAGAGCGGTCAGAAGACCAACCTCACCGAGAATCTTGGCGTGCCGGTCCACGATATCCTCGACGACCATCCGGACGCGTTGCGCTCGTACGGATCCGCGGGTTGGACCGAAGGGGACAGGGCATTCATCGTCTACGATCGCTTTGATGCCTGGGCGCTGGACCCGAGCGGGCGTGCAGCACCGCGCAACCTGACCGAGGGCGTGGGCCGGCAGTCCGATGTCCGCTTCCGCGTGATCGATCTGGACCCGGACGAGCCTTACGTGCCGACCGACTCGGACGTGTACCTCAGCGCCTTTCATTTGTATACCAAGGCGAGCGGCGTCTACCGGGACCGCTTCGATGGAAACACAGCGCCCGAGAGACTAGTCATGGACGACGTGCGCTTCGCGGCCATCCGCAAGGCCGAGTCCGCGGATGTCATCCTCTATGAACGATCGACCTTCGAGGAGTTTCCGGACGTCTGGGTCGCCGATGCGGACTTCGCAGGCGCTCGCAAAGTGACCGACGCCAACCCTCAGCAGGACGAATACCTCTGGGGCACCGCCGAGCTCGTGGAGTGGACGTCGACCGACGGCATACCGCTGCAAGGCATTCTCTACAAGCCCGAGGGCTTCGACGCCTCGCAGGAATACCCGATGATGGTGTACTTCTACGAGCGCAACTCGGACGGGCTGCACTCCTACACGGTGCCAGCAGCGGGTAGCTCCTCTATCAACCGCAGCTCCTACGTCAGCCGCGGCTATCTGCTCTTCGTGCCGGACATCCCCTACGCGATCGGGTATCCGGGGGAGAGCGCCCTCGATGCGGTGGTTCCTGGTGTCCTGGGTCTGATCGCCGAGGGCTTTGTCGATCGCACCAAGATCGGCGTGCAGGGGCACTCTTGGGGTGGCTACCAGATCGCGTACATGTTGACGCGTACCGACCTGTTCGCCGCCGCCGAGGCGGGGGCTCCCGTGGCCAACATGATCAGTGCATATGGCGGCATCCGCTGGGGTACGGGCATGAGCCGCATGTTCCAATACGAGCGCACGCAGAGCCGGATCGGCGGGTCACTGTGGGAGCAGCCGCTCCGCTTCATCGAGAACTCTCCGATCTTCACGGCGGACAAAATCAAAACGCCGCTGCTCATGATGCACAACGACCAGGACACGGCCGTACCGTGGGAGCAGGGCATCGAGCTCTTCGTGGCGCTCAGGCGGCTCGGCCAGCCGACCTGGATGCTCAACTACAACGGGGAGCCGCACGGGCTGCGAAAGTCGCAGAACCGGAAAGACTGGGCGATCCGCATGCAGCAGTTCTTCGACCACTACCTCATGGACGCGCCAGCGCCGGTCTGGATGGAGGAAGGCGTGCCAGCCGTCCTAAAGGGCAAGGAACTCGGCCTGGGACTCACACAGAAACGCGTAATCTCCGAGTAAGACGGAGAGCGGCGCTGAGCACGGGGAGCGGGACCATGTCGACCGATCGCAGGGAGTTCCTTCGACTCACGGCAGCCACCGCAGGCACACTGGCGCTGGGAATCACCCCCCACGCACTCGCGGCCTCACCCATCCCGCGCCCGGTTCCCCCCGCAAAGAGGGCGATCAGGATTCTCATCCTCGGAGGCACCGGATTCATCGGGCCCTACCAGGTGCGTTACGCGCTGGAACGAGGCCACACGGTCACGCTCTTCAATCGCGGACGCACCAACACACATCTGTTTCCCGGTGTGGAACGCCTCGTGGGGGACCGCAACGGCCAGCTCGCCGCGCTCGCGGGGCGGACCTGGGATGCCGTAATCGACAACTCCCGCGCCAACCCGGAATGGGTGCGCCTATCGGCCGAATTCTTGAAGGACTCCGTCGACCGATACTTCTACGTCTCCTCGCGCTCGGCGTACGCCGATACCAGCCGGGTGCCCATGACCGCGGACGCCCCGACGTTCACGTACGAGACGGCCGGTATCAGCCGGGATGCCGAGCGCCTGCCGTACGGCTTGGCGAAAGCGCTCTCCGAGAGAGTGGCTCAGCGGATCTTCGTGGGACGTGTGAACATCGTGCGGCCCGGGCTCATCATCGGCCCCGACGACGAGTCCGACCGCTTCACTTACTGGCCCGTGCGCATCCAGCGCGGCGGTGAGGTGCTGGCGCCGGGTGATGGGTCGGATCCCGTGCAGATCATCGATGTGCGCGACCTTACCGAGTGGATGATCCGCATGGCCGAGGACGGCACGGCCGGCGTGTTCAACGGCATTGGGCCCGGGACGCCACGGCCGATGGCCGAGCTGCTCTACGGGATTCGGGGCGTGACTACCGCCGAGACGACCTTCACCTGGGTGAACCTCGAGTTCCTCACCGAGATCG
>Ga0310120_10004028_pt1 | contig 10395 bp, 7 predicted proteins | sample CB27_AW_983_MG_FD_203506 | JGI IMG/M metagenome (GOLD analysis project Ga0310120, IMG submission 203506) | Marine microbial communities from Western Arctic Ocean, Canada - CB27_AW_983 | ecosystem: Environmental > Aquatic > Marine > Oceanic | place: Canada: Western Arctic Ocean | collected... | reverse complement strand
AGACGAGTCGAGTGGCCAAAGCAGCGAATCCCCTTCGATCGAACCCTCCAAAGACGGCTACGTGGGCTTCAACACCAACACGGCGCAACAATTCTCTGACTTCTTGCTTTTGATTGAACGGCCGGATTTACGCGAAACCGGCGAGTTCGATTCTGCGATGCAACGCGCCGCACGACTCGATGAGTGGCAGACCATTCTTCGCACTTGGACGCGAGAACACACCACGGCGGACATCATCGAACAGGCGCGGCTGTTTCGGATTCCGGTGGCCCAGGTCGGAAATGGCCGCAGCGTCCTCGAACACGAACAGTTGGTTGCGCGTGGCATCTATGTCGACTCGCCCGCCGACCCAAACGCCCCGAGCTTCAAAGCCCCGCAACCGCCATACAGAATTGATGGCGAACGCCCTCCAGCACCGAGCCCCGCACCGCGGCTTGGCGAACACAGCGGTGATGCTGCTTTTCAAGGAGATGCGCGCATCAGCCGAGGGCAAGAGGAGCCGTCTCTACCACTGGCGGGCGTCCGCGTCGTAGACGCGACCACGTGGTGGGCCGGCCCGTCCGCCACCCACGCCCTGGCCGCGCTTGGCGCAGACGTCATCCATGTTGAATCGATCCAGCGCATCGACGGAGGCCGCACCCTTGGAGGGATGCTCGTCGGCAAGTACGACGATTGGTGGGAGGCCGGCAACATTTTCCTCGCCGCAAACACCAACAAGCGTGACGTGACTGCGGACCTTTCACGCCCTCGCGGCCGAGAGATCCTCAACCGACTCATTGCGACTGCAGACATTTTCGTCGAAAACTTTTCCCCGCGTGTGATGGAAGGGTTCGGCATCGACTGGAAGCACGTCCAGGCCCTCAACCCCCGCTGCATCATGGTACGCATGCCGGCCTTCGGCCTCGACGGCCCGTGGCGCGACAACGTGGGCTTCGCCCAAACGATGGAGCAGCTCTCTGGGATGGCTTGGCTGACCGGACATCCCGACGACCAGCCCCGTATCCAACGAGGTCCGTGCGACCCACTTGCGGGCATGCACGCCACCTTCGCAATGCTTGTCGCCCTGGCCGAACGAGACAAGTCGGGTCGCGGCCACTTCGTCGAATGCGGCATGGTTGAAGGCGCGTTGAACGTTGCTGCCGAACAAGTGATTGAGTTTACAGCGCACGGTCATCTGCAAGAACGCATGGGCAACCGTTGCCCTGAAGCAGCGCCACAGGGTTTGTACCCGTGCGCGGATCACGACACGCAGAACCACCCACGTTGGCTCGCACTTTCTATCGCGAACGACGAACAGTGGAGTGCGCTGCTCGAGTGGCTAGGCAACCCAAGTTGGTCTACGGCGCTTGCTCAAGCCAATGCCGCCGAGCGCCATGCTGCCCACGACAAGATCGACGAACATTTGCGCAAAGCGTTTTCGGACCGCGACCGGGACGAATGTATCGACGCGCTCATTGCAATCGGGGTCCCCGCCGCGTCCCTCACGAACCCGCGCTGGACAGCCTATCATCCGCAGCTGCTCGATCGCGGGTTCTACGAAAGCGTCGACCATCCCGTCGTCGGGACTCACCCGATTGCAACGCTTCCCTACCGCTTTGCATCGGTCGACCAATGGATCCGAAGCGGCGCCCCGGTTCTCGGTGCGCACAACCGAGAAGTCCTGCTAGAAGTCGGCTACGACGCAGACGAAATCGTCGGGCTCGAAGCCGACAGCATCATAGGGAGTCGGCCCGAGGGCGTCTGAGCACAACGCACACGCAGTGCGTCGGGCTTGGTTTATGGCGACGCGGGGACTTCGGCCAACCGTGGCGGGCTTACAAACACTTTGCCGACCTGCCCACCTGGGTAGCTCAGCGGCCCCTTGCTTTCGGCAGGCAGCCAGCCACGCCCGTTTGGCGCGCGTCCACCCTTCATATAGCCAAACGCAGGAGCGCGGTAGAACGCTTCTGGTGAATTGTCCGCGATGCCGAAGCGTTCGAAGTACTTCTCTGCGACGAAGAACAGGTTCACGCCGTTTTCGGATGCATGAACGAGTTCATAGCCCTTCTTCTTGCCGAGTTCGTAGAGCGCTTGAATGCTTGCGCCGTAGTAGTCTGTCGAGTCGGCGTGGTTCATCGGGTGATATCGAACGACCGCACTCACGGGCGGAGCGAACGCGGCGTTGTATTCGATTTGCACGAGCTTGGGGTGGAAGTCATGGATGACCTTCCAAATCCAATAGTCGTTGCTGTCGATGTCGATCACCAAGAAGTCTAGATCTGCGGGAACCCCGACTTCTTCGAACAGGTGTTCAATATTACCTGGCCAGATCCACGCGTTGAGGTTCACGACCCCAGGAAATGCCTTGGTGTTTTCAACCAGCATCTTGAACGCGGCGGGGTTGCCCTCGATCTGCAGTCCGCGCCAACCCTGCTCATAGAGCCTGCGCACATTGCTACCGTGAAGTCCGTCTCCCGCACCGAATTCGACCGCGAACCGCTGCGTAGGTTCGATGAGTTCGAAGATCTTTTCGATTACGCCGTCTTCACCGCCTTGGGAATAGATCTGCTTTTCGAACTTTGCGAGCGGCAAAGCTTCGGCGCCGTAGGCCGTGATCGGCCAAGTGAGCATGAGCGCGACGAACGAAAGCAATGCCTTCGCCACCAGAGTTCTGGGCATTTTCTATCTCCTAGGCCATCCATGCGTGTGGAAGTTCGCGCAAGCACTCAGTCGGTCGTCTCTCTATTTGCATTTCCGCCCCAAGCGGAAGCCAATACCACCTCCCGATTGTCTCAGCTTCGAGCATCGAATAGAAAGCACAAATCAGCGGATCGAGTGAGAAGACATCAATTCACCCGACGAAGTGTGCAGCCTTTGGCCCAAACCGCGAAAAAGATGTGTTCATCCCACTTAGACGGAGACACAAGTGGAGCAAATTCGGGGACTACACCGATCGCTGACTACGGATGCCGAGACCACCAAGCAGCAACAGCAAGGCGAGCGCCGAGAACGAAATCACCGATCCGGCTTGAAAAGATGTTGGGACAAAGCGCATTTCTACGCGCTTTGCTCCGGCTGGGATCGCCACACCGCGAAACATTGCGTTGACCCGGAACACACTTGTTTCTTCGTCGTCTACCCAGGCACGCCAACCCTCGTGCCAGCTGTCGGTCACGACGAGTACCGAGGGCGAGTTCGCGCCGACATCAAACGAAAGATGCTCGGGACGTTGGCGCGTCCGCGCGACGGGCCGAATGGCGCCGCTGCCATTGAGGACTGGCCCATTTCCTTCGACTACGGTCGTTCGATAGGGATCGAAACCTCGGGATAACTGCTTTTCCAGATCAACCGCGTCAACGGCCCGACGGGTTCGATCCGTGAGGTAGGCGCGGGGCAACGCACCCTCGTTTTGATACAGAGAAGCACCGTAGCCCGCGAGGTGCGAGTCAACATACTGATGCACTCTCCTCAAACCTCGCGTGCGCTCAGGCCGAGTACTCACAATAAAGCGCACGGATGCCGTGTCGAAGAGCGGAGAATCGAACCGTTGTGGCTTCGAACCGCTCACGAACTGATCGATGGGTTCGCGTGGATAGCGCTTGCCCATATTGATCAATTGAACGAAGTCTAGGTATTGAAGCGTGACGAGCGGATTGTAGCCCCCCACTCCGTCGAAGCCTTGAAGGGTGGGTGTGTTGAGTGGACCGAAGCCGTGAAGCATGATGCGTTCGCCCTGGTAGTCGAACGCGCCCGCAGTGAGTTCATCGAACTCTGGAACGGTGTCTGGAATTGTACTGCCCGAGGGCGGTGCAGGGCTGGCGGTCGTCACTCCGTGCAACGCACCAAATGCAAGTAGGTCGATCGCCAGAAGCCCAACGATCACGAGGTGAAGCCATTCGCGTGCATCGCCCGGCTCGACTTCGGGAGCGCGACGTTTGGTCGCAACGACTAAAGCCACGAGTGCAGTGAGCGCGAACCCCGCTGACCAAAGGGCCGACGTCACAAACGTGCCGCTTATCATGAAAGCAGCGACATGGACAGCAACCACCACACCGGTTGCAACCGAAAATGCAAGCTTCCACCGTCTATCTGCATGCGTCACAAGACCCTGGATCCCAAAGCCCGCGAGAAATGCGATTCCCACAGCCGCCGGACCCAGCGCGCGCCCCATCCCGCGAAGTCCGCCGACAAGCCCTGGACTCTGTTCGAACAGCCAACCGTGGACGCCGCCGTAACGGCCCATCGCGATGAGCACGAGTACCACTACGGCGATGGCGACGGAGCTTGTCACGCGGTTTCGCTGCGAGAACAGTCCGACAACGAGCAGTGGCAAAGCGAGCGAGCCAAGGTAGAAAGACCCGCCTTCATGATCGAGAGGCATCCCGGCCCCCAGCCATCCTGCGCTCCCGTTGACGAACATGCCCAGCCACTCGACGAGATGCACGGACCCCATAGAGGCGAACTCGTACGTCATCCCAAGCGCGCGTGCGGTCGAGGGCAGGTGTTCAACGGCAGGGATCAAAGTCACAGCCGCAAGTGACAGTCCCAGCAACTGTGTGGCAAAGATCAAACCGAATCGCCGGCCAGCAACGCGAGTTCCCAATTCAACGCGAATGTCTGCTGTAACCCCCAGAACGTAGAACCCGTAAAAAACCAGGGCCCCGAACAGGACCTGCAGCGTCCCAGCGAAGATCATCATCGCGACCACTGCGGCAGCCCCGACAGCACCGAGGCAGCTTGGCCTCTGCATGAAGCGATACGTCGTCCAAAGCCAAGCAGGAATCCAACATAAGATCGCGAACAACCCAGGATGTTGTGCTTCGTGCGCGAAATATCCACAGAGCGCCACCATCAGCCCCGAACACCAGGCGGCGAGGTTGTCGACTTGATGAGATCGCATCAACCCAAACATCCCGATCGCTGCGAGAAGCGAGTGGGCAATGAGAAAGATGACATAGCCCCAATGGGGGCCCAGAAGCGCAGGAAGCAGTGTGCCTGGATAAAGCAATGCGGTCTGTGGGTCTGCAAAGAATGGAATGCCCAAGAACGCGTGATCAGACCAAAGTGGGAAGCGCCCTTCTTGCCACGCGCGCACCAGTTCCTGAGTGATCGGGTGATGGTAGTGACGGATGTCGCCTGTGAAGGGGCTGTGTTCACCCAACAAAAAGCCGCGCCACGCAAACGGGATCACGAGCAAGTATGAAGCGATCCACCCAAAGGCGGACTGTGACGTCGACTCTGACACAGGATTGTCACCCGTCACGATTCACTCGCCTCATTCGCGTGTTTATGAACGGCGCCAGAGTCTCCATCCACGGCTTGGATAATGAATGAGAAACGCACTCGGATCAACCCGCGATACGCGAAGCCGCATCGTAAAGCGGGATCGCTTTCGGGACGGTTTCCGACTCGACACTCCAGACTGGGCCATCGTTGGCGGAAAACATCTCTACATTGAAGGACGTCAACTGAAAGCGAAGTTAGAGAGTCCGGACACGCGGCCAGACCGACCGACTACAAGTTGAAGCACAGAACGGCTTTTTCAACTTGCCCTCCCCCGGACATTCACTCGAACGCATTCGCTTCCGGTCAAAGCGTCCGACGACACTCAAGGTCATTGAACTGGTCGTGCGTGGAGACGTTTCCCACGCCGAAGTCGCGCACCAAGTCTCGGCAGGACAACCGCCATGTCGACGCGCTAGCCGATCATTGGGGCGATCAGCTTGATCATCCCCGCGCCAACCGTTCCGACGATCAGGGCCGCGCCCAACCCGACTGCGAGTGGCTTCAAGCCCAGCATCTGCAGGCGCCGCAAGTTGGTCCCGAGGCCAACCGTCGCCATCGCGATGGTGAGGCAGAACGTAGACACCGTTGATGTCGACTTGATCACAAGCGCCCACACGTCGGGATCGAGGAACCCAAATGGCCGCTCGCCGACATCACCCAGCGTCCGAACAAACGCCATCGCGATGAACCCGAACACGAAGAACGGCACCAGCTGTCGCAGCGAAGGCTTCGCGACTTCGTCCTTTCCCTCAGACGGTTCGTGGTAGACGGCGGCCATTAAGGGAATCACGCCGATCATAAACAGGTTCCGGACCAACTTCGTCACGGTTGCCGATTCAAGCGCTGAGGTATCACCGAACTGCTGGGCGTAGAGCAGCCCCGCACCCGCTACCTGTGCTGTGTCGTGAATCGCCGACCCCAGGAAGAGACCTGCGAGATGGCCGTCCCCTGCAAAGAGTTCGAAGGCGATGAAGGGGTGAACGATCAGGGCGAACAGCCCAAACAATGTAATGCATGCAACGGCATAACTGACTTCATCCTCATCCGCGCCGATAACCGGGCCCGTCGCCACAATGGCTGTGTTGCCGCAAATCGCGGTCCCGACCGCGATCAACATGCCCAGCCGTTTCGGAAGCCCAACGACGCGGCTCAGCCACGTCACGAGCAACAGCGCAGTACCAATCGTCGCAAGCGCGATCGGCACCGCGACCAACCCTGTCGCACCGGCGGCAAGAAGACTCAGACGAATCCCCAGGAGTGCAACGCCAACGCGTAGAATGCGCTTCAAGCACAACTCAAGACCGAGTTCATAAATGGCGGGCACGCCGATTGTGTTACGGACCAACAGCCCGCCCAAAATCGCAATCAAAATCGGACTCACCGGAGATGCTGCGCCTTCGAATACGTAGCTGCCGATGGCGGCCGACCCCGCGCTACCGATCGTTGCAAGACCGATCGCGATGCCGATGCCCGGCATAAGCAGACCCGCCGAGCCAAATAGCGCATGTCCCTTTTCACGCCAACCGGTACGTGCAGATCTCTCCTCGACCGTATCCGCAATTTCTGAAACTTCGGGAAGCCCCTCCATACTCCCTACGAAACGAAAGAGCTCGGGGTTCGCATAGGGGTTACTCGAAGCACGGACCTTGATGGGGCGGTTCATGGACTTACGACCTCGTGCCTACTTAGGGCAACAGCTAGCTGGGTTTTGAACTCGGCTTTTCGAGACCCAGGCGGGTATAGAAGCGCTCTGGGATGCCAGCTGAGTTCTTGTAGAGGTAAGTCTTGCAGGGCTTGACGCCAAGCTCGTCCGACGGCTCGACAATAAACATGGGAACGCCGGTTTTCTGAATAGAAGCGATCTCGATCGCCGGTTCATGACAACAATAAACCGGGAGCGATTCACGACCGTACGTAAAGGGACGCGGCCCCTGTAGTTCCATGCCCAAGTTCGAGTCCGCGTACTGCCCATTCTGAAGCAAGCGACCGCCACTCGGACAAACCGGACAGGTGAACGTGATCTTCTCATCGTCTTCTTCCAACTCGAAGGGATGCAGATGGACACGCGTATAGTGCATCAGCGCCTCTGCCTGTTCGCGAAAGCTCACGTCCCCCAACAAGTCTCCCGCCATGGACTCAGTCATTGCCTCTTCGAGTAACGCGGCTTCGTACCGATTGCCGATCCACGACAAGATCCCAGTCACGCGCGCCATCCCGCGATCATGATGGTTGAGTGCGTCGTCGTGAAGCTTGTTTGCCTGAACCAACGCGAGCTCACGGTTCCCCGCGTCGAGTGCCGCCATAACGCTCCGCGCGATTTCGCGCAAATGGCTCTCCGGTTCTTCGGCAATGGGCTCCGGACATTGGCCCTTCAACCGATCATTCAATTGGCTCCGAAGCGTCTCGACCGTCGCGGCTTCCTCTCGTCGTGCAACCCACGCGATGAGGTCGTCTTCCCAGCCATCATAACTTCTCAGCATTGCGAGCGTTTCATAACGAAGCCGCTTCGAAAACTCGCCAGCACGCGCGTCGTCTTTGTGCGCCAACGCTTCCGCGAACGCGTCGACGCTCCGCATGCTTGCAACGCGAAGCTCTTCGACACTGAAGACGCGATCTGAATTTGCGGGACCTTCGTCTTTCACGCGCACAGTATAGAACTTGCATCAACCAAATGACGTACGGCCGCGAACTATTGTGCAATCCTTTCGGCATGAATTCAGAAGAAGTCGCACGCCCTTGTTGGATGGGATCGACCTCGAAGCGCTCTGTCATAACGTCGATTTAGTTCGCAACCATCTCGGCCCAGACAGCCATATTATTGCAGCGCTCAAAGGGAATGCTTACGGCCACGGGATCCGCTCCTTCGCGAAACGTCTCGTTACGTCTGGCGTGCACTGCATCGCCATCGGCAGCCTGCGCGACGCTCACGCGATTCGCGAAGCAGGCGTCGAACTCCCCATCTTGATGTTCGGCGGCCCTCTTCCCGAGGGAATTCCCCCGTTCTTGCTGCATGGCCTCCCCCCACCGTGCATGAAGAAACCAGATCAGCCTAGGCGGGCGCCCCAGAGACTCTGAATTGACGCGCGGTTGCGAGACGGACTAGCTTCGGCACATGGACACGCCGAACTCATGGGCCGACGGAACCTGCAGCCCCGAGTTCGAGGCGGTGCGTGACGCTTTTACGGCGAACTTCGCTGATGGGGATCTCGGGGCGAGCTGCGCCGTGACCCTGCGCGGGGAATTGGTCGTCGATCTTTGGGGGGGACACCGCGACATCGCGCGACGCGAACCTTGGCAACGCGACACCCTCGTAAACATCTGGTCGACCACGAAGATGATCAGCGCGATGAGCGTCCTCATGCTCCACGATCGAGGCAAGCTCGACGTCGATGCACCCATGGCGATGTATTGGCCCGAGTTCGCAGCCAACGGAAAAGACGGCGTGTTGGTTCGCCATGTGCTTGGGCATACCGCGGGCCTCGCAACCTTCGACGATCCACCGGATGACCTCTCGCTCTTTGATTGGGACACATGCTGCAGAATCCTCGCGGCGCAAGCACCGAGCTGGACACCTGGCGACGGTTCGGGCTATCACGCGGAGACCCAGGGCTGGTTGCTCGGTGAGCTGGTTCGTCGTGTCGATGGCAGAAGCCTGGGCCATTTCTTTCGAGAAGAAGTCGCAGAGCCACTCTCCCTCGACCTTCACCTTGGTGTGGCCGAGCGGGACTTCCCGCGTATCGCCGATGTATCAACACTCGGGGCAGAGCCAAACATTTCCCCTGACCCCAGCCTGCGCGAACGCGGTCAAAAGAGCAGCCGCCGCAGCGCTTCGTTGGTCAACACGCGCGCTTGGCGGCAGGCCGAATTCCCATCATCGAACGCACATGGCAACGCACGATCGGTGGCACTTGCCATGGCGCCATTTGCCAATGGCGGTTTGGCTCGCGGTATCACGTTCTTGAGTCCTGCGACGATTGAACGCGCCTTTGAACAACAGGCCGACGGGATCGACCGCACCACTGGACATCACTTCAGGCTTGGGATGGGCTTTGGCCTCAACAGCCCCAAGACGCCACTCGGCACCAACGATCGTACGCTGTGGTGGGCGGGCTGGGGTGGCTCAATGACGGTGATCGACGTGCAAAACGAAATGACGGTGAGTTACACGATGAACCGAATGCGCTCCGCGGGTGACGCCCGCGCGATCAAAGTGATCTACGCCGCACACGGTTGCCGCGCAAAGCTAGACTAACGCGATCGTCCGAGCGCAGCCCAAGATCGATCCGCAGATTCAACCTCGAGAACCATTTGGAGAAGTACGTGAAGAAACTGATGCAGATGTTGTCCACCCTCGTTGTCTTTTATGGCGCAGCATGCGTTGTGTCGACTGCGGCCTTAGCGGAAGACAAGAAGACCGGAACCGCAATCGAGGGCATGAGCAATCAAGAGTTCATCTCGCGCTTTCGCACCTTTTGGTACCAGCAGGCCACCAAGAACGGCATGATGAAAAACAACTACTTGGGGGTCCTGACCTGGCAGAACCCGATGGATGTTTGGATCACCCAAGAGATCATGTACGAGGTCAAGCCAGACGTCGTGGTCGAGGCGGGAACCTTTCGTGGCGGAAGCGCTGCTCTGTGGGCGACGTTTCTGGCCCAGGTCAACCCCGATGGCCGCGTGATCACCATCGACATCAAAGACAAGCGAACTGAGCGCGCGAAGAACCTGCCCATTGTGAAAGAGCGCGTCACGTTTTTGCTCGGCAGCTCCAGCGGCGCCGAGGTCGTCAAGCAAGTGAAAGCGGCGGTAAAGGGAAAGCGTGCATTGTTCATCCTTGACTCCGCCCACACATACGAGCACGTGCTTTCCGAACTGCGGGCGTACGCCGACATGGTGCCGGTCGGCAGCTACATCATCGTGCAGGACACGCTCGGGACCGGCGCACTGAGGGCCATCATCGAGTTCCTCGAAGAGAACGACAACTACGAAACAGACGAGGACCGCGAGCGGCTACTGATTTCGAACAACGTCGGCGGGTACCTGAAGCGAATCAAATAGTCGTGCGTTCGCGAGTGGTCGCGACCAGACTGCTTGGCCGTAGCCGTGCGATTGGGCTCACTATGCACCTCG
>Ga0310120_10004025_pt1 | contig 10398 bp, 4 predicted proteins | sample CB27_AW_983_MG_FD_203506 | JGI IMG/M metagenome (GOLD analysis project Ga0310120, IMG submission 203506) | Marine microbial communities from Western Arctic Ocean, Canada - CB27_AW_983 | ecosystem: Environmental > Aquatic > Marine > Oceanic | place: Canada: Western Arctic Ocean | collected... | reverse complement strand
CTTGGGCACCACCGGCCCGGCCTCCATCAACGTGTGGATCTCGTCCCCGGTCCGGTCCAGGAACCCGGTGTTGATGAAGACCACCCGCCGACGTGCGGCGCGGATGCAGGCACTGAGATTGACCGTCGTGCGACGTTCCTCGTCCATGATCCCGATCTTCAGCGTGTCGGCCTTCAACGACAAGGCCTCCTCGACTCGATCAAACAACTCGACCGTCGCCGACACCTCGTCGGGCCCGTGCTGCTTCGGCTTGACGATGCAGACGCTGCCGGCCCGGGAATTCGTGACGGTGCCCAGGCCCTTCAGGTCGTGGACGGCCGCCAGCGAGGTGACCATCGCATCGAGAAAGCCCTCGGGGATCGGTTCACCCGCGAGCGTGGTCACCGCGTCGGTGTACATGTGGATGCCGACGTTGCGGACCAGCAACAGGCTCCGCCCCGGCAAACTCAGCATGCTTCCATCAGGAGCCGTGTAGCTGCGGTCGGGGTTCAGACGCCGGGTGACCAACTGGCCTCCCTTGTCGAACGTCACCTTCAGATCACCCTTCATCAGGCCCAGCCAGTTGGCGTACACCAGCCGCTTGTCGTCGGCGTCGACGGCCGAAACCGAATCCTCGCAGTCCTGGATCGTGGTCACCGCCGATTCGAGCACCACGTCCTTCACACCGGCCGGATGCACCGCTCCGACCGGATGCTCGCGATCGATCGCGATCTCGATGTGCAACCCGTGGTGGACCAGCAGGACGCATGAAGGAGACTCCGGCGGACCGCCAAACCCGGCCAGTCCCTCCGCATCGGCCAGCCCCGTCGTCGCTGACCCCTCGAGCTCGACCACCAGTCGATGCCCGGCGTCGGAGTTCTCGAGTCGATAGCCGAGAGCATCCGAGTGGCTGGCGTCGGCCAGGGGGACGTGCTGATCGAGCAGGGCAGCGGCGCGGGCGACCACTCGGGCTCCTCGAGCCGCGTCGTAGCCCGAGGTCGACTCGCCCTCCTCCCAGCTCAGGACGTCGGTACCGTAGAGGGCATCGTAGAGACTGCCCCAGCGGGCGTTGGCAGCGTTGAGGCAATAGCGAGCCTTGTCGACCGGGACGACCAGTTGCGGACCGGCGATCGTGGCGATCTCGGGGTCGACACCCCGCGTCTCGATTTCAAACTCGCCCGAGTCCTCAACCAGGTAGCCGATCCCGGCCAGGAACTCGCGAGCCTCTTCGCCGCTGAATCCCGACTCGCGGTGCTCGAGGTGCCAGGCGTCGATCTGCTGCTGCAGGGCGTCGCGACGATCGAGCAAGCGGCGGTTGCCCGGTTCGAGGTCGTCGACGATCTGGCCCAGTGAGATCCAAAACTCGTCGGCGTCGACGCCGGTCCCGGGGACCATCTCGTCGCGGACCAGTTGGTGCAGGCCACGGTCGACCAGCAGGCCGCCGACTTCAATGCGTTCGCCTGTCATCGTGTTCTCTTGGGTACGGCTTTCGATGGGATCGATGCTACTGCAAAGTGAATCGGGCCGCAGGGGTCAGACACCGCCTGGGGGCTGGGGGTCAGACGCCGCCCACCTCGAGTCTTGATCCACCCACCACGGCCCGCAGGCGGGGCCTGACCCCTTCACGCGACACGACCACCTGAAATCAAGGGGTCAGGCCCCCCGCCTTGGGGCGCTTTTGGTGGGTTTGGGCGGTGGCTTGAGGCGGGGCGTCAGACCCCGGCGCTAGGCGAGGATCTCGTGGACCACCTCGCCTTCGACGTCGGTCAGACGGAAATCGCGACCGGCGTGGCGGAACGTCAGACGCTCATGATCCAGGCCCAACAGGTGCAGGATCGTCGCATGCAAGTCCGGGATCGAAACCATGTTCTCGGCCACGTAATAACCGAAGTCATCGGTCTTGCCGTACTTGATCCCACCACGGACCCCGCCTCCGGCCAACAGCATGCTGAACGCATGAGGGTGATGGTCGCGGCCGTTGCTGCCCTGGGCCGCCGGGGTGCGGCCGAACTCGGTACCCAGTACCACCAGGGTGTCCTCGAAAAGACCTCTCCGTTTCAGGTCGGTGATCAATGCCGCGATCGGCTGGTCGATCTTCTTCGCGTTCTTGCTGTGGTTGTCCCTGAGTCCGCCGTGTGCGTCCCAGTAGTTGCGAGGGTAACTGTGGTTGACCTGGATGAACCTCACGCCACTCTCGGCCAACCTCCGAGCCATCAGGCACTCGCGACCATACTCATCGGTCGGCCCACCACCGATCCCGTACAACGCCAGCGTCTCCTTCGACTCCTTCGACAGGTCGAACACCTCGGGGATGGCCGTCTGCATCCGGAACGCCGTTTCGAATGCCCGGATCCGAGCCTCCAGCCTCGCGTCGGCACCCGTCTCGACCAGGAACTCGCGGTTGGCCGCGGCCAGCAGGTCCAGCTGACGTCGCTGCAGGACCTGGGGCCGACCGGGGGTGACATTCGACACGGCGGCGGTCCGAGGAAACTCGCCGTTGCCATCACCGATGCTGGTTCCCTGGAAGCTGGCCGCCAGGAACGCCGAGCCGAAGTTCTGCGTCCCGCCGTGATAGATCGACGGGGTCAGAGTGATGAATCCCGGCAGGTCACGGTTCTCGGATCCCAACCCGTAAAGCGTCCACGCGCCCAGGCTCGGACGGTTCAGCACCCCGTCGCCGGTGTTCAGCCTCAGGCAGGCGGGCCCATGAGACACCTCGTTGCCGCCGCTGATCGAGTTGATCACGCAGATGTCGTCGATCACCGAGCCGATGCGGGGAAACAGCTCGCTGACCCGCACCCCGCTCTCGCCGTGCGACTCGAATTTCCAGGGCGAGCCCAGCAGGTTGCCCGTCACGGCGAACTCGAAGTCCGGCTTGTCGAACGGGACCGCCTGCCCACTCCGCTTGCTCAACTCGGGCTTCTCATCAAACGTGTCGACGTGTGACATCCCGCCGTGCAGGAACAGGAAGATCACTCGCTTGGCAGTTGGGGCAAAGTGAGACGCCCGGGGTGCCATCGGGTCGACACCCGCGGCGATCGAATCTTCGCCGAGCATCGCGGCGGCTGCGGTGGCACCAAAGCCGCAGGCGATCCGACCCAGGGCGTGACGGCGATTGAACAGGGGAACGGTTTTCATGAGATTACCGCAGGTAGAGGAATTCGTTTCGGCAGAACAGTGTCTGGGCAAAGCTGCTCCACGCGGCCAGCCGCTTCGCCTCGGGTGTCCCCGCCGCCTCGGCTGCCACCACCGCCGCCAGAAACTCGCTCACCCGTTTCAACTCGCCCGGCCGCGGGCCTCGGCCCAACGCCAGTCGGTAGGCCAGAGCAATCCGCTCGGCCTCGTCGGTACCTGGGGCCGAGAGGACCCGCTGGGCCAGTGCAGCAGAGTTCTCGAGCACGAAGGGGTGGTTGAGCAGGAACAGCGACTGGGAGGGGACGGTGGTGTCGTTGCGTCGAGTGACGATGCCGTTGGGATCGGCGGCGTCAAAGAGCGTGAGGATGTCGGGCATGGCGTTGCGGACCACCGGCAGGAAGATGCTCCGCCGCCTCGAATCGCTGTAGAACGGATCGTCGGAACGGACCCGGTTGGGCCGGAAGGTCGGCCGCTTCTTGTCGATCACCTCGCCCCGCTCGAACAGGAACTCGCCGGTCTCGGACCCGCCCGGTGCCAGGTCCAGCCGACCACTGACGGCCAGCACCGCGTCCCGCAACGCCTCGGCATCCAGCCGCTCCAGCGGCATCGTCCACAACAGGCGGTTGTTGGGATCGAGTTCTCGTGCGGCTGCGGTGGCCTCGCTCGCCATGCGGCTGGACTGCATGTAGGTGCTCGAGAGCACCATCCGCCGATGCAGACTCTTGATGCTCCAGCCACTCTTCACGAAATCGGCGGCCAGCCAGTCGAGCAGCCCCGGATGGCTGGGCAACTCGCCCCGCTTGCCGAAGTTGTCGCTGGTGGCGACCAGCCCGGTGCCAAAGTGGTTCTGCCAGATGCGGTTGACCAGCACGCGAGCGGTGAGGGGATGATCGGGCGAGGCGATCCAGCGAGCCAGTTCCAAGCGACCGCTGGAAGAGGTCGTCAGCGGCTTATGACCCTCGCCTGCGATCACCTGCAGGAATCGCCGCGGAGCGAAGACACCGGGGTCCTTGCGATCGCCCCGCTGGTGGACTCGGAGGGTCACCGGAGTGGACTCGACGGGAGCCATCACCATCACCGGCTCCAGCCCCTTCACCTCCAGCTTCCACTCCTGGAACATCGTCGCGTTGCGGTTCTCGTCCTGGAACACCTCGGTGCTGCGGAAGATGCTCGCCAGCGAGTAGTAGTCGACCGTGGGGATCGAATCGAACTTGTGGTCGTGACAGCGTGCGCATCCGATCGTGAGCCCCAGGAAGGCCCGGCCGGTGACGTCGAGCTGATCGGCGACGATGTCGAGCCGAGACTGCTCCTTGTCGGTCTCGGCCAACGCCTTGGGTCCCAGCATCAAGAATCCGGTCGCCACCACCGCGTCGACGCGTGCCTGGCCGGTCTTGCCCGGCAGCAGGTCACCGGCCAGTTGCTCGATCACGAACTCGTTGTACGGCTTGTCGGTGTTCAGTGACTTGATCACGTAATCGCGGTACCGCCAGGCGTAGCGCATCACGACGTTGCCGTCGTTGGCGGTCGACTCGGCGTAGCGGACCACGTCGAGCCAGTGCCGCGCCCAGCGTTCGCCGTAGCGGGGCGAGGCCAGCAGCTCCTCGACCACCGATCCCAGTGCCTCGAGATCGCTCCGCTTGTCGGCCAGGAACGCGTCGATCCGGCCGGGAGTCGGCGGCAGCCCGGTCAGGTCGAACGTGACCCGGCGGATCAACGTGGCGCGGTCGGCTGGCGGCGATGGCTTCAGGCCGGCGGCTTCCAGCCGGACCAGCACAAACCGATCAATCGGCGACTTGCTCCATAAGGCGTCGGCGACCTCGGGCAATTCCGGCTGCTTGACCGGCCGGAAGGCCCAGTAGTTCTTCTCTTCGTCACTGAATCGCCGTGTCGAGGCTTCGAACATCCGGGGCATCACCACCCCGTACCGCGTCGCCAGTTCCGCCTCCAACCCCCGCCGCTGCCGATCACTCAGCACGCGGTCAAACACGATCACCTCGGACAGGTCGCCCTGGAATCCGCCGGCCCAGGCTTGGGGCCGACCCAGTGCGACACCGTGTTCGGGCCGCAACTGCACGTCGGGCACGACCGCGGTCCCGGTTGGGTCTCGACCCCACGCCTGCTTCGAGGACTGTCCATTGAGCCAGAAGCGGGTACCGGGGGTCCAGGGACCCTTTTTGCGAGTGATGATCAGGATGTTGGGCTGGTCATAGAGTACCTGGGCCGAGCCGGGCCCCATCGAGGCGTCGTGTGACCAGCCGCCGGCCAGGTCGAGCTGGTTCTTGTCGGTCTCGAGTTCGATCAGCACCGACAGCGGCTTGCCCGGGTTCCCGGCGGCCGCCGGGTTCCCCACCATCAGGATGTTTTCGTAACGGTAACGATAACGCTTGGCACCACGGCGGACGAACTGGCCGACGATCACGATCGTGAAGTCGGCGTCTCCGGTCAGCCCGAGGCTTCGGTCGGGCGAGGCGGCCAGGCCGTTTTCGTGTACGAATCGCACCGCCGGTGTGCCGTTGACCTTGCTGCGCTTGATCCACACAGGTGCGGTGCCCGTGCCATTGGTGCGGACTCCCCGGGTGATCGTCAAGTCGTGGCCGCGGCCGCTGGAATCGGGCCAGACCACCACCGGCCCGCCATCGGCAACCTGCAGCCGGTCGGCTCGAAGCCACAGCCGCAGCGACTTGGCCAACTCGGGCGAGTCCGCTGCGATCACCTCGTCAACCCGCTGTGACGCTTCGGCGTCTGCCGGCTTCGCATCGGCCGCGTCAGCCGCCTCTGGCAATGAAGCGCCAGGCCATGCCAGCAGCAACGCCAACAGCATCGAGGCAGCCAAGAGGATCGGTCGAGAAACCATGGCTGGATCCGGGCCGGGAGATCTGGTCAGATCAGGAGGCTTCAATCTACCAAAGACCCCCACGCGCAGAAAACAACACTGCGACTGGCTCACTCGCCCCCTGGGCGAGGGTGCCTGTCCCGGCCCAACCAGAAACATCCCAATGACCCGAACCGCCATCCTCTTGACCCTCGCGGCCGTACTGTGCTCGAGCCTGTTCCCTGCCCAGGATCGGGCAGAAGCGGAATCCAGGGCAGGCGATGCCCGGCAAGCCGACACAACGGCGGATGCCCCCAAGACGACACCCCCGGCAGTTGGGCATTCGTCGTTCATGAGCCCACATGCAAAGCCGATCGCCTTCAGCGGCGGCCGGGTCTTCGTCGCCAACACGCCGGCGGACACCGTCGATGTCATCGACCCGGCCACCCGCAAGGTTACCACCCGCATCCCCGTCGGCATCGACCCCGTCGGCCTGGCCGTGCGGCCCGACGGCAAGGAACTCTGGGTCGCCAACCACGTTTCCGATTCACTCAGCGTGATCGACACCGACTTCGACAGCCCGACCTATCTCCATGTCATCGCCACCGTCCAGGACTTCAACCCCACCACCAAGGCGACCCGCTTCGATGAACCCATCGGCATCGCGTTCGCCAGCAACGAGAAGGCCTACGTGGCACTGTCCTCGGAAAACACCATCGCGGTGATCGATGTCGCCAGCCGCAAGGTCACCGGGCGACTGCCAATCAACGCCCAGGACCCTCGAGCCATCACGGTCCGAGGTAACCGGCTGTACGTGATCCCGTTCGAATCCAACAACAAGACACAACTCTCCGGCGGCACCAAGCCGCTCGACGGCAAACTCAAGACCTTCGACGCCTACCAGCACTCGATCCGTGTCAACAACGTGCTGTCGCTCGGGCATGTCGTCGACATCATCAAGCACCCCAGGGTTCCCGATCGCGACCTCTACGTCTTCGACACCCGGAGTGATCGTCTGCTCAAGACCGTCGACACGCTCGGCACGCTGCTGTATGGACTCACCGTCGATTCGTCGGGAGAGGTCTTCATCGCCCAGGCCGATGCCCGCAACGACGCCAACGGCAAGTCGGGTACGAAGAAGCACGGGCTGAAGGAACTCGAAAACCGTGCCTTTCTGAACCAGGTGACCCGAGTCGCGTTTGAGGACGGGACACCGCAGCAGCCGGAGTTCATCGAACTCGAGCCGCTGCCGCCGGAGCACCCCGAGCCGGGCCAGGCACTGGCCACGCCGTATGCGATCCAGGTCAGCGACGACGATTCCACGCTGTTCGTCTCAGCCGCCGGTTCCGACACGCTGTTCTCCCTCGATGCCGAAACCGGCCAGGTGCTGGGCCGAGCCGATGTCGGTGCGGTGCCGCGGGGGATCGCGCTGGAGTCGTCCGACACCGGCAAGGCGACCTGGGCCTGGGTGCTCAACGCCGTCGCCAACACCGTGTCCCTGGTCGACGTGGCCGACCCGACCGCGCTCGAAGTCGTTGCCACCGTGCGGCTGGAAGACCCCACCGACCCGGATGTCAAACGCGGACGGATCGCCTTCAACACCGCCTCGGCGTCCACCACCGAAACCTACTCATGTGCCAGCTGTCACCCCGACGGCCACACCGACCAGTTGCTGTGGGTGCTCAACACCCCGATCGTCACCGGCGGCAACCAGATCATGCCCCGCTCGACGATGCCGGTTCGCGGGCTGCGTGACACCGAGCCGTTTCACTGGGACGGCATCCCCGGTGACCCCTACGGCGGCAACAACAGTGCCAGCATTCGCAAGCACGTCGAACCCAACAGCCGACTGGGCGATCCCGAAAGCAGCGCGCGGCACCTGATCGACGGGGCCATGGCCAACACGATGATGAGGGTCGGAGACACGGCGAAGAACGACGAGGGCAAAGCGGGACAGCTGTCGGCCGGCGATCGGGATGCGATGGCCCAGTTCATCCTCAGCGTCACCTACCCTCCCGCACAAAGACGTGCCTACACCAATGTCGTGTCGAACCGGGCCAGAGACGGGTTCGAGCTGTTTCACGTCAAGGGGGACAACGATCCCGGGAAACGAAAGCCCAACATCTGTGGAAACTGCCACCGCATGCCGTTCCAGGTCAGCACCAACACGCCGGGAACCGGGATGGACGCACCGACCTGGCGAGGAGCCTACGACCGCTGGCTGATCCTGCCGCAGGGACGACTCAATATCATCGACTTTGACTTCTACCGCAGGATCGCCGAACGGGGTGCACCCGAACGGAGTGTCTGGCGGATGTCGTGGGGAGGCCGACGGCGGTTCGATCCGGTTTGGGACATGGTGCTCGAGAACAGCACCGGGTTCTCCGGGTCCTTCGCCCGTCAGGTCACTCTCAATAAAGCCTCGATAAAGGATGATCTGACCACCGACCTGCTGGATGCACTCGAACAGTCCGCCAGCGAAGCCGCCGTTGTGCTCGAGGTCCACGGAGCGTTCATAAACGGGACGACAGCCGCACCGGTGAACCTGCGATTCCGTGAAGGTGCCTACATCGAGATCGGTGGCCGCCAACGCAGGCCGTTTTCTCGAGACGAGCTGATGTCGTCGGCAGCGAAGGGCCGCTTCGTCGGCACCTTCACCGCCGGACTCGGCACCACCGTCGATCTCAACCACCCGCAGCCCGCACTTTGGACGCCGGGCCCCATCCATCCACAACGGGGACGACAAAAGTTCCCGGTCTTGCGCGACGGCAAGACCAGCATGACGATCAGCGGACGACACATCCGAACAGGAGCCCGCGTGGTCGTCGACGGACGACGCGTGCCCGGCTCGATCACGATCGACCGCGAGGTCGTGACCATCGCGCTGGCGGACTTTCCTGCCGAGGGGATGCACCTGCTGCAGGTCCAGAACCCCGGCGGGCTGTTCAGCAACGACTTCATTTTCTACGCGTCAAAGAAGCCTCAGAGCACCCCGGACAAGAAGCCCGCCGCAAAGAAACCCGCTGCAGAGAAACCCGCTGCAGAGAAACCCGCTGCAGAGAAACCTCGACCTGATGTCCGGACAGCGACTGGTGCCAGGCTGAGGGAACTGGTTCAGGCAGGCAAGCTGACGCGAGCCGAGGCGACGGAGCTCTACAGGATCGCTTTTCCCGAGGATGACCGCAGAGGCACCCGTGAAGAATAGCGCAAGCCCGGTGTCCAAGTTTTCGACCAGCGGTAGTCTTCCCTTGTAGACTGGCACCTGTGCCCGACTCCCGATTTGAAAAGGACTCGAGAATGTCTCGGTTTGTATTCGCGTGCATGATGTCGGCCCTGATCTGCTCGACAGGCCTTTCCCAGGATTCTCGACCCGAGGAGAAGGCTGGGAAACGCGGCGAATCTCGCGTCCAGAAGAAGCGGGGTGAACAACGTAGCCGTGAGAATCCACGTCGGACCCGAACCGGGCCTCGGCAATCCGATGCTGATCGCCGCGTGGCTTTCCGCAAACGACTCGGTGAGTTGATCGAGAAGGGCAAGCTGACCCGCGCAGAAGCCTCGCAGCTCTACACCACCGCCTTCCCCGAAAGAAGTCGTGGTCGTGAAACGCAGAAGCGATACAGGAACGGCCGCAAGGTGGAGGTCAAGGATCCGGCGGGGTTCAAGACCGCCAGGGGCAAGGCGTTGTTTTCCGGGCCGCAGCCGGGGGAGAAGATCCCTGCCTTCAAGGTCACCGCGATCAACGGAACTTCCGTCGGCAAGGTGTTCGATCCGGTCAGCCGGGCCGGTGGAAAGCCGCAGGTGCTGATCTTCATGGACGAAAACCGCTTGGGAATTCGCGGTCTCTTCGGCACCTCGTCCTACCTGTCCCAGATTGCCGACAAGTCGGACAAGCCACTCCAGCTAACCGCCGTCCTGCTCGGTGACGATCCCGCCAAGCTGTCACAATTCGGCACACGATTCGGCGCGCGGCTCTCCAATGTTGTGATGGGAGTCTCTCGTGATGGTCGCGACGGGCCCGGCGCGCTGGGCCTGAACCGGACCATCTCGATGACGGTCATCGTGGCCAAGGACGGAAAGGTCACGCACAACTTCGTGTTCCCGCAGTCCATGCTGTATCCCGACCCCCACGTTCTGGGCGCCATCGCCAGTGTCATCGGGGAAAAGCGAGAGACGGTCGCGAAGTGGCTGAACACCGAGCAGGCCGAACCCGCCCCGGCACGCGGAAGTCGGAAGCCGGCACAGCGTCCTTCTCGCGAGGAGATCATCAAGCGGTTCGACAAGGACGGCGATGGCAAGCTGAGCGAAGAAGAAGGCCGAGCGGCTCGCAAGGCCCTGCAACGCAAGTAACGGTCTGCGGTTCCAACCGCTTTCCAGCCTCGGGACAGGTGATGAAGTCGATCCGGTTCCCATTCATCGTTCTTGCCGTCTCGGCCGTGTTCGGTTCGACTGGTTTCGCGCAGGAAGGGCGTACC
>Ga0310120_10004024_pt1 | contig 10399 bp, 10 predicted proteins | sample CB27_AW_983_MG_FD_203506 | JGI IMG/M metagenome (GOLD analysis project Ga0310120, IMG submission 203506) | Marine microbial communities from Western Arctic Ocean, Canada - CB27_AW_983 | ecosystem: Environmental > Aquatic > Marine > Oceanic | place: Canada: Western Arctic Ocean | collected... | reverse complement strand
TAGGCGTTGCCTCCGTGTCGCCATGCGGAGCGCCGGGCCTTCAATGGGGCAGGAATTGTAGGGCGGCCGCTCCGGCTGCCAGTGGTCCGGCTGATCGATGATCCTCCTTAACCTAGCGCCATTCACCCTAGGGTAGCCTAGAATCTGTTCGAAAACGGGGGCGTGGCGGCCCTCCTTCCCACCCTGGAGACGAATAATTTGGAATAAATCCAGCTCTCCACACCGCTTACCCCACAACAACGGGCGGGTCAGGATTGACCTTTTGCCCTCCCGTGATAGGCTCCACAGCAAGTGTTTCGCAGAATTTCAGGATCCGGATTTGCCCTCGCGATGATCGCCCTCATCGCGCTGCGGCTTCCCGTGCTCGGATTCTGCCTCTGCGAAAATGATGTCATCCTCAACGGTGGCGCCTGCTGCGAAGAGGCCGCCACCGAGCAGTCTTCCTGTGGTAGCTGCCCCGAAATCCTCTGCCAGACCGAGAAGAAACCCTGCCGTGATTGTGTGGTGATTCTTTCCCTCGATCCCGGTGATTTCCAATGGACCGGAAGTCAGTTTTCCCCCTCCAAGGAAGACCTTACTCCCCTCGACCTGCCCATCAACTTTTGCGACGACTTGCCTCCCAAGTCGACCTCCCGCCAGTGTGCCGCACCTATCCGTGGCTCACCTCCCTTGGGAAACGTCCCGCTCTATTTGCGGATTCAGGTCCTGAGGCTTTGAGGCTTCTGGTCACGACCCCTCTCCTGTCGTTCACCCTCCGTGCTGCCCTGCAGCATTGTGCATGCCCATTGCACCCTCCCGGACAATCTTCCTCCTGCCTCCTTTCTCACCGAGACCAATCATGTCGCTCGAAAAACTAGAATCCCTCCGCGGATCAGGCCCCTCCTCGCCCAAGGCAGGAGGTCCTCGCCGCCTACCCGCAGCACTCCTCCCGATCGGGTTGGTGTTCGCCTTTCTCGCGGTCTTCGGACTCATGTTCGGATCACGCCTCCTTCCCGCTCAGGAAGTGAAAACGGCCCCCGTGATCATCCTGCGCACCTCGGGTGACCTTGGGAGTGAATCTCCCGAGAGCCAACCCCAGCCCTCCAGCACCCAGCTCCTCTTCCGAGCGTCCGGCTGGGTTGAGCCTGATCCCTACATCACGAACGTCCCCTCCCTCGTCAATGGCGTCGTCAGAGAGGTGCTCGTCTTGGAAGGACACGCAGTGAAGAAAGGCGATATCCTCGCCACTCTCATCGACGACGATGCCAAACTCGATGTTCAGGAAGCCGAACGCACCATCGCCACCCTCGACGCCACCCAAGTCGCGCACTGCGCCCAACTCCCGGTCCTGAATGCGGAGATGCATGCCATTCAGCAACGCATCGCCGCGCAAAGTGCTCTCCACGCCGAACTCGAAGACAAGGCCCAGCGCCTCGCCGCCGTGCGCAAGGGCTCGGTCCCCGAACAGGATGTCAAACAGGCTCAACTCAAGGTCGACGGACAACAAGCGGTCATCGAGGAAGCCAACGCGGAACTCGCCGGCATCATTGCCAAAATCAACAAGGTCGATCTCGAACGCCTCACCGTGGTGGCCCGCATCAGCGCCGCCCAAACCGCTCTCGCCCGCAAACAACTCGCTCTCGAGCGAACCACCATCAAGGCCTCCATGGACGGCATGGTTCTTCGCCTGCATGCCGCCCCCGGCAAGAAACGCATGCTCGAGGGCAATGAGGCCACCAGCGCCCTGATTGTCGAACTCTACGATCCCGCCAAGCTCCAGGCCCGCATCGACATCCCTCTCACCGAAGCGGCGGGCTTGCGCATCGGTCAGCCCGTCAAAATCACAACTGACCTCCTTCCCGACGCCAAGTTCGACGCTGAAGTGACCCGCATCGTCGGAGAGGCTGACCTTCAGCGCAACACTCTTCAAGCCAAGGTAAGGATTCTCAAACCCGATCTCCGGCTCCGCCCCGAAATGCTCGTGCGCGCCGAGTTCTATCCCGGCGGAACCTCGACTCATTCCCATTCCTCCCACTCCCCATCCCACCGCAACCAGCGGCTTTCCATCTACGCTCCCAAAGCGGCCCTTCTCAATCAATCGGGCACCACTGCTCAAGCCTGGGTCATCGAGGACCACCGAGCTCAACGGCGCGACCTCAAGATCGGCACCGAGGAACGCGACAACCACCTCCATGTCCTTGACGGGCTCCGCCCAGGCGACCAGCTCATTCTCCCTCCCCACGACAAGCTCAAGGAAGGTTCCCGAGTGCGCGCCAAGAACCAGGTTCCCCGCTGAGCACTGAAAACTGATCACCGAAGATCTCCCAACATGTTCATCACCATCCGCAACCTCACCAAGTCCTTCAAAAAGGGGCCCAACCTCATTACGCCCTTGCAAAACCTGAGCCTGGAAGCGCCCCGCGGAGAGTTCCTTGCCCTCATGGGACCATCCGGCTCCGGCAAAACCACCTTGCTCAATCTCATCGCCGGGATCGACTCCCCCACCAGCGGCGACCTCATGATCGATGACCATGACGTCGCTCGACTCTCGCGGGCACAACTCGCCAAGTGGCGCTCACGTCACGTCGGCTACATCTTTCAGCTCTACCATCTGGTGCCTATTCTCTCTGCCTTCGAGAACGTGGAACTGCCCCTCCTTCTCATGCCCCTCTCCCGCTCCGAACGCCGGGCTCGCATAGATGCTGCCCTCGACCTCGTGGGGCTTTCCGATCGCGCCCAACACCGCCCCACCGAACTCTCCGGCGGCCAGGAACAACGGGTCGCCATCGCTCGTGCCATCGTGCACGACCCCGGACTCCTCGTCGCTGATGAACCCACCGGCGACCTCGATGGCGAATCCGCCCGCTCTATTCTCGCCCTCCTCACTTCCCTCTCCCAAGACCACGGCAAAACCATCGTGATGGTCACCCACGACCCCAAGGCCGCCGCCGTCGCCAACCGCATCCTTCACCTCGAGAAGGGCCAACTCGTCAACCCAACCGCAACTCCGGCAAGCGCAGTCTCCTGACCACCCCTCTCCTCCATCCGATCACGGTCTACTCCCATTCCCAATGAAGCTCCTCATCCTCGCCCTGAAAAACATCACTCGCCACCGGCTCCGGTCTCTCCTGACCATGGCTGGAGTCGCCGCGGGCATGTTTCTTTTCACAGCCGTGGAGACCATGCAACATTCCCTCGCCAAGGTCACCCAGGCCAGCGCCGATGACACTACCCTCATTGTCTATCGCGAGAACCGCTTCTGCCCGGCAACCTCGCGCCTCCCCGAGCACTACCTGCCCACCATCCGCAGGATCAAAGGCGTGCGCGAGGTGATTCCCATCCAGATCGCAGTCAACAATTGCGGGGCCAGCCTCGACGTGATCACCTTCCGGGGCGTCCCGGCAGAGGACCTGCGCAAGTACAACCCCGACCTCGTGGTCATAGCAGGATCCTACGAAAACTGGATCAAGCGCAGTGATGCCGCCCTCGTTGGGGAGACCTTCGCCCAACGCCGAGGGCTCAAAACCGGTGACAAGTTTGAAGCGGTCGGAATCAACGTCCACGTCGCCGGCATCCTCAAGTCCAAGGAATCCCAGGACAACAATGTCGCCTACGTTCATCTCCCCTTTCTCCAACAGGCCTCCAATATCGGACTGGGCACCGTCACCCAATTCAACGTCAAGGTGACCTCCTCGGATCTCCTTGATCCCATTGCCAAAGCGATCGACGAAACGTTCCGTTCCGATTCGCAACCCACTGTCACTCGTCCCGAGAAGGCTTTCTTCGCGGAGACTGCCAAGCAAATGATCGAACTCATCGGCTTCACCCGCTGGCTCGGACTGGGCGCCGTCGCGGCCGTCCTCGGCCTCGTCGCCAACGCCGTTCTGCTCATCGTCCGCGGCCGCGTGAAGGAAACCGCCATCCTGCAGACTCTGGGTTTCTCGCGCAGGCAGATTGCTTCCCTCGTTTCCTTCGAAGGAATCCTCCTCGGCCTCCTCGGCGGAGCAATCGGGGTCATCTCCGCCTACCTCTTCTTCCACTGGCAATCCTTCACTCTCGGCAACGAGGGCCTCACCCTCGCCATCACTCCCAGTCCCACCGTCCTCCTCAAAGGCCTTCTCGTCGCCCTCCTCCTCGGCCTTCTTGCTTCCCTCTATCCCGCCTGGCGCGCCTCCCGCCAGCACGTCGTCCAATCCCTGAGCCAGTAGACAACGCCTCTCGGACTCCCGCCGACCTCTTCCCTTCCTCCCATGCTTCCCATCACCTACGCCATCCGAAACCTCTTCCGCGATCCCAGCCGACTCCTCCAGACCGTCGGCGGAAGTGCCTTGGTGGTTCTCCTGGTGATCGCCGCCACCTCCCTCACGCGTGGCATGGAAGGCGTTCTGGAGGCCACGGGCTCCGCACGAAATATCATCCTCGTCGGGGCCGGTAGTGAAGAAAGCATCGAACGCTCCGAAGTTCATCTCGACGCCGAGTCCGCCGCTGCCACCGCGGTCTCCGGTCTCTCCAGTCCCCTCGGAATCACCGCCGCTTCGGGAGAGATCCTTTACATGGCACCGCTGACAATCGCGGGCGGCCACGAAGAGCCGGCCCTTCTCCGCGGGGTCACCGAAAAGGCCCTTCTGGTGCACACTCACGTGCGCGTCATCGAAGGAACCTTTCCCAATCCCGGTCAGGTCATGGTCGGCCGCCTCATGTACCGGCGCTTTGGCGTCGAGGCCCTCGATCTCGCGCCGGGCAGGACCATCGCCTTTGGCAAGACGGAGTTTACCATCTCGGGGATCTTTGAAGCGCCGGGCACTGTCCTCGAATCCGAAACATGGTTCGATCGCAACGACCTCGCCACCCTCACTCAACGCGACACACTCTCGGCCGTCTATCTGCGCCTTGATGATGCGGAGTTCGATGACGTCCACGTCTTCACCCTGCAGCGCAACGACCTCGAACTCTCCGCCATCCGCGAAGACAAATACTACGAGAAGCTCAGTAGTTTCTACGCCCCCATCCGTGCCATGACTTGGGTGACTGCTGCTCTCGTCGCAGCCGGAGCCATCTTCGGAGGGCTCAACACCCTCTATGCCGCCTTTGCCTCCCGCATCCGCGAGATGGCCACTCTCCAGTCCATCGGCTACACCCGCACTGCCCTCCTCCTATCCCTGGTCCAGGAGTCCCTCCTCGCCACCCTCACCGGCACTCTCCTCGCGTTCGTCCTCGCGATGTTCTTTCTGGATGGTCTCAGCATTCCTCTCGCCCTCGGAACCTTCACCATGGAACTCACCCCCGGCATGATCCTCACCGGACTCGGCACCGGACTCGCCCTCGGAACCTTCGGCACCCTCCCTCCCGCCCTTCGCTGCCTCAAACCCGCGCTCCCGGTCGCACTTCGCTCCTCCTGACTCCCCTCTCCCAAGTGCCCTCCTGCTGCTCCCATCCCACGCCTGATCCCCAGGCCCAAGACCCAGCCGATTCCTGCTGCTCTCCGCACCGGAAGATCGACTGGTTCTTCTGGTCCTGTCTCGCCGTCGTCGTAGGATCCTATGCTGGCCACCTCTTCTTTCACGAACCCCTGCTCGGTTCCCGCCTGGGAGCTTTCACCCACGGCGCCTTCGAAATGATGAACAAAATGTGGTGGGGCATTCTCTTCGGCATCGTCGCCATCGGTCTGATCGGAATGATCCCGCGTGAATTTATCACCTCCATCCTCGGCCCGGGCGGGCGCTTCTCCGGCATCCTGCGGGCCTGTGGCGCGGGATTGCTTCTCGACCTCTGCAACCACGGCATCCTCATGGTTGGAATGAAACTCTATGAGCGTGGTGCCTCCCTCGGCCAGATCTTCGCCTTCCTCATCGCCAGTCCCTGGAACTCAATCTCCACCACTCTCATTCTGATCGCTCTCATCGGACTCAAGTGGACCCTCATCATCATCGCCCTCTCCGCCGTGATCGGCATCGCCACCGGACTCCTCGCAGACTTTCTCGTCCGATCGGGAACCCTCCCGCCAAATCCCCATCAAAAGGATCTTCCCGCCGGCTTTCGCTTCTGGCCCGAGGCCCAGCGCCAGTTTTCCGCAGCTCGATTCGATCGTCGATTCCTCTGGCAACACACCAAACGTGCCTTCGCAGAGTCGCGCATGATCATTCGCTGGATCCTCTTTGGCGCCGTCCTGGTCGCCCTTCTCCGCGCCCTCTTCGACCCCTCCGCATTTTCTCACTGGTTTGGCCCCACCATCGCAGGCCTCGCGCTGACCTTCCTTGCCGCCACCATCATCGAAGTCTGCTCCGAAGGCTCCAGTCCTCTCGCCGCCGACCTCCTCACCCGCGCAAATGCGCCAGGGAACGGCTTCGCCTTCCTCATGGCTGGCGCCGCAACCGACTACACCGAAATTCTGGCCCTCCGCCAAACCACCAAGTCGTGGAAACTCGCCCTCGCGCTCCCCCTTCTCACTTCACCTCAAATCCTCTTCGTCGCCTCGCTCCTCAATCAGGCCCCCTAAATCTAACAAACACAACCTGAATTCCATATCATGAAATCAATCACCATTCTGGCCACCCTCGTCACCCTGACTCTCGCCAGCTGCAACGACAAAACAACCACCAGCGTTGACACCCCACCGGAAAACAACGAAGGAACGTTGTTGGCCGTTCTCCTCCCCACCCTTCCCAAGGGAGCGATCACCATCACGGAGGCCCGCAAGAATCCCACTCCCGGAACCAAGCTCGTCCTTTCGGGTAAGATCATGGGCAATGAAAGTCCCCTCGTCGATTCCCGGGCCATGCTCACCCTGGGAGATCCCACCAAACTCACCTCCTGCGATCTCAATCCGGATGACCCGTGCGAAACACCATGGGATGTCTGCTGCGATGACCTCGATCTTCGCAAAAACAGCATCGCAACCATCCAGGTCCTCGATGCCAACGGAAAGCCCCTCAAGAAAGGTCTGCGCGGTCTGGGTGGCTTGAGGGAACTGAGCTCCCTCGTCATCGTCGGGGAGGTCGCCAAAGGGTCCAACAAAGACAACTTTCTCGTCACTGCTACCGGCATTCACGTCGCCATGTCCGAGCCCACCAAAGAGAATCCCGCCCCCCTGACCGCCCCGGAACTCAGCGAGTGATGGTCTCAGGGCTCGGCTCGGTCATCCCTGCAGATTCCTCCCCTCATGAAATCGACACTCTTCCTTTCGATCACGGCGCTTGGCTTCGTGCTCATCGGCTGTGCCGAACTCACGCCTCGCAACAAACCGCGCGAGGTGTTCCAAAAGGGAGAAGAATGGACCCATGCACCCGCATGGGCCACCGCTTCCCTCCAACAAAACTGGTGGACCTCCTTTGGCGATACCCATCTCAATGCGCGCATCTCCACCGCGCTCGCTCACAATCCGACCCTTCGTGTTCTTGGAACTCGCCTCGAGCGCGCCCGGGCACAAAGCCAGCAGGCCAGCGCGGCCCACTGGCCATCCATCAAGGTGGGAACCGGCCTCCTCTACGGCAACGAACAGTCGCGCATGACCCGCTTTCAGCCGATTGACCTCGAGCCCTGGGCCAGCTCCGGGTCGATCTCCTGGGAACTCGACCTCTTCGGGCGCATCCGGGCCGCCACCCGGTCTGCCCGCGCAGCAGAACAAGCCGCCTTCTGGGATCTTCACGGCGGTCGCCTCCTCGTCGCCACTCAAGTCGCCGAGGCGCACTTCCGCGTTCTCCGACTCAATGAAGAACGTGCCCTCGTCTCCCAGTCCGTTTCCGCCAACCGTAAAATCGTTGCCACCATGCGGGACCGGAAAGTCGTGGGCCTCATTTCTGCCACCACCCTTCGCCGTCAGGAAGCAGAACACGAGCGACTCGCGCGCACCCTTCTCGATCTCGATCGCCTTCGGGGACTGGCCAACCTGCAACTGAGCACCCTCCTCGGCCGGTCCACGCCTTCCGCGCCCTCTACCAGAGGCCTTTCCTCTACCCCTACCCCTTCCCTTCCCAGCCGCACCACCTCCGCCGTGTTGGCGAAGCGACCTGATCTTCTGGCCGCCGAAGCTCGCGTCCGCTCCGCCTTTCAACTCGAGGAATCCACTCGGCTTCATCTTCTCCCCTCTCTTTCTCTCGGAGCCGGGGTCTCCGGAGAGAGCATCGCCCTCACTTCCGGATTTCGCGATTGGATCGCCTCCGTCGGTCCGCGCCTTGATGTTCCAATCTACGATCGAAAGCGACTGGCGGCGGTCAAGGTCCAGCGCGCCATCACCGATGAAGCTGCTGCCCTCTACCGTCGCTCCGCCCTCCAAGCCTTCCAAGAAATCGAAAGCGCTTTTCTCAACGCTGCCAACCGCCACCGCCAACTGGCCGCCGCCCGACGCGAAGTCTCCGCTCTCAAGGAAGCTCGTCTCAACACCCTCGACACCTTTGAACAAGGAATCGTCTCCCAGATCGAACTCCTCGAATCTGAACGCCGATCTCTCGAAGGCCAACGCCAGGAACTCGCCGTCCGTCACGCCCTCCTCCGCGACCACCTCGCTCTCATCAAAGCCCTCGGCGGCTCGTGATCACGATACAATTTACCGGGAAATCACTCCGTTTCTTGAAGATTCGTCCTCCAGCCGCCCACCCTTGGGACCAAAAATCACTTGTGCCTTCCCCCCTGCAAAAGTATGGTGAAGCCGTGCGGCTCGTCGCCAATACTCTCCTCGTCCTCTTTGTTGCGGTCGGCCTCGTGCTGCCCAGCGCACTCGGACGCACTCATGAAGTGGCCTGTTCAGGCGGCGACCAGTGCGAGCAAATGGTTGTGACAAGTCACCAGGACGCCGAGCCCTGCCATGGTTGTCCGCCCCCCGACGACTGCCCCTGCGACCATGGAGAGGATCAGGAAGAAGCTCCTCTTGATCAGGAGGACTCGAAATCCGATCACAACGAAGATTGCCCGCTTCATGAGCACCACCATCATCACCATCAGTGCGTTTGCTCCTCCGCCAGTGCAGGGCTGATTGCCGATGCCAGTTCGCTTTCTTTCCACCCTCCGGTGTTCACCCCTGCTCTCGCAGTCGGGGAGAACTTCTTTACCCCGGACCCCCCGGTCTACCTTCTCGATCGGCCCCCGGCCCCCTAGCGGACCTCCGTCCGCTCAAGCGAGATCGTTTGTGCCTGCTCCACGTTGGAGTGTGTCTCGTCTTCTCTGTGCACAGCAGGCTGCCTTCAGCCTGAGGACAAGCTGAGGTCCATTCCTTCTCTCCTCTCCCTGCGTGTCTACTTCACTGCGGGAGCCGGATCCCCGCAGCTTTACTCTCAGCCTACTCATGACTCGATCACTCATTCTCACAATCACGAGCCTCTCGCTCTCGCTCTCGTTCTTCGGCGCCGCCACCGTGGAGGCCGCCTCCTCGGGCTTGATTGTCACTTTCGATAACATCCCCAACCGCATCCGCCGCGACAATCCCCACCTCGCGGCAGCTCGACTCCGCGTCCGCGAAGCTCTCGGTCGCATGAAGCAAGCCGGAAGACGCAGCAATCCGGAATTCGAAGGCGGCCTCGAGCAAACCGGCTTTCGCGAAGGAAAAATCGAAATCGGCCTCTCGCAGCGCTTCCCGGTTACTGATCGCCTCCGCCTCGAGAAATCTATCTCCGTGATTGAACTAAAAGCGGCCGAGGCCGAAATCAAGGAAGTCGAACGACAGCTCATCGCGCAGGCGCGCAGTGCCCTGGTCGAAGTGCTCGCCTACCGCGAGCAACGCACTCTTCGAAAAAAGCAGGTTGCCATTTCCACCAAGCTCGCCGAGTTCATCAAGCAGTCGGCAGACAAGGGCGAAGCAACTTTGATCGACGCAGGCCAGACAAAACTCGATGCCGTCCGCCACTCCAGCAGCATCCGGCAACTCCAAGCGAACGAGGTTGCCGCGATCGGAACGCTCAAGCCCCTCTTGGGCATGAACGTCGGCGACTCCCTCAACGTCACCGGCTCACTTCCCACCGCGACCCTCCCCACCGGCACCGTCGATCCACGCAAGCGTCCCGATTTTCGAGTCGCCCAGCTCGATGCCGAAGCGGCCCGTCAGAGCGTGGCCTTGGAGAAAACCCGGCGCTATGACGATATCGAAGCTGGCTTCGTGGCCGGACTCGAGCGCACCGAGGACGCTCCGGAAGGATTGGAAAATGCAGGGATCATCGGCTTTCGCATCAAGCTCGCCCTTCCCTTTTGGGACAAAAATGAAGGCAACATCGAGGCTGCCCAAGCCCGCGCAGAGCGCAAGCAGAAGGAAACCAACGCGCTCGCCCACAACATTCGCCACGAAGCCGATTCTTCCCGCCGGGAGATGATCGAGTGGAACAAGATGCTCCATGAAATCAACACCACCCTCCTTCCCCTCGCCGATCACCAGGCCGACACCGCAGAAACCGGCTACCGCGAAGGCTTCGCCAATCTCCCCGCCGTTCTCCGCGCC
>Ga0310120_10004019_pt1 | contig 10402 bp, 7 predicted proteins | sample CB27_AW_983_MG_FD_203506 | JGI IMG/M metagenome (GOLD analysis project Ga0310120, IMG submission 203506) | Marine microbial communities from Western Arctic Ocean, Canada - CB27_AW_983 | ecosystem: Environmental > Aquatic > Marine > Oceanic | place: Canada: Western Arctic Ocean | collected... | reverse complement strand
AGAACAGGCACATCACCAGTGAAGGCAGGTTGGCACTGGCGGCCACGCTGAAGGCCCAGCCGACCAGGTAGCTGACGTTGAGTTCCTGGAACACGATCCCCAGCACGATCGCGATGATGCCGACACCGACCGAGGTGATCTTGGCCACGCGGACCTGCTGCTCGTCGGTCATCTGTATGCTCATTGCGCTGCCGAGCAGATCGTGGGTGACGGCGCCGGCCGAGGCGAGGATCAGCCCGCTGACGGTGCCCAGCACCGTGGTGAATGCGATCGCCGAGATGGCCGCAAACAACCACTCACCGTGGCTGTAGGCCAGCAGCGGCGCGGACATGTTGCTGTTGGTCACGTCGAGCGTCCCGCTGGTCATCGCGCCCAGGCCCATGTACAGCGTCAATATGTAGAAGAAGCCGATCGTGGCTATCCCCACGATCGTGCTCTTCCGCGCACTCGCCGCGTCCTTGACCGTGTAATAGCGGATCAGGATGTGAGGCAGCGAGGCGGTGCCGCAGAACAATGCCAGCATCAATGACAACAGGTTGATCTTGTCGAGATAATTGTCGCTGTGAATGCCCTGGAAGCGGGGATGGGTGCCCGGTTGCAGGATCTGGCTGCCGGGGGTCGGCTTCTGGAAATACACCGTCGTGGTGCTGCCGTCCTCGTGAGCCAACTTCCGGTTGCCCCACAACACGACCTCGCTCTCCTCCAGCGTGCTGAAGAACTCCAGTGGACCCAGCGGCCCGGTCTCGGTCATCTCGCCCGGCAGATCACTCAGGTGACCCACCTGGAACAACTCCGGTTCACCCTTCTTCGAACCCTTCGGCCTTCCGTTGACCAGCACGGTCCCGTCGACGGCCTTGTGCAGGGTCTGGGTTTCGCTGAGATAGATTCCGTCGTCGCGGACGTCGATGTGCCAGACCGCATCGGGGCCGCCGTTGGCTCGGGCAATCCGCACAAAGGGCATCATGAGCCAGTCCCCCTCGGCCGGCACGACCTTCGCCCCGGCGATCCCCCACGATTCGGCCAATTCGGCCTCGAAGGCCTCGGTCTCAGAAACAAAGTCGTCCTGCATCAGCGGACCAATCGTGACGAAGCGGTGCCCGTCAGCTCCACCCTCTTCCTCCGTCAGGCCTCGTACCAGGATCATCACGGTCAGGATCGCACTGAAGACGACCAGCAACGAACCCTTCAGGAACTGAACCCAGGTGGTCGAGACCATCCCGGCCATCACCACGATCAGGATCACCGTCGTCCCGACCAACACCACTCCGACCCAGTGCGGGAACCCCAGCAGAGGCTGCACCAGCACACCGGCACCAACCATCTGGGGGATCAGGTAGAACACGCTGACGGCCAGGGTACTGATGCCGGCGACCAGCTTGATCCCCTTGCTCTGAAACCTCGCGTCCAACGCGTCGGCAAACGTGAACTTGCCCAGCCGTTTCATCGGCTCGGCTACCACGAACAGTGCCACGATCCAACCGGCCAGGTAACCGATCGAGTACAGGAAGCCGTCGTAGCCGTAAAAGGCAATCATGCCGCAGATGCCCAGGAAGCTGGCGGCCGAGAGATAATCGCCGGCGAATGCGACTCCGTTTACGAACCAGGGGATCTGCCCATGAGCGGCAAAATAGCCGGCCGACGACTTGGCCTTGCGGCCCAGGAAGAAACTCAGACCCAGCGTCACACCCACGAAGGTAAAGAAACAGACCACCGCAATCGGCGAGGCTTCATAGATCATGCCCGGTCCTCCGAGTCGACGGAGTCCGCCGACGAGCGGTCTCGGCAAATCCAGCCGTAGATCAACGCCAGGACCAGCGCCAACACGATCAGGCCAAACCCCGACCAGACCGCCAGGTTGACCCGCGCCGGACCCAATACCTGCAGACTCTGGGCATCAAAGGCCATCAGCAGCACGAAGCCGCCGTACAGCAGCAGGTAAAAAACAAATAGCCCCAGCCCGATCTGCTGGTTGCGCCGATCGATCGACATCGTGTCGGTCTCCTCGCTTGAGATCCCACTCCGCAGGTCAAGCTCTCTAGACTGCCTGACGATGATGAGAATTGCCAGCCGAGAACTCCAGAGGGTGATTGCACCGAGAAAAATGGTCGGGCTATGATGAAGAGACCCTGGTGAAGGGGGTCTGCCCGCGGACGCGGACGCGGACGGGCCAGACGAGCCGGGGTGGAAAGTCGGAGCGGGGAATTGAGCGGGGAATTGAGCGTGGAGCAGATCGAGTCACATGACCTGGTGACGGATCCGGACCTCGATCCGGCGGCCGAGTCGACCGTTCCGCGCCGACGGCAATTGGGGCGCTATGCCCTGGGCGTGCTGATCCTCGCCGGCGGACTGAGCGTGGCGGCACTGCTGGCTCCCGCCGCCGCACCTCCCATGCTCTCTGACGCCGACCTCAAGTACCTGCAGGATGCCGAGCACTTCGGCGGCTTCGTGCTTGGAGATCGCACCCTGCCGCTGCTGGCCCAGGCCCTGAAGGACGGCGACGGGGAAGTCGTCAAGTCGTTCCTGGCCCCTGCGTTCCAGGGACACCTCTTCGATGAGGCTGCCGGTCGACTGACCACCTACTCCTTCGCGACCTTTCGCAGTTTTGACGAAGTGCACGGGGCTGCAGAACCCCTGGACCGTGACGGCTTCGTCGAGACGCTGCTGGCCTACCGTGCCGAATTCGACGACCGGGCGACCGTCTCGTTCAAGGTGATGCAGATGCAGCCTGTGACCTATGGCCAACTCGAGGGCCCGTGGCAGGGAAGCCTCAAGCTCAGACTGGCCGGCACCCGGGTCGAGGGAGGTCTTGCCGAACGAGTGATCCGCTTCCGCTGCGTCATCACCGGCATCGACGACGACACGCCCGAGGCCGACGGCTGGCTGGTCTCCTGCACCGCCTTCCGAGCCCAGTACGCTTTGGGCGAAAAACGGCTGATGAGCGACATCACCGCCCGGACCGGCATCGACGTTGCGAGTCTGCACGATACCTGGAACCACACCGATTCGCCCAAGAAACCGACCATCACCGGAGGCGTCTTCCTGGCCGACTTCAACCAGGACGGGCACCTCGATCTGCTGCTGACCGACGTCAGCGGCCACCAGCTGTACCGGGGCGAGGGCGGTGGCCGCTTCAGCGACGTCACGGCCGAGATGGGCATCGACCCCAAGTCCAGCGGCATCCGCGCCCTCTTCGCCGATTTCGATGGCGACGGGTTCGAAGACCTGCTGCTGGGCGAGATCATCTACCGCAACGATGCGGGCAAGAAGTTCGTGGTGCTCGAGCCCGGCCGCGACACCACGCTGAAACTCGAACAGTGCACCGCCTACAGCGTGGTCGACTACGACCGCGACGGAAAACTCGACCTCTACGCCGTCGGACTCCCCCAGCCCATGGCCCGGCACGTCGGCTGGCTCGGCGACAACGACATCGACCGCAACCAGCTGTGGCGAAACACCGGAGACTGGAAGTTCCAGGACGTGACCGAGGTCTCGGGGGCCAAGGGAAACGGGGCCTGGACGTTCGCCGCGGTCTGGTTCGACGCCAACCAGGACGGTTGGCCCGACATGATGTCCGCCTGCGAACTGGGAATGAACGCCTTCCTGATCAACAACGGGGACGGGACATTCCGCGAGGTGAAACTGCCGGAGGGCTTCGGAGGATTCTCGATGGGGATCACCGTCGGCGACTTCGACAACGACGGACGGCCCGATCCCTACGTGGCCAACATGTACTCGAAGGCGGGCGAGCGGATCGTGGCCAACCTCAGACCCGACGCCTACGACCCCAGGATCGATGCCAAGATCCGCGACTTCGTGACCGGCAGCGAACTGTACCACAACACCGGCAACGGGTCCTTCCGCAGACTGGGACGCACGATCGGTGTCGCCGACGTCGGCTGGGCCTATGGTCCCAGCTATGTCGATCTCAACAACGACGGACTGCTGGACCTCTACGCACCGGTCGGCTTTCAGAGCGTCACGCCCGGCAGGCCCGATGGATGACGCTGCGTCTGGCTGGCTGCCGTGACGCAGCCGTTTGACTGCATGGCCAAGGTCGACAACCTCAGAGTCCTCGACGGAATAAACGGTGAGTTCTGGGTCCGCAACCCCTGGGAATTCTCAAAGAGTGGCCAGAACCTCAGCGCCTATGAACGCAATGGCGTCTTCCTCAATGGCCAATCCGGCAGCAACACCACCTTCCACGACATCGGGTTCCTCTCCGGAGCCGACAACACCGGAGACGGACGCAGCGTCTGTGCCTGGGACATCACCGGCGATGGACGCCCCGAACTGTTCGTGAGGCAGGCCGGGGGCGGGGCACTGGTCGTCTATGAGAACGGGTTCCCCGCAGGTCACTGGCTGAAGCTCTCGCTCAGAGGCACCGCCAGCAATCGGCTCGGGATCGGTGCCCGGGTGGTGTGCGAGACCGAGCAGCGAGTCGTCCGCCGGGAACTCTACCCGCACATCAATTTCCTCTCGCAGAGCCCGGCGATGATGCACCTGGGGCTGGGAGAATCCGAACGGATCAAGACCCTGACCATTCACTGGCCCAGTGGCACCACGCAGGTGCTCGAGGACCTTGCGGCCGATCGTCACCTGCGGATCACCGAAGACAACGCCACGCCCGAGACGATCCGGGCCAAGTGACCGGCGGCCTCAAGGGACACGCGGCCGCGGTGGTGCCGCTTCGATCACTTGTCGACGTCGAACACGAAGTCGTTGGGGCCCTGGGAATCCACGTGGGCCCTCAGCTTCGACTTCCTCGGATCGATCAGGTCGGCCGGCAGAGCCCCAGGCTGCGGCTTGGATTCCTGCTCACGAGCCATCCGGTACATCCGCGTCGGATCGGCCTGGCTCGGCTCGGTTCCCGCCGGCGGCGAACCGGGGTCGACGTCCAGGAACGAGACGTCGTGGAACTTCATGGACCACGCCGGCACCTTCTCGACCCCCACCGTATAGGGTCCCGGCATCGCTCCGTCGTCGAATCGGATCGTGGTCAGCTCGCAGCGACCGTTGGGACCGGTCGTCCCGGCCGCCGACCTCATCGGTACATCGTGGGGCATGGGAAACAGCGTGACCATCACGTCGGAGATCAGGTCCCCGTTCTGACGCACAGTCACCGAAACCGGCACCGTGCCCAGCCCCGATGGCTCGACCCAGTCGATCGTGCGGATCACCACCAGCATCACGATCAACATCACCAGCGTGAGAATCGCCCAGAACGCGCGATTGTTACCTTGTACCGAGTCGGTCGCCATGGTCGGCCCTCTTCAAGTCTCCGGGATCCGTCGATTCTCGACTCTCGACACCCGGATCTCAACCCCGAATCCCATCCGGCACCCGGCCTCTTCCCCGCGGCTCTGGTCAGCCACGGCTGCCGAGGTACACTGAATCGAAGGCCAGGGAGCCGAGAGCGGAGCGAACGGAGTCGAGATGAAGATCGCGGTCACCGCCGACGTGCACCTCGTGCCCGGGAACGACCTGCACCCCCAGCGGCTCGCCGCCCTGGGCGATGTCCTCGAACAACTGAACACCCTCGACATCGATCGCCTGATCATCGCCGGAGACCTCTTCGACAAGGACCTCCAGGGATACGGCGAATTCGAAGCGCTCTGCGGAGAATTCCCCGGGATCCGGATCGAGATCATCCCGGGCAACCACGACCCAAGTCTCGCGCCTGATCACCTGCTGGCCGAAAACGTCACGGTGTACGACAAGCCCCAACTGGTCGAATGCGACCAGCGGCAGGTGCTGTTTGTGCCCTACGCACCGGGGACCCGGATGGGGGAAGTCATCGAGAGATTCCGTGACCGCCTGGCGGCGGGTCGCTGGATCCTGGTCGGTCACGGGAACTACGGCGGAGGCCTCAGCACGCCCCATCCCCACGAACCCGGCGTCTACATGCCGCTCTCTCAACGCGACATCGATCACTCCGAACCGGCACTCGTGCTGCTGGGCCACATCCACGTCCCCACCTCACAACCGCCACTCCACTACCCCGGCTCACCCTGCGGCCTGGACATCAGCGAAACCGGGCCGCGACGATTCCTGGTCCTCGATACCGACAACGCCACGGTCACCTCGCAACCGATCCGTACCGACGTCCTGTTCCTGGGCGAACGCTTTGTCATTCTGCCCTCCGACACCGAGAACCAGCGGCTCACCGAAGAAATCGCCCGGCGGATCAAGGCCTGGCCGATCACCGACGAGATCAAGCACACGGTCAGGGTACGGATCGAAGCGGCCGGTTACTGCCTGAGCCGTGAAGCAATCCGCGACGTGCTGCAGCAGGAATTCTCGGACTTCGCCTGCTACGACAACGGCCCACTGCTGGACGACCTCAGGGTCGACGCTCACCCGCAACTGATCGCCCTGGCCAGCCGAGTCCGCAAGCAAATAGACGAATTGGACTGGAACTGGGGCCACAGCGAACCCGAACCACAGGACGTGCTGCTGAAGGCCCTGGCGATTGTCTACGGGACGGAGACGGCCTCGTGAGCGTTCGCATCGAGAGGATCGAGGTCAAGCCGGGCGGGCCGCTCGAACAACCACTCGACTGGACCTGCGGCGACCTGACGCTGGCCTACGGCGGAAACGAGACCGGCAAGAGCTACGTGGTCGAGTTCCTCATCAGGTGCCTGTTCCGCACCGGATCCCGCAAGGGCAGCGGCTGGACACTCAGAGACCTGCCCGGAGCAGGCGGTGTGACCGTCTCGGGAATACTCGACGAGCCGGTCAAGATGAGCGTCTCGAAACGTCCGAAACTCGACGAAACCTGGGACGAAGACCCGCGAGGACTGCCCCGAGACCTCTGCCGACTGCTGGTCGTGAGCCAGGGCAACACCCGACTCTCGGTGGCAGAAAGCTCCGACGGCATCGACGACAACATGCTCCGCGACTTCTTCTCCGGTGAACACATCATCGAGTCGATCCGCAACAGCCGGGCACTGCCCAAGAGCGCCGCGACGGCGTCCCTCGAAGCAGGCACCATCAGCGGAAGCGGTCAATGGAGTGACAAGGCACAGCGCGAGAGTGTCCTGGATCAGATCGAATCGGTCGAAGAACTGCTCGGACGGTTCAACGACCAGATCTCGCACGGAGCCATCGCCTCGCTGACCGCCAACCGCGACAGCCTCGCCGAACAACTCGGGCAACTCCAGGCCGGCCGGCAACAGCACGCCAATCGGCTCGATCAACAACTCGACGCCAGCACCAGCCAACTCGACGATCTACCTTCGACCGAGGACATCGAGAGTGTGTCGGCCGACCTGAGGTCACTCAGGCGGACACGGATCGAGACCCAAGCCAAGCAGGAACGCCAGCAGGAACTGGCCCGGCAACAGGACCACCTCGAGTGGACCACACAGGCACTGGAACACTACGACCGCATCGTCTCGGCTCGACCTCAGCCGGCCACCACACCCTGGCTGGCGATCGCAGCCGCCGGCGTCGTGGTCGCCGCCCTCATCGCCGGACTCGCCGAACAACGGCTCGTGCTGGGACTGCTGGCACTCGTCGCAGGAGGACTGGCCGCCGCCCACGCCTGGGGAACTCGTCACCCCAAACTCCCCGAACCCGACGACCCGGTAGAACTCGAGAGGATCGGAACCGAGTTCCAACGCCGATTCGATCAGCCACTCGGTGATCGAGCCTCGCTGCAACAGAAAATCGAAGCCCTCAAGAAACTGGGTAACGAGGCCGAGGTGCTCCAGGGACAACTGGGAACCGAAACCGGCCACGCCAGAAGCGAGGCCGACCGGATCGGCCGACTGCTCTCGGGATGGAGCGGAGACGAACTGACCGAAGACCAATGGGACTCGCTGATCGATTCGACCCGGAACCGGCGGCAAGAACTCGATCGGCAACTCCGCGATACGAAGTCGGAACTGGATCGGCTCGGAGTGGCTCCCAACGGCGATGCGGAAGAGCCGGCTGACCTCGCTGACCTCGCTGACCTCGCTGACCTCGCTGACCTCGCTGACCTCGCTGACCTCGCTGATCTCGCTGATCAGGCTGAAACGGAGAACCAGGGCTGGGATCCCAAGCACTACGAGCAACTGCTCGAGCAGCATCGGCAGGCCGAAACAAAGCTCAACAACGAGACAGAAGCCCAGTCGCAATTACTCGAAGACGCCCACAGGTCCGCCGGCGAGAGTGCCGGGGCCGATTGGGAATCTCTGCTGGCCGCGATGGAATGCCGATTGGCTGACCTCCGGCAGCAATACCGCGACACCACCGCCGGGATGATCGCTCAGTTCGCCGTCCACACCGTGCTCGACCAGGTCGGCCAGGAAGAGGCACGGATGATCGAGGAGGGTCTCGAGGGTGCAGCGATCGGTGAGTCGATCCGGATGATGTGCCCAAGGTACCAGTCGCTGAAATCCACCGAGAATGGTCTTGTGGTCACCGATGGCGACGACAACGAGCTCGCCGTCAAGGACCTCAGCACCGGGGCCCGCGAACAGGTCTTCCTCGGAGCCCGGCTCGGATTCGCCCGCCGCGCTCTCGATGACCTGCCCGCCTTCCTGGTCCTCGACGACGCCTTCCAGCATTCCGACTGGACGCGACGTGAACGGCTCGTCAAAGAGGTACTGACGCTGGTCGAGGCGGGGTGGCAGGTGCTCTACTTCACCATGGACGACCACATTCGTGACCTGTTCCACACCGCAGCTCAACAACTCGGAGACCGCTTCGTCTCATACGACCTGCCCCAACCCGACTCCTCCCTTGACCGGTAATCCATGAGTATCGACGCCAACAGCACTGCCCTCACCCACGAACTCCGCCAGGCCGCACTCGATCACCTCTGGCAACACAACCGGGACTGGGAATCAGCCGCCCGCGACAACGAGCCTCTGATCTTCGTCTCCGGCGAGGGAATCCGGGTGACTGACAGCGATGGTGAGAGCTGGATCGACGTCAACGGGGGCTATTCGTCGGTCAACATCGGTTACGGACGGACCGAGATTGCCGAGGCCGCCTTCGAACAACTCAAGCAAATCCCCTACTTCCCGCAGGGCTCGGCCAACCCGCCCACGATCCGCCTGGCCGCCAAGCTGGCCGAGCTGGCCCCCGGGACTCTCAACCGAGCCTTCCCCGTCAGCGGCGGATCACTCGCCAACGAAACCGCCCTGAAAATCGCCCGGGCCTACCACAGGCGGCGAGGACACGACGGACGGTTTCGCTTGATCAGCCGCAGAGGCTCCTATCACGGAGCCACCGGCGGCGTGCTGTTCCTGGGCTCGGTGCCCGCCTCGCCTCGCACCGACTACGAACCCGCACCGCCGGGAATGGTCTACGCACCTCAACCCAACGCCTACCGCTGTGAACTCAATAGCAGCTCACCCGAGGAGTGTGCGGTGAAGTGTGCCGAGGCGATCGAGCAGCTGATCGATTTTCACGGACCAGACACTGTCGCCGCGGTGATCGCCGAACCGGTCGCCAGCGGACCCGGTGCCGTGATGCCCGACCCGGTCTACTGGCAGATGCTCCGTGAAATCTGTACCCGGCACGACGTGCTGCTGATCGCCGATGAGGTGATCACCGGATTCGGTCGCACCGGCAAGCTGTTCGCCATGGAACACTTCGGAGTCGTGCCCGACATCATGACCATCGCCAAGGGCATTTCCAGCAGCTACCTGCCGCTGGGGGCCACAATGGCCACCGACGCAGTCGCCGCCGAATTCTCCGCTCCCGGCAATCACCTCAAACACGTCTTCACCTTCGCCGGACATCCCGCCTCCGCCGCCGCAGGACTCAAGAATATCGAACTGATCCAGAACGAAGGACTCGTCGAACAGGCCGCCGAGAACGGCGAATACCTCAACGAAAAACTCCACGAACTCCAGCACATGCACCCCATCATCGGCGACGTACGTGGGATCGGATTCATGCAGGCACTCGACCTGGTCGCCAACCGCGAGACACGCGAGATCTACCCGGCGGAGATGAAACTGGTCGATCAGATCAACGCGAAGTTCAAGGCCCGACGACTGCTGATCAAGGCCCACTCCGGTCATCTCATCAACCTCTCACCACCACTGTGCACCACCACCGACGACCTCGACGAGATCGTGCAGGGGATCAGCGAAGTGCTCGGCGAGGTGCAAGCCGAGTTGGACGTGTGACCGGAAGCACTTTCACAATTTTCCCCACGGCCGACGCATGCTCTCGACGATAATCACCAGCAGAAGATGCGGCTTTCTCATCAGCCAATCCTGATGTATGCTTCAGGAGAGTCCACGGGAAGGAACCCCGCCGCGCGAGACAGGATTCGACCATGCTGACGCTGTGTGACACTCGTCCGAGTCGCAATTGCCAGGGCCTGGCACGCCGAGATTTCCTCGGAGTCGGCTCGTTGGCGATGGGAGGCCTGGGTCTGTCCCAGATGCTCTCGGTCCGC
>Ga0310120_10004015_pt1 | contig 10405 bp, 14 predicted proteins | sample CB27_AW_983_MG_FD_203506 | JGI IMG/M metagenome (GOLD analysis project Ga0310120, IMG submission 203506) | Marine microbial communities from Western Arctic Ocean, Canada - CB27_AW_983 | ecosystem: Environmental > Aquatic > Marine > Oceanic | place: Canada: Western Arctic Ocean | collected... | reverse complement strand
AGGTACGCGATATTGGAATTATCGCTCATATTGATGCTGGTAAGACCACTGTAACAGAGCGGATTCTTTTTTATACTGGAGTTTCTCACAAGATTGGTGAGGTGCATGAGGGTACTACCGTCATGGACTGGATGGAACAGGAGCGCGAGCGAGGTATTACCATCACCTCTGCTGCTACCACTTGTTTCTGGACACCAACTCATGCTGAGGATGATAAAGATCAAGAACATCGTATTAATATTATCGACACTCCAGGTCACATCGACTTCACTGTTGAGGTGAAGCGTTCTATGAGAGTTTTGGATGGTGCGGTGGTTGTGTTTGATGGTGTAGCTGGTGTGGAGCCGCAGTCAGAGACCAACTGGCGTTATGCTGATGAATATGAGGTGCCTCGTATCTGCTTTATTAATAAATTAGATAGAACTGGAGCTACTTTTGAGACAGGTCTTCATTCTATTCAAGAGAGATTGAACCCTAATGCTATTGCAGTTCAATTGCCAATTGGTACAGAGATGGACTTCAAAGGCGTAGTGGATCTTTTGGCTAACAAAGCTTATAGCTTTGAGGGTGATATGGGAGAGAAGATTGTTGAGATTGATGTTCCTGAAAATATGAAAGAAGAGGTGGCTAAATATCGTAAGATTTTGATTGAAAAGATTGTGGAGCAGGATGATCAGTTGATGAGTGATTACCTAGAAGGAAAAGAGTCTAACCTTGAGGACTTAAAGAGAGTTTTGAGAAAAGCTACTTTAGAAATCAAGATTATTCCCGTTTTCTGTGGTACTGCTTTGAAAAACAAAGGAGTGCAGTTGTTATTGGATGCTGTTGTTGATTACCTCCCATCGCCATCAGATTTGCCACCAGCTAAGGGTATTAACCCTAATACTGATGAAGAGGAGGAGCGAGCACCTAGAGACGATGAGCCTTTAGCTGCTTTAGCCTTTAAAATAGCAACCGACCCTTTTGTGGGTGCTTTAACATTCTTCCGAGTGTATTCAGGTACTTTGAAGAAGGGTAGTTATATAATGAATGTTTCTAAGGGTAAGAAGGAGCGGGTAGGGCGTATCTTACGAATGCACGCTGATCACCGAGAAGAGGTAGATGAGATGAGTGCTGGTGAGATTGGTGCTTTAGTTGGACTAAAAGACACTACTACTGGTGATACTTTGGCCGATCCCGAACATCCAATTATTTTAGAGAAAATCAACTTTCCTGAGCCAGTTATTGCTATTCGAGTAGAACCGAAGAGTAAGGCGGACCAGGAGAAGATGAGTATTGCTTTGCATAAATTGGCTGAAGAAGATCCAACTTTCAAAGTTAGTGGTGATATTGAGACTGGCGAAACTATTATCGCTGGTATGGGTGAGCTTCACCTTGATATTATTGTTGATCGAATGAAGAGAGAGTTTAATGTGGAGGCCAGTGTTGGTCAGCCACAGGTTTCATATAGAGAAACTATTACTAGTACAACTGAGATTGAATCTAAATATATTCGTCAGTCTGGTGGTCGTGGTCAGTATGGGCACGTTTGGCTTCGTATTGAGCCTCTAGAAAAGGGTTCTGGTTTTGAGTTTGTTAATGATATTAAAGGAGGTACTATTCCTCGAGAATATATTCCAGCTGTTGAGAAGGGTGTTAAAGAAGCTATGAACAGAGGTGTTATCGCTCACTATCAGATGGTGGATATTAAGGTGACTCTATACGACGGCTCCTTCCACGAAGTTGACTCCTCTGAAGCTGCTTTCAAGATTGCGGGTTCCATAGCTTTCCAAGATGGTGTAAAGCGTTCTAATCCAGTCATTCTAGAACCTATCATGAAGATTCAGATTATCATGCCAGAGGACTACCTCGGTGATATCACTGGTGACTTGAGTGCCAAGCGTGGTAGAATAGATTCTATGGAAGATCGAATGGGTATAAAGGTGGTAAACGCGATGGTGCCATTATCCGAATTGTTCGGTTATGCTACCAAGTTGCGATCCATGACACAGGGACGAGGTTCCTTCACCATGGAGTTTGATCACTACGATCAAGTACCAGGCAATATTGCTCAGGAGATTATCGAAGGAAAACGTAAATAATTAAGGAGTGTCCTCAGACACTTCTTTTTTTATAAAGTTCTTTGAAAATAGAAAGGAGTGGATGATGGACGATAAGGAGTGTGTAGAATGTGGAGCTATTCAGACAGAGGGTGTTATCACTACTTGCAACACCTGTGGCCGAATAGTCTGTCCTGATGATTTCAGCGAGCACTTTTCTGAGTGTTGTAGTACGTCGGTTGACACTCGTCAACAATTGCTTTTTGAAAAAAAAGAAGGCGCAGAAAAGGAAAAATTGTTATTCTGAAGTTTTGGCGGTTCCTTAAGGGGGCCGCTTTTTATGTCATAATAATAACTAATGAGATCCATGGTTTGGACCGTTATAGGTCTTTTATTATTTCTTTTGATTATTAATCTTGCGCCATCTAATAAAATGGTTTTTGAGGGGGTGGCTGAGGAACCTCAAAAAGTTAATTTAATAACTGAAGAAAGTGTTAAGGAGGTGGTTGAAGAGCCTAAAAAAGTTTTTGATGTCATTACCAAGCCACTGAAGAAAGCAGTGGAGATGATCTCCAAGCCAGTTATTAAGGAGGTTGAGAAGGTGGTAGAGGTCCAGCCTCAGTTACCACCAGCTAAAGATATTGATTTGCAATCAGTAGTTGGTATTTATTGTGATTTCAAGAAGGGGAATCAGGTGGCTATTTCTCGAGGCTCGGGGGTGATTGTTAGTCCTGACGGGTATGTCTTGACTAATCGACACGTGGTTGATTTAGATTTTAATCAACAGAAAGAGATGGGTTTTCAGGTTAAAGGTTGTCGTGTTTATTTCACAGACTTTGCTAGAACCTTTCCAGCAGCGCCTCAATGGCAGTACCAGTTTTTTGATATTGAAACTACGTCAATTAACTATGATTTCTTAGCCGAAGCAGTTTACATCCCTTCTGCTGCTGATGGCTTATCATCTGATGAAGAGCGGGGATTAGATTTTGCTTTATTGAAATTAAAGGAGTGGAATAAGAATAAGTACTCGGGAGATAGAGTTATTCCCAATCTTCACTATTCACCAGTGTTGATTAATAATATTCCTGAAGGTGAGAAGATGGTGATGCCTGGTTTTTCTTATCAGCAGATAGGTTCTAAGTCTTTTGATACGCTGAGGTTATTAACCTTAACTGGACGAATTACCAAAATCTTTTCTGGTGACAAAAAATTTATTAAAAAGCCAATTGCTTTTGAAATTAAGTTTACCCATCCCTACTTCTATCCTGGTCATTCTGGTTCACCAATCTTTTGGCGAGGTTATGTGATTGGTTTGGTGACTCGTAAAGGGAAGTCGGGGAGTGAGCAGGTTTTATATTCACCTCATGTAGCGTTTGACGGTATTAAAGTCTTATTAAAGGAAAAGGGCTTGCTTAACATTATTAAAGAGTTGAGGTAAATAAAAACCCCCGGAGAAATGAATCCCAGGGGGTGTTGGTTATCGCTAATCAGAGACTAGTGATAGGTGAGGCTTTTAACGTAGATACCCCAGTCACTACTGAGAAAGCAGGGTTGATGAAAGCCGTAGGAGACCTCGATTACTTTTCGGCAACGGAGTGAAGGGCGCCAAAAGGTATCTCGACAATACTTGCTATTACACAAACTCATCATCTTGCACTCTAAGCTTTTAGGATAGAGATGATAGATGGGGCCGGTAACCTTGATATCATGACAAGCCAGAATCTGTTGAGATTGTTGGTATCCGAGATGATCAGGCTTGAGTTCAAGCTTGGTTCTTGGATCATCTACAACTACCTCCAATATGAACCCTCGTCGGGGTGGAAAGGTGGTAATCGTAACCGGAGTCACAACACACAGATTGCCTTCCTTGTCAGTGGTGGCAATGACGATTCCTAGAGAATCAATCATTTTGTGAAAGGATTGGTAAGACATCTGATACCCATTAGGGTAGTGGATGTACTGTTGAGGACCTTTCAAGACCTCTGGCTTGACGGGCTTTTCTCCTAGATTTTCAGCTTTGTTCAGCGATTCAATTCGGTTAGTAAGCACACTCACTTCACTGGTAGCTGGGGCTTGAGCCATAGCTACAGAGGTCAAAAGAAACAACGCCAGAGTCAACGACATCATCTTCATAAAAATCTCCTTCTTTTAGAATTGTTAACGAACAACTTGACTGAAATAATAAGCTAATTTCGTTGATTTGTCAATTGATTCATTTGTTAATAAAATTCCTTGACAAATAATGTTAAATATTTGTATACTTCTGGTTACTATCGTTTAAAAAATCACGTCGAGATTAATTATAAAAACAATAAGCTAATTTTTTATTTAAAATGGCAGAAAAACCAAAATTTGAGAGAAATAAGCCTCACGTTAACGTAGGTACTATTGGTCACGTAGATCACGGTAAAAGTACTCTAACTGCGGCTATTACTAACGCTCTTCATTTGAAGGGTAACATTGATAAGGCTATTAAGGTTGAAGACCTTGATAAGGCCCCAGAAGAAAAAGCTCGAGGAATTACTATCTCCATCGCTCACTCTGAGTATGAGTCTGACAAACGTCACTATGCTCACATTGATGCTCCTGGTCACGCTGACTATATCAAGAACATGATTACCGGTGCAGCTCAGATGGATGGTGCTATCTTGGTGGTTTCCGCTACTGATGGCCCAATGCCTCAAACTCGAGAACACATTCTATTAGCCCGCCAGGTTGGTGTGCCTTCTATTATTGTTTTCTTGAACAAGGTTGATCAGGTTGATGATCCAGAAATGATTGACTTGGTTGAGTCTGAAGTTAGAGAGTTATTGAGCAAGTATGATTTCCCTGGTGATGAAGTGCCAGTTATTCGTGGTTCTGCTCTAAAGGCTCTAGAAGCTACTAGTCTTGAGGATGAGGCTATCAAGCCTATCTTAGACTTAGTAACCGCTCTAGATGAATACATTCCAGAGCCAGTACGAGACATTGAAAAACCATTCTTGATGCCAATTGAGGACATCTTCTCTATTGAGGGTCGAGGTACTGTGGTTACCGGTCGTATTGAAAGAGGAATCGTTAATGTTGGTGAAGAGATTGATATCGTTGGTATCAGACCAACTGCTAAAACAACCGTTACTGGTGTTGAGATGTTCAACAAGCTCCTTGATCAAGGTCAAGCGGGTGATAACGTGGGTATTCTTTTACGAGGTACCAAGAAAGAAGACGTTGAACGAGGTCAGGTCTTGGTTAAACCAGGTTCTGTTACCCCTCACACTGAGTTTGAAGCTGAGATTTATGTTCTAGGTAAGGAGGAAGGTGGACGACACACTCCATTCTTTAAGGGATACAAGCCTCAGTTCTACATTCGAACTACCGACGTTACTGGTGAAGCTATCTTACCAGAAGGTATGGAGATGGTTATGCCAGGTGACACTGTGACGATTAACGTTAAGTTGATCTCACCAATCGCCTTGGAAGAGAAACAGCGTTTCGCTATCCGTGAAGGTGGTCGAACTGTCGGTGCTGGTGTGGTTACAGCAATTACTAAGTAAAGGAAGTTAAGAAATCAGTAAATTAACACATGGCTAAAAGCCAAGAAGAAAATAAGCTACGCTTGCGAGTTAAAGCCTACGACACCAAATTGATCGATAATTCTTGTCGACAGATAGTGGATGTGGTCAAACGGCATGATGCAGAGGTAGTGGGACCTATTCCGCTACCAACTGAGAAGCATAAGTATACCGTTAATCGCTCCACTTTTATTCACAAGACCTCTAGAGATCAGTTTGAACTCAGGGTTCACAAGCGTTTAATAGATATCCTCAACCCAGGTCAATCCTTGATTGAGGCGCTATCCAACCTAAATCTCCCATCTGGTGTTGATATCGAGATCAAAATGATTTAAGATAGCGAAGACGAGATTTAGCCATGAAACATAACAAAACACTCGGCTAAGTCCGAGCTTTTTGTTTATCGGAACATATGACCAAATTAATTGCTAAAAAAATAAGAATGACCCAGGTTTTTAAAGGCGATTCTGTCGTGCCTGTTTCTATTATTCAATTTGCAATTGATAGTGACCTATCAGGCATTGAAGAGGGAAATAAACTACGCGTCAGCGGTACCTCTAAAGGTAAGGGTTTTCAGGGAGTAGTTAAACGTCATGGTTTTCGTGGTGGTCCAAAAACTCATGGTCAAAAACACAGTCATCGAGCTCCTGGTTCTATTGGTGCTACTGGTCCCCAAAGAGTGTTTCCGGGCAAGAAGATGGCCGGTCGAATGGGATGTGATCGTATTACCCTCAAAGGGGTAAAGATTGTTGAGGTTGATAATGAGCAAAAGACTGTTTTATTGAAAGGTTCGGTGCCGGGTAATAACGGTGGTCGGTTGGAAATTGTAATTAATTAATATGAAAGTTAAAGTATACAACTGGAAAAACGAAGCAACCGGTGATATCGAGTTATCTAAGGATATCTTTTCCCGAGTTTGGAACTCCGACCTTGTTCATCAAGTTTTGGTCTCTAAAGACGCTAATAGACGTCATCCTTGGTCTCACGCTAAAGAAAGAGGTGAAGTTAAGGGTGGTGGTAAGAAGCCATGGCGACAGAAGGGAACTGGTCGAGCGCGACACGGTTCTATCCGATCTCCACTTTGGAGGGGTGGTGGTGTAACTTTTGGTCCTAGTAAGGATCGTAACTATACCAAAAAGATTAACAAGAAGATGTTAAAAGTTGCTCTTTATTGCGCTTTGTCTAAGAAATTAGCTGATGGTGAGCTTAAAATCATGGAAAGCTTGAAAACCAAGACTTCCAAAACTAAGGAGTTGGCTAATAATCTAAAAACTTTGCAAAGTAATAACACTTTATTAATTGCTTCATTAGACAACACCACTATCAATCGAGTTTGCTCTAACATTCCAAAAACCAAGTGTTTACGAGCCGATGCTTTAAATATCACTGACATTCTTAAATACAAGAATGTTTTGATTGATAAGGAAGCTGTTAATGTAATTAAGTAATATGAATAATAAATTCTTAGTCAAAAATCCATTAATCACTGAAAAAGGTACCGATTTAAGTGCTTTAGGCAAGTACCTATTTTTGGTTGATAAAAAGGCAACTAAGAATGAGATTAAAAAGATTGTTGAGAAAGAGTATAAAGTTAAAGTAACTAAGGTTAATGTTATAAACACCAAACCTAAACCACGTCGTTTAGGTCGATCGCAGGGTCATCGACCAGGTTATAAGAAGGCGATTGTTACCTTGGCTAAAGATCAAAAAATCGACGTTGTACCACAATAAACATGATTAAAAGATACAAGCCGACAACTCCATCAAGACGACACATGACTACGGTAGATTATTCTATCTTGTCAGATGCTAAGCCTTTTAAAGGTTTATTGAAGACGTTTAAAAACCGAGCTGGTCGTAACAACCAGGGTCGCATTACCGTCCGTCACCAAGGTGGAGGACATAAGAAGTTGTATCGAATGATTGATTTCAAACAGGAGCGTTTTGATATTCCAGCTAAGGTAGAGACTTTGGAATATGATCCATATAGAACTGCTTTTGTGGCTTTGATCTTGTATAAAGATGGCCGACGTAGTTATATTATAGCGCCTAAGGATATGAAGGTAGGTGATGAGATTGTCACCTCTGAAAAGGCTCCTATCAAAGTTGGTAATCGTTTACCAATCAAAAACATCCCGATTGGTTATCAGGTTCATAACGTAGAGATTCAGCGAGGAGCAGGAGGTAAGTTGGCTCGTTCCGCTGGTTCTTCTGTTCAAGTGTTGGCTCACGAAGGTGGCTACACTAACCTGAAGATGGCTTCCCGAGAGATCAGAAAGGTTTCTTGGCACAGTCTCGCTACCATCGGTCAAGTTTCTAACCAAGAGTGGTTCTTGATCAATATTGGTAAGGCGGGTCGTAATCGTTGGTTGGGTATTCGACCAACTGTTAGAGGTTCAGCGATGAACGCAGTGGATCACCCTTATGGTGGTGGTGAAGGTCGTCAGCCCCGAGGTACTAAGAGACCTAAGGATAAGTGGGGTAACATTACAGGTGGTCGTAAGACTCGTAATAAGAAAAAGTATTCTAACCACTTGATTATCAAACGTCGGATTAAGAAATCTAGAAAGAAATAAAAATATGAGTAGAAGTTCAAAAAAAGGTCCATACGTTGATCAAAAATTATTGAAGAAGCTCTCTAAGGTAGAGAAGGGTGGCAAGGATATTGTTAAAACCTGGTCGCGAGCTTCAGAGATCTCTCCAGAGATGGTGGGATACAAGATCGGCGTTCATAATGGTCGGCACTTCATTGAAGTATCGATTAAGGAAGAGATGGTAGGTCACCGTTTAGGTGAGTTTTCTCCTACCCGAACTTTTGCTAAGCATGGTGGTAAGATGCAGAAAGATATGGAAATGAGAGCGGCTCAAACGGCTCGTGATGCTGCTAAGAGAGAAAAAGAAGCTAGTTAATAAACAAAAATATGGCACAACAAACAGTAAAACTTAATTATCTGAAAATCTCCCCTCGTAAAGTGAGGTTGATTGCTGACGCCATTAAAGGCTTGCCTGTTCAGGAGGCGGAAGCTCAATTATTAATGAGACCACAGCGTTCTGCTCCAGCTCTATTAAAACTATTACGTTCCGCTGTAGCTAACGCTAAGAGCCTTGATATGAAGGTAGATTCTTTATATGTTTCTAGCATTAGGGTAGATAAGGGTCCAATGTTGAAGCGGATGTTGCCGCGAGCTATGGGTCGAGCTACTTTACTACAGAAAAAGATGAGTCATGTTATTCTAGTTCTAGATGAGAAAGAAACTCTAAACAAGGAAAGGTTTAACATTGTTAAGCCAGTGAAAGAGAAGAAAGATGAGAAGCAACCAGCGAAAAAGACTAAGGTTGGTAAGGAGGTGAAAGAAGATCAGGTAACTAAAGAGAGGCCGCGATCTGAAAAGAAAGAACAGCGAGCAGAGGAGAAAAAAGGCATTTTCAAGAGGTTCTTTAGACAAAAGAACATCTAGTAGACAAAAAGTTTAATTAATATTATTTTACAAAAACCATGGCAAGAAAAATTAGACCAGATTTATTAAGACTAGGAATTGTTAAGGGATGGAGCTCCCGTTGGTTTAGTAATGCCAGTTTTCGTAATAACTTAGAGGAGGATGAGTTGATGCGTAATATTATCAACGACAAGATCAAGACAGCAGGTATTGTTAGTATTGATGTTGAGCGGAATATTGGAGACGTTAAAATTATTATTAAAGCTTCTCGACCAGGTTTGATTATCGGTCGTGGTGGTAAAGGTATTGAGGATCTAACCAAACTTATTAAATCTAAATCAATCAAGTTGCATCGACGTCGAGGTACTGAGATGCCTTCAATCAATATTTCTATTGAAGAATTAAAGAGATCTGAGATAGCGGCTGTTAACGTAGCTCAGAATATCTCTTGGGATCTAGAAAAAAGAATGCCTTATCGACGAGTTATTAAAAAACATCTAGAAGGTGCGATGCAGAATAAAGATATTTTGGGTGCTCGAATTAGTGTTAAGGGTCGAATTGGTGGATCAGAGATTGCTCGAAAAGAATGGTTAGGTCGTGGTAAGTTACCACTACAAACTATAAGAGCTAATATTGATTATGGTGAGGTGACTGCTTTTACCTCCTACGGAACCATTGGCATCAAGGTTTGGTTAAATAAAGGTGAGGTATTTGAAAATTAAACATGTTAGTCCCAAAGAAAGTTAAACATAGAAAATGGCATAAAGGCCGTTCACGAAAGCGCAAAGTTGAGACCCGTGGTGTTACCTTGCAACACGGTGGCTTTGGTTTGAAAGCGGATGGTTCAGCTTGGATTAACTCAAGTCAGATTGAGGCAGCTCGAAGAACCATTACCAACTTCCTTAGTCGTGAAGGAAGGGTCTTTATCAGAATCTTTCCTGATAAGCCGGTAACCAAGCGACCGCCAGAAGTTACTATGGGTGGTGGTAAGGGTGCGGTTGATCACTATGTTTTTCCAGTTCGTCCAGGTAGAATTTTGTTTGAGATTGATGGTGTTGACGAGCAAAGAGCTCGAGATGCTTTAACTCGTGCTAGTTTTAAGTTACCGTTAAAAACCAAGATTGTAACTAAAGAAGAATAATGAAAAAGAAAGAGTTGCAACAATTAAGCAAAAAGCCAGTGGCTGAATTGCAAAAGAAAGTGCAAGAGAGTAGGAATAAGCTTTGGCAACTCAGGGTTGATTTAGCAGCCGGAAAAGTGAAGAATATAAAACAGATTAGAAGTTTAAAGCAAGATATCTCTCAAATGTTAACTTTTATCAATAATCATGGAGAATAAAAAAGAAGTAAAAAGACGTAAGTTAGAAGGAGTGGTTGTT
>Ga0310120_10004014_pt1 | contig 10407 bp, 11 predicted proteins | sample CB27_AW_983_MG_FD_203506 | JGI IMG/M metagenome (GOLD analysis project Ga0310120, IMG submission 203506) | Marine microbial communities from Western Arctic Ocean, Canada - CB27_AW_983 | ecosystem: Environmental > Aquatic > Marine > Oceanic | place: Canada: Western Arctic Ocean | collected... | reverse complement strand
GACAGTTGTTTGTCTTATACCTGAGTTTCTAATCGTAAAATGGGGAGTTCCATTTTATTTCGGGGGAACCTCCCTTTTGATAATTGTTGTGGTGATGATGGACATGATGTCACAGATTCAGTCGTACTTGATGTCACGGCAGTACGACAGCCTGATGAAGAAATCGTCGATCGTCGGCGGCATGGGCATGACTCGATAAGCACTACGGAGATGGATCATGAAAGTTAGGGCGTCAGTTAAGAAGATGTGCAGGAACTGCAAAATTGTTCGCCGTAACGGAGTGGTTAGAGTGACCTGTGTCAATCCACGTCACAAGCAGCGCCAGGGCTAGTACATAGGCTAGAGCGATAACTGGAATCAGTTTAATTTATGTTTTTAAATGACTGTATTAACATCAATATCAGGAAACAATAGTGGCTCGAATATCAGGAATTAATCTGCCGCCGAATAAACATATCGAGATCGCGCTGACCTCGATTTACGGTATTGGCAAGATACGCGCACAGCAGATCTGTGACGGTGCTGGTGTGGTTAGAACGGCTAAAGTCCGGGAACTGACTGATCAGGACGCAGAAAGTTTACGCGCCCAGGTCAGTGAATATGTGGTCGAAGGGGACCTTCGGCGAGAGGTCTCAATGAGTATCAAGAGGCTCATGGATCTTGGCTGCTACAGAGGCATGCGTCACCGCCGGGGTTTGCCGGTGCGTGGACAACGAAGTTCTACCAATGCCCGCACCCGCAAGGGCCCCAAGAGACCTATAAGGAAGTAAAAAGAGGAATATCGAATGGCCAAGTCGACAGGTAAGAAGAGAACCAAGGCGAAGGTGCGCAAAAATGTGGTTGAGGGAATTGCCCACATCCACGCTACGTTTAACAATACGATAATTACGATCACAGATCGCCACGGAAATGCTATAGCGTGGGCGACCGCTGGTGGCGCAGGTTTCCGCGGGAGCCGCAAAAGCACGCCATTTGCGGCCCAGGTTGCGGCAGAAACCGCCGGCAAAGCAGCACAAGAAGCCGGTATGAAACATCTCGATATCAAGATTAAGGGACCGGGCCCAGGGCGTGATTCATCAGTGCGTGCACTTAATGGACTCGGTTTTGAAATTAGTTCAATCAGTGACGTAACTCCGATACCTCACAATGGTTGTCGACCGCCCAAAAGGCGTCGCGTATAAAAAGGGTAATCAGCAATGGCAAGATACAGAGGACCGACATGTAAGCTCGCGAGACGGGAAGGGACAGATCTTTTCCTGAAAAGTCCGGTGAGGCCGATTGACACGAAATGCAAGTTTGAAAGACCTCCAGGTTTTAAATCAGGCGGCAGAAGACCTCGAGTCACCGTCTATGGCACACAGCTGCGGGAAAAACAGAAGCTTCGAAACATGTACGGACTCATGGAAAGGCAGTTTCACAACTACTATGTGGAGGCAGCCAGGCGAAAAGGTTCTAGCGGTGAAAATCTGCTGACGTTACTTGAGTGCCGGCTGGACAACGTGGTTTATCGCATGGGGTTTGGGATCACCCGTGCTGAGGCTCGACAAGTTGTGGGTCACAACGCTATTTTGGTCAATGGGCGGCGGGTCAACATACCCTCCTACCAGGTGAAAGCTGGCGACGCAATTGAAGTTCGTGAGAAAAGTAAAGGGCAGCTAAGAATCAAAGCGGCTCTGGAAATTGCAGAACAGCTGGGTTTTGTTAACTGGGTCGAAGTCGACTCTAAGGCGGCCAAGGGTATTTTTAAAGCGGCTCCTGACCGGGCTGACCTGTCCCAGAATATCAATGAGTCTTTGGTGGTAGCACTTTATTCGAAGTAAAAGTATCGGTCGCCGTGTGTGTTCCGTTGGATGGACATAACACGTTGTGAAGTTAGGGTAAGTAAACAAGTACATGATCTGAGGAACTAATCTGATGCAGGAAGCCAATCGCGAATTTTTGAAGCCTAACGTCATCAGTGTTGACAATATAGATTTAACCCGTGCACGAGTGACGCTAGAGCCGCTGGAACGTGGTTTTGGTTATACGCTTGGTAATGCGCTGCGTCGAATCTTATTGTCATCAATGAGTGGAGCCGCGGTCACTGAAGTCCGCATTGAAAACGTGTTGCACGAGTATTCTTCTATTCCTGGAGTACAGGAAGATGTCATCGAGATCCTCCTTAATTTGAAGAACCTATCTGTCCGAATGCACAACCGGACTGAAACTGTTCTACGGGTATCTAAAAAAGGTTCCGGCACGATGACCGCCGGCGATATCCAACTCGATCACGATGTTGAGGTAGTTAATCCCAATCATGTGATCGCAAATCTCTCCGAAGAAGGTGAGCTGGGTATGGAGATCACGGTAGCAACGGGCAGAGGTTACGAAGTCGTTGACATCAGTAACTCTTCAGAAGAAACGAGGGAAGTCGGCGTGCTGAAACTGGATGCTTCATACAGTCCGATTCGTCGTGTGTCTTACAGTGTGGAAAGCGCACGCGTGGAGCAGCGCACAGATTTGGACAAGCTGGTTATTGATATTGAAACGAACGGTACTATCGATCCAGAAGATGCGGTGCGCAGGGCAGCAACCATATTGCACGAACAGATTTCTGTGTTTGTACGGCTCGAGGAAACCGGTCGTTCTTCAGGAGAAGTCGCCGAAGAAAAGATCGATCCATTGCTGTTACGACCTGTTGATGATCTGGAATTGACTGTCCGTTCCGCTAACTGCTTAAAAGCCGAAAACATCTACTACATCGGTGATCTAATTCAGCGGACGGAGGTTGAACTGCTTAAAACCCCAAACTTAGGTAAAAAGTCACTGACTGAGATTAAGGATGTTCTAGCCAGTCGGGGACTGTCTCTTGGTGTGAGAATGGAAAATTGGCCACCCCCATCGTTGCGAAGAGAAAGCCGAGAAGGGCTGCACTGATTTTTAGGGAGATCGACGAGATGCGTCATCAAAAATCTGGCCGAATACTGGGTCGAAATTCAAGTCATCGCAAAGCCATGTTTCGCAATATGGCGGCGTCACTATTTCGACATGAACAGATCAGAACCACTGTACCTAAAGCGAAGGAACTCAGGCGCGTGGCTGAACCATTAATTACCCTCGCAAAAACATCTAATCTGGCCAACCGCCGCCTGGCCATGTCCAGACTCGGCGATCGAGATGCCGTGACGAAACTGTTTGATGATCTGGGCCCACGCTTTAAGGATAGAGCGGGGGGGTATACGCGTATTCTAAGATGTGGTTTGCGAGCGGGTGACAGTGCACCGATGGCATATGTCCAGTTGCTCGACAAGCCGGACGAGGTTACCGCCGGGGACGACTGACAACATTTGTGATAGTGCATTAACAATTAAACCCCGCTTCAGCGGGGTTTAATTGTCTGGGGCGAAGATCAGATTAATTATTTGAGCTAAATATCGACTTACCGCGTCTGCAGATCCCATCTGTCTGTCCGTTGCCAGCGCTTCTATTACAGTGCAGAAAATTTTGGATCGGAAACGAATTATTAAACTTCAAAGATCAGGCGGACAATAGTGTCATGAACAGCGAACCAGGGAATGACCGAGTCGGCCACCTGCTCGATGGCGTTGCGTACGATTTTGTTCCTTCACCAAACTGTGACGATCGACCTGAGAATGTGGAGCCCGATACAGTGGTCATTCATGCTATCAGCTTGCCGCCCGGTGAGTACGGCGGTGATGGCATTATTGATTTTTTTCTAAACCGCATCCAGGCGTCAGCTCATCCTTATTTTTCGAACATTTGCCATCTAAGGGTATCCAGTCATTTTCTGGTCCGCCGTGACGGTACAATTCTGCAGTTCGTACCAGTTGCGCGCAGAGCATGGCATGCCGGGGAGTCGAACTTCAAAGGGAAAAATGCGGTAAACGATTTTTCTATTGGGATAGAGCTCGAGGGTATGGAGAGCAGTTCGTTTGAATCTGCTCAGTACGAATCCCTTACAGTGTTGACACGACTGCTTATGAATACCTATCCAGCGATTACCCTGGATAGGGTAGTCGGACATAGCGATATCGCAGTGGGACGTAAGACCGATCCCGGGCCGTACTTTGACTGGCACCGTTTCCGGGAAAAACTAGGAATTAATTGAATCAGCCTTACTTTGACGATCGTGATTCCAAAGTACATCTGGCTCGCCAGCTTCTTGGTTGAGGGTTCGCGCAATCACGAACAACAAGTCTGACAGTCGATTGACATACTGCAGTGTGACAGCGGTAACCGACTGTTGATCGTCTACCGCAAAAAGACTGCGCTCCAGTCTTCGGCAGACGCTTCTGGCCAGGTGACAAACGGCTGCTGACCTCACGCCGCCTGGAAGGATGAAATCCTTCAACGGGGGCAGATTCTTGTTTAACTGGTCAAGTGTGTGTTCCAAATAGACGACCCGATCCAGTTTAACCAGAGTGTGACCGGGTATGCTGAGTTCTCCGCCGATGTCGAACAGGGTGTGCTGGACGTTGACCAGACACTCGGAAATTGGTTCTGGCAGCGGCTCACCTACTAAAATGCCGAGAATGCTATTAAGCTCATCAGCGTTTCCCATGGCTTCTACCCGGGATGCTGTTTTAGCAATACGACTACCATCACCGAGTCCTGTCTCCCCGGAGTCACCCGTCCGTGTGTAGATCTTTGTCAGTCGATTGCCCATAGTTTGAGGGTGGTGTTCATGTGTTGCTGGAATTCAATAGTAAGCGATTCAGGTGGGGGGAACATACAGTAAAGCACGAAAATCGTTGATATTAGTACAAGTTGGTCCGGTCACTACCGCATCATCCAGCACCGAAAAAAACGTACCCGCATCATTGTCAGAGAGCATTGTCTGGGCGTCGAGGCCCAATGCTGCGGCACGCGCTAGCGTATCGGGACCGATCACGGCTCCAGCCGCATCCGGGCTGCCGTCTAATCCATCGGTATCACAGGCGATACCCCAGGCGCCCGGCAGTCCGTTTAAGGTCTGGGCAGCAGCCAGTAGGTACTCCCGGTTGGGTCCGCCACGGCCGGGACCCCTGACAGTAACTGTCGTTTCACCACCGGACAGGAGCAGCAGTGGGCTAGTGTCGGCGTTGGTTTTAATCATGTCGTGTAACATCAGGGCATGTTCTACTCCCACCTGTCGGGATTCTCCAACCACCTGGTCACCTAGATTGTGTATTACGAACCCTTTTTCCCGCCCGTAGGTCGCAGCAGCACTCAAGCCTAGTTCAGGTGACCCGATGATACGGTGACCTGACCGAGTCAGCTTGGCTGTGCCGGGTTTCGGAGTCTCCAAAGATCCGTCGGAAAGCAGATTTCGAACTCGGGCATTCAACTCAATACCGTACTGATCGATGATTAACAACGCGTCGGCACAGCTGCTGTGATCAGCAACTGTTGGACCAGACGCTATTACGGCTGGATCATTACCTGGTACATCCGAGATCATGAGGGTAAACGTACTTCCGGGCCACGCGGCTTCGGCAAGACGCCCGCCTTTGATCCGTGAGAGATGCTTGCGCACGCAGTTGATCTGGGAGATGTCGGCACCGGATTCAAGCAACTGCCGGTTTATCTGTTGTTTTTCTGTTAGGCTGAGTTCCTCAATTGGCAGTGTCAGTAGAGCAGATCCGCCTCCGGAAAGCAGACACAGCATTAGGTCACCTTCATCAAGCGACGCTGCAATATCCAGCATTCTTTTTGCTGTACGTAGGCCTGCTGCGTCAGGTATAGGGTGAGCGGCTTCAAGAACTTCAATTTCAATACAGGTTTTCGCATGCCCGTACGGGGTGAGTACCACACCAGACAGAGGTCCAGGGCAACAAGATTCTAAAGCCTGTGCCATAGATGCAGCGGCTTTTCCGGCGCCGACAACCACCGTTCGAGTGGCAGATCGGTCCGGTATTAGACTACAGTCCATCAGTCTTCCGGGAGCTGCACTGGCGACAGCAGCAGAAAACAGAGCCTGCATCAACTGGCGCGGATCATTTTTGACTGAAACATTCACTTCGTACAGTCGCTCTTGTGCTGGCAGGTCACAATATTTGCCCTATATGTTGGTGTTTACCTTGCCACGAAACTAGAATTATCTCAGTTGGACTGCCCATAGATGTGGATGATGGAGAATCTATATGCCTAATTATGCCGCACCTGTTGAGGACCTTAGGTTTGTCCTTAATGAACTTGTTGATCTGGAAGAGATTCGTGCGATGCCGGGATACGAGGAGACTACTCCAGATGTAGTCGACGCGGTACTGAATGAAGCCGGGAGATTGGCCTCAGAAGTGCTCGCCCCGTTGAACAGGTGTGGGGATGTACAGGCACCCACCGTAAAAGACGGGGTGGTCACGACCTCTCCGGAATGGAGAGCTGCATACCACAGGTTTATGGAGGGCGGCTGGACGGCACTCATATTTGACCCCGAATACGGCGGCCAGGGTTTGCCTCGAGTATTGGCTGTAGCCGTGCAGGAAATGTGGGATGCCTCAAATATGTCATTCGGACTCTGTCCATTGTTGACATGCTCTGCTGCCGAGGCAATTTCATTGCGGGGCAGTGAGGAACAAAAACGAATCTATCTGACCAAACTCGTGTCTGGTGAGTGGGCCGGAACGATGAATCTGACTGAGCCGCAGGCTGGGTCTGATCTCAGTGCGATCAGGGCAAGCGCTATACCAACAGATGACGATGGACACTATCTTCTGAGCGGTCAGAAAATCTATATTACCTACGGTGAGCACGATCTGACCTCCAATATTGTGCATCTTGTGCTTGCTCGAACACCAGACGCGCCCGAAGGCGTAAAAGGTATCTCGCTATTTATCGTACCCAAATTCATACCGGATTCACAGGGCGAACCTGCTGAGCGAAACGATCTGCGATGCGTGTCTCTGGAGCACAAACTCGGCATCCACGGTAGTCCCACTGCGGTCATGGCATACGGCGACCAAGGCGGTGCGACTGCGTATCTTGTCGGTGAGGAAAATAGAGGAATCGAGTACATGTTCATCATGATGAACATGGCGAGGCATGCTATTGGTGTCGAGGGATATGCGGTTGCTGAGCGTGCTTACCAGCGTGCTCGAAGTTATGCGATTGAGCGGGTTCAAGGGCGTGCGGTAGGTGATCCGAGTGGCAAGCGTGTCACCATAATTGATCACCCGGATGTTGCCCGTATGATGATCGATATGAAGAGCCGTGTGGAAGCTATGCGAGCAGTGAGCCTGTACGCGGCGCAGGCAATGGATTGTTCCATCCGGCAACCGGACGAACGGGCCAGGGCAAAGGCCCAACAGCGTTTAGATGTATTGATTCCCGTCGTTAAGGGCTGGAGCAGCGAAGTGGGTAACCAGGTTGTCGGTGTAGCCTTGCAGGTTCACGGTGGCATGGGGTTTATCGAAGAAACTGGGGCGGCTCAACATTATCGCGACGCCCGCATTACCACGATTTACGAAGGCACTACCGGGATTCAGGCGGCTGATTTGGTGGGTCGAAAACTTCTTCGTGATGGTGGTGAGGTTATTTATGAATTAATCGAACAAGCACGTGCAGATCTTGCGCAGATTAACCCTGGCGAGTCCGAAGCGCTGAAAGTAATTCGTACAAAAGTGTCCAGCTCACTTGATCGGCTGTCAGGCGCGACGGACTGGGTACTTGAAGCAGCCTCTCAGGATCCCAGGCGACCCTACGCATCATCCTTTCACTATCTCATGCTGTGGGGCAGTGTTGCGGGGGGTTGGCAAATGGCAAGAGCTGCGGGTGTAGCGGCCCGCCATTTGGCAACGGGTGAGGGCAATCAGGATTTCTATAAGGGTAAAACCCTGACCTGCCGACATTACTGTGAGCAGGTGCTGCCGGAAAGTGAAGCCCATTACCAGGCAATAATTTCTGGATCGGAAACTGTACTGGCGGCCGCACAATACATCTGATCAGGCGAGTTTGAGGCCGTTAGCAACGGGTTGTTCAGGTTGTGCCAACACAACAGATCCATCAGCCTGGGTAAAGCCGGTTATCAAGCATTCAGACCTAACCGGGCCGATCTGTTTTTTCGGAAAATTAACGACACCAAGCACCTGCCTTCCGACTAGATCATCTGGTGAATAAAGGTCAGTGATCTGCACGCTGGATTTAAGCACGCCTACTTCTGGCCCGAAATCAACATGGAGGATGTAAGCTGGCTTTCGAGCTTCTGGAAAAGGTCTTGCTTCAATGACTGTGCCGATCCGAAGGTCGACTTGTTCAAATTCCTGCCAGTTGATGGTTTTCATGATCATGTCCCCGGTGGTTGTGATTCTGGATCATCGACTCCAACGAGTTGACGTATTTCGACTGTCTCGAAGTCCGGCAGGGCCTGGTTACGTTCTGGAAGCCATAAATCCAGCCATTGCCGCAGCGGCAACAATATAGGTGTACTGAGTTGTTGCTCTAGCAGATGCATAACTCTCGGTATGTGTCTGATGTAGTGTGATTTGTCGTCGCGGAGTAGAAGACGGAGAAATATCCCTGCCACCTTGCAGTGTCGCTGTGCTCCTAATACGTGATACCAGGTCCTAAAGTTTTCAATCTCCAGCAAAGGCATGCCTTCGTGGTACCGTTGGATCATCGACTCGACCAGGTTTGGGCTGATATCACGTCGTGCATCCTCCAGTAAAGAGACTACATCATAGGCCATCGGCCCGATCACAGCGTCCTGGAAGTCAAGCAGTCCACAGCCTGAAATCCCGGTTCCCGGAGGAACCCGCATCAAGTTATCAACGTGGAAATCTCTCAGTACGAGTGAATGGGCCGGCTCGGGGAGACCGTCTAGGATCTCCTGCCAAATCGAGATATAGCTGTGGCGCATCTCGGCGCTGGTGGTGTTGTTGCGAATTACCGGCGCATACCAGTCGGTCAGGAGTAGCGCTTCCTGGATGAGGAGGTGGCGGTCATATAGGGGAAGGTCGATCGCAACGGCATCCGGGTGACTGTGCAAGGCGATCAGTACGTCGACGGCCAGAGGATAAAGTGAGGTGTCATCCGTACCAGCTGCAATCAGACGGGTAAAAGTGTCATCGCCAAAATCTTCCAGCAAAAGGAGGCCGTATTTTTGATCAAAATCGATGATCTCAGGTGCTTTGAGTCCTATTGCGGTGAGGTGACGGGCGATTTTGGCGAATTGCCCGACATCTTCGAGTTCCAGCGGTGCGTCCATGAGCAGGGTAGGTTTGTCTGTGTCCGATAGACGGAAATATCGACGGAATGAGGCATCCTGAATGAGGGGTGCCAGTGACCGCTCGTCAAGACCGCGCTGGTGAAGAAAAGTGCGACGCTGGGTCTGTCTTTCGTCGTTGAGCGTCATTGTTGTGGTAGTCTGACCGTCATATGGATTGGTGTCTGTCAAAAGATACCATGCAGATACCATTGACCACTTCCAAGGTCGCGAAAAATCCAGGCTCGCAGTTCGCTATTTGAAGCCAGATAGTAATCACGTTTTACCGGATTTTTATCCCACCAGCCACTGCTGATTCGTTCGATCTGTTTATCCAGCAACAATGGTTTTCCCTGGAGACAGGGTTGACCGTGTTTTATATCCATGTGTCTGGGCCGATGAAGTAACCACAGTGGTCGAGGAGAAGATCGGAATGTAGGCCCAGGCTCTCCGGGAGAGCAAGGCATCCAGGATTGTTCTGGACGATGATCTGGATTGAGTCGTATGCCCTGAACAGCTTTGAAGCCAAGGCGGTTCTGAAGACTGTCGAGCAATACTGTTGGATCTCCTGAGAGATGACAGTTGTCTGTCAGCAGGACATCATTATTTTCGGGGATTGATATCAGGAGTTTTGATTTGAGTGCCAGGTGTGTAATTGGTCGCTTCAGCTGTATCGCTTCAAATGCAAGCCGGGATAGCTTTAGAAACACTTGAGTCTCTCGGCGGGGACAGGACATCTGCACGGGTATGTCCAAGGAGTATCCATGGTCATCTGTAAGAATCCAGTTAAGGTGGTTGGCTGCTGCACAGGAATGCTTTAACTGTACACCCAGGGTGTTCAGCAGATGTTCTACAGCTGGAAGCAAGAATTCAATTGAGTCGGTATCCTGCCTAAGTGCTACATCGTCGTAGAATGTCAGTGGAGGTGCATAAAATAACTGGGGGTCAGCTGTTCGGCCGACGATCTGATCCAGTTGATTGAGTACAGTCGGATCGAGTCGCCGGGCAAGATCATGCCGTGGAAGTCGCAGTAAGTCCCCGATTTCATGGATGCCGAGCCGGTTTAGCAGATCGCTTCGGCGACGCCCAAGATTTAGCCATCCGATGGGCAAGTCGCGTAGGTGAGATATAAGCTGCCTGCGGTCAGTGATACACAGCGTTCGACCTGCATGGGCACTCAATACCGCACTTGCAGGTGTCGGAGTGACAGCCGTCTGGAATCGATGGGC
>Ga0310120_10004007_pt1 | contig 10420 bp, 7 predicted proteins | sample CB27_AW_983_MG_FD_203506 | JGI IMG/M metagenome (GOLD analysis project Ga0310120, IMG submission 203506) | Marine microbial communities from Western Arctic Ocean, Canada - CB27_AW_983 | ecosystem: Environmental > Aquatic > Marine > Oceanic | place: Canada: Western Arctic Ocean | collected... | reverse complement strand
GGCGAGGTTCGTTCATCGACGCCAGCGCGCTACCCAGGGCAAAGTGAGCTTGCGGCCAGTCAGGTCGTCCTTCGGCAGCAGCACGGAACCCTTCGATCCCCTTCGCGACGTCGCCTCGTGCGAGATACGCCTTGCCGCGAACGAATTCCGCCTGCGGATGGAACGGGCTCGCGGTTAGAATTTCGTCGGCCAGCTTCAACCCTTCGTTGATGCTCTCGCTCTTCTTTGCGAGCTCATTAACCGGCTCGGCAGCAACAGATTCGGCCGCCGCGGTTGCGTCCCGAAAACCAATGTCCACCAAAAGCTCGGCCCGGCGTAATTTCGCGTCAGTATTTTCGGAATCCGCGGCCAGCGCATCATCCGCCGCCTGGAGGGCACCTTCGATGTCTTCCTTGCCGCCAAGAAACGATGACAGAACCAAGAAGGCTGTTGGGTCCGTCGGGTCGATCGTTGAAGCGTGTCGAATCAACCGCTCGGCTTCTTCCACATTGCCGTTGTTCCGGTAGTAGTTGGCGAGGATAAAGTGCAGCTCGGTCGAGTCAGGGTTTTGCTTGGTCCCCTCTTCCAATGCCTTCACGCCCAGCTCGTTGCGCTCATTGGACAAATAGAACTGCGCGATATTGATGAAAGCTTTGCCGCGATCGTCGGGGCCAGGCTCTATTGCGAGTGCTTCTTTGAACATCGCCTCGGCTTCGTCGAAGCGCTTTGGATCTACCGAAAGGAAGCGCGCGAGGTTGGTTCGCATGCCACGGTTCGGATACTTTTCGAGCCCCTTCCACAACCACGGCTCCGCCTTCTCGCGTCCGCCCGGCATGCTCGCGTAATACTTCGCGACGATCAGGATCGAGTCCATTGATTCTTCGTCGAGTTCGAGCGCTCGGAGATAAGGCTCCTCCGCCTCTTCGTTGCGCTTCAACTTCTGCAACGAATTTGCGCGCAACAGGTAACCCTGATGATTTTCCGGCTCGTTCTTAATTGCGAGATCGCTCATCGAGAGGGCCTGTTCGCCGTCACCGGCGATCAGTGAAAGCGCGCCAAAGCTAAGCACCGCTTCGGCGTTGCTCGAGTCAAGGCGCACGGTCTCACTCATTTCCCAGTACGCGTCTCGGGCGCGCCCGAGTTTCAAATAAACCTTCGCCAGGGCGTAATGCGCTTCCGAATGACTCGGGTTGATTTTGAGAACATTCTTGAACTCGATCACCGCTTCTTGATACTTCTCTTCTTCGTCGTACTGCTGGGCCTTCGCGAAGAATTCGGCGAGATTTTCTTCGTCGCTCTGGCAGCCGAGAAACAGCGCTGCGAAGAGCAGTGCGCTCGCGATGCGGATGGCAGTGTTTGAATTGCGCAGGTTCATCGTTGGACCCTCTTGGTGATCGACAGTACTTGGTGTCCGCAGTGCAATTGCGACAGCGGCGTTCGTTCGTAATCCATGGATCTTGGTTCGTGGTTCCGCCGACCGAGGTAGAATCGACCGCATCCATTCAGCGGACTCAGTTTAGCGGGAGTTGGCCTCGTGGTCGCGTGTTTCGAGCGTCGTTTCGAGTTCATTTTCACGTTTTCACATCTAGAGTTGCCGAACTCTCATTCGGTTCCCGATTGCGGCGCCAGCTTTCGTGCACGATGCCCATACGGGCGATCATGTAGTTGAGTTTGCGTTGGCTTACCCCGATCAACGGAGCTGCGTCTTTCTGAACGAAGCCGGTGCGGCGCAGCGCCGCGAGCACGAGAGCCCGCTCAACTGTGTGCAGCGAAAGCCCATCGGGCGGCAAGTCGATCTGCCATTCCCTGCCGTGTGCGGGAAGTCCCGCCGACGCAAGATGAAGGTCACCTGAGTCAATCGAGGTTCCTTGCGCGAGCAGCACCGATCTCTCGATGGCGTTGCGTAGTTCCCGGACATTGCCGGGCCACGGGTAACCGATCATGAGATCCATTGCGGCGCCGGTAAAGCCCGTACAAGGACGACCGAGTTCTCGAGCGAAACGTTCTCGGTAGCGCTCGGCAAGCAGCTTGATGTCTTCGCGGCGTTCTCGGAGAGGCGCCAAGTGAAGCTGGATCACATTAATGCGGTAGTAAAAATCTTCTCGCAGAGATCCATCTTGCAGCGCCGCGCGAAGATCTCGGTTGGTTGCGGCGATGATCCGCGCATTGGTTCGCAAGGGCTCAGTTCCACCGAGGCGATAAAACTCTTGGTCTTGCAAAACACGCAGCAATTTGACCTGGGTCGCGGGCGAGGTTTCCGCGATTTCGTCAAGCAAAAGTGTGCCTTCACTCGCGCGTTCGAAAAGGCCGATGCGCCGCTGATCTGCGCCGGTATACGCGCCGCGTTCGTGACCGAACAACTCGGACTCGAGCAGTGTTTCGGGGAGTGCGGCGCAATTGACTTTGACGAAAGGGCCTGAGGCGCGAGGTGAGTGACTGTGAATCAAACCGGCGATGACTTCTTTGCCGGTGCCGGTTTCTCCAGTCAACAACACCGTCGCTCGAACGGCTGCGGCGCTTCGTGCGGTCTCGACGATGTCCCGCATCGATGCACTATTCGCGACAATGAAATCTTCGCGCCAGGTCGAAACCTGATCACGCAATCCTTTGACCTCGTCGAGCAATCGACCGTGCTCGACAGCACGCGCGACGCGTAAGACGATTCGGTCGATCGCCGCGGGCTTCGCAATCACGTCGTACGCGCCGAGGCTCATTGCGGAGACGGCAGAATCAACACCGTCACGCGACGCCATCAAGACAACCGCCGTGTCTGATTCTCGTTCGCGCGCGGCGCGAAGGATTGCGACGCCGTCGACGCTCAAAAGAAACATCGCAGACAAAACAACGTGGAACGGCGCGCGGTCACGATCGCTCACGAGGCGCATGGCTTCTTGCCCGTCGCTTGCGCAAACCACTCCAGGCCAGCGCGCGTCAAGTGCCGCACCCAAGTCGCGACGAAGCACCGCGTCGTCGTCAACCAGCAGGATACGCACGCAGTGACGCGCTTCGATCGCTGCGTTCAATTTCGCGGTGCCGCTCACCGTGCCTGCTCCCAAAGGAGAGGACCGACACGCGGAGTTACCATTCCGTGATTGAAAGAGTTCACTCGAGGCATATCGGTCGAGAAGACCGAGCGCCTGAGCGTACGAGCCCGATGTCGTTAAATTGAACTGCGAGCGGGACGAAAACCCACCAATTCAGGGGACGAGATGCTCTTCAGCGGGAATCACATAGCGTTTCCCCTGCTGTTGTAGCCAGCCATCTGCCTTGAGACGTTTGACGGCGCGCGTGACGGTCTCACGCGACGTTCCGATCATGTCCGCGATCTGTTGGTGGGTCAGGTTCGGTGTGATGCGACAGGGGTCCGTGCCGCCCTCTTCCCTTGCCAGGCGTTCAAACAAACCGCGGGTTCGCTGCTGGACTTTTTGAAACGAAACCGAACTCGCCTGTTCGGAAGTGTCGCGGAGACGACGCGTCAACTCTTGGATCACGCTCAGCGCGAGCGTTGGACTCGTCTTCAGAAGCGCCATGAAGTCCCGTCGCGAAAGCGCGAGTAGTTGTGTGGGTTCAAGCGTCGTCACACTGGCCGAACGCGGCTGTTCGTCGAGCAAGGCCATTTCGCCAAAGAAGTCGCCGATACTGAAAAGGTTCATGATCTTTTCGCGGCCATCGTCGGAAGCCTTGGTGATTTTGACGCGGCCCGAGCGAATCACATACATGTAGTCGCCGGTCAGCCCCTCATCGACGATGATGGCGTCCTTCGGAAAGCGCCTTTCGATCAAGTGGGTGGCAAGGCTCTCGAGGTCGTCGTCGGTCGCATCTCGAAAAAGCGGAATCGCCCGAAGCGATTCACAGGCATCTCGTCGTTTCACGTTGTCAGCCATTAAGAAGTCTCCAGAAGCGATATGAATGGGGTTTAGATCAGGTCCTCGCGGCCTCTCGCCTTAAGCGCGGCTACGATTCGCTTGACGTCAGCTGAGCGGTCTAACTTTGTGATCAATATCACATCTCCTGTATCGACCACTGCAAGATTATCTACACCTAAAAGTGCGATGGGTCTGTCACTCGCCCAAACCAGGTTCGACTCCGCATCAATCGCGTGCAGCTCGCCTTCAATTACCATGTTGCGAGAAGCATTGTTGCTGCCGCGGGCGGGCTTTTTCCCGACGCCAAGCTCGGCCGCGAGCGATTCCCACGTGCCTACATCGCTCCACGAAAAACTGACCTGTAGCGTCCATACCCGTTTGCTTTTTTCAAGGATCGCAACGTCGACGGGCAATGAAGGTGCGGCATCGTACGCTTTGAGAACGGCGTCGCGGTTGCGGCCCTTGGGATGCGCGTGCAGCGGAGCCAGCGCACGATGAAGTTTGGGAGCCCACGCCTCGACTTCTTCCAAAAACGTGCGCGCACTCCAAATAAACACACCGGCGTTCCAGAGGTGCTTCCCTGAAGCGACGTAGCGTCGTGCCTTTGCGGGCCCCGGCTTCTCAACGAATTTCGCAACCCGATGCAGCCCCGGATGAGCCTTGTCGGCCTTTGCCCCAACTTGGATGTATCCGTACCCGGTGTCGGGACGAGTCGGCTTCACCCCCAGTGTGACGAGGACATCCGCCTCCTGTGCCGCAGACGCCGCCATTTTGATCGACCGGGCAAACGCACGCCGGTCCGGTACGTGATGGTCGGCGGGCAGGATCACAAGAACGCCGTCTGGATCCTCCGCGGCAATTCGCTCGGCGATCCACGCTGCAGCCATCGCCGTGTTACGCCGACTGGGTTCGACCAATACTCGACTTGCCGGAAGCCCGGACGCCTTGCGAATCCGACCGGCATGTTCGTGCCCGCAGACAATCCAGATCCGGTCTTCACGCGCGAAGGCACGCGCACGCGTAACCGTGGCCTCGAGCAAGCTCGATCCACCCACAACCTTCAACAGCGGCTTGGGGTGGCGCGCTCGAGACGCAGGCCAAAAACGTTCACCCGCCCCCCCCGCCAAAATAACGGCGTGCAGCGGAGCGCGTTTCATCGGCCAACACTCAGGTAGCTAAACCCCGCACTATTCATCGCATCCGCGCGATAAATGTTTCGCAGATCCACCATGATCGGTTCGTTGAGTAAATCTTTCACGCGCGCGAAATCGAGCATGCGGAACTGATTCCATTCGGTGGCAATCACGAGTACATCACCGCCTTCGCACGTTTCATAGACGTCCTTGCAGAGGACGAGTTCGGGAATGGCGCGAGCGGCTTCGTTCATGGCCTGTGGATCGAAAGCACGCACTGTCGCACCTTCCGCGACGAGACTCCTCGCGATTGCGATCGCCGGAGAATCGCGCACGTCGTCGGTCTCTGGCTTGAACGAAAGACCGAGTAGAGAAACCGTCTTGCCTTTGACATCGCCGCCGAGGGCCGTGCGAACCTTGTTCGTCACGTGCTCTCGCTGGCGGGTATTCGCGCGAATCGCAGCTTCGACGATTTCGAAGTCGATGCCGAGGTCTCGGGCAAAATGCGCAGCTGAAAGCGTGTCCTTCGGAAAACAGGAACCGCCGTATCCGGGGCCCGCGTGCAAAAACTTGGAACCGATCCGCTTATCGAGCCCCATCGCGCGAGCCACGCCTTGGACGTCGCCCCCGATCCGTTCGCAGAGAATCGAGATCTCATTGATGAACGAAATCTTGGTCGCGAGGAACGCATTCGCCGCGTACTTCGAAAGTTCCGCCGTCGCGACGTTGGTAATAACAAACGGGGTCTCGTTCAGAAACAGCGGTCGATAGAGATCCTGGATGATTGCAAGCGCCTGCTCGTCTCCGTCGTCAGTTCCGATCACCACGCGATCGGGACGCATGAAGTCGCCGATCGCCGCGCCTTCGCGCAAGAACTCTGGGTTCGAAGCGACGCTGAAATGCGCCGAGCTTCCGCGTTTATTCAGCTCTTCCTGGATCCATTTGCGAACCTTCTTCGCGGTTCCGACCGGCACGGTGCTCTTGGTCACGACGACCTTGTAGCCGTCCATGCATTGGCCGATCTCGCGGGACACCGCTTCGATGAAGTCGAGGTTCGTACTTCCGTCTTCCGCTGCGGGCGTACCCACGGCGATGAATACCACCAACCCATTGCGAATGGCTTCCGGCGGGTCGGCGGTAAATGACAGGCGCCCCTCACGAACGTTGCGACTCACCAGATCATCAAGACCCGGTTCATAGATTGGCATTGTGCCGCGACACAGAGAAGCGATCTTGTCCGCGTCTTTGTCCGCGCAGACAACCTGCACGCCGAACTCAGAAAAGCACGCTCCCGTGACCAGGCCAACGTACCCACTACCAATGACTGCGACGTTCATGGCAAAACTTCCCCTTCCTCGCCCGAACTGGACTGCGCCGCTTCGTCTCGAACAGAACCCTCGGCTGCCGATGCGTCGGTTTCAGCTTTGTTCCAGTCCGAAAACACTCCGAGGTTTCGTAGTAAACGGATCGTCAAGAAAATAACAATGACCAGCAGTACAGAGGCACTGTAGATATCTTCAAGAATTACAAAACAAATCGCGATCGAACAGAAGCACGCTGTCAACAAGTATAGGAACAACACCGCGCGTGTGTGCGAGCCTTCGGTCCGTAACAGTTGGTGGTGCATGTGCATGCTGTCGGCCGAGAAAATACTTGTGCCCCTGCGTAGCCTGCGCACGATCGAGAGGATCGTATCCATCAAGGGTACGGCCAGCGCCATCAGCGGGACCACGAACGGCAATACCGATGCTCGGCGATAGCCCCCCATGTAGCCCTCGACCGCGAGCAGCGAAACCGAGAAGCCGAGATAAAGGGCGCCGGTGTCCCCGAGAAAAATCCGCGCGGGCGGAAAGTTGTAGGGCAAGAACCCAAGCGCCCCACCGATGATCGCAGCGCCGTAAATCACACCGGGAACCTGATCGGCGGTCAGGCACACATACGTCATCGTGATGGCCATGATGATCGACACGCCGGTCGCAAGTCCGTCGAGCCCGTCGATCAGGTTTACGGCGTTGGTCACCGCAACGATCCAGAAGACCGTGACTGCGTAAGAAACCCACCACAGCAGTTCAAAAGAATCGCCGGACATCGGGAATCGAAACGATTCGATGGCAAATCCTGCGTGGAACGCGACCGATGCAGCCGCAATTTGCGCGATGAGTTTGGTCACCGCCCCCATCCCAAAGCGATCGTCCAACGCACCCACCGCGAGGATCAGACCGCCACTAAACATGAAGCCGCGCATGCGATTGTTGGGCAGGACGTCGCCGTCGAAGAATAGGTCGACCGAAAGCAAGCCCGCCGCTACCCCCGCGGCCACCGCGAGACCACCCAAAAGCGGCATTTCGCCGCGCAAGCTCACTTTGCGATCGTTTGGCCGGTCGATCACCTGCAGCCAGCGCGCAAGATGTGCGACCAGCGGCGTGCACAACGCCGACACAATCATCGCCGTGGCGAGCGGTAGTAAGATCACCGAGAGCGACAAAATTTCCCCGTCAAATATTCCAAACGAGCAATCCGCCCGATGGAACGCGACACGCTAGTAGTAGCCGTAACTTTCTCGACTGATGTCTGCACCGTTCAGGATCATCCCTAAGATTCGTCTGCGATCCAAGATGTCCAGGACTGCGCCCACTTCTTCGCGCGGAGTCACGTCTGCCCGAACCACGACAACCACACCATCGCACAACCCGGTCACGATCTTCGAGTCCGGCAGACCCAACGTCGCGGGAGTATCAAGAACAATTCGATCATAGGACTGTGCCATCTCTTCGAGCAGAGTCCGCATTCGATCCGAGGCCAGAAGTTCAGACGGATTGTCCGGCTGTAAACGAACCACAAGGGCGTCGAGCCCGGTTCCTTCCGGGCGAACCACCGCTTCGGCAAGCGTGGTGCGATCCAACAAAACTTCAGCGAGGCCAAACTGCGGGGTGACGCCGAGTGAACGGTGCGCAGTCGGTCGTCGCATATCGCAATCAACAAGAAGAACGCGTTTCCCGAGCCCCATGGCCTCGACCACCGCCAGGTTGATTGCCGCGGTGCTCTTCCCCTCGCCGGGATTCGCGCTCGTCATCGCAACAGTGCGGATCGGACGTTGTGCCGAAAGGGACTCGATGCGACCGCGCAACATCCGAAACTGCTCTGAGATATAGGACTCGGGGCGAAGGATGGCGATGCGTCGTTTGTTGAGCTCGCTGGAATCCTGAACAGGCGCGGCGCCGGCGCCCTTGGTCTTACGCTTGCGGCCCTTCGTCAAGCGGGACAACAGCCCCGCCTTTCCGGACAGCGGAGCCGACTGTGGCGTCGCGTCCCAGTTCAGCGCGTCGACAGGTGCAGCCTTGTCGCCCGCGACCTTATGGCGACGTTCCTGCTCTGCCTTTTGTAGTGCTTCGTAGTTACCCATCGGTTTTTCCCATTTGATCGCCCATCATGTCGTTTGTTGTCGCTCAGCGAAACAAACATTGGTGTCATCAAGCGTCATGTCACGACGCAGTATTAACGAAAATAGCCCCAAAATCTCTTCTTGCGTTTCCCCGCCGCGGCATCTACGGCCTGCGGTATCTCATCCAATGACAACGTCGACGCGACTTCGCGGATCAGCTTCCGGTCGATCGTCGGCAAGCCCCGGGCATAAGCCTGAAGGAGTGCACCGTCGCATACGTTATTGATGATGCGAGGGGTACCACCTGAAAATAAATAGAGAGCCTTGAGTGCGCCGCGGTTAAAGAGCGGCTTGCCCGTGTACCCCGCCTTGGCGAGGCGTTCGTTCACGTAGCTGTTGAGTTCTTCGTTGTTGAACGGACGTAGGTGATGTCGCAATGCGATGCGTTGTCGCAACTGGCGCAGGTCGGAGCGAGCAAGCATCTCATTGAGTTCAGGTTGACCTACCAACATGATCTGAATCAGTTTCGAAGTGGGCGTTTCCAAGTTCGAAAGCAAACGAATTTCTTCGAGCATCTCGGGAGAAAGATTTTGCGCTTCGTCGACGATCAGAAGCGTCGGCTCGTTATTGGCGAGGCGCTCGATCAAGTACTCGTTGAAGTGGATCAGGTACTCGGCCTTGCTCTTACACTTGCGCTCAATTCCGAACTCTTGAAACAACATCTCAAAGAAGTCGAGGGGCGACAGCCTTGGATTAAAGATGAAGGCGGACGCGGTAGACGAATCGAGTTGTCCAAGGAGCGCATGCAAGAGTGTGGTCTTCCCAGTCCCTACCTCCCCCGTTAGCAACACGAACCCTTTACCGGACTGCACTCCATAGACGAGCGTCGCCAAGCCTTCGCGATGCGCTTCTCCAAGAAAAAGAAACGAAGGGTCGGGCGTCATCTCGAAGGGACGCCTTACAAATCCGTAATGTTCGCAGTACATGAAATTAGCCGTTCACTCGTTTCGTATTCATCATTTGTTTAATCGGGTTTCACGGACACAGCTGGGGCTACGCCCAGTCGTCCTTTACTTCAAAGCGGTACGCCTCAGTTTCAGAACCGGGAGCGCCATCCTCGTCGCCGCTAAACAAGCCACTCAACCAAGCGGGTGCGCCGTTGACCAGCAAGTAGGTCCCGAGCCCGCCGAATATGCTGAACGCGGTCACGGCGACAAGCGCCATTGCACGAACCGTATTAGCACGCCTTCTATTTTCGAGGTCATCGTCAAAACTGATGGCGGGGATCACTGCGAGAACCGGTATGCCGACGGACGACTGAAGGTCGCGCTCTTGGTGGAACGAAGGATCAGTACCTTCCGCAACGATGCCGACAATCACACCCACCGTCAAACCGAAGACCAGCCCCAAAATCAAAATGAGTGCGCGGTTCGGGGACGAAATTTTACGAGGCTGAATCGCCGACTCAAGAATTCGAAAGCGCTCACCCAACTGCCGACGCTCGAGGTCTGCCTGAACCGCGGCTTCAAGCCGCAAATTTGAGAAGCTCAACAGGCTGTCGGACAGCTGCCTGTGTTGTCGCTTGTAGGCGTCGAGTTGCTCGGCGACGCGCGGCGTCGCGGCAAGGTTGCCGCGAAGCACTTCGAGATTCTCTGCGATTCGCTCGACTTCTTGCTCAAGCGCCTCGACGTGAAGTGCCGCGCGGTACTCTTCCGCCGCAGCACTCTGTTCCGCAAAGTTCATCACAACGGGTTCGTCGCCATCACTCGAATCTTGCAGCGCTTCTTCGGCTTCGAGCGCGAGCCGGTTCGATTCAATCTCGGCTTGCAAGCTGATCAAGTCGGGGTGGCGCTTGGTAAAGCCACGGGCGCGATATTCCTTCAGCTGCATTTCAAGACCCTGGATTCGGCGAGCCGGAGACAGCGCGTCTTCTTTCTCGTCCTCTCTGATCGCCTGCGCGGCACGAAACTGATGCTGCCAGAAGCTCAAATCGCTGCGGGCCACGTCGAGCTGGCGCTGGGCGTATCGCATCTCGCTCAGGTCTCGTTCGAGGGTGCGTT